>Ga0070699_100000029_pt1 | contig 151185 bp, 129 predicted proteins | sample KBSK1503metaG_FD_65473 | JGI IMG/M metagenome (GOLD analysis project Ga0070699, IMG submission 65473) | Corn, switchgrass and miscanthus rhizosphere microbial communities from Kellogg Biological Station, Michigan, USA - KBS K1-50-3 metaG | ecosystem: Host-associated > Plants > Roots >... | reverse complement strand
CGGATTCCCGGCAACCAACGGGGCGAGCAGCCAGTACGCCTGCGGGTGTTGCTCATTCGCCCCGAGCCAGTCGCTTGCCCGTTTGATTACCGCCGCATTCGCCGGATTCCCGGCAACCAACGGGGCGATGACATGATACGCCTGTGGGTGTTCTTCATTCGCCGCGAGCCAGTCGCTTGCTCGTTTGATCACCGCCGCATTCGCCGGATTCCCGGCAACCAACGGGGCGATGAGTTGATACGCCTGCGGGTGTCTCTCATTCGCCCCCAGCCAGTCGCTTGCTCGTTTGATCACCGCCGCATCCGCGGGATTCCCGGCAACCAACGCGGCGATCAGCCAGTACGCCTGCGGGTGTCCCTCATTCGCCGCCAGCCAGTCTGTCGCAAACTTCCTATCGCCATCTCTCATAGCGTAAAGGCGGCAAAGCGCCGAGACAACCCCCGGATTATCAGGATACTGCTTAAACAAATGCATTGCTGCGTCCTGCATTCGTCGCGCGTCACTCCGTGGCCGGGATTCAGAGATGCGCCAAAGCCAAATACCTACCGATGCGTGGACCAAGGGCGCACGCAACTCGTCGAAGATGTCCACGACAGCGCACTCTGCCGGATCAGGGGCCAACTTCAGCGCCGAGATCTTGTACTGGAAGTCGAGCCACCGAGGAAGGGTTCGCTGATTAGGCCGTCCTCCGTGCGTGAGCAGGTTAAGCCTGTAAGTCTCTCGAACCAATTCGAGCCGATTTGCTGCCGAGGCCCCAAGCTCGCCGGTCCCGGTATCTGAAGCGTGCGCCGTATGCAAGAGCCGATTGAGCAAGTTACTGGCAGCAGTTCCTGCAAGTTCACTTTCCATTATGGCCAGAGCCTTGGCTAGCTCGCGGGCCCACGCTTTGGCAAGCGTAGTCGGGGGCTCGACCCATTCCACAAACAAAAGCCACGCAAGATGAGCGTGGGCGATACGAACGCCCTCAGTGTCCGAGGAACCAGTGGCTGCCCCCGTGATACGGAAGTGGAGTTGGTCCTCCTCGCAGAGGCGCTCGATGGTGTCCCGGCTCTCATTCGTAGGAATCAGATCGAGCGGGGCATCCATATATAGTGCGTTAACCGCCAGAATCGTCCGTACTGTTTCGAGCAGACCCAGATGCGCAAGGCGTCGCCTGAACCGGCGAGCAAACTCCGGAAGTTTCATTCCCTGTGCTAACTCGAACATGAATAACACGAGCAGCGTGTTGTCCCGCGTAAGCGTGCTGAGATCGCGGGACTGTCCGGTGCGCGTTTCGTACCACTCGATAAATTCTTGGCCTTCTTCGATGTCGAACTTCGGCACTTCGAAGTAATCAACGTCGAACTGATCGTTCAACAGGCTGGTGAACTGCTCCCGTTGCTCGGTCGGCCCGCAGGTGATTACGGCTAGCGGGGGCGTGCGCAGCGAGCAGGCGTTGCTTATCTCATCTCCCCAATCCTCCCGGTCGCGCAGGTCGTAAGCGTCATCTATCACTGCGAATATACGGCTTTGAGCGGGGTCGGAAAGCAGAAGGGGCTCAGGTGCGGCCTCGATCAAGCGGGGCAGGTCGTTGCCGGATTTTAGTTGCAACGTCGGCGCGGCTTCAGTCGACTTCAGAAACTCAGCAATCAACTGAAGCAAGAGAACCGATTTGCCCTCGCCTGAACGTCCGCTGATCCAGAAGACCGGAATCTTATCTATTGGATCGAATTCAATTGAATTTAAAGTGGACAGCCAGCCAGTGAATGCCGTCCATAATGATTGAAAGATTTGTTGACGGTCGCGGAAATAACCTCGGCGCAGATGCTCGAACTTCGGCACTTGGCCAGTTAGGACCCTTTTGTCTTTGGATGCAGCTCCATCAGATGATATGTCATTTAAGGTTAGGACGTGACCGATCGGAGCCCAGTGGCTGCGCCTGGGTGCCGCAAAGAACAAGCTCCTGAGATCGCGGCCAAGCGTGCGGATCGCTTGCGCGCCAGGCATATCGAAGCTATTTAGCATTCGCCCGGCGCACTGTTCGATTAGCAGCGTCGAGTCCTGAACACCGGCATTCCACAAATAGAGATGCAGTTGGTCGAGTGTGTCAGGCTCTTCGATGATGGGGCTCAATGCATCAAACTGTCTGAGCATGACTCTCCAGGATTCCGCATCACCACCCGTCTTGATCACATCAGAAATTGATAAATCGACAACGTTAAGCGGAGTGTCTTTCTTGCGACAGGCGATTTGAAAGCGTAGTCGATCAAGCAAAGCTGGGGTCTCGCGGCGACACAGGTCCGTAATCAGATAAGCCTCTTCGAGCGCGGCCACAAGACTACGCCTATCGAGTGTGCGTTTGACCTGGATTAATTTAAGTCGACCGTCGAGTGGACAAAGAATATCCGAGAGTTGTTCCATCTCGGCAAGCGGCCCCGGCTCGGTCGTGCCATTCTCCAGTTGCCGAAAAAAGCGCAGGAGAAACACGCTTGCCTGAAATGAAAAGCCCGCCAAAGACCACCATCCGCCTTCTGCTCGTTTTCGATATTGATGACGCCACCGCTCTAGAAGCTCTTGCAGCAAATGGCTAGGGGATTGTACTGATTCGTCAGGCATAGATATTAATGATCTAAGAGGGTGCGTTTCTGCAGAACACCGAGCAGACGAAATGATATCAAAACGAAGCCAGTTCGCGGAACTTTTATCACTTAGAGCGGATTGAAGCTACGCAGACTGCCTGGTTCGTCAATAACGCGATCTTGGACAGCGCCGCTTAGGCCTTGGCGCTGTTAACATGGATCTTGCGAAGCGCGCGGGATGCGCGGGCCAGCAGCGTTCACAAATAACTATGCAGGTTGTGGGGCTTCTTCTCTTCTTCGACGTGTCACAGCCAGGGTAATGCCGCCAACGAGCGAACCCACTACCGTCGTGAATGCGATCCACATGACCATCTGCGGGACAACAGCAAGCTGAACATACTTGGTCCAAAACTCAAGGTTCTCTGGAAATCCGGGCGGAGTCGCGTCGTAATGCGTGCCCCAATTACCGCGCAACGCAAAGTACATCAAAATCACGACCGGTATCCTCGCCGCATAGCCATAGGCCAGCAGGACCTTCGTTAACTCTTTCCATCCAAGAAGCGGAATCAACCCGCCGGCGGCGATCAACAACAACCCGATTGCGATCTTTCCGGGAAACTCCGCCTTTAGTCCGAATCCGAGAAAGCCGCCTGCAAATGTCAGCGCGAACCCCAGCAACGCATAACCGATCACTCGGCCGGCGCTTGCAGTTTCGCCCGCTCGCGCCAGCTTCACCGCGAAGTACGCGCCAAAGACTAGTACGAGCCAGGTGATGCCAATGATCGAGCCAGCGCCGCCCGCCTCGCGCTTGAAGAGTGCGGTCGGCCAATGTTGAAGCTCGCCGACCAGGCGCAATAGCGTCACGGCAAGAGTGATCAAACTCGGAATCAGAATAAGCTGAAGAATGTTGATACGGGAACCTGACGTGTCCGTCATGAGATTCTCCTTTTTCGATGGCGGCATGAGGATGCCGCCATTCGTGTGCATCGCTGACGAGTCCCCAACGAGCCAACCGAGCCGTTAGGCCTGCGCTGGCGCGTCAACGTGCTTATCACGTTTCGCTACGGCAGCCGCAATGCCGCCAAACAACATACCGACGATCGAAGTAAACGCGATCCACATAACCAACTGCGGAATCGCGCCAATCAGAACGAACTTCGGAAACCAGGCCATACCTTCCGGAAAGCCCGGAGGCGGCCCATCGTAATGCGTATGCCAATCACCGCGAATGGCAAAGAACATAATTACCGTCACCGGAATCCGCGCGGCATAACCGTACGCAACAAGCGCCTTCGATAGTGACGGCCAAGCGCGATGCTGTATCACGAGCGCAGTTATTGATGCGATGCCGACGATCGCTTGCGCTGCGGGCATTCCCGGTTGCGACATCTTAAACGCGAGCGCAAAACCGGCTACAATGACCACGATGCTCAGCAGGGTAAGCAAGAAGACGCGGCCGGTTCGCGCCGGTCCCTCGCCCGCGCCGACCAGCTTCATCGCAAAATAGACGCCGAAAATTGGAACGAGCCAAACTATGCCGATCAGCGCAAATCCTCCGCCGGGATCGGGGTTGAACCACAACCTCGACCAGCCTTGGCGCTCACCCGCAAGCCTCACCAGCGTGATTGCCAGCGTTATGAGCGCGGGGATAGTGATGAGCCCCATGGTGGTAAGCCTCTTTTCAGATGTCATGAGTATTCTCCTCCGCCTCTCTTTGATTCTCCCTTTCATCGTTCCCGCGGGCCCTGGGTACGCTCCGACGATGCTACCGTATATCACAAGCCGACCCGGCTAACAATTCGCTTCAAGCTTACTGCCGCACCGCGCTTATCCGTCGCGTTGGTTGCACCCAAATTCTAGCGAGTGCTAGTATCCCAACTCAGAGCAAACTGATATCGCATCCCGCATTAGCGTCACTTAACTGGAGGTCGAGAGCAGATGAAACCAACGCGAAGAGCCAAGATAACCGCGCTGGGACGATACGTGCCGCCGAAGGTAGTAACAAACTACGATCTCGCCGAGCGAGTCGACACCAATCACGACTGGGTGGTCTCGCGCACCGGCATTGTCGAGCGTCACTGGGTGGAGCCCGGAACGCCGACGTCGGAACTTGCGGCTCAAGCGGTGGGTGATCTGCTCAAGAATCGCGGACTGGAAGCAAGTGAAATCGATTTGATCATTGTCGCTACGGTTACGCCGGATATGTTCTTCCCGGCGACTGCCTGCATTGTTCAGAATAAAGTGAGGGCGACGCGCGCGTGGGGCTTCGACGTTTCGGCGGCGTGCTCGGGATTCCTGTATGCGATGACTGTTGGTGCGCAGTTCGTGCAGTCGGGCGCCCACGAAAAGGTTGTTGTAGTCGGCGCGGATGTGATGTCTTCGATTACCAACTTCGACGATCGATCAACCTGCGTGTTGTTTGGCGATGCGGCCGGAGCGGTGCTCCTTGAGCCGAGCGATGATGAAAACGTCGGCATACTGGATTACATGCATGAAGTCGACGGATCTGGCGGTGAGTTCCTGAACATGCCCGCCGGGGGAAGCTTGAATCCCGCTTCGCATGAAACGGTCGACAAGAAAATGCATTACGTCCATCAGGACGGCCAACCGGTTTTCAAGTATGCGGTTCGCAAGATGGGTGAAATCAGTCGGGGCGTGCTGCAAAAAAACGGATTTGAGAAGAGTGATCTCGATTTGTTCATCGCGCATCAGGCGAATTTGAGAATCATCAACGCCGCCGCCGAAAAGCTTGGCCTCGACGAAAGCAAAGTCGTCAAGAACATTCACAAGTATGGAAACACCACCGCCGCAACTATTCCGCTGGCCATAGGCGATGCGATTGACGACGGCAGGTTAACGAAAGGCAAGCTGGTTGTGTTGGCTGCGGTCGGAGCGGGATATACCGTGGGCGCGGTGCTTACGCGATGGGCATATTAAAAGGGATAGTACTGGAAAGCCACGGCGCGGCTTCGAGATTCAAGACCGCGCCAGTTTTGTTCCAACGCTTACTTGACTTCAATAGCTGTGCGCAGCCTGGCCGCCGGCTGAACGTTCTCCTCCGACGATTTCCTGGATAATCTTCACACCAACGCTCGCGCCGATTCGCGTCGCTCCAGCGTGAATCATTTCCTGAGCTTGTTTCAGATCACGAACGCCACCCGACGCCTTGACACCCATCTGTCCGCCAACAGCGCGGCGCATCAACGCTACGTCGGCAGCGGTTGCTCCACCTTTACTGAAACCTGTCGAAGTCTTGACGAAATCGGCTCCGGCTTCTTTCGCAATCAAGCAGGCGCTGACTTTCTCGTCATCCGTTAACAGCGCGGTTTCGATGATGACCTTGCAGATATACCCGACCTCGTGAGCAACTTGAACCACGCCGCGAATGTCTCGCGACACAAGATCGTGATCGCCGGATTTGAGCGCGCCGATATTAATCACCATGTCGAGTTCGCTCGCTCCATCGAATATCGCGCGCCTCGCTTCATAAGCTTTAGTGTCTGGCTCATTCACCCCGAGCGGAAATCCAATTACGGTGCAAACCTTCACGCCGCTGCCCCGCAATGCGCAAGCTGCATCGCGCACCCAGATCGGATTTATGCACACTGATGCGAATCCGAATCGAACGCCTTCTTCGCATACCTTTAGTATTTCTTCGCGAGTCGCATCGGGCTTCAGCAAGGTGTGATCGATATAGCGCGCCACTTCACGCGCGGCTTCGCTCTCGGCTCCGGTTAGTCCAAACCGCACGCCTCCGTCGGCGATCAACGAGCGCATTCGATCCGGGCACTTAACAAAGCATTCGTCGTGGTGTAAGTGACAATCAGTAGCAGCGGAAGCGCCGCCGAGCCGCGACAAGATGACATCCGTTATCTGCGAAACCAGATCTTCTATGTTTGGTTCGTTGGGCATCTTCCTCTCTTGTGCTAATGCATCCTCGCGCGAACCGATGAATTATATCTCAGAGGCGCGTTTTCTCATCTCTATTTTCTAACCGATGAGCGCCTTGACGCAGCGCGGCGCTTAACTTCTTCGAGAAGAGCGTATGGAACTTCGAGATCGCCGAGGCCCGTCACCAGATCGATGTCGGGCTTGTAGCTGCCGTGATAGTCGCTTCCCCCTGTGACCAACAAGCCATGCCGCGCGGCAATGTCGGTGTACGCGACGCGCTCGTCCGAACTGTGCCGGCTGTAGATCGCTTCGATGCCGTCGAGTCCAAAGCCGGTCAACTCACCTACTAATTCATCGACGGCCTCATATGATGAAAGGCGTAGCTGGTAAGGGTGCGCAAGAACCGCAACCCCACCCGCTTCGCGAATGAGGTTGATTGAATCGTGCGGGGACAGCCGGGCTTTCTCGACGTAGGCAGCCGCGCCCTTCTTCAGATATCTATCAAATGCATCCTGTATGCTGGCTGCATATCCCCGCTCGACCATCAGGCGTGCAAAGTGCGGGCGGCCGACGACTTCATTTCCAGCGGCGATACTAACTTCCTCATAGCTGATGTCCAGCCCGAGGCCTTGCAGTCGATTTGCAATCTCAGGATTTCGTTTTCCGCGAGCCTCTCTCAATTTCCCGAGCTGCTCGTTCAAAGCAACCGATCGCTCATCGAGACAATAGCCAAGTATGTGCATCGTGCCCGGAGAATACTCCGCACTTATCTCGATCCCGGATATGAATTCGATTCCGCAGCGATCAGCAGCATCTCGCGCATCATCAAGCGCGGCAACCGTGTCGTGATCAGTGACTGCAATCGCGCGAGCGCGCTTCGAGCTCGCGCGCGCGATCAAATCGGCAGGACTCGCGCTGCCATCCGATTGCGTTGTGTGTGTATGTAAGTCGATATTGTTCGATGACACGCGGACGATATTATCGCCCGCGCGCTGTCTCAGTCAATTCATTCACTCTCGCGCGACACTCTCCATGTCAGCAACTTTCACGACACCATCACCAACTCGGCTCCCAGAGCCACTTTCACGGCGCACGCCGCACAACTGGCTCTGGGAGCCTATTGTATCCTTCTCAACGTTTCAACTATCGATATGCATAGAGAGCAGAGCGCGACGATCCACCGGGGAGTTGGGCTGGGAGCCGATGAAATATGCGCGACGTGAAACCGGCTCTGGCAGCCACTTTCACGATTCACGCGCTCATCGAGCGTTTTGGCTCGCATCTTCGCAAAAAAAAACGTTGACAAGATTGCGCGAAGCAAATATATAACAACAATATGTTGTATGACATTTACGCTAGTATACAAGAGTAGCAACGCTACAGTATCTTGTGTACGAGGTAAAAACTAACGAAAGGAGAAGCACACTATGGCAACTGCAAAGAAGGGCGGCGCGAAGAAGAAGGCCGCCGCGAAAAAAGGCGGCGCTAAGAAGGGCGCGAAGAAGAGATAGTAAATCGCCGCTACGCAAAACGGGGGTTCTCTGTGTGAGAACGCGGGGATGGGCAACCATCCCCTTTTTCTTTCTTGTGCGGAATTGGATTCTAACGTGGAGTGAAGGGTGATCAGTACTCAAGCCTGCGCTTCAACTTTAAAACTCGATTCCTGATCTGATCGTCTTGTCCGTCGATCATAAATATCCGGCTCGCCGTCGGGTCTCGTTTGCCATCGCTTATGAACCCACAACCACTGATCCGGATAACGGCGCGCATGGTCCTCGATTATTTTTGTGAACCTCGCCGTGTTTAGAATCACTTCTTCTCTGAAGTCGCCCGTTCGGATCAAAGGAATCTCGGGCTCAAAACGAAGCTTGTGCTTACCTGACCGTTCATCCCAAATCAAGAAACCTGGAACGACGGGCGCGTCTGAGCGCAGCGCAAACACCGCCAGCCCTGTCGTTGAACAGGCGGGGATTCCGAAGAAGTCACAAAAGACTCCCTGGTCAGCCAGCGTGTTCACATCGATCAACAACCCCACGTCGCGCCCCTGCTTCAGAATCTCGAGAACCGATCTGACTGCCTTGTTCTTGTTTATAGTGCGATTCCCGGATAACCCGCGATATCGATCAATCATCTCGTCGAGCAGGGGATTGTCCAGCGGCCTTACAAGGAAACTAAGCGGATGACCGTAAGCCCCTTGAGCAAATGCGCATAGTTCCCATGCGCCGATGTGACCGGTCAGCATCAGCACACCACGGCCTCGCTCGGCGGCTCGCTCATAATTGTCAAAGCCGTCATACTCGACGAGGTCAGAAATGTTCTCTCGCGTGATCTTCGGGAACTGCGAGAACTCCCCCAGTTGTCTACCGAGATTGGCAAAGACTTCCTTGATGATCGCACGATGCTCTGTACGGTTGAGTTCGGGCATCGCAAGCTGCAGGTTGCGACAGCCGACGCGCCTCAACCTGCCGTGAACCTGATAGATCGCGCGGGCGATAAGCTTACCGACAAAGATCGCCGCGCTACGAGGAAGGACTCCCAGGAATTTCAGCAGAAGCCACGCCGGCGCAAATTCAAGAGCATTACGCACCGCGCTTCTCTTCCTGTTTGACACCCGGTCAAACTAGCACGGCACCCCCCGGGGCTGTCAATTTGGTACCTGCCCGCGTTGGCGTTTACTCTTGAACAACGTGCCCGTCCGGGGTATTCTTCCGCCAGCCTGCCCCTTCTCTGAAGCAATTCCTTATCAATCAAGTTGGAGAACTCCACATGAAGCGCCGACTCGCTTTCAATAAGACAAAAAGCTATTCGCCGTTTCGGCTCAGCTTTGGGCTTATGCTCATCGCGCTTGTTGCGACAATGGCGGCCGCTCAGCAGCCTGCTGTTGGCAGAAAGAAAATCCCTTCTCTGAACACCGACGATGTCGTGAGACCTACGACCGAGCAACCAACGGAGTCTAAGCCCGTCGCCGCGAAGCCCGAGGAGGTTGCGAGTGCATCGCCAGCCAAGTCCGCCGAAGCCAAGACAAGCGCCGAAGAGGCGTCTTGGCGCGATGGCGTCAATAAGGCTCGCGATCGCGCTAAACAACTGGAGCGTGCGACCGAGCAAACGGAGTTGCGCGTAACTGCACTTCGCAATGACCTTGGAGTATCGGGACAGAGTTCCCGATATAGAAACGACGTGGCGGCGGAGATTCAGAAGACTGGTCAGCGACTAATAGATCTTCGCGAGCAGTCTCGCCGAGCGGCAGAAGATCTCAATCAGTTGCTCGACTATGGTAAGGAGAAAGGATTCAAAGAGCCGGAAGGACCAAAGGCGACTTCGGATGAGGGAAAGCCAAATGAGGAGTTCTATCGCGCTCAACTCGCAAAGCTCAATGAGGCAATTGATACCGCGCAACGCCGCACCCAGTTATATCAGAATCGACTGAACGACGTTAGCCAGCGGATTCTCATGAACGGCGGTAAGAAGGGCGGCGACAACTTTTACATGATGCAACTCCAAAAGGACCGCGACGAGGCACAGTCGAAATTAGACGAATCTCAAGCAGCGCTCGCGAAAGCTCAGGGCGACCTTGATGCGTTGAAAGAAGAGGCGCGCCGCGCGGGCATCACGCCGGATCTGTTTCGATAGTGGGTACTTAATGTCGACCGCAGAGATACTGATCGTCGAAGACAAGGACAGCCTCAGGCAGATGCTTCGTCTGACCCTGCAGAATGCCAGTCACACCGTGGACGAAGCCCGCGACGGCGCCGAAGCGCGCCGCAAGCTCAACGAAAATCGCTACAATCTTGTGTTGACCGACTTGAAAATGCCTCGAGCCGACGGCCTTGAAGTGTTGCGCGCGGCAAAAGCAGCGGACGCTGAGACACCTGTGATAATGCTGACCGCATACGGAACAATCGACGAAGCCGTACAGGCAATGAAAGAAGGGGCGTATGAGTTCCTTCAGAAGCCGGTCGACAGCAGGCATTTGCTTTTGCTCGTGGAGCGCGCGCTGGGTGAGGCCAGGCTTCGAGCCGAAAACGTTCTGCTTCGTGAGGAGTACGCGCGTCACTATGGATTTCCTCGCATCATCGGCGACTCGCCGGCTATGCAAAAGGTAGGACGCGAGATTCAACAGGTTGCCGCTACTCCGACTACAGTTCTGTTGCTCGGCGAATCCGGGACAGGCAAAGAATTATTTGCACGGGCGATCCATCATCTGAGCCCGCGCCGCAACGCTCCGTTTATCGCAATCAACTGCGCAGCGATTCCTGATACTCTGATCGAGAACGAGTTATTCGGTCACGAGAAAGGCGCGTACACCGGAGCTGATCAACGGCGTGCGGGCAAGTTCGAGCTTGCGGCCCGCGGCACGCTGTTCCTCGATGAGATAAGCGAGGTAGCGCCGCAAGTACAGTCCAAGATGCTTCGTGTACTCGAAGAGAGAAAAATAACCCGGCTTGGTGGATCCGCCGATATCGATGTGGACGTGCGAATAGTCGCCGCCACCAACCGAGATCTCAAATCGGCCGTCGCCGCGAAACAATTCCGAGAGGATCTCTATTTCAGACTCGCGGTGTTCCCGGTCCAGATTCCCGCGCTGCGCGAGCGCAGATCCGACATAGATCAGCTCGCGGAATTCTTTGCTACAAAATATGGCCGCGAGCTTCGCCGCGCGCCGCTCAAGCTCACCGGGGAATCGATCCGCATACTCGAAGAATACGATTGGCCCGGCAACGTACGCGAGCTCGAAAACTGTATCGAGCGAGCGTGCATCCTTGCGCGCACCTCCGCGATCACACCCGCCGATTTGAACATCAGCCCGCCATCGGATTACTCGCCTCGAGAACAGGCTGCGCTGCTCGATGGTTTCGATCTGCGCGGATCATTGTCCGAAGTAAGCAGCCGCGCACAGCGGCTTGTCGAGCGGCGCAAGATAGACTCTACGCTCAAAGATTGCGAGTACAACAAGTCGCGCGCGGCCGAACGGCTTGGCGTCAGTTATAAGACTTTGCTCACCCGAATCAAAGAACTCGCCCTGGAATAACTCGCCGTTACAACCCGCCGAACTCAATACGCAACTAAGCCAGTCAATCCGAATGCGATTGCCCTGTGCTTGGAATAGCCTCAGCAAAGCAGATAGAATCAACCCCCGATGAGTTTCGAGAGGCACGACCATCACTTGAAAGACTCAATCATCAATATCGCCGGCGACGACGCCGACCCTCCGAAGAACGAAAGCCCTAATGTGAAGACGGCGGACAGCGTGCCTCGCAAGCGCGCCAGCGTCGCTCGTTCGGCAGGAATCATTAGCCTCGCTGTAATGGCCAGCCGAATCCTGGGACTCGTGCGCGAGATGGTGTTCGCATATTTTTTTGGCGCATCCAGGAGTTTCGCCAACGACGCATACGTCATCGCGTTCAGAATCCCAAACCTGCTTCGCGATCTGTTTGCCGAGGGCGCGCTTTCAAGCGCCTTCGTCACCGTCTTCTCTGACTATCTGGTCACCAAAGACGAGAAAGAAGCGTTCCGCCTGTCGAATCTCGTTGCCACGACCCTGATCGTTGTGCTCGGCGTTTTGGTTATTCTCGGCATCATCTTCGCGCCGCAGGTGGTCACGTTGATTGCCCGGGGACTTCAGAACGACAGAGAGAAGTTCGAGCTCACTGTTCGACTCACTCGGATAATGATGCCGTTCATCCTGGTCGTGGCGTTGGCGGCGCAGGCGATGGGAGTGTTGAACGCTCGCGATCGTTTCGGCGTGCCTGCGATGGCATCGACCTTCTTCAACGTAGGCTCAATCATCGGCGGATTGGTGACGGCGGCTTTGTTAACAGATCCGTCGTTCTCTCATCCCATAAATGCAATCGTCGAAAAGCCGATCGAAGGAATTGTCGGGATGGCTTACGGCGTGTTGATCGGCGGCCTCCTTCAATACGCGGTCCAATGGCCCAGTTTGCTCAGAGCCGGCTTCCGTTTTCGGCCGATGTTGAGCCTGAGCGATCCCGGCGTAAGGCGCATCTTTAAGCTAATGGGGCCGGCAATCATTGGAGGGGCCGCGGTTCAGGTGAATGTTCTGGTTAACACAAACTTCGCGACGAGCATTCCGGGAGGGAGCGGGCCGGTATCGTGGCTGAATTACTCAATCCGGCTGATGCAGTTCCCCATTGGAGTGTTTGGTGTGGCGATCGCGACGGCTACTTTGCCATCGATCTCCAGAAGCGCTGCTGTTAAGGACATGAGTGAGTTTCGCCACACACTTGCCGGCTCGATTCGCCTGGCATTCCTATTGACGATACCTTCGACCGCCGGGCTAATAGTTCTTGGGCGCCCGATCATCTCGCTGATCTACGAGCATCGCGCGTTCGGTTCGAGCGACACCGATCACACCGCGGCGGCATTGGCATGTTATGCGATCGGGCTCTCGGGGTACGCGGCAATCAAAATTCTCGCGCCGGCATTCTACGCTCTCAACGACTCGCGCACTCCGATGATGGTCAGCTTACTTTCGATGGCGATAAACTTCGTGATGAACTGGATGCTTGTCGGAGTGATGCAGGAGCGCGGGCTTGCCTTATCGACCTCGACGGTTGCTCTGATGAATTTCGTGCTGCTCTATGTGGTGATGCAGCGTCGTATCTCCGGGATCGAGGGTCGCCGAACCGCGATCACCGTCGCGAAGATCCTGGCCGCTTCAGTATTGATGGGAGCGGTATGCTGGTTTATCAGCGACAGGATCGGAGCGTTCGCTGGCGTTAGTTCCGCTGCCAAACTAGCCAACGTTGTTGCTTCCGTTTCTCTAGGCGGCTTCGTGTTCTACGTTGCCGCGTCGGCACTCGGTGTTTCCGAACTCAAGGTCGCTACTGAAACTATCGTCCGCAGATTGAGTCGAACCCGCCAGAGTTAGCGACCGGCTGGAAACTCCTTCTCAACGCTCTCAGGCAATTTTCTCTTGATCCAGAATCATGGGCTCGCTATTCTCTAATCAAGCGTTTGATTAATTAACTATGGCAAGACCAAGAACAGACGACTCTGAGGCTAGAGCAAAGATAGCGGCGGCTGCCGAACAGTTGTTCGCCGCGCGCGGATATGACGGCACCGCCTTGCGCGACATCGCCAGGGCCGCGGGCGTCAACCCCGCAATGATTCATTATTACTTCAAGAGCAAGGAGGGCTTGTACCGCGCGATACTCGAAGGCGCGGCGTCAAAGGTGAGGTCGTTGTTGGTAGAAACCGCAACCGGGGAGGATTCAACTCGAGATAGGCTGGCACACTTCGTCGATGCATATGCAGCTTACATACTGAGTCATCCGAATCTCGCGCGAATCCTCTATCGCGAAATGCTGACGGGCGGCAAGCACATTCTAAAAATAGCACAGCAATATGCGGTGACTAACTACACGATCCTGAGAGACACGATGTCGGAGGGAATTCGCCGCGGTGAGTTGCGCGCGGTTGATTACGAACTCGCGCCGATCAGTCTGATGGGCATGGTTGTCATTTTTCAGTTTCTGCGCCCGATTATTTCGGTCGTGCTTGGCACGACGAACTACGATGCGAAGTTCGTTAACAGGATTGCCACGCATACGATCGACCTTTTTCTCAACGGCGCCGCCCAGCATGACGAATCATCAGCTCCAGCCCTTGCTTCGAAAAAGAAACCGCTAATCAGGAAGAAGCGCGCGAAGGTGCGATCATGAATGCAGGACGGTTTCGAAAGACCCTGTTTGTTTCGCTTCTCGCATTGACTCTGTTGGGAGTCGTTGCGGCGTGGAAGTATCTGAGCGGACGCGCACCGAGCAACACACTTACGCTATCGGGCACAATCGAGGCCGACGAAATACACGTCGGGTCAAAGGTGGGCGGCAGAATCGAAGCGGTCCTCGTGAAAGAAGGGCAGGAGATCAAACAAGGCGAAGCGATCGTCCGATTCGAAAGATTCGATCTGGACGCGAAACGAGCGGATGCGGCCGCTGCGGTTGCCGCCGCCGAAGCAAATCTTCAGAAGACCCTGAACCTGTCCCGCCCCGAAGAGATTGCGCAGGCAAAGGCTCAAGCCGAAGCCGCCTGGATGACGCTCGAGCAAGCGCGAAACGGGCCGCGAAAGCAGGAGATCGACTCGGCTCGCGGCGAAGTGGACGCGGCCAACGCGGATCTCGAAGTCGCCCGATCCACGCTGGCGAGAGTCGAACGTCTTGTCGCGAGCGGCATTCAGTCGCGACAGGACTACGATGAGGCGAAGGCCGCGTTCGATCGCGCAAAGGGGCGGCGCGAGTCGGCGCAAAAGAAACTCGAGGAACTGATAGCCGGCACGCGGTGGGAGGAAGTTTCAAGAGCCGAGCGTGAATACAATCGCGCCGCCGCAAACCTAAAGCTCGTCGAGCACGGCGCTCGCAAGGAAGACATCGATACGGCCAGAGCGCAACTCGATCGGTCCCGCGCAACGCTTCAACAAATCGATAAACAACTTGCGGAGCTCGAGGTCACGTCGCCGGCCAATGCGTTTGTCGAAGTGCTCCAGGTCAGGCCGGGCGACTTGATCAATCCCAACTCACCCGTCGCCACGCTTGTTGAAATCGACAGGCTTTGGGTCCGAGTGTATGTGCCCGAGCCTGAGTTGGGGAATGTGCAATTGGGCAAAGAAGTGTCCATCGTCGTTGATACGTTTCGAGGGCACAGCTTCCGCGGCCGCATCGAAGAGATCGCAAGCCGCGGTGAGTTCACGCCGCGAAACGTGCAGACTCGCGACGAACGCTCGCATCAGGTGTTCGGCGTGCGAGTTCGGGTGGACAACAGCTCGCGCGAGCTTCGCGCGGGAATGGCAGCGGATGTGACGATAACAAAATGAAGAGTGAAACGTGATGAATGAAACGTGATGCATGAAACGTGAGGAGTGAAACGTGAGGAGTGATGCGTGAAACGTGAGGAGTGAAGAGTGAGGAGTGAATCGTGGGTTTGCGCGTTTCGAGACAACACAGCTCAACAAAAAATCACGTGTCACGTTTCACGCATCACGCATCACGCTTCACTCCTCACCTTTCACTCCTCACTTATCAATCGCCTATGTCATCGGCAATCGAAATCAACGGGCTGACGAAAAGGTTCGGCGAGCTGACCGCGGTTGATCAAGTTCGCTTCAACGTCGAGAGCGGAGAGATCTTTGGATTTCTCGGCCCGAACGGCTCGGGCAAATCGACTTTGATTCGAATGCTCTGCGGTCTCATATCGCCAACGGAAGGAACCGCTCGCGTTGGCGGTTTTGACGTTCTCAAACAGACCGACGAAGTTCGCCAGACGATCGGATACATGTCGCAGCAATTCAGCCTGTATCAAGACCTCACCGTTTGGGAGAACGTAAATTTTTACGCTCATGTTTATGGATTGAAGGGTGACAAACTAAAGCAGCGTCGCGACGACGTGATCGATCTAACTCACATTGGCCCCTTTCGGGATCGTCGAGCGGGACATCTTTCCGGTGGATGGAAACAGCGACTGGCGCTGTCGTGCGCACTTGTTCATGAGCCGAAGATCATCTTCCTCGACGAGCCGACCGCGGGCATCGATCCAGTCGCGAGGCGTGAGTTGTGGGACTTGTTCTTTCAGTTGTCGGGCGAAGGCATCACGTTGTTCGTCACTACTCACTATATGGACGAAGCCGAGCGATGCGCCCGGGTGGGCTACATTTTCAACTCGAAGCTGATCACGTACGGCCCGCCGGACGAATTGAAGCAGTTGCCCGATGTGACGCCCGTTGATGCAAAGTGGGTTGAAGTAACTTGCCCGGAAACAACGGTGGCTCTTGGAGCGCTGAAGCGAGCGCCGTTCGTTCGGGACGCGACTATCTTCGGGCAGTCGATTCACTTGCTGATGGATTCAAGCGCTCCTCTCGATCGGATAAAGACAACGCTCGAGCAGATCGGCATCCACGAGACTGAAGTGATGCCCGCCCGGCCATCACTTGAGGATGTGTTTGTGACGTTGACCAAGAAGTTCGCCGGGAACGGGAAATAGGTTTCTAGTTTCTGGTTTCTGGTTTCTGGTTAGCTTCGAACACTAATCGAGAACCAGAAACCAGAAACCAGAAACTAGAAACTAGAAACCAGGTAGTGATATGTTCAAAGGCTTTCAATCGGTTTTCTATAAAGAGGTCATTCAGATCAGCCGTGACCCGCTGACGCTGTTGTTGATGCTTCTTGTGCCGATGATTCAGTTGCTGGTTTTTGGATACGCTATTAACACCGACGTCAGGAACATCAAGACCGCTGTCTACAATCTGGATCCTGGCCCCGAATCCCGCGACCTCCTGCACGCGTTCGAGAATACGGACTACTTTCAGATAGTGAGTTACTCAGGGTCCGACGAAGAATTGAACAAGGCGATCGTGACTGGCCGGGTGAAGGTTGGCATAAAGATTCCGCCGGACTACTCGGATCGATTGCTAAACGGGCGGCAAGCCACGGTTCTGGTGTTGATCGATGGTTCGGATTCAAGCATTGCTACGCAGAGTCTTCAGGTGGCGTCACAAGTCGGGCTCACCGAATCACTCGAGAGACTGATTACCGGGCTTCAGGGCTCGTCCACCCGCACATCGCAGCTTCCGATCGAGGTCCGCCCCAAGATGCTGTTCAATCCTGATTCGCGATCGGCGAATTTCATGGTACCCGGCCTGATCGCCATCATTCTCCAAATAATCACGACGCTGTTGACGGCATTTTCAATAGTCCGCGAGCGCGAGCAAGGCACGCTTGAGCAACTGCTGGTCACGCCGGTGCGGCCCTTCGGTCTGATGCTCGGCAAGCTCGTGCCTTATGGACTGATCGGCATCGTCGAGACGTTCACCGTTCTGACGGTTATGCGGGTGGTCTTTGATGTCCCCATCAACGGTTCCCTCCTCCTGCTGATCTCCTTATCGATTCTATTCCTGTTCACGGCGCTGGCAATCGGCCTACTGATATCCACGAAGGCGCAGAGTCAAATGCAAGCGCTGCAGTTGGCCTGGCTGATTATGCTACCGTCGGTTTTGCTTTCGGGTTTCATGTTTCCTCGCGAGTCGATGCCGGTGATAATGCAGGTCATCGGCTATCTGGTTCCGGCGACTCATTTCATGGAGATAATCCGAGGGATAGTCTTGCGGGGCGCAACGCTGATGGATCTGCTTCCGCAAGTGATAACGTTGGTCGTTATGGGACTGGTGCTGCTGGTTTTGAGCGCCTTGAGATTTCGTAGGAAATGGGCTTAACAAGTCGGCTTATCGAGCAAAAAAGTGCGGGCGCCGCGACGATGCTTCCTGCCGCGGCGCCCGGTGAGTAATGGAGGAGGATTCACCCCAAGCGACTACGCTTGACTAACAACCACGACCTATCAGGCGCATTAGAGTTGATCGCGGTCATCGTTGTTCACTCACACGTCTAATAACGCGAGCCCATAAATACGGTTTCAAAAAAAATAGACCTTAAGTTTTTTTAATTATTGAAGAGCCCCAGGATCAGATCTCTCCACGCGATGCCGCGCGAGATCGCGGCCCAGAGGCTTGATGGACGTTTGGTTTGGGGGCTTGGGGAAATCAACGGGCAAAAAGTTTTCGGGGCGCTGTTGCCAGCGCCCCGACCCAAAGGAGAAGGATTTCCGTTCTGAACTCAGGTCCCGATTTCGAAAGTTCAAACTGCACATCCCTCTAAACCTTCTCGTCAGGTCCTTCGCAAATGTCTAACGCAAACAAAACAAGTTTGTTCCCAATTCGCTATCGAGGCCGCACGGTGCGCTTCCGAGCGGCTCTGCGGCGCGGTGTCGCGATTCTCGTGAGTGCTTCCACAGCCTTCTCAAACCTCTCGAATAACCGCTCGTCTTCACGGAACGCCCTGCCGTGATAGATCGTCCGGCCCGAAATCACGCGCGGCGGATGCTTCATATGCAGCATCTCGTGATACAGAACGTATTCAACTACAAATCGAGGGACTGCGGCCTGATCAAGGGTCCGGCTTATGATAATCGCGCCGTGCACCTGATCGTGATGTCCCAGCACGCGGCGCGTTTTGCCGGTGCTCCAGGAAAGCAGAGGTTGTTCGAGCTTGCCGGAAAAGTAACGCTTGTTGAGGTCACTGAATATCTCCGCCAAATCGTAAGCCTCCCCGCGCGACGTTGTCGTTACCTTATAGCCGCGACTGCGGCGGGTCGTGTTCGTCGCGTTGAGAACGATGGGATGCAGAGTGTGCGCTCGGTAAATGCGCTCGTGTAGCTTCGGAGATTTCAGCCGGTACAGCTTCGAAACCAGGATGCAGGCAAGCGCATAAAGCACATCGCGCGGGGAGCTGATGAGAATATCTGAAACTCGCGCGTAGATTTTTCCGCGGCGCAATCGGATGGTCGACGACAGCCCCGTATACGGGTAGAAGCGTGCTTCGACCTGAGGTTTCGGCTCCTGCTTCACAAGCGCGCCGAGCGCTTGCGCAAAGAGCGCTTCAAGATCGTTGTCCGTCGCGACTGGTGAGTAGAGGCTTAGTTGTTCGTACTTCATGACCGACGACTGCCGGCCGGCGACCGATATCGACGATCGGTCACCGGTCGCGTCGCTGTGCTATTTCTTTTTCGGATTCGGATTGTCATCGGGCTCGATGTACTTTTCACGGAACCGGAGGTCTAGCGTCTTAGTGTCCGGCTGTCCGTCGCCGTCGATGTCCACGTCAACCTTCAGCTTTCGTTCCTTGCCCTCGCGTCGAGTGTTCGTGGGTGAATAGCCAAGACTGAATTGACTTCGCAGCATCGCCGATATGCTTTGCATGATCGATCTGATTTCGCTCTCGAAGGTCATCGGAAAGTAGGCCCCCCCGCTGATCTTGGCGAATGTGTTCAGCCCGTTGTAGGCCTGAAGAAAGTTCAATCGCGTTTCAGCAGGTAATCGGTCGCCGTACTTTTTGAAAAACAGGTTCCCTACGCCGACGATGAACACCGGAACGCCGGCGCGAGCCACGATCTTCATGGCCTTGTCATACGTCAGTCTGCTGAAAGTGTCGATGCCGAGCGTAACCAGAATGACGGCGGAGTGTCCTTCCACTTCCTGCAGTCCAACGTATTCGCTTTCTCCTCCCCCCTCCTCGAAAAGCTGTATCGCCTTCCCGCCCATCAGCGCGAATGATAGCGCGTCGTAGATATTCGCTTCGCTGAAATTCAGCGTATCGCGATAAGCCGAGAGCACCGCCTGATATAGCCGTCCGCTGTCGCCTGTGAAATCCTGAATCACCTTCGGCCTCAAGCTGTAGGTCACCAGCGCAACATGATCGTCGGGTTTGACGAAGCTCCGCACGAAGATCGCCGCTGATTGGAAAATTTCCTGGGCGAACGTTGGATCGTAATAGTTGGTGTAGTACCGATTGTTATATGCGTTCTCGAGAAGAAGAACTGCGGTCATCGGGCCCTCGCCCGAGGCGAAGTTCGTTATCTCCTGTTTGACCCCGTCTTCATAAATAGTGAAGTTCTTCTGAGTTAGATTTGTGTACAACCTCCCACTCTTTTTGTCGATGACGGTGACGTCGACGCTGACGACTTGTGTCGCAAGCTTCAGCGCCGGTTCCTGCCGTTGCTCCTTCGGAATCGGCGGGAGGGGTTCCTCACGCTTCTGCTGCCCTTCGGTTTTCTTTTCTACCTTCTTTTTCTCGGGTTGGCGGCCGCTTTGCGCCGCGACCCGCATCGTCGGCACCGCCGACGCGCTCAACAAAACAGCCAGGACAACGGTGATAACCACCGCGCGTAAGAGCCCATTTGAGTTCATAAAACCTCCGCGGACGACTGAATCGGGCTGGTGCGAACCGAGCACGTAGCTGAAGCCAATCTTAGCAGAGAGTGATCCACATAAGAAACTACCGTCGGCTGTTCGGCGTGCTTGCGCTTGCCTATCTGTTCTCTTAGAGTAGTAGGCCCGATGTTCACGTGGACTAATACGATCAATCTTAAGAAAACAATTGGAGGAGAGCATGCCTGAGTTCAGCCCGGAACTGCGGAAGGACCCGATCAGCGGGCGCTGGGTGATTATTTCATCGGCGCGCGCGCAGCGGCCCGAAGCTCCGGAACCCCGTCGCGAAGAAGAAACCCCCGAGGCGCGCGCGCGTTGTCCGTTTTGCTATGGCCGAGAGGATCAGACTCCGCCCGAGATATTCACGATTCGTAATAACGGGGAACCGCCGAACAGCACCGGCTGGCTGACCCGAGTCGTGCCCAACAAGTTCCCGGCGTTCGGAATCTTCAAGGAGATTAATCTTCGCCGCATCGGGATGTTTCAAATGGCGACCGGCTACGGCGCTCACGAGGTCGCCATCGAATCTCCCGAACACGACGTTTATCTCGAGCATCAGCCGCTCAACCAAATCGCCCGTATCGTTGACACCTGGTGGGAGCGGCACGTCGATCTCGAGCGAGACCGCAAGCTCAAATACGTTTTGCTTTTCAAGAATCACGGCAAAGCCGCAGGCGCCTCGCTCACTCACCCGCACGCGCAGATAATCGCGACGACAGTCATCCCGGACGTGCTCAAGAGCAAGCTCCTGAATGCCAAGGATCACTTCGTCAACGGCGAAGGCTGTATCTGGTGCCGCCAACTCGAGCAACTCTTTTACTATGAAAACAAGATTTACAATCCGGACGGAAGCGTATTCGTGGCCATTCATCAGCGCGATCGAGTCGTTGCCGAGAACGACAAGTTTGTTGCATACATTCCCTTCGCCGCGCGAATGCCGTACGAGGTCCACATCGTCCCGAAGGACCATCAGTGCTCGTTTATCCAGACGTCGCCCGCAGACCGGCAAGAACTGGCGCAAATGTTGAAGGTTGTGCTGATGAAAATCTACAAGCTGTTGGGAAATCCGCCTTACAACTTTTATATTCACTCTGCGCCGAACCTCAACGTCATCCCGCGACAGGGCGACTACAGCACGATCCGCGAGGACTTTCACTGGCACATCGAGATTCTCGTGAGAACAACCATCTGGGCGGGATTCGAGCAGGGGAGCGGAATATACATTAATCCATTGAATCCAACCGACGCGGCGCGCTACCTGGCTGAGACTGAGATTGAAGAGTGAAACGTGATGAGTGAAACGTGATGCGCGATCGTATCCCGATCACGTTTAACGCATCACGCTTCATTGATCACTCCTGAAATACCGGCTCCGCTGAAACACTCGGTCATCAAAGTATCCGCGCATCAGCTCAATCTGATCGCCACGCGCGTCCGGCAAAACGGTGACTACATCGTAGCGATACGGCTCGTCCACAACTTTCATTAACTGGCGATAACGACGCGAGGCGCGCGCAATCTGACGCTGCTTCCTGAGATCAACCGCGCGTTCCGGCGCGACAAGCTCATTCCGCGTTCGAGTCTTGACCTCGATGAAGGCGAGCGTCGCTCCATCGTAAGCGACGATGTCGATTTCACCGCTCTGCTTCTGTCCACGCAAGCCTCTGCCCAACGGCACGCGAAAGTTCGTGACCACTATCTGATAGCCCTCGTGATGCTTCAGATACTCGAGCGCGAGGCGCTCACCTCGTTCGCCCAATTGCAAATGAGCGGCTTTTGAGGCGGCGGGACGAGGCCCAAGCACTTTTCTTAATCGATCGAACATGGGTGTCGCGAGCGCAATCTTACAGATTGAGCGCTCCTTGTAAAAGCCCGAACCCGCGGTCTACATTGACTACTGTAGATGACAGCAACTGAAACCTCATCGAACTTCCCGGCGAATCGCGTTGACCTTCCGACGATCGTTATACTCGGGCGGCCCAACGTCGGCAAATCGACGCTGTTCAATAAATTGACAGGCGGCCGTCGCTCGATTGTCGGCGACGAACCCGGCATCACTCGCGATCGCATCTACGGCAAGGCCGTGTGGCGCGATCGAGAGTTTGAAGTCGTCGACACCGGGGGAATCATTCCCAATGACAAGGAGCTGATTCCCTCAAACATCCTGATCCAGGCGCGTACCGCGTTTGAAAAAGCGTCACTGATAGTCTTTGTGGTCGACGCCCGCGCGGGGATCACGCCGCTCGACGAGGAGCTCATTGAGATTGCGCGTCTCACCAGCAAGCCGGTGTTCGTTGCCGCGAACAAAGTCGACACCGCGAAGCTTGAAGCCGATGCGGGCGAGTTCGAACGCTGGGGTTTCGAGCAGGTGTTTCCGATCTCGGCCGAGCACGGCGACGGAGTCGCGGAGATGCTCGATGCCGCGCTCGAGTTCCTTCCGGCTCGTGAAGAACGCGAAGAGCAGCCACGCGAAATCAAGCTTGCCATTGTCGGCCGTCCCAACGTCGGCAAATCGTCGCTGGTGAATCGCCTGGTAGGACAGGAACGCGTAATAGTTTCTCCGATCCCCGGGACAACGCGCGACTCGGTTGATACGGAACTCGAATACCAGGACACACATTTTCGATTGATCGACACCGCGGGCATTCGTCGAAAAGGCAAAACGGAACTCATGGCTGAAAAGATTTCCGTTGTGATGGCGCGGCGGCATCTCGAGCAAGCCGATGTAGCGGTGCTCCTCATTGACGCGATCGAAGGTCCTACGGCGAACGATGCGACGATCCTCGGGTACGCTCACGAAGCGGGCGCGAGCCTGATCATCGCCGTCAACAAGTGGGACGCCGTCGAAAAGACCGGCGATACCACGACCGAATACTCCCAGCGCATACGGGATATGATGAAGTTCGCCGACTACGCACCGATTGTGTTCATCTCGGCGAAAAGCGGGCTGCGCGTGACCAAAGTGCTCGACCTTGCGCGGCGAGCTTATGAAGAACGCGGCAAGCGAATCTCGACTTCAGAATTGAATCGCTTTTTTGAGCGGCATCTTGAACAGCCTCGCGCTTCCACTCGTTCAAAGTATCCGATGCGCGTGCTCTACCTTACACAGGGAGGCACGAACCCGCCGACGTTTGTGTTGTTTACTTCTTCGCGGAGTCCCAAAGCAAAGTTGCACTTTTCGTATGAGCGTTATCTGGTTAATCGCCTGCGTGAGGAGTTTGGATTTTTCGCCGCCCCAATTCGAATCAAGCAACGCAGAAAGAGCGGCGCGAGTTAGCCTTAGCTCAACAGTTGATCACCATCAGTTTGATGAGTTGCAACTCGAGAACTTCAAAGGCGGCCAATCCCGTAGGGATGCCCTGTCTATAGTGTGACCGTCCGATGCGGATCTGTAACTCCGTGAGGAGTCACCTTGCATTCGGGCACGCCGTGTTCCGCGGTGGAAGGAGGTGACTCCTAATGGAGTCATTATCTTTGCAGCGCGTCGTCTACAGACAGGCCATCCCTACGGGATTACCTGCCCGATTCTGCACTACTCAACTCGATACCTTTATGCTTTCGCTGGAGCTTCATTCCCCGCTTCGATCGCGGCCTCTCGGACGTTCACTCGCGCGAGCAGTATCAAACCCACGATGAAGAACACAACAAGAGAGAGAATCGCAATTCGATAGCTTCCCGTAAACTGGAGCGCCAATCCAAACATCAACGGCGCAAGCCAGCTCGTTCCCTTGTCGCTCACCTCGTACAAGCTGAAATACTCGGCCTCTTGTCCTTTCGGAATCATCAGCGAGTAAACCGAACGGCTCAGCGCCTGGCTGCCTCCCAACACGATCGCGATCACCGCACCCAGAACGAAGAACTGCGCCTTCGTCTGTAGAAGTCCGTAAGCGTAGACCAGCACCCCAGTCCAAATCACCAGACTCGCCATGATGGCCTGCTTGCTGCCAATGAGTTTGGCGACCCAGTTGAAGATCAGCGAACCGAAGAACGCCTCGAACTGCACGAGCAAGATCACCTGCACGAGCGTGGATTCTTCGAGGTGCAATTCACCCTGGCCGAAAGACGACGCAAGCGTTATCACTGCCTGAATAGCGTCGTTGTACACCAGGTACGCAATCAAAAACAGAAGCGTCTGCGGATAGCGACGCGCCGATGCGATTGTGTGACGAAGCTGACGAAATCCCGTCACGACAAAGTGCTGTCCGGGCGGAGGTCTCTTCTCCGGCAACCGGTTCTTTAGCGTCGCAAGCGGGATCAACGTAAACAGAGCCCACCACGCACCCGATGAGGCCAGGCTGATTCTGACTGCTTGTCCTGAAGTCAATCCAAACGATTCGGCTTTGGAAAACAAGTAGAGGTTTAGCGCAAGCAACAACCCGCCGCCGAGATATCCAATCGCCCAGCCGATCGAGGATACGCGATCGCGATCTTCAGGGCGCGCGATGTCCGGCAAGAACGAATTGTAGAAAACGATCGACGCGCCGTAACTCAAATTAGCCAACACGAACAAACCGCCGCCGAGCATGTAGTTTGTGCCGTGCAAGAAGTAGAGTCCGACAGTCGCAAACGACCCGATGAACGCGAACAACGCGAGCATCTGTTTTTTTCGATGCGAGTAATCGGCTATCGCACCGAGTATCGGAAGGAAGATCACCTGTAGCCCAACAGACAGCGCGACTACATAGGGAAAGAATGATCCGTAGAAAACTTTTATCCCGAGCGGATGAACAAACGCATTGCCTTCGCCGAGCGATTCAGCAGCGGCCTTCGCGATCCCGGTCAGATAAGGTCCGAGAAAGACAGTGACAACCGTCGTGTAGAACGCGGAGTTCGCCCAGTCATAGAAGTACCACCCAACCTGTTCGCGTCGATTGTTCATATGGGCGTTGTATGAAACCAGACTTCAGGAGTGCTTCCGATGCGCGTGCAGAATATGGGGAAAGGCGTGCCGGACGCAAGCCGTGCCTCCGCGTCCTCTGCGCCCTCTGCGGTTGAGTTGTTTGAACCGCCGAGCACGGAGCACGCAGAAAACGCGGAGGCAGGAAACTACTTGCTTGAACTTGTGTCGTGGGCTATTTCGTATGCCGCTTGAAGAAGCCGATGACGCTGGGCAGCGCCTCGGTTGGAAATTGATGTCCGCCGGGATGAATGTAAGTCACAAGCTCGGTGCCCGACACGCCGGGTTCAGTTCGCATCAAGCCTTCGACCTTCGCTTTCGACGAATCGGCCTTCAGCAGCTTGCGGGCAAACTCGATGCTGTTTTGCTGAGTCTGAAACGGAACGAGCGGGTCTTTCTCGCCGGCGATGATGAAAACGGGCTTCGGTTTCGAGTTTGCGATCAGCCTACCGCCGGGCCCCGCCGCGGAGCACAACGCGGCTATCTTATCGCCTCGCATATTCCAAAGCAGGTTCACAAATCGCCCACCGTTGGAGTGACCCACAACGTAGACGCGATTCGAGTCAGCCTTGTACTTCTTCTGCGCCAGTTCCAGAGCAGCATCGAAGAACTTGAGGTCACGATCGCCGAGTTCGCCGGGATTTTTCTGCCAGCCGTTGCGAGAGCCCTCGGGATCGGTGATCCCTTGTACGCCGGGGATTCCCTGCATGTAGACGACGACGGCTTGGGGCCACAGCTCGTGAATGCGAAACCTGCGCGCGGCGTTTTGAGCATTGCCGCCGTGTCCGTGAAAAACAAAGACGACCGGCGCACGTTCGGTTCCCGCCGGCTTCGAGTTGGCGAAAACGATCGCATGCCTCTCGACATCGGCGATGGTGAAGGTCTCTGTCGCTGACCGGGTTTGCGAGAATCCAACTAACAACCCGAGAAAACCGAAAGCAGAAGCAGTCAGCACTCCCCTTCGCAAACTCGTCGCCAGCTTGTGATTTTGCTTAATGGCAGGAGCATCGCCGGTCAACGGTGTGGAATAGCCTTTCACGGGAGATTAGACACAGTCAGCTCGCGAAAAGTTTGACCGTACTTGAAGCGGCGGTCTGCGTAGCGACAGCGATCACTCACCGCCGTAATTGATCTCCATCCGTCGAATCTGATAGCTCGCGAGCGCAAGCACCGCTATCGTCATTATCAACAATCCCGGGATCGACAAATACGCAGGCGTGGGCTCCGCGACCATTGCGAATGGACCCTCCGGCACCGGCACCGGCGAGAGCGAATGCAGGTAATGAATGATGCTGATCTTCTTTAACACCGGAGGCAGCAAAAAGTTGATCCACTCCCAACCGTAAGCCAGAAGCGCAGGGATGATCGGGTTTCTAAAGAAGAGCCCGATAACCATAAAAGCCGCGCCGTAGCCGATGCATCCAAGCGCCGTGATTCCCAGATACGCCATCGCCTGCCGCTTGCCGCCTACCGAAAAGTAATCCACCCCCGCTGCCGACAGCCCAATGTATAGAAACAATATCGAGCCGGCCGTAGCAACCGTGAACAACACCAGCGACGCGACCAGTCCCGAAAGATACTTTCCGCACACGAGAACTTCACGGCGCAAGGGGCATAAGAAGTAAAAGTGAAGGCTGCGATCGACAACTTCACCGCGAAACAGATTCATGAATATCCACGCGCAGCCGAAAAACACTATCGTTCGAAGGATCAAGCCTTCGTAAAGATTTGCGAATACGATGTTGATCTCGCCGATGTTGTTGTTACGCGATTGTTGCCAGCTAATCTCCGCGGACAAAGCCGCCATCAAAAGAATCGGCGCGGCAGCAATCAGGTAAATCAAAATCGCGCGCTTGCCGAGAAAGTTCTTTCGGATCTCGAGCCTCATGATGGCCGCGACCTGGCGGCCCCACTCGGACCACGGGCGGCCGGGCGACGGTTTTATTTCACTCATAACATCGGCTGATGCGCTCATGCTCCTTCGCCTCCCCCGATCAAGTATTGATATACCGCGCTGAGATCGTCATCCACCGGCGCTATCGACTCGACGCTAACGCCGCCGTCCACCACGATCTTGTTCAGTAATAAATAAAACGCATCGGCATCGCGAGTCTTTACAAACAAGCCCTGCCGGTCCTTGTGCAGTTTGGCCTCGACCACCGAATCCTGTTCGAACACGCGCGCGGCCAGAAGGCTCGGCCGGTCGCACCGAATCAGTATCTGCATCGGATGCTCTTCCATCTCGTCGCGGACGCCGTGAATCTCGCCTTCGGCAACAACGTAGCCATTGTTAAGCAGAATCACGCGGTCGCTCATCATATCGACCTCGTGCAGGATGTGACTCGATATGATCAGGTGAAGCCCTTCGGCGGCGAGCTGGCGGAACAATCGAATCGTTTCGGCGCGAGCCATCGGATCGAGCCCATTGAGCGGCTCGTCCAGGATCATCACAACCGGTTCGTGCGCGATTGCCTGCGCGAGCCGCACGCGCTGACGCATGCCCTTGCTGTAAGCCCCGATCTTCAGGTGAGCGGCATCAAGCAGATCGACTCTATGCAATGCCTTCCACGCGAGGTCCTGGGCGTTCTGCTTGGGAAGACCGTGAACACGCAGGTAAGAGTTGATGAATTGAAAGCCCGTCAGCGCGCGAGGGAATGAATCGAATTGCGAGCAGTACCCGACCTTGCGAAAAAAGATCTCCGGATGATCCGCGGCCAGCCCCAGTACGCTCACTCGCCCGCGAGTCGGCCGGATCAAGCCGGTCATCAAATTCATCAGCGTCGTCTTGCCCGAGCCGTTCGGCCCGACCAGACTCGTGATGCCCGGGTCGATCGCGAGAGTCACTCGATTGACGCCGAGTATCTCATCGTAGAACTTGGAGACATCTTCAAAGACAATCGTGTGGTCGGCCACTTTCTCCGTCAACTCACCACCTCATAAGCGCGGACCTTGCGAGTGAGAAGGAACAGACAGAAGGCGCAGAACAACGCAAGCGCGATCCATGCGGCTATCGTCGATAGAATCATCCACTGCGGGAGACTCATCGAGTTCGGATTGCGAAACAGGCCGTCCTCGATCGTTTTCATTATCACGGTCAAGTTGAACAGGCTGCCCCACTTCGTTCGCAGCACATTGTTAACGGTAATCCCGATAGCATTCGATATGATGAAAAGTCCAAACAAGGCAGCGCTCGCCGCAAGCCTCCACTTCACCCAAGCCGAGATCGTCACCGACAACAGCGCCAGGAGCGCGATCCACGTCCAACTGTCGACAAAGACCGCGACTGCAATCCAGAAGTTATTTGCGAACCACCCCGCGCCTTCGAGATAAGACTGAAACAGAAACAATAACGCGCCGGGGACCCAGGTGATCGCGGAGATCAGAATCATCAGCACGCTCATCTTTCCGATCACGTATTCCGCGCGCGAGAACGGACGGCACAAGTAGAGCGGCAATGCGTTGTTCGCCAGATCGCGGGAAATCAGCGGCGGTCCTATTAGCACGGTCAGCAGAAACGCGAGGCCGGTTTGAATGCCGATGTACACCTGAAAGAAAAATGCGTTGATCGGCGCAAGGTCGCGCAGGTTGATTTGAAAGATCGCCATCGCCGTCAGGTTGTGATGGAGGTAAATCAGGATCGCCATCACCAGCGGGCATACGAAACACAACGCAAAAAATCCGGTGAACAACTTCGAGCGAAATACATCGCGATACGCGTGGCGAGGAATGATCAGAAACCGAGACCATTCCGGCGTCAGCGGCCCGGCGTACGGCTTGTATGCGTGTTCATAAACGGCCATTACGGATTCCCCTTGCCAGGCAAATTGGCTTGCGCGGCATATGACACACCCGCGGCCTTCGGATCGACGCCGTTCCCGTCTTCCATTGCCTTCAGGAAGATGTCTTCAAGCGAGTCGCGTTTGAAATTCAACCTGCGAATCTGAACCTGATGTTCGTCAGCGATGCGATAGAGATCGCGAATCTCCACGCCATCCTGGAGTATCAGCTTGAGCCGCCGTTCGCTTGTGAGCGCGTATTCACAGCCCAGCTTCGCAATCGCGTCGGCAAAAGCATCACGTTCGCCGCGCGTTTCAAGCTCCAGGAATTTGCGATTCGATTTGCGCTCTTCCTCGAGATTGCAATAGACGGCGATGCGCCCGCTCTTGATGATGAGAATTTCTTCACAGCACTCTTCAACGTCTCGAAGCAGGTGCGATGAGAGAAGTATGTGAGCCTTGCCGCTGTCTCGAATTTGTCGAATCAACTCGATCATTCGAGCGCGGGCGGGAGGATCGAGCCCGTTTGTCGGTTCATCAAGAAATATCAAGCGAGGCCCGTGCACAATGGCCTGCGCGAGCTTGGCCAGTTGCTTCATCCCAAGAGAGTAGGTGCCAAGCTGACGATAACGCGCTTCGCCCAGTCCAACGTAGAACAGTGCTTCGTGCGCGCGTTCGAGGGCAGCTTCGGAAGGAAGGCCCGACAGCTCGCCCATCAATCGCACGAAGTGAACGCAGGTCATGTTGGCGATGAACGAGTCACGTTCGGGCATGTAACCGATCTGCGTTCGAATCTGCTTGGCGTGGCTCCGAATGTCGCGCCCAAAGATATGCGCAGTGCCCGAGGACGGCGAATGAAATCCCAGCAGCGTGTGAATGAGCGTGGTTTTGCCCGCGCCGTTTGGCCCGAGCAATCCGATTGCGCGGCCGCGAAGATCGCCTCGCAGCTCTTTGAGAATCGGCCGGTTCCCGAAAGTCACGCTCAAGCCGTCGAGATCGATGACCGGTTTGTCGAGCACGGCTTCCGGCGCTTTCGTCACCACCTCGGCCGGCGGATCAGCTTCAACAGTGTTGGGCACCACGTTTTCCATTTCTGTGTTTGCGAAGTCTATCAAGAAGCTCGCCAGCAAGCTAAGCGATCAATCCCTCAGGGGCGTCGACGTTCAGAGCACAAGCTTCAGCTTGCCTCAAACATTCATGCGGCCGAAGGGCAACCTAAAGCTTGTACTCTGAACCTCAAAAGATTACGCCAGCCGTTGGGAATGAGTTCCCAACGGCTGGCGTTCATTTCACACAAACTTGCGCAGCTTTCAATGAACCGAATGCTCGATGATATTGCGCAATCCAAACGAGCCCGGCATGCCGATCAAGCTCGACGGCTTCAACCCGATTGGACCTTCTTCGCCGTTGATCGCGAAACTGATTTGATCGCCTTGCGCGTATGCGTAAGCGAGCACCGGTCCGCCGAGCAACGAGTTGAAACCACGCCGCTGCTCTTCCGGCAAACCGTTTGCCATTCCGCCGACGCGTTTCGCGATCCCGCCAAGCACCGGCGACAGGTTCTGATAGATCAGCGCCGAGAAGTTTGCCTGCTTGTCTTCAGGCAATGCCGCAACAAACCTCGGTGAGTGAAGCAGGGTGTAGCCGGCTTCGCGATACTTCACCGACTGGTCGATGAGCGCGCGATTCGGGCCCGCTATCAGGTAACCCTTCGCATAGGTGTAACTGACTTCCAATCCGAAATCGAGCGACTTCAGCGTGTAGTACGTATAGCCGCCCATCTCGCTTTGCTCCAACTGGAAGCCCTTCTTGCCCTCGCGCGCAGCCAACTCATTCAGCTTGTCGACCACTCGCGAGAACGTCTGTTGCAGATGCGCTGGATCGTACACTTCCATCACCAGTTTCCACGATGGAGTGGGCAAGACAGGTCCGTCGATCGCGAACGCGAACTCCCCGCCGAGCGGCGCCGCGAAGTCGTCCCGAATGTTGAGCCCGGTTTCCTTCTCGAATTCCGCGAGGTGTTCGCCGAGCTTTGGATCGACCGTATTCAATGCGCTCAGCAGATCATCAACAAGCGCAGCGGGCTGCTTCACCACGAATGCCGCAACAATGTTTGCATCCGGTGAGATGAACTCGAGAGCACCCATCGGCCCCGGCGCCGCAAGCCAAGACGTGATTCCGTGACTCGTGTCGCTGAAGCTCAGCACCGCGCGGTTGAAACTCTTGCCCTGATCTTCCTTCATCTCGGCGACGAAGTACTTGAGGCTGGTGATCCCCAGTCGATCGAGCGCTGAATTCGTCTTCGCATCCGCGCCCTTTGTCTGCGCGATGATCTTCTGAAGATTGGCGGCGATGATAAAGCCCGCGCCTTCACGATAGACATCCGCGATTCGAGAGCGGAACGAGCCGTCGGCGTATTGACCTGCGCTTGCACTCTTCACATTAGATTGAACTCGTCCGAGGAACTCAATCTTCGGCGACGCCGCAAGCACATCGCCGTTGATCCACACGAACAAGTCGGCCGTTTCTTTGACGCCCGAGCTTGCAACGCTCATCGGATCATCGACGAAGCGGATACCCGGTTGCTTCTTAGACTCGGTCGTCATCGAAGCCAACTGCCGTTCGGCAAAGCCACGAAACGCCGATGGGTCCTTCAGAGTCGTCAGCACCAGCGGACCATCGGGCTCGGATTTCCCCTCTCTTGATAGCTGCGCCGTCACGACGATCTCGTCGCCGATCTGGCTGCCAAACTCGGAGATCTTTCCGATGACCTTGTCCCATTCCTGCCTGCCGTGCGCCGATCCCTGCTCCTTTGCCCACCACTGCTGAAGCTCGGGGTTCTGGCCAAGGCGCTCTTCGATGATCTTGTTCGATTCCGCGAGCATCTCGGTCAGATTCGGAATCGCAACGTAGAACACCGTATCGTCGGGAGTCATATCCAGCAGGCGAGTCGAGTAACGCACGCCGGGTCGCGCCACTCGCGCGTCTACTTCTTTGCGCAGCGCAGCCACTTCATCGAGCATTCGCTTGTAGCGCTCCGAATCGCGGCTCCACGCAATCTCGTCTTTCACCGGAACGCTTTCGAGATTGCTATTCGTCGCAACCTGATCGCCCGGATGCAGCACGTCCTGATTGCCGCCGTGTTGAACATCGACTCGGCCTTCGACGACCGACACGCGCGAGCCCTTCGTTCCGTTGTTCACGGAGAAAATCGTTCCGACAACTGAAACCAGGCAGTCCTGAGTCTGCACGTAAAGATGCCGCTTGTCGGTTTGCTTCGCGGCCTGAACGATGATGTTCCCGCGATCCAGATGAATGGTAGTTCCCCCGGCGCCATCAGTGACTGAGAACTCCGATCGCTCTCGCATCTCGATCAACGAACCGTCGGGCAGTTTTACGACCGCGCCCGCATCCTTGGCCGTGCGAACCTTCGCGCCGAGCTTGATCTCTTCCCCGACAGTGAGCGTCTCGGTGTTGGTATCCGATACGAGATAGGCCTGACCCTCCATCGCGTGGACGACCATGTGGAACGCATCGCCGCCTCGCGTCAGGCGTTCGTATGAAATGAATGACAGCCCGATGCCGATGATGATCGTCGCGGCGATCGCCCATCTCACGGTGCGTCTGGAAAACATTGGAGTCGTTGCGCCTGGCCGGGCAACAACCGCAGCCGCGCCGTGACGCGCTTGCTTGAGCGCTTTGCGGCATGGGATGCATTCGTGAGTGTGGTCTTCGAACAGCAGCGATCGCGCGGGAGAAAGCGTTCCGCCGAGGTACTCAGGTATGAGCGCCTGAAAATCGCCGCAGTTTCGTATATGATCGACGTGTTCGACATGGTCGACGTGCACGGCGGGCGCGCTGGTCGTTGCCAACTCGTTAGACAGCTTCGCCCACACGCGCTCCGCCGCGCCCTCGACCACGGATTGATCCACCCGCTCGCTGCGAATCTCATCCATGGCCTGCTCGAATGTTTGGTTAAGGTCTTTACTGGTCCGCTTCATGATGTCCCTCCCGGAACGTGGTGATCTGTTTGCGAAGCCTGGTTCGCGCTCGATGCAGCAACACGCCGATTACCATCTGTGACGTGCCGAGCATCTCGGCTATCTCGAGATTGCTGTGCCCTTCGAAATACTTGAGCACAATTATCTCGGCAGCCTTTGGTCCAAGCGTCGCGATAGACCGCCTGATTTGATTTTGAAGCTCGCGATCGACGTATTGAGTTTCCGGACTTGGCTCGGAGCCTTCGAGTGAAAACGGTTCGACTTCTTCGAGAGACACCGAGCGCGAGCGGGTTCGGCTGCGCAATAAATCGAGCGAGGCGTTAACGGCGGCGCGATGCAAATAGCTGCCGGGGCTTGGAGACAGGTCGAGCTTTTCTTTGCGCCGCGCGAGTCTAAGGAAAACGGTTTGAAGCACGTCCTCGGCATCGACCGGGTTTCCGGTGACGCGATAAGCGGCCCGGAACACGTGGTCGTAATGTTCTTTAAAAAGGAGTTCCAGCTCCTGGGGAGGACTTGGCACTGCCCTGAGGTGTTTGACTGCTTGCACGTTTTCCTCCTTCACTTCGTCTCCAGCCATAAAACGCCCCCTGCCAGTGAGTATTAACAAGCAAAATCAATCATCACGGCCCGCCATAATAGCCAATATGGAAAAAATAACCAATTGACGATAAACATTGGATCATCAACGAGTAGAGGCAATGCCGGCGCAACGTGTAGATGGTCGGTCGAGCACGTGTAGATGGTCGGTCGAGCATATGACTAAGGACTACTGACAACCGGCTGATAACCGACTAGAATGGAACCAATCGATGGAGACAATAAGAATTCGCCCGGGTCTTGTTCCATACACACTGTCAGGCGCGGTGTTGATGACTGCTGGTTCGGCACTGCTCAAAGAGGGTTGGCTGATTCTCGCGTTCGCCTGCTGGGCATCGCTGATACCTATAGCAGTGCTGGCTCTCTTCGATCGCATCGAGTTTGACGGAGAGGTCATCCGGCATCGCGGCCCGCTCGCGTTCCTGCTCACACATCTCTTTCGCGTTCAACGCAGGCTTTCGGTACCGGACATCGAGTCAATCACCACCGAGACGTTGAGGCTGAGCTTCGCGACTGGTGATGCGCGAATCAGTTATCACACTCGCATAAGCGGGGCGGGCGCCGAGATAGTAGTGCGCTCGCATCGCTCGACGTACGCGCCGTTCATGAAAGCCCTTGTGCGCGCGGTCGGCCCGCATAAGCTCGACCCGCGATCGTCGGAGATCTACGAATACTTCGAAACGGGCAAGGCGTTGAAAGGCTCGCCCGTCCTCAAGAGCGACATAGCAGCGATGCCCGCGCCGTTGCTTCGCCGCCTGGGTAACTCGCTGAGGCTGGCGGGGAAGCTCGCGCAGGCGTCGAGTTACTTTCGGGTTGCTTACGAAAAGGAGCCGCGCAATCCGCAGCTGCTTTACGAGATGTCGCGGTTGTTTCACTCCACGGCGCAGACCGAAGATACGCGATTGCTTCAGCGCTCGGACGCATGTTTGCGACTGGCTTCGCGGCTTGCGGGCGACGAGCCGGCGTTGCTCGAGCGCATCGGAGAGGCGTTTTTTGAGAGGACCGACTTCAAACGAGCGAGCGAATGTTTTCGGCGCGCGTTGGCGCTCGACCCGGCCCGGTTTCGCGCGAACATAGGGCTCGCCGAGATCGCTCTTCGTGACGGCAAGCTCGCTCACGTCGCGCACTTTTATCACGCGGCTGCCTCGAGCGAAGATGTCGCGTTGTCCCGAATGGCGGGGCGCGAAGCTCGCTACTATGAGCGCTTGATGGATGATGATGACTTTCTCGAGGCGGAGCTTCGTCGGATAAAGATATCGAATCAGGTCCGTTGGGCGCGGCGGCTCGCGGCGATGACGTTCTTCAGCGCGTGGTTGGTAGGCGGCGTTGTCGGGCGCTTTTCTTCGATGGTCGAGCAATTCGGCTGGGCGATCATGGCGATGACGGGAGTTGTGTGGTGCGCCTTGATGATCACGACTCGGTTGGTGAGGCGCCGCGTGGCGTGATCCCCTCACGGCCTCTTAGCCGGCGCAGCCATAGTTGGTCAGTTTATTGCTCAATCCCGACCGTCGGCACAACAACTCGAAACCGCGTACCACCACCATTTCCGACCGGGCTCACGAGTTCTATCGCCCCTCCAAGCTCAACGACGCGGCGTTGCACGATAGCCAGCCCAAGCCCAGTGCCGCGTGACTTCGTCGAGTAAAATGGCTCAAACACTCGCTGTTGTGACTCCATAGAAATGCCCGGGCCAGCGTCGGTAACAGCGAGGATCAGAGACGGGCTTGCCCCAGCGGTGCTCCGCCGCTGGTTCGCATGCGCGGCCTCGAGGCTTGCTTGAATCTTCACTTCCCCGCCGGGGTCGGTTGCTTGAATCGCGTTCAATATAAGATTGCTCAGGGCCTCGCGCAACGCGCCAGCCTGAATACCAGTCAGAGTCAGATCGCATTCGGATTCCACGATCAAATCAACTTCCCGCTCCCTTGCTTCTCCGCTTGCAAAGGTCATCGTTGAGTTTATCAACTCCTTAAGCTCGACCGGGCGTGAGTCGCCATGGCTCGGCCTCGAGAACGCCAGCAATTGCGATACAGTTCTATTCAGCCGATCGATTTCACTCACGATCATGCTCAAATCCTGATCGTAGCTTTTAAGCGCGTCCTCTTCGCGCATCACTTGTGCGATCGACTTGATCGAAGAAAGCGGGTTCTTCACTTCGTGCGCCACCTGCGCGGCCATCTGTCCAAGCGTCGCCAATCGCTCGCGGCTCGCAAGCTCGCGTTCCAATCGCACCTTCTCTTCAATCAGCCGACAAGTCTCGACTTCAACCGCAACCTGCGACGCAAGCACATCCAGTATTGCTCGCTTCTCAGAGGTCAGCGTGTGCGCCTCGGCGGTGATCAACAGCATTCCGACGAGTTCACTCTCGCGTCTCAACGCATACGCGATCGTCGCGCCGGCAGCTTCCAGATCGTTGTCGGTTTCGATCACGTCGGCATCTCGCTCGCTCATCTTGTTCGCAAGCCGCAACAACGGGCCTTCGGTGATTACGGCGGAAGGAAGTATTCGAACGTCCGTCACTTCGAGTCCGCGCTTGATCGTTTGCTCCGTGTAGCGAATCAATGACGCCAGTTCGCCGAAGCCTTCAGCGCCCGTCGATACCTGCCGGACGACATCGCGATACAGTCCGATCTCGCTTGCGAACAGCCGAGCCACCATTCGATCGATGGCCCTGACCAACGGGCCCGCTAGCGCGACCATTCCCAGTATCAGGATCACCTCGACTACGCCGGGCGTTATTTCGAATCGGTCGACGAGAAACTGATCCACGCGCCTGACTCCGTAGGTGTACACCGCGATAAACACCACCGCGAACATCGCATAGACAAGGCTTCCTTTGACCGCGACGTCGATCAGCTTGTAGCGATAGACGTGATACGCTACGAAGAAAATCGGAAACAGCGACGAGAGGATGAATAGTATCCACGGCAGATCGTCAGGCCCCGAGCGAAGAACGGCGACGACGATGAATTCAAATGCGCCGTTCAGGATCAACAGCAAAGCAAGCCGTTTGAAGAACGCTCGCTCGCGCAGCGCGCTTTCATCGAGGCGATCCTTCATTGACCAGTCGAGCACCGCCGAAGCAATCATCACCAGCAAGTACCAGACAGAATAAGGAAGGAGCAGCACGCGAAGGTCGATCAAGTATGGGCGGTATTCACCGGTCGTGATCTTATAAATCGCGTACGGCAGGAACAGCATCGGCAGGTAAAGCGCCGCGCCGATCCATCTTACGTGATGCGGTTTGAGGCGCTGGTACTTATCAAGCGACGCCCAGAATCCGACGTGCGCGTGAAGCAGGGCGGCGGGGAGCAGCGCGACTCCGATCATCGCCAGCGTATCCCACGCGCGCAGCAACGCCGTGAGCCGCTCTTGTCTCAGGAGCAACAGGTGAAAAGTGATAAACAGGTTTCCGAGAAACCATACTCCGAGGCAGAGATTGACGACCGTGATCAATCGCACAGGCTGGGTGAGCCGGTCGCTCGACCCGAGCCGCCGCTTCCAAATGAGCCACGCGATGTATAGATGGAGCGCCGCTCCTGTGGCGAACCCGACGAGCTTGAGGATTTGAATTGGATGCATTAGTTAGTGGGCAGTGGGCAGCAGGCAGTGGGCAGTGGGGAGACAGCAGTAGGCAGTTGGCAGTGGGCAGTTAGCAGTGGCCAAGACCAGGTCCATTGCCTTCCGCCAAGCAATCAACCCACTATAGTTACTAACTGTCATACTCATTGTCACTGCTGCCCACTGCCTACTGCCCACTGCCCACTGACCGTTCACCACGCGATCGCGTAGCGGCCTCGCCTCGGATCTGCTCCAGCTTCGATCACACCCGATTCGCTGTAGAACCTGATCACCGTCGGCGCCGAGGGATTGCCCCACGCTGTTTGCACTTCGACTTTGTGTCCGCGCCCAGCGAGATCATCAACGATCGGCTTCAAGATTCGATCCTCGAGATTCAACACACCCGGGTTGAATCGATGATCGTCGAACGAGCTGACCAGGTGCAGCGTTTGAAACCGCGGCGCTTCGACTGCTTCCTGCACGTTCATTCCGAATTCGATTATGTTGAACAACACTTGAATGAGCGATTGATCCTGATTGTCACCGCCCGGCGTTGAGAGCACCAAAAACGGCTTGCCGTCTTTCAGTACAAGCGTCGGCGTCAGGGTGACCCTGGGGCGCTTGTGCGGCTCTAGCACGTTCGGATGACCCGCTTCAAGCAGGAACGATTGCATGCGCTGCCCGAGAAGCACTCCCGTGTCACCCGCCGCTACCGCGGGCAGCCATGCGCCAGAAGGAGTCGCGCTGAATAGGTTTCCGTCCTTGTCGATGACATTGACGCAGGTCGTGTCGTTGGCGCGTTCGCTTTCAGGAACGGTTGACGCTCCGGTGAGCGCGGGACTGGGAGCGGCATTCATCAGCGGCTTTTTGTTTATCGGATCGCCTGGGCGCTGCTCCATCGAAGCGTGAGCCTCGTCGATCAATGATCTCCTCATCGAAGCATACTCTTTCGACAGAAGCTCGCTTGCCGGCACGCGCACGAAATCGGGATCGCCGTAGTAACGATCGCGGTCCGCAAACGCGAGCTTCATCGCTTCGGTCAGCGTGTGAATGTAAGCAGCCGAATTGTGTTTCATCGCGCGCAGATCGTAGCCCTCGAGCATGTTCAGCGCTTCAAGCATCGCCGGACCCTGAGCGAAAAAGCCAGTCTTGTAGACTTCGTAGGCGTGATAGGAACTCTTTGCGGGTTCTTCAACGCCCGCGTGGAACGCAGCGAAGTCGCCCGCGCGCAGCAAGCCGCCATTTGCTTCGCAGAAATCAGAGATTCGCTTGGCGATCGGGCCCTTGTAGAAATAATCGCGCGCAGCCATCAAAGCTAGATGACGCCCACGCGATGCCGCGCGGCGCTCGGCTCTTACGATCTCGCGAAACGTTCTAGCAAGATCCGGCTGAAAAAACATCTCGCCGGGCTTTGGCTCGCGGCCGCCGGGCAAGAACAACTTCGCGCTTGTCGGCCAAGGTTCGTACGTTTTTCGCGTTCGTTGAATATACGCGGCACGCAGTTCATCAAGCGGAAATCCGTCTGCAAGTTCAATCGCGGGCTGAATGACCTCGGCAAGCGATTTCGTTCCGAAGCGGTCAAGCGCCGTCACAACCGCATCGAGCACTCCGGGCACCGTCGCCGGAAGGATTCCCGATGATGGAATAAAGGGCGGTACCTTTTCTTTCTGATTCTTCTTTGCCTGATCGAGAAAAAACCGGCGAGTCGCAAGTTGCGGAGCGATGCCCTGACCGTTGATCACAGCCACCGGGCCGTTCGCGCGCTTGATTATGATCGGGACCTCGCCGCCAAACGAAAAGTGTGAAAACTCAATCACCGAACCCGCGAGGATCGCGGCGCACCCGGCATCAACAGCGTTGCCGCCTTGCTGGAGCAATCGAATTCCAGCCTCCGCGGCCAGAGGATGACCGGCGGTGACTGCGCCGCGCTTACCTCGCACAACCGGGCGAAACGTGTCTGCATGCGGCCGGGCCACGGGTAATACAAAAACAGCGAGGACGGCAAGGCAAATCAAGCGCGTCAAGATTCTCATATGAGCCTCCGGAGATTTGGGTTCCTATTTACTCCGAAGTTTCCGGTTTTGATTGCTGGTTGTCAACGAATTGCGAACTGGTGAGATTGTGCCGTGATGAAGGGTTTGATTGCTATCCAGAAGTGAATGCCTAAAGGCGATTGGCGGCGCTTAAGTCTCGGGAAAAAAATCGTCAGACAGTATGCGTCTTGCGATCTCTTCGCGATCCTGGCGCCGTCGAACCTTGCGGCGCCGGTCGGTGCCTTCATTATCGATCCAGGTAATCCCGCCGATAACCACCAGGGTTTCGGCGGTGTATCGAACGGAGCGCCGGCGTTCCTGTCTTCGGCGTTCCTGGTTAGTGCGTCTATTGACGGCGCCCGGATAAGACATCGGTTCCTCGTTATCAGAGCTGCTAGGCAGTTGGCAGTGGGCAGTAAGCTGTTGGCAGTGAGTTCGTCGCCACTGCCTGCTGCGCAGCGCCCACTGCATACTGCCCACTGCATACTGCCCACTGCCTATTGCACACTGCTCCCTGCTGTTTCAGTCAATGTCGCGCGTCGGAAGTACATCGCCCCGGCGTCATTGTCGTGACCGGGAGCCGCTCCGCTTTCCGAAGCACCGTTATTGATTGATTCGTCACGCAGGCCCTGCGCTTCTTCGGTGATGTCCTCAATTCTTTCCATCAGCCGATCGCGCTCCGACCTCAGCCCGTCGAGCTTGAGCTGCAATCGGTTTATCTCGGTCTGCCGATCGTCAATTTCCTTATTCAGCAAAAACTCATCTTCTTCAAAAGCGGCCGCGCGGCGGTAGAGGGCGACGGCTTCGTCTTCAAGAGCCTCCGCCATCTGTTCCAACAACATCGTTCGCATTTGAGATGACGAGTTTGCTGCGCTTGGTGAATCGTTCGTGTGTGTTGTCAGCATTAATCAACTCCTAGTTTTAGACTGCGGCGGTTCGCACCGGAAAAGTAGCGACCCGCAAGGCAGGAACATTGCGGCGCCGCGCGATTTTGTCCTGGTACATGCGCTCGTCGGCTACTTCCATCAACTCATCGATGGCAGTGCCGTCCTGTGCGTAGGTGGCGTGACCTATCGATATTCCGACTCGCGCGACGCGACCCGGCCTTACCTCATAAGCAAAATTGTCGACCGCCGATTGAAGCCGCGCTTTCATTTCCAAAACCATCTCAGGGGTCACGCGATGCAGCACGGCGACGAACTCATCTCCCGCGTATCGAATCAGGGTATCTCCGGAACGGACCTGCCCGCGGGCAACCTGCGCGACCCGCCGAAGGATTTCGTCTCCGACGTGATGGCCGTAGGTGTCGTTTATCTTTTTGAAACCGTCCAGATCCATCATCATCAACACCAGCGGATAGCCGTGCCGATCGGACCTGCTTCGCTCCTGATCAAAAAAGCTGTACATATAACGGGAGTTTGGAAGCCCGGTGAGGTTATCGGTAAGCGCCGACTCCTGAGTTCGTTCAAAGACCAGTGCGTTATGAACGGCTGACGCTGTGTGGTGCGAGATCGTCTCGAGCAGCCGAACTTCGTCGGTGGAATAACCGCGATCCTCTTCACAGTAAAGCGCAAGCGTTCCGATCAGCGATTCATCGTGAACGAGCGGGAAAATCGCCGTCGAGCGATATGCGGCGGCGCCGAGGCCAAGCGGGCGCTGCAAATCCGCAAGCGGGCTTCCGCCGATCAGCACCTGCCGGCGCTCGGCCACCCATCCCGCGCCGCCTTCGCCCAAGAGCATTTCAATTCCCTTTAGCGCCTCCGCGTTCTTGCCGACGGCATAAGCGGCGCGGAGCCGGCTGCCTTCAGCCAGATAGATCACCAGCGTTGTGAAGTTGGCGATTCTCTCGAGTTTGGCGGCGACGATTGGAAGAACCTCCGACAGCTTGAGAGTTGAACCCAGTGTCTGTGAGATCTCATACAGCGAGAGCACCTCGCGTTGGGCCGCGGCAATGTCCCTGAGCGCTCTTTCGGTTGGCGTTCTTGGCGCGAGTTTCAATCTGCGCTCGATTAGCCGGTCGGCTCCGACGTGCTCGACCCCCAACAATGAAACCGGGCGGGTGCTGAGCGCGGGCAGCGTATCCTCCAGCGAATCGACTATCTCGAGAAATTGGGCGAGCATCACCGGGTCAAAGGTGCGGCCGCTCTCGCTGCGCATTAAATCGAGCGCCTGGTCGCGGGGGTATCGGGGGCGATGCGGGCGATCGGTTGTCAGCGCTTCGTAACAATCGACTATTGTCAGAATCCGCGCGCCAAATGGAATCTCTTCGCCTTTCAACCCGCCCGGATACCCGGTGCCGTCGTACTTCTCATGATGGTGTTTGACGATGGGAACGACCTCGTACGGGAACTCGACATTGCTCAGGATGTCCGCTCCGACCACCGGATGGATCATTACTTTTGAATACTCAGCGGCGCTTAGTTTTCCGGGCTTGCTCAGAATGTATTCCGGGACTGCAAGCTTGCCGATATCGTGAAGCAGCGCCGCGGCCTTCAGGCCTTCCATCTGATCTTCGGGATATCCGACCGCGCGCCCGAGGCCTTCGGCCAGCACCCGTACTCGTTGTATGTGGCCGCGCGACAATTCATCCTTCGCATCAATTGCCATCGTAAGCGATTCGACAGTGGCCAGGTGCAGCTTGGTCAGACCTTCAATGTGCAGATTGGATGTTTCGACTCTGCCCAGATATTTTCTGTAAGCGATGTACGTCAGAACGAGGATCGGGACCGACATAACCAGGGAATAAAACCCAAAGACGGTGATGGCCTTGCATACGAAACCTGCGGCGATCGCGCCTATGAAGAAGGCAGGCGAGGTCCACATGTAGTCTTCAAGCCAGGTCCTCAGAACGCCACGTCCGCGAGACAGCGCAACCGCCGTTGCCGCGATGCTGCTGTTGACCGCGTAGCTCACCAGGGCAATGACTCCCATTGCCAATGCGAGTTCATCCAGTTGATCGCGACCGTATAGCAATCCATGAAGGTTTCCAAACAACGTCGTCGCGAGCAGGGACGCGCTTAACACAGAGAGATTCATGGAGCCCATATTGATTAGAGCGGTTGCGGCGAGATTCTTCGTTCTTCCACGCGACGATCGCGCCAGCCCATCAATCGAAGCAAGCGCGGCGGCAACCCAAGGGCCCATCATCAGAATGGCGATGCATACAAACGTGTCCGTTAGAGTGATCTTGCTGCGGACCCCGGGAATCCATATTTCAGCTCGCCAGCTCGCCAGAACCATAAAGGCGAGCGCGAGCAGCCAATCGAGTCTCAGCGGCTCTTGTCCCAGACGGTAGATTGAATACCCGAGCACCCCGCAACCTGCCGTCGACACGATCAACGTGAATATTTTCGATCTCAAACCAATCGTTGCTTTCACGTGGTACCTCGAAGCTGCGTTCACGCTCTGATTCGCGACGGCGGGGAAATCCGCTGCTCGGTTTGGCTGTCGTGACACGCGGAAACGTAAAACTCGTCTGCTGGTTTCGATGATGTTGCGCATCGCAACATCTCCGAGAGGGCATCGTGCATCGCTTGATTGTACGCGGTAAGCTATCAATCAACGCTCGTGCCGCTCGAGCAATGCCGCTGGGATAGTTCGCAACGACACTGATTGTCGGAATTAGCCTCAGCGATCCCGCGGATTCAGGGTCGGCAAGCACAGTCAAACTGGCAATCCGCGCCTGAGGCGTTCATTCACAATGACTGTGAATAATCCGGGGCCGGAAGCGACACACAATGCTTCTGGGGTATCCAGCCGGCCGGCTGGATTGGTTGCTGAGGGCTCAGTGGTAATCGTTGTAGCGCTGAATAATCTTCTGAACGTAGGAGCGGGTGGCGGGATAGTCTATGCGCGCGATGAACTCCTGACGCGAGATTTTGTTGCGCTCGGAACCCGGCGCCCACCGGTCAACATTGCTGGGACCGGCATTGTAGGCGGCCAGAGCGAATGCGAGCGGATCAGGCTGGTCTTTGTATCTGTTTAGCAATGACTGAAGATACCAGCAGCCTACGTGCAAGTTGATAACCGGATCGGTGAAGGATTCGTCAAAGCTCGGTTCCGCGCGACGCATGGTATGGTTCGGTATCGCCGCAATCGCATCGGCAAGCGAACGGGCGTGCGTGGCTTCGACCCAGTGCTGCGCGACAACCGAAGTCACCTGCATCAACCCCACGGCGTTTTGTGAGCTGCGCGCGCCAGGGCTGAAGAATGACTCTTCGTATACAATCGCCCGCACAAGCGCCGGATCCAGATTGTGTTGTTGCGCCGCCGCGGCAATAAGCCCGTCGTACCGGTGCGTCCAATACAGCCAGGCAGCGAGCATCGCCGCGGCAGTCGCTAACACCAGCACTGAGAGTGTGATTAGCCTCTTGCGCAACCGGCCCGAAGTATTATTGAGAGGCAAATTCAATATCTCGAGTCTCTAGTCCTGGGTTCAGAGGAGTATGACAGAGGAGATCGTGCCGGCGCGTTTGGGCGAATTTCATCAGAATATATGCGAGCTGCTGATCCGCGTCAGTTATCCATTCGCAGACTCGACCAGAAATCGGCCATTTCGAACTGTCTATCCACACCTTCGTACCGCGCGGTAATCTCACCCTCTTCCAGCACGTGACCTTGTAACCAAATGTTGGCGCTAATGTCGGCTCCGATGGCGAGCTGTCCGCGCAAGCTTCTCCGGTTTGCCAGAATCTCGAGCCGAATGTTTACCGCATCAACATAAATCCAAACCAGATCGGCGGCGGTTTCGGCATTCCTTATGTTCCGCCACGCCAGGACTCTGCCGCTGACGACGTAGTCGTTCTCACAGGCCTTGTCCGCAAATCCTTCGAGCCGCGATGCCAGCTCGAAACGCCGCTCCTCCGGGCGGAGGGACTCCGTGCGTGGGCGGACGCGAGCCGCGTACGCTATACCCGCGAGCGCTACCTGCAAGTGCGACCGCCGGAAAATCTGATCGTCAAGCTCTGTCAGATTTTGTAGCTCGAAGACAACTTCGTGCGCGCCGCCCAGACTTCCGCATACTATTGCTTCGCCGTCTTCTTCGTATTCAATCAACTCCCACGGTACGATTGTGCGAACGTAGCGGCTGCGAAATGCGGGACGGCAATCCGCGTAGTACAGATCCCGCCCGCGCTCGTACAGGATCGACCAGACTTCCAGACCGTCACCCAGCTTCCAGCATCTGCCGTGAATCGCGGCGTCGCCGCGCCTGACTTCGCTTCGCTCGGCATTCGCCTCAACTTGTTCGACGAGAAGGTTGTATGAACGATCGTTCCCAATTTCGAACCCGATGGCGCCAAACAATTCAGCCATCACCGCCGCGGCTGTCGATTCCTGTTCTTGTGACTCCTGATTGACTGAATTACTCATGACTCAAAGGTTCGTGGCTGTCACTTGCTCCTGGACTCTTCGCCGATTTCGGCGTTCAACGTGTACTCACGGCCGTCGCGAATGATCTTCAGCACAATTTTGGCGGCGGGAGGCTTAGCGGCAACCAGGCGATTGAACTGCACTGACGACGTAACCGGCTGGCCGTCTATTGCTGTGATCACATCATCCTTGCGCAGACCGGCGCGAGCGGCAGGCGTGGCTCGCTCGGCGCGTATGACAAGCACGCCGCGCGAGTCCGGCGCGAGCTTTAACAGCCCGCGAATGTCCGGATCGATGTCGCGCGTCTGAACGCCGAGATAACCGCGAGTCACCCGGCCCCGCTCGACGAGCTGAGGCAAAATCGATTTGAAAGTGTTGATCGGAATTGCGAAGCTCAAGCCCTGTGTGCGTTCGAGCACGAGTGTATTTATTCCGATGATTTTGCCCTGGACGTTCAGAAGCGGCCCTCCCGAGTTTCCCGGATTGATCGCGGCGTCAGTCTGCAGGAAATCATCGAACTGCCCGCCGAAACCCGTGCGGCCTTTCGCGCTTACAATTCCCAGGGTCACCGTGTGATCGAGCCCGAGGGGATTGCCGATCGCGATGACCCATTCGCCGACTCGCAGCGTGTCGCTGTCACCCAGCTCCGCGATAGGGAGCTGCGGCCCAGATGGGACGATCTCGAGCAACGCGATGTCAGTAACCTCATCATAACCTTTTATAGAGGCGGGGAACTGCCGCCCATCATGCAGCGTGACCGTGACGCTTGTAACAAGCTTCGCGGGCTCCTTCGTTTCGGAACCGCGTTGCCCGGCGCCGCGGCGCGCTTCGGCGCTCGAGATCAGGTGAAAGTTGGTGGCAATGAATCCACGTTGATCGATGATGAAACCGCTTCCAAGACTCTCACCGGCTTCGGATGTAGAGCGTATGTTCACGACTACTTCGTTGACGCGTTCGGCGATCGACGGAACATCGAGCAAAATCGTCTTAGCCTGAGGCGCGGGATTCTGTCCCTGTGAACCCTCGCGCACTTCAAGGGCGCGTGCCGATGTAATCAACGCAAGAACCAATGCGAACGCGGCGACGAGTGAAAGCTTATTCATTGGTTTTACCTGAGCGAGTCCTTTCAGTGCGATCCACATCATCTGCGGGCGCGTGCGAGCGAACGCCTCGAATGTTGCGCGGCGGGCCCAGCCTGGGACGCTGCCCGGAGCGTACCATTTCGGCGAACAGGTCCGCATCATAATCACATTCGCGGGACATCTCTTCGCGTATGGCGTGCAGCTCTTCAAGGAATCTTGGCTTTCGATACATAAAAGCATGCGTGACGCGTGATGCGTGATGCGTTTTCTTTTCCTTCACGCATCACGTTTCACGCATCACTTGTCAGAACTCCGCATTAATCAAAAACTCCGGCGTTACAATCATGGGCACAAAGAAACCCGCTATCGTGTTGAACAATTGAACTCGCGATTGCCGGTGTACGTTCGCGATGTAGCCGAAATCCCATGTCACCAGCAAGTCGGCCTTGGCAACCGATGCCAGCGCTACATGCAGCGCATCCGCCAGATACTTGCGATGAAAGATACCCTTCTCGACATAGCCGTCCGCCAAAATCGCCGCTTCCTCGGTGACCTCGATCATCGGCAGGTCGCGCACGAGATTCAGATAAGCGGAGCGCCGCGGCTCTTCAGTGCGTTCCAGCTCGCGGATCACCAGTGGCGAGATCAACGGCGAATAATCCGCAAGCTCGTGCTCCCACCATCGAATGGTCAGGTCGCGGCGAAAGGGTTCCCCGTTGTCCAGATACGCCCCGACTACGGATGTTTCCAGATAAAGGCTCTTCTTCATGCGAAATGCAATTCTACCACACGGGTTGGGTGTAAGAAGGCAAAAGAAAAAATGGACGAAACGCGTCGACTAGTTCTGCGTCTCGTCCACTGTCTGGCTTGCAGCTTTGGTTACTGGCTGGTGGGAACCGGGGTGTGAGGTTGAAGAGCAAGCTGCGCCCGGCTGAAATCTATGGTGAGTCTGTAGTGACGCAGGAAATCGCCGCCGAGAATGCCGCCCTGCTCAAAGCCTGAAGTCTCATTGATCGCTCCAAAGTCCAAAACCAGCGCGCGCAGATTGTTCTGCAGAGCGTCGGCCACACGGCACTTGCGAACAAACAGCACTTGCACGTTTTCGGTAATGCCCGCCGCGCCGATTACGTTTGTGGTCTGCCCCTTGATTATCTGGTCGGTCAGCTTGAGCCGTTCGACCGCAGCCTGGGAAATAACCGTTGAGCTCGCACCTGAGTCCACGATGGCGTTTACGAAATGATTGCCTTCGAACTCTGTTTCAACACTGATGAGCCCATTCTGGGTGGTTCGAAACGGAATGATCGTGCCGCTTGATATCGCGATGGGCGAGCGGTTGTCGCTGCGATCCAATCGCATTCGCGATTCTTTATAATCAAGCTCGGTCAGAAAGTGTGACAGTATCGACAGGCCTATGAACCCTTCGGCCCTTTCCTCCTTTGGCTGATCGGCGGATCCGTGAAACGGGCGAATAAAGCACGGAACCATCCGCACTCTGACTCCGCCGATCTGCAACGACTTGATCAGGCCGTATACGATCTGGAACTTGCCGCTGCCCCCGACACCCTGCGATTTGCCGCCGCGCGCGAGTTCGGAAACGCCGAAATGCCTGGCCGCCTCTTTGGAGATCACGGTGAACCCGGATCCGGTATCAACGACGAAGGTCGCATCGCGGCCGTTTAGCTTGACCTGTACATAAGGCCTGCGGTCGGCTCCCAATCGAAAGGGTGCGTCCGTAACCGTGTCGCCGCTTACCCGATGAATCTGATATCCGGCCAACTGCCTGTAAAACTGAATCAGCCCTTTGATTAGATCGCGGCGCTCGCTGTCGGTGAGCGGAGCGATTGCCAGAAAGGCTTCGTAGGCATCGGCCGCTTCCTTGAAGTCCTCGAGCCGCGAAGAAGCGCGCGCGTAGGTAACCAGATAATCCGGTTCATCCGGATCGAGACTGTGCGCGTAGAAGGATCGTTCGCGTGACTCTTTGGGCCGGCCCTCGTAGTAGTCGATCTCCGCCGCTCCGCCGAAGGCGAGCGCTTCCTTTGGATCATGACTCAAGGACCGCTGAAGCTCCCCGATCGCGGCTCGGACAAATCCTGACCTGAGCAGTGAGACACCAGCCAGCGCATGCGCGCGCGCGTTGTCGGGATCGAGCTTGAGAGCCTCCATCGCCTGCTCGAAGCTGTGCAGGTAATCGAGCATCTTCAGATTCGCGAAACTCGCCCCGAGTATGGCCTGGAGGTCATGCTGGTCCGCGGCAATCGCTTCACTATAAATCTTTAACGCGTCGGCATACTTGCCCGCGCGCATCGATTTCTTTGCGCTTCGGAACAGTTTCTCTTTGGCGTCGTTACGTTTTTCCTCAGACGTGGCGCGGACCAGCGGAACAAAAGCGGGGCTCCAGTTTAGCGCGAGGACTATCACAAGAAATGCGCCGAGTCGAACCAGACGGCTCAACATTCCAGCGCCGTTACCACTGTTGCGGTTCATTTCAAAATCTCCCCGGTCTTCGTGTACCACAGGAGCAAATCGATTTCGTCGAAATCTATGCCGACCGAGTCGGCGAAGAGCTTCAATTTCTCTTCGATCGCCAGGTACCTCGCTTTAGTCGAAGGCGGCTTCGGGGTTTCGATTACGCCGAACTCCGCAAGCCGCGAGAGCAGATGCTTATCGAGTATCGCATATCCACGAAATCCCACGTTGCGCAAGAAGTGACTCGCTTCCTTATAACCAATCCCGCGAACGCTTCGGTTCGCCGCGAGAAAGTCACGGCGCTCATCACTGCTGTCGAAGTCCCCAAGCGCTTGGCGCAACTTGAGACCGCACGCTTCACGCAAATACTCGCGTGTCTCGTATACGTAGGCTCCCCGGCTGTTTGGAAATCTATGCCTGCCAACGAGCGCGCGCTTTATCTGTCGAGAGGAGCCCTTCATTAAAAGCGACCGGATGCCTTCAACTGAACGAAGCCCCATACGCGCGCTTGCGCCGGCGGTAAAGATACAAAAGGTTAGTTCTTCAAAGAGCCGTTGATGGGAACCTGTCCGTCCCACCCTTGCGAACTCATCCAATCTGTCTCTGATTTCTTGGCGCTTCTCGAAATGAATCTGTTTTAGCTCTTCTACGGTCAAGCGGGTTGCCGCCCCGGGCACACAAAGGATTCTAGGCCCGCCAGTTTTCAAAGTCAACGAATCAGCCAGCCGAAGACGAAGAGAAATACAATCCGCAGATGACGCAGATTCCGCAGACAAGAAAGGGCAGTCCTTCGCTTCCTCTCTTCTGCGGAATCTGCCTCATCTGCGGATAAATATCTTCTCAATAAAAGTGCTAGGCTCGAACGGTGTCCCTGGCCGTTCGAGCCTTCCGAAACCATCCCGGGCGGGATGGTATTACCGCATCCATAGGGAGGATTGGGTGTCACGCGGATAATACTCTTGATGTCTGAGGTTTTCAACGCCCAACTGGAAATTTTTCGCAGGGTTGCGCCGCGACCGAAAGTCGTCCTTCGGATCGTCTGGTTTTTCGGCTGTGTTAGAATTCGCTTCACAATGCAGCCGGCTCGGGATCAATTGTGCAACGCGAAGAAACACGAGATCAGGCTGCTTCTAGTCTCGATTGCTCTCGCCGCAATACTCGCTTTTCCGGCTTTCGCCCAAACATCCCCAAAGCCACGGAGTCAATCGCCGAAGCACGGAGTCTCGACACAGATCAGCAGGAATATCGACGGCGCTGTGCGGTCGCTTGATCGAATCAGATCTCGAGCCGACTTTGATCTGTTGTCTCGAATCCATTACCAGGGCCGTTTTCAAGCACTCCCGCACGTGATGTTCGCTATCGATCGCCGCGCACGCGATCGCGTCTATTACATCAACTCTCGCTCGTTTCAGTTTCACAAGGACTTCGTCAACGCGACTTATCTCTCGCTCGAGCGGGGTCGGATATTCTATGACAACAATTTCTTGAAACCAGACCGTCGATTCATTCTCGGCACGATCGCCTATCATACCGGCGCCGACAAGTTCGCGTTCGAGTTCTGGGAGGGCGATCAGATAACCACTGATCTGCTCGCAGAGTGCTACAGCGCGCTCAAGCGGAGTTTTTATTCGGAGCTCTTTTTCAACCCTACTTCAGCTTCACATGCAGAGATCGCCGATCGACTGAACGCGGATCCCTCAACCTCAATACGGATGCCGATCCTCGCAGCGAGCGGGCCTGGCGACAAACGCGGCTATCAGGCGCTCAATCCGGGCTCGGCTATTGGGCAGCTGCGAATCGTCGATCATCTGACGCCCGACATCGTGATCGACCGGAATCAGATTGTGATCTTCAAGGAAGTGCCGGTACATCTCACGCCGCTTTCGGGGATCATCACGACCGAGCGCGCGTCGCCGCTCTCGCACGTCAACATGCTCGCCAAGTCGTGGGCGATTCCCAACGCTACGATCAAAGACTCGGACAAACTCTTCAAACAACTCGAAGGCAGATACGTTCGACTCGAAGTTCGCGAGGACGGCTACTCGCTTGCGCCGGCCGATGCGGGCGAAGTTGCCCGGCGCAATCGCGAATGGGTCAAGCGCGGCGATTTGATAACGCCCCGCGCGGATCTTGTTTATCAGCGGCTCACTGACTTGAATCTTCAACGCGCGCGCGATGCGATTCGCTTTGGCGCAAAGTCGGCGAACCTCGGCGAGATCATTCACGCGCGCTTGACGGGAATTGTCGTTCCCCCAGGCTTTGCGATTCCGTTTCATTTCTATCAGGAGTTCATCCAGCGAAACCATCTCGAAGAACGAATCGCGGCCGCGGTCGAAGAAGATCGCTTTGTTCACGATCCGAGATATCGCAAGACGCGACTCGAAGAAATCCGCCGCTGGATTCAGCGCGGCGAGCATGATCCCTCTTTTGAGAAGCAAGTCCTGAGCAAGGTTCATCGAGAATACGCGGGACTCGGGTTGTTCGCGCGTAGTTCAACCAATGCCGAAGACCTGGCCAACTTCAGCGGCGCCGGCCTCTACTCCACAGTGCCAAACGTTCGCAGCGACAAAGAACTGATGGAGGCCATAAAGACAGTTTGGGCATCGGTGTGGAACTACGAAGCATATGAAGCGCGAGAGAGTTTCGGCATGAATCACTTTGGCGTATATCCGGCCGTCTTGATTCAGGAAGGCATCGACGCCGAAAGCGCGGGCGTGGCTATAACTACGGACCCCTTCAATCGAGCGGATCGCGGGGCGGTGTATGTGAACGCCAAACGCGGACTGGGCATCAAGGTGGTCGAGGGCCGCCGCGTCGCAGAGCAGGCGATCTATCATCCGGCTAATCGATCGATTCAAGTGCTTACGCGTTCGGATGAAGATACGATGCTGGCGTTTGATGAGCACGGCGGCGTCAAGGAATTGGCGATCGACGAGCACCGTCGAGTGCTGACTGACGAGATGGTGAGAAGGCTCGCTCACGCGGCGAGTCAGATCAAGCGTGTGTTCGGAGGCCGAGACCAGGATATCGAGTGGGTGTATCGAGGCGGGAAGCTCTTCATCGTGCAGTCGCGTCCATACATTCAGGGTGATTAACTTGTCCGGGCCGGCAAACGACCCTTAGTATTACCTCGCGTCACGCAAATATTCGAGGTGGAACATTGAGACAATACCTGGACTTGATGCAGAACGTTCTCGAGAAAGGTACGAGGAAAGAAGATCGCACCCGAACCGGAACACTCTCAACGTTCGGTTATCAAATGAGGTTTGATCTCGGCGAAGGATTTCCGCTCGTCACGACCAAAAAGCTCCACCTCAAGTCGATCATCTACGAATTGCTCTGGTTCCTCGGAGGCGACACCAATGTCCGGTATCTCCAGGACCACGGCGTCAACATCTGGAACGAATGGGCCGACGCCCAGGGCGAGTTGGGACCAGTCTACGGCGCGCAATGGCGATCGTGGAAAACAACCGAAGGGCGCTCGATCGATCAGATCGGTCAAGTGATCGATCAGATCAAAACGAATCCCGACTCTCGCCGCTTGATCGTCAGCGCGTGGAACGTGGGTGAGTTGTCAAAGATGGCGTTGCCGCCCTGTCATCTGCTCTTTCAGTTTTATGTAGCAGAGGGAAAACTCTCATGCCAGCTCTATCAACGCTCGGCCGATATCTTCCTTGGGTTGCCCTTCAACATCGCATCGTACGCGCTGCTGACGATGATGATGGCTCAGGTGTGCGATCTTAAACCCGGAGAGTTCGTCATCACTCTTGGCGATGCGCATCTCTATTCAAATCATATCGAGCAAGCACGACTTCAACTAACACGCGAGCCGCTCCCGCTTCCTCGTATGAAGATCAATCCCGGCATCCGTTCGATTTCTGATTTCGACTTCGAAGACTTCGAGTTAATTGGCTACGATGCTCATCCGCACATCAAAGCCGAGGTGGCGGTGTGATCATTTCCCTGCTTGTGGCCATGGATGAAGCGCGCGGCATCGGGAAAGCGGGCAAGCTTCCGTGGCGTTTGTCTTCGGACCTTAAACGGTTTCGCGAGTTGACGATGGGCCATCACATAATCGTCGGCCGCAAGACTTTTGATTCCATCGGCAAGGCGCTTCCCGGCAGAAACATGATTATTGTAACGCGCGATGAGGGCCTCAAACCCGACGGTTGTATGACTGCGCGCTCTGTTGAAGCCGCGATCGCTCTTGCGCGTGAGCGAGGCGAAACCGAGGTGCTTGTGTGCGGCGGCGCCGAGATCTATGCACGTGCGCTGGGCGCGGCCCATCGGATCTACCTGACTCAAGTTCACGCGAACGTTGACGCCGACACTTTCTTTCCTGAATTCGACGCGAGCGCCTGGCGGGAAACTGAGAAATCCTTTCAGCAAGCCAACGAGAAAAATCAGTATGCAGTCACATTCAAGGTTCTCGAGAGGAACGATCAGTGAAGAATTAATTTCCACCTTATGATCGGAACACGAACTCGATGATAGAACTTCAAATCAAACTTCTCGACCCGGATCTGCCAATGCCGCGTTATCAGCACGAAGGCGATGCTGGTCTCGACCTGACAAGCCGCGTAGATTTCGTGCTCGAACCCGGCCAGCGCGCGATGATCCCTACCGGCATCGCCGTCGCCATACCGTTCGGTTACGCCGGATTCGTCTTACCCAGGAGCGGGTTGGCCGCGCGTCACGGCATTGCGCTGGTGAACTCGCCGGGGCTTGTTGATTCGGGTTACCGAGGCGAGATGTCCATCATCATGATCAACACCGACCAGCGCGAACCATTTCACATCAAGCGTGGTGATCGGATTGCCCAGCTCGTGATTCAGAGAGTGGAGGAAGTGACGCTGGTGCGGGTCGACGAGCTGAATGAAACATCGCGCGGCGCCGGCGGCTTCGGCAGCACCGGCAGAGGTCACGCTTCGGAAGCGTGATTCTGCCAGACCTTTTCCCAACCCTCGCTCTGCTCGACAAGCTTCAACCCGACGCTTCGCTCGCCGCCATCGCGCCAAACCGATTCAACAATGGCCGTCGTCTCGAAGTCATAGGACGGCAATGAAACCTTGAGGAGCGCGCCCGGTTCGAGTTCGCGAGCCGTATGCAGCCGTAATCCCGACGGGCTGATCTCCTCAATGTTTATCTCGTCCGAGAAGGCATCAAGGTGCGAGGTGTTTCCCTCTACATGCGCCTTCAGCGAAACCTTGACTCGTCGTTCCGCGCGGCGGTCCTCGTCGCGCTTCTCATCCGATTCCGTAGCCTCGGCCACAAGGTCGTCATAACAGGCGGCGCACACGAGGCGATATCCCAGGTGCGCGACTGAGGCGACCTCCGGAAGATGGGCGATGTTAACTATTTGACTCGCGCGTTCGTTGCATCGGTCGCATATGCCCGACATTACTGAAAGCTCCTTAGGTTCGGAGAGAGAGAAAGGGCACAGGAGAGAATTTTGTGTCTTGCTGCGATCATTGAATCAAATCCGATTTGATTGGCCCAGTATATGCAGATTCCCTTTTTGACTCAACAGGTTTTTTTGAGTCAGGCAGCGCCCCCGAAGAAACGCCTCGTAGTCAATCCGCACTAATTGGGGCTAATCAATCTCAATTGCAATCACGGTGCGTTCGCGATTCATTAGCTTGCTGAAGGCGTTTCCGATTCGTTTCATCAACCCATACTTCTTGTTAAGTAACCTGTGTCCGCGCTCGGCCTCCACTGAGTCGAGGATTCGCGCGCGCGCATCGACCCACTCGCCTTTGGGTCCGCCTCGCATGTCGCAGGGCATCATTCGAACGCGGGGATTGTTGCGTATTCGTTTGACCTTCCCGGCATCAGCCAGCGAGTAGATGTAAAAGCGTCCGGCGTCTTCAGCAAACCATACGGGAGTCACGACCCCCGCGCCGCTCTTGCGGTAGCTTTCGACGTTGACATACTTCTGACCGGTGAACTGACTGAGATTTTGGGCGCTCATCTGTTATTTCTCGTCTCAGCGGATTCGACGCCGATTCGCTTGCCGGTTTCGCGATCGAATACTGCGTTACGCAGAAACGCATCTGTGCTCCACGGAGGCCCGCCGCCGCCGAGGTATTTGTGAAACCACTCGAGGTGAGCCGTATAGTACAGCGCCATCTCGTACCAGCTTGGCCAGTGGCCCGCGTTTGAGTAGATGAGCAGCTTCGACGGGACGTTCATCTTCTGGAGCGCGGTGAAAAACTGAAGCGACTGCGTGTAAGGCACTCGATAATCGCGCTCGCCGCTGATGACAAGCGTAGGCGTCTTGAAGTTCTTCACGCCGTTTGAAGGCGACCACTTCTCATAAAGCTCGGAATTCCACGGCTGGCCTTTCAAATCCCATTCTGGAAACCACGATTCCTCGGTCGCGCCAAAAAACGACCGCAGATCGTAAAGCCCCATCATCGATGCTATCGCCTTGAAGCGATCGGTGTGACCTTCAAACCACATCATCATGTACCCGCCGTACGACCATCCCATCGCGCCCATTCGATTGCGATCCACGTATGGAAGTTTCTCGACTGCGTCAGTAATCTTCATCAGGTCTTCGAATACCGCGCCCGCCCAGTCACCCGAAATCTGCGCGGTGTAGTCCTGACCTCGCCCCACAGAGCCGTGAGGATTTGCGAATACGACCACGTACCCGGCGCCCGGATAGACTTGCCAGTCGCCGCGAAACGCATCGGCCCATTGTGACTGCGGGCCGCCGTGCACGTTCAGTATCAACGGATACTTCTTATTTGGATCGAAGCCGTGAGGCTTGACGATGAACACCTGAACTTTCTCGCCGCGGGCGCCGTCGACCCACATCGTCTCGGCTGGACGAATGTCGACTTCACTCGCGACGGCGTCGTTGATGTTAGAGATTCGCACGGGAGTCGCCGCCTTGCCGTTGCTCAGATCCGCGCTGAATATCTCGACCGGTTCACCCACTGAGCTGCGCGTGTACAGCATGCGCATGCCTCCCGCGATGACCGTCCACTCGAAGATATTCTTATCGGCCAGCACCTGAGTAATCGACCTCGATGCGATGTCGACGCGATGTACAGGCACCTGGCCTTCGAGCGGGCCTGAGAAAAAAATCGACTTCGAATCGTCCGACCACTGAAATTCTTCGATCCAGTTGCGAAACGATTCCGTCAGGACCACTGACGCGCCCGTCGCGCGATCGTACAACGCCAATCGAAACAGATCTGATTCATAGGATGGCTGCTTTTGCATGCGATACGCGATGTACTTGCCATCAGGCGAATACTTCGGGCTTCCGTCGTAAGCGCGATTCGAAGCTGTGATGTTGCGCGCTGGAGCCTTCGGATCGCTCAACGAGATCAGCCAAAGATCGTTATTCGTCGATGAGGCCGGCTGTTTATCGTGATTCGAAACGAACACCATTTCTTTTGCGTCAGGCGAGAAGCTGTACTGCAAAGGCCCGCCGATTTGAAACGCCGGCGAATCAAAGTCTCCAGGCGTCAGGTCACGAGCTACGCCGGTCGCGGCGCTCGCAAGGAAAACGTGAGTGCGAGTTCCGTCCTTCCATTCGGTCCAGTGCCGATACAACAGCGACTCGGCGGCGTGCGCCTTTATCGGGCCCTTCGACCATGTCTCGGCAGTCTTTTTGTTGCAGGCGTCATCGGAGCATTCGGGATAGACGTCCGATGAGAACGCGATCCATTTGCCGTCGGGCGACCACAAAGGATCCGAAACACCGGTTGAGATGTTCGTGAGCTTCTTCGCTTCGCCGCCCGCGCTTGGAAGCACGTAGATGTTCGGGCTCCCTTCTTTCGAGCTGATGAACGAGATCCACTTGCCGTCGGGCGAGAACGCGGGCGAGCTTTCGCTCTTATCACCGCTGGTGAGTTGCCGCGCGTTCCTCCCGTCGATATCCATCATCCAAATATGAGTCACGCGTTTCGCGCGCGCCAGATCAGAAATCGCTACGGCATAGATAACCGACTTGCCGTCGGGCGAGACGTGCACGTCAGAGATTGATTTGACTCGATAAAGATCTTCGATGGTGAACGCCCGCTTCTGTGCGACGGCGGCACAAGGAATTATCAAGATGAATAGAACGAATAAACAGTGCTTTCTCATAGACGAGACTCCTTTGGACTATAAACATTCTCGACGTTATGACGTTTGTTCCTTTAGCAAGATAGTAAAGCCTTCTTGCGTAAAATGGCCGTCAGTTGTTAGCGCGTCGGTTAGCCCGTCTGCCTTCATGAGCTGCATCGATATACGGTCAACGAGGCTGTAAGCTTTGTCGGGACGCTGTTCGTAGAGCGCAAGGCCAGGAAGAAAAGACGCTCGGCTCTGTGCAGCAACATCAACCTCAGTAGAGTTATTCATGAGATCCAGCACGAATCGCACGACCCGCTGCCGCGTTTTGGGGCTGTAGGCTGAAAAGAATGCGAGTACCTCAGTCAAGACTTCGTCTGTAGTAACGAGTGACTGGTCTCCAATTGATTTGCTAAGCGCCGCGGATTTCTCATGCCACTGGTCTCGGGCGTCGATTAGCGCCACCCAGTAGCTCGTATCGGCGAAGATCGTCCTCATGAAGTTTTCTTGGGTGTGCCGTAAATGTAGTGGTCGTGCTGTTCCGCGCCGTCGGTCGGCATTCGCTCCAAATCCTCGGCCGGAAGATCTCTCAACAACTCCTCAATCATCTGCCACACGGGCCTGACTGGGCGTTTCCTCTTCAAAAGATCTTCCTTGCTAAGGGTCACGGAAGCATATCGATCTTTGCTTGTGATTTCGTTCGTGCTCATCTCATCCCTCAAACTACTGCGGATCTAAGCGAGGACGGTCTAAATGATACACCAAAACGACGCGCACGGTGAGTGGTTACCGGTTGCGCGCGATCACCCCAGTGCGCTCGCACTGGTCAACTCCTCGCTCACTTCCCACAAGCGTCGCGCGGCTCCCAAGTCGTAAGATGCCTCGGATGATTTCTCCGGTCGCCTGCGAGCGAAGTACTTTCCGCTGATGCCTTGAACGTCGGGCGAACTCGCAAGATAGATCGAGGTCCGAGCGCCGCGCTCGGGGCTGATGGTCACAAGCCTGATCAAGACTTCCAGGAACCGCGGCAGCCCGCGAAAGAGATTAGAAGCCACCGCGCCGGGATGCAAACAATTCGCCGTGACGCCCGTGCCTTCAAGCCTCCGAGCAAGCTCGTAGGTGAACAACACGTTCGCCAGCTTTGAGTTCGCATATGCTGCAAACCCGCTGTAATCTCTTCCGGTCGGCCAAGAGTTCACATCAAGTTTGCCGTATCGGTGCGCAGTCGATGCGACGTTGACGATTCGCGAAGGCTTGCTGTTCTTCATCAGATCAAGCAGCAGATTAGTGACCAGGAAGTACCCAAGATGATTGATCGCGAAAGTGCTTTCGATGCCGTCTTCGGTGAGTGAACGCTGACGCAGAAAGACTCCCGCGTTGTTCACGAGGACATTTAGCCGGTCGTGTTGTTGTTTGAAGTCATCGGCGAACCGGCGAATGGATTTCTGTGAAGCGAGATCGCAAATCATCAACTCAACGCGGTCGCTGCTCTTGTGTTTGATTTCGCGAAGAGCCTTCTCCGCGCGGCCCGCGTCTCTACAAACCATAACGACCGTGGCGCCCAGCTTCGCAAGCCCGATCGCGGTCTCTTTGCCGACACCCGCATTCGCGCCAGTGACAACGCAGACTTTCCCGGCCATGTTCGGCATGTGAACCGCGGTGTGTTTGTAGTCCGGCCTTCAGGCGGAAGTTCGTATCCAGTCGTTGGCCGACATCCGGAGCCATCCAAACTTCCGCCTGAAGGCCGAACTACGAACCCCTTAGCGCTTGATCGAAATCCTCGATAAGTTCTTCCGTCGCTTCGATGCCAACCGACACGCGGATCAAGCTGTCGGTTATCCCGAGCCGCTTGCGGTCTTCTGATGACATCCCGGAATGCGAAGTCTTTGACGGCCGAGTCATAAGAGTCTCGACTCCGCCCAGACTCGGCGCGTTGATGGGCAGCCGCGCGCGCTGCATGAACCGCTCCGCCGCGTCGACGCCGCCCCTTACTTCAAAACTCAACATTCCACTGAAGCCATCAAACAACTCGCGCGCACGTTGATGTCTTGAATAACTCTCGAGCCCCGGATAGTTCACCTTCTCAATCGCCGAATGCGATTCCATGAACCCTGCGATCTTCAACGCGCTTTCGTTTTGATGTTTCACTCGCAATGCGAGCGTCTTCATCCCGCGATGCAGCAGGAACGCCGCGTGCGGATCCATCGTTCCGCCGAGGTGGTTGAGCTTGTGCCGGATTCGCTCGATCAATTCGGCGCCGCCGATGCACGCGCCGCCGACGATGTCCGAGTGCCCGTTCAGGTACTTCGTGCAACTGTGCAACGAAACGTCAAAGCCCCACTCAGCCGGTCTGAAATTGATCGGACTCGCGAAGGTGTTGTCTATCAGCGAGACCAACCCGTGTTCTTTCGCGAACGCCGCCGCGGCCTTGAGATCGCTCACTTGAAGCGTCGGGTTGGACATTGCTTCGACATAGATGGCTTTGGTATTAGGCCTGATTTTGCCGGCCCACGAATCGCGATCATCTCCGTCGATGAAATCGAACTCGATCCCGAAATCCGCGAAGTCCTTTGTAAGAAAATCGTGAGTGCCGCCGTACAAGCTCCCCTGCGCAAGCAGATGATCTCCCGCGGAAAGGACGGTCAAGAGCGTCGTCGTGATTGCGGCCATCCCGCTGGCGGTGACCAGAGCGGCTTCGGCGTTTTCGAGGGCGGCGAGTTTCTGATGAAGCGCAAGATGATTCGGGCAGTTGTTCGAGCGAATGTACCGGATATCGTGGTAGCTCTCTTCGCCGGCGTATTCGAACATCGCCGTTTGGAAAATCGGCATGCTCACGGCGCCCATCACTCGCGGCTCAGGTTCGCCTGAATGAATCACTTTTGTTTCGATTCGTTTGAAAGTTTTCATAGACGAGCATTCTCGCCGATGAAGGAACGACGCGCAAACATTGCAGAGGGTGAAAAGCCTCTGCGTCCTCCGCGCCCTCGGCAGTCATTTCCGAAATCTTAACCGCAGAGGGCGCCGAGGAACGCAGAGGATGAGGGTTACTATCGCCTAAGATTTGCGATATCCACAGGCTCCACTGGCTCCGCCAACTCAAACCCGAATACCTTCGAGTAGAAATAAAGCTCAGCATCCAGCGAGCGCTTCTGGTTCTCGGCCTTACGGAACCCGTGCTGCTCGCCTTCGAATGCAACATAAGCCACCGGCAAGCCTTTCTTCCGCGCGGCGTCGTACATCATCTCCGCCTGATTCGGAGGAACGACCTTGTCTTCGAGTCCCTGAAACAAAATGATTGGACATGACAATCGCTCGGTGAAGTGAATCGGCGAGCGCTCCCGGTAAAGGTCTTTTCGTTCGGGATACGGGCCAATCAGGCTGACGTTGTAGCGCGATTCGAACTTATGACAATCCTGTTCGAGCACCTCGATATCGCTGATGCCATAGTAGCTGGCGCCCGCCTTGAACACATCGCGAAACGTCAACGCTGCAAGCGTAGTGTAGCCGCCCGCGCTCCCGCCGCGAATGATCAACCGATCGCCGTCTGCTTCGCCGCGTTCGACAAGATAGCGCGCGCCGTTGACGCAATCATCAACGTCAACGACTCCCCACCCGCCGTTCAGCCGCCGGCGATACTCGGTGCCATAGCCCGAGCTGCCCCCGTAATTCACATCCAGAACGCCAAAGCCCCGGCTGGTCCAATACTGAATCGTCAGCTTGAGCGTCGTCGTGCTTGCCGATGTGGGCCCGCCGTGGCTGATGACGATCAACGGCGGCCGTTCACCCGCGGGCGCTTCGTAGTCGCGATTCGTCGGCGGATAGAAGAACGCATGCGCGGTCAGGTCGTTCTCAGTTGGAAACTCGATCGATCGTGGGATCGATAGATAAGCTTGATCGACCGTGACGGTGCTGGATGCGCGAAGCACTCGGGTGTTGTTCGTAGCGAGATCGCACTCGACGATCGACATCGACTCGCCTGGCGATCCCCCACTAAATACCGCGCGGCCGTTTGACGCTCGCAGGCTGGCAATCTCAGTGTACGAGACATTGATGGGTTGCGGCGTTGGCGTAGAGGTGTCGATGCTCGCCAGCCGCCACGTGCCACGATCACAGTACGCGCACACGATTCGTTGGTCGGATTCGAACGCATAGCTCGACATTCTGAAGCCCCATTGCGGGCTACCGAACTCGGCTTCCATTTCGCACAAGGGTTCGATTCCGCTGCCGGTCACGCGGTAAAGGTTCCACCATCCTGTTTGATCCGAGACAAAATACAAAACACCGCCGGGCGACCATTCGGGCTGAAAAATGGATTCGGTCTCGCCGCCAGCGATCATTTCGCTGCTGCTTATTCGTCCGGCTTCGTCCAGATCGCCAACCCACAACTCGCATCCATCCCACGGCATATTCGGATGACTCCATGTGAGCCAGGCGAGTCGTTTTCCATCAGGGCTCAGCCGCGGCGATGAGTAGAAATCATTGGCTGAGGCGATCACGGTGCCGAATACATCACCGTCAAGATCGATCTTCGCGAGCGTGTTGGTCGCGTCGCGGCCACCCGCGCTGTGATCCTCGCGCACGCAGTAGATCAGATTGCGCCGGCGATCGACTACCCCGTCCGCGTAACGCATCTTCCCGGGTTCGGTGATCGGCTGCGGAGCTTCACCGGCGCGCTGGCGATACAAGCGCTGATCCACGAAGTTGGAAAAGTAGACCGTGCCGCGATCGACGATGTACGCGCCGCCGCCGTATTCGTGAACCGTTGTACGCGAGTTGAACCCGGGCGGAATTACGTCACCGATGCTGCCGTCGCGGGTTCGGCGAACGATGACGCTGCGCCCGCCTTCCGATGGACGGCTCTCGATCCAGTAGGTATCGTCGCCATCCAACGCGACGTCACCAAGCGAGATTGTTCCGGCAACGATCAAATCAGAAGTGATGGGCGACTTCCAGGAACCGTATGGTTTGATTTGTTTCATTTGTACCTATGCCAAACAGCCTTGGTTGACTCTGATCCGATTCGAGCAAGTCCGGCTTTCAGTATGATCCGCGAGGTACTGCTTCAACCGATCAGAGTCTCCCCAAGGACTGCCCCTCGTTTGGCTACTTTCCCCTTTATGTTAGTGTCGTCACATGGGGATAAGAAAGGATTTTGTGGTCGGCAGTAAGTAGAGGATAGCCGTAAACACGCGCGGTCGAGACAATCATCTGGTCGGCTGGGTCTTTATGAAAGCCACTCGGAAGCTGAGTCGAATCAACGACGATTGGAGTTGTAAGATCAAGCAATTCGATGCCTGGATATCCTAATGCTTGATCGAGCCAATCCGCCAATGGACACGGCAAACTAAGGCGGCCGCGCTCAACCAGCTTTGCCACCTCCCAGCAAGAGATTATGCTTATCCCGAGACCGTCAGCTTCATGCGCTTGTAGGAAGTTCGTCTGACCTGCAGTCAATTGAGGGTCACCGTGGACCCACCAGATCCAGATATGCGTATCGAGAACGATCATCGCAATGCTTCCCAGTCCTCCTCGGCAACAGGCTCAATTGGATCGATGTATCGAATCGGCTTGCCTCTCAGTGGATATCTCACTTCTTGGTCAGACTCGTCAGTAGGACCGACTATGGCCCTCTGCATATTCCTCAACATTCCGTAAATGGTTCCTACTGGCATTCCGGTTTCGTCAGCAATCTGGCGAGGCGACGCCCCCTGTCTCCACTTGTCCACCAGCCATTTTGGGTATGACCTCAGAGGCTCAAAAATCGTTTCGGTAATTGGAAGATCGGTGACCCCCGTGTCAACCTGCTCGGCTCCTTGGGTCCTTTCGATATTAGGCCGCCGATACTTCGAGACACGCTCTGCACGGGCCTCAATGAAAGTCTGCGTGCCTACGAAGGCAAAGCAATTCAAACTGTTATTAAAGTTCTGCAGCACTGTCGTTAGCCTCTAGTCCGATCTCAGAGAGCAATCGCTCAAAGAGTTGCGTTCCCTGGACTACGAATTCGTAATAATCAATTCTATCTCCCGACGGCCTTATCAGGTAGTTTACGAAGAGGCCATTTTCCACTGATAGAGAGTGATCGATCGTGAATTGCACGCGCCAGCCCTGCTCTCGCAGATCCCAGTGAAAAATGATCCCGCTTCCCTCGCTGACCCCTACTCCAGGGATATCCACGGATGATAAGCCACGCAGAAACTCTTGGGAGGTTCCGTGATCGAGTTCACTGTGGCTCAGACTGGAAAAATAATGCGAGCTGAAGGTAAATCCAGGAATAACTGAACGGAGCCATTCGTCACCCGCTGTCAGCAGTTTCGGCACTTCAAATAAGCTGTTCTTGTTGAAGTTGTGCAACATCAGCTCAACGCGGTCAAACTTGAAGCGATACTCTCCAATTGTCCCAAACTTAACCGTTACAACCTGGTCCGAGGGGTGGAGCGACGAGGAGTCATTGTGTAAATCTGCTAAGCTGATGTGATAGGGACTGAAGGCGCCAAACATGCCTTGCAGGATCTTGGCACCTTCGCCCCATAAACCTAGAGCGGGTTCCGAAAAGAACCCAACATACTCAAGTTGATTCCTTTGAACGATGAGTTTTTGCATGTCTTAAGCCGAACCGTCGAGAACCGGACGTCTCAGATCTCGCTCGGAATACTACCCTACGGAAGTGAGCAACTCAAACAATTAGACCCAAACAGCCTCAAAGACTCTCAAATCCAATTCGGTCGCCACACATCTATGTCACCTTCGGCGCTGCAAGTCTCGAAGCGCGCGATAGCCGATTCGCTTCACTCCCTGCGCGTCGAGTATTCGTCGTATCTCAGGGTCCTTCGTGAACAATTCGTATTCAGCCGCTCGATCTTCCCATGAATTCGTAATGTGTTTGATCTCGTCGCCCGCGACAGACGCGTGGATGTAGAGCTCGGTTACGCCCGGCTTCAGCGAGCTTATCGAGCGCTTCCAGTAATCGCGAATCGGTTCCTTCGGTTTGCGATCGCCGTGAATCAAGTAATCCGGACAAATGACCCCGTCCGCGTCCAACTGCCCGCGTTGATGTCCGCCGCCCTGCGCCGCTAACAGCTCCTGAGAACCCATCCTCAACGGCAGATTGAATTCCCTGGCGAGCCGCCGATAAATTTGAAAGTAGGCTTCGTTGTATTGAAGCGTGCCCATGTGCGAATCGATGTGAGTTACATCCACGCCTGCGTCGAGCGCCTTCCTGATCTGCGCGCGAGCTTCGATGTAAGCCTGCTCGGGCGTCGAGTTCTTGTAGACGGCCATGATGTCAGGCCAGAGGTAACCTTGAGGATCGACCAATCCCGGCACCTCGCTCTTGCTGGCAACCGGTCCCCACTTCAGCGTCTTCCATTCGCTTGTGTGCGCGAGATGAACACCGAAATCGGAATTCGGATGAGACTTCGCGTAAGCCGCAATCTCAGGAAACCACGGACCGGGAACGATTATCGTCGATGTGGTTGCGAGGCCGTTCTCCATCGAGTCGATAACGGCGGCGTTTGCCGCGTGGCTGTTGCCGACATCGTCAACGTTGATGATAAGAATCTTATCCGTTGATTTGAATCCCAATCGCTCCGCGAGCGGCGCGGTATTTCGAGCCGGCTCTCCCTGCGCTATCAAAGCGGCAACTGCGCCGATCAACAGCAATGAAAAGTTTTTCATTCGGGAACTCCCTCCGTCCGGATTAGAACCCGGGTTCGTCTACTGCGAGCTGAAGTCGCGAATTCGCGATACTGCGTTCGCATCGAGTTTCTGCAACAGGGCCACCATCAACTCGACCATCTGATCGAAGTCTCTTCGGTTGATCACACCGTTGTGAGCGTGGGTGTATCGCGCGGGCACGACCAGGTTCACCGTTGGCACGCCGCCATTGCTCTTTTGAATCTCGGATGAATCATCGCCGTATCCCTGCACCAAATCAAACTGAAGCGGGATCGACTTGTCGGCCGCGACCTGTTTCACGAAAGCCACAAGCTTTCTGTTCGGCAATGCGCTGCTGTCATAAAGGAAAAGCCCGGGCCCGTTGCCCAGTATCACCTGCGACTCTTCGGGATGAGTGCCGGGGGCGTCTTTCACCACGCCGCCTTCAATCGCAATGCCGAGCTCCGGCTTGATAAGCTCGCTCGAGGTGTGCGCGCCGCGGACACCAAGTTCTTCCTGCACAGTCGCGGCGTAGAAGATCTGATTCGGGTGAGGCGCCCCGGCAAGCCTTCGCATTGTCTCGATTATTACGGCGCAGCCGACTCGGTCATCCCAGCCCTTGCCGACATAGTTGTTCGTGCCATTCATCACAAAGAAGGGCGCATCGGGCACGACCGGATCACCGGGTTCTAGTCCGAGCGCGCGCACCTCGGCTTCGGTCTTTGCGCCGACATCCAGAAAAAGCGAATCGCGCGGATAAACGCGGTTTCGCTCTTCCTGTGGAGCGAGATGAATATCGCGAATCCCAGTGACGGCTCGCACGGGGCCCTTCGAACCAATGATGATCCAGCGCTGATCGACAAGGGCTTGATCGAGCCAGCCTCCCAACATCTGCATCGCAAGGAAACCGTTTGGCGTGATGCGTCTTATCATCCCGCCCAGTTCGTCCATGTGCGCGTCTACCATCACACGCGGCCCGCTGTTGCCTTGAACCGCAATCACTGAACCCAGTCCGTCATAGCTGATCTTGTCGGCGAACGGTTTCATGCGCTCGACCATGATCTTGCGAATGGGTTCTTCGAAGCCCGGCGGCCCCGGCGCATCGGCCAGACTTTGAAGAAGCTGAATTACCGGATCCTGTTGCGCGCCGCTACCGATGACGGACGCGAATAGAATCGCGGCCGTCGCTGGAATCATGGATGCTCGTCTCATTTTTTTCTCCAGAGTTCAGTCTGTTAGTTTGCGCCGTCGATATGCCGAGCAGCTCCGTTGGCCGCCGAACTCACAATAATCTCGGGCAAAATACCTGAGACCTGCTGATAGCCTCGCGTGATTGATCCCTTGAACTGCGCGACCCTGTCCGCGTTCACCAGGTTGATCGTACAGCCGCCGAAGCCCGCGCCGGTCATTCGCGATCCGTAGACGCCGTCAACCTGACTTGCAAGTTCTACCATAACGTCCAGCTCTTCGCAGCTTACCTTATAGTCGTCGCGCAGACTGCGATGTGATTCAGCCATCAAGCTGCCGAGTGCTTCCAGGTCTCCCACTTCAAAAGCGTTTGCCGCTTCGGCTACGCGGCCGTTCTCACTGATGACGTGCCGGCATCGCATCATAAGCGCAGCCGACAGCTCGCCCCCAAGGCTTGCGAGGTCATCGAGCGTCACATCCCGAAGCGCTCGCACGCCGGGCAGGCGGCTGGCGAAATATCGCACTGCCGCTTCGCATTCGGCTCGCCGAGTGTTGTACTCGCTCGCTGCGAGCTCGTGTTTCACCATCGTGTTGCATATAACCAGCCGCACATGACTGGGAACCGGCAGCAAGCGATACTCGAGCGAACGGCAATCGAGAATCACCGCGGTTCCGGCCCTTCCGCAACACGAGCTGAACTGATCCATGATCCCGCAGCGAATTCCTACGAATTCGTTTTCAGCTTGCCGGCACAATTTGGCTAGCTCGACCGGATCGATCTCAACATCTGAGGTCTCGAGCATCGCAAGACCGGCCGCGACTTCGATCGCCGCGGATGAACTCAAGCCCGCTCCCATCGGCACGTCGCTCTTGATTGCGACGTCTGCGCCGCGCAAACGGTACCCTGCGCATTCAAGAATGACGGCTACGCCGCGCACGTAGTCGCTCCAGTGTCCTCTTGCGATCGGAGCCGGTTCATCGAGATCGAACTCGCAGCTCTCGGAAAAGTTTTCGGAGTGAATGGACAATATGCGGTCGTCGCGAGGCTTGATCGCCACGCGTGTGTAGAGATCGATCGCCGCGGGCATCACGAATCCATCGTTGTAGTCGGTGTGTTCTCCGATGAGGTTGACGCGGCCGGGAGCTCGATAGATTCGAGCGCCTCGGCATCGAAGGGCTTCGAACGTGCTCATCGATTCAATGTCCGCGATTACTATCGTGTTCAGACTCGTCAGCTTTGGCCCTGGAGGACGAACGGCGTGCAAGCAACAGCATCACAACCCCAAATATCAGAAGCGCCGCGCCCCACTCGAGATTGACGTTCATTCCAAGCGAGCGTTGATAGATCGATTTGTCGCTGACGGCTCCGTAAATAACCAACAGCAATCCAAACACTGTAAACATCGCTCCGATCGGCAGTCGAATATCCAGACCCATCTGAACCTCCTCCAGATGTCCGACAAACTTCAGTTTGTCGGACTTCATATCTCATCAAGTAATTCCTTGCGGCAGTAGCTCCAACGCCACTCGGGCCAGTTTCTCACAAGCCCTGCCTTAACCGGATTGTTGAGTACATATCTGATCGTCTTCATCAGCATTCCGTTGCGAACGATGTGATCGAAGCTCTCATGCTCCCAGAATTGTCCAGTACGAGACAGAACGAGGTTGCACTTTCTTGCTGAGCGGCCTTTCAGCGATTGCATGATCCGCCCCAAACCCGGGTGTTCGCTTAGAAACGTTAAATGGCCATTCTTATCAAAGGTCTCCTGGAGCTCTTCTTCAGAGAGCTGTGGCGTGAACACAGTATGAACGTGATTTGACATAACGCAATAAGCATCAAGGCGGTAAGCGTCGCCGTCGAGTCTGTGCAGATTCTCAACTACCTTCGCAACCACTGGTTCATCCTTCAACCACATTGGGCCGCTCTTAGCTTTGTGCAGGGCGTCTTCAAACTTCAGGAACCATTCGCGATGGAATTCCTCCACTCGGCGGAGTCCTTCCGCCTGCTCGGAACTCTGACCGGCTAGCGCCTGCTTGCGCACCCGCGTCAGTTCGTTCGCGAGCCAGTCCCTCTTGGCTTTGTAGGCACGCACGACTGCTTGCGGAATCGATCCGGCAAGTCGATAAGTAACGAACAGCGTAGCGCCGGCCGGATGGATGTGCGGGCGACGCCGTTCGGTGAATGATTTGTAGTCGAAAGTTGACATTGACGGTACGCGAGTCGGTCTTCTGCCGGGAGCCGCGACAAACTGAAGTTTGTCGGACTGCCCTCACCAGAAAATAATATTCAGCGCCAGCGTCATCAATAACACAATCATTCCCAGAATTGGCGGGCGTTGATACCACGGAAGACGCTCTTCCTTCGGACGCTCGGTCAACGAGTACACCAGGCCGACGAGTTCGTTGTCCTCGCGAGCTCTTGTTGCGAGACTGACGAGTATCGTAACTACAAAACAAGTGGTCCACGCGAAGATCGCCGTCCAGAAGTTTTGAGCCATCTCGCTCGGATAGGTGTGCGACGCGCCAAACCATCCGCCCTTCACTCCGGCAACCGCGTGCATCGGCAGCGTCAATCCGTGATGAATCGCCGCCGCAAGCATGCCCGATAACAATCCCAGGAATGCCCCGTGCCCCGTAGCCCGCTTCCAGAACATCCCCAGCAGAAACGTCGCGAACAGCGGAGCGTTGACGAACGCGAACACCAGTTGAAGCATATCCATGATGTTGTTGAATCGAGTCGCCACATACGCGGCCGCAACCGAGACCGCAATCCCGAACACGGTCGCCATTCTCCCCATCATCAGATAGTGCCGGTCACTTGCGCCGGGTTTGATGTATGACTGATAGATGTCGTAAGTCCACACCGTGTTGAACGCGGTTACGTTGCCCGCCATCCCCGACATAAAGCTCGCCATCAATGCCGTGAGACCGACGCCCAACAATCCCGATGGAAAGTAATGCCCGAGCATCATCGGTATCACCATGTCATAGTTCAGTGAGCCGTCCGGCTTGGCGGGCAAGGCAAATCCGCTGCCGCCTGCTTGATACGTCAACGCAATTGCGATCATCCCGGGAAGAATCACCAGGAATGGAAAAAACATTTTGGGAATCGCCGCGATCAACGGTGTGCGCCGGGCCGCTGACATAGAATTGGCTGCCATGGCGCGTTGTACGACAAGGAAGTCCGTGCACCAATAACCGAACGACAGCACGAATCCAAGCCCCATCATCATCCCAAACCACTCGACTCCCATCGGATTCGATGACGCGCTGCCCATGTATTTCCACGAGTTGCTCCAGGCGCCGGAGCCGAATCCGTGCTGGGTCGCGACGACGCCGAGCCTCGTTTGAAGACCCGCCCAGCCCCCCGCGTCCTTCAATCCGAGGAACACCAGCGGCAGGAATCCGAGCACGATCAGGAAGAACTGAAGCACCTCGTTGTAGATCGCCGAGGTCAGTCCTCCGAGAAAAATGTAGATCAACACGATCACCGCTGAGACCAGCACGCTGAAGTTGAAATCCCATCCGAGCAGCGTCTGAAGCAAAAGGCCCATCGCGTACATTGAGATGCCTGACGAAAAGATGGTCATCGTCGCGAATGAGATAGCGTTCAGCCCGCGAGTCTTCTCATCGAAGCGCAGCTTCAGGTATTCGGGGACAGATCGCGCTCGCGAGCCGTAGTAAAACGGCATCATGAAAACGCCGACGAATACCATCGCGGGAATTGCGCCGACCCAATAGAAGTGACTGGTCGCGATGCCGTACTTGGCGCCTGATGCGGCCATGCCGATCACTTCCTGCGCCCCGAGGTTGGCAGACAGAAACGCCAGGCCGGTAATCCATGCGGGGATCGAGCGTCCGGATAAAAAGAAGTCAGTGCTGGTCTTCATGTAGCGCCGGAGCATGAAGCCAATGCCCAGCACGAACACGAAGTACACCAGCATGATGATCCAGTCGATGGCGGAAAGGGTCATCCCAGGAGCCTCCTGAACAGATCACCAGCCCAACTTGCTGATTACCTTCATCGGCAGGTAAAGGTGAAAATGATCGTCTGCGAGTTCTTTGAAGCCATACTTCAAATAGAAGGTCTTTGCGTGCTCATTCAACGCATCTACGACCACCGCGTAAACTGCTACGGACTCTGAGGCGGCGTGAGCTGTCCGAAGCGCGTGCATCAGGAGACTTTCGCCGAGGCCCAAGGCCCGAGCGCTTTTGTCTACTGCAAGGCGGCCAATCAGAGCAACTGGAACGGGATGATGCGGAAGATTCTCCGGAACCACGTCAAACGCGACGGCCCCGCTTGAAATCGTGTAAAACCCAAGGATTCGATTGTCGCCCTCTGCGGTGGCAATGTAAGTTCTGCCGATTCCCTTGCGATCGTGCTGTCCTGAGTATTTCTGCAGATACGCGTTCAACTCAGCGACACCGCAATCAAACTGCCCACGGTCGTGATCAGAAGCAAGCCTCTCGATGATGAGTCGCGGACTAGCCACACTCTATTTGAACTTGCGCTTGAATTCTTTCGAAGCCTTGCCGAGCGCGCGATTCGGACGCTCACGCGAGTCCAGAGCGGCAAGAAACTGATCGCGATCGCGAGTGGTCAGCCTGATCGTCTGATGCTGCTTCAGCACTTCATTCGACGCGCGCAAAAGACTGGTTACGACAAAGTCCGTGACTGTTTGATGAGAAGCCACCGCCGCCTGCTCAATTGTTTCTTTCGCGCGTTGGTTCAGCCGCACATCCAGTCTGGCTTCCCTCGGACCGGTCTTCTGTCTGACTCGCTGCGTTGTCGACATTCTGGATTCTCCCAAGCCAAGATATCACGAGCGTACGGGGAATCGCCACACACCGTGCGTGCTTCATCGCCGATCAATACAAGAACATCGGTTTGCCCAATACGCGGCGAACTTTCGGCAGATACTGTTCTGAATCATACAACTCGTCTACGTCAACTCGTTTCACGCTGCTGGTGATCGTGCTGATTGGAACGTGCGTGTAATTTCCATCCCGCAACGCACACATTCGGCCACGGGCTCCGTCGAGAATCAAATCCATCGCCATGTGCGCATAGTTGACCGACACCATCAGATCGACCGCGTCCGGCGCGCCCGAGCGCATCAAGTAAGCGATCTGCTGATAAACGATGTCCTCGCCGGTCAGCTTCTTCAGCTTTTCGCCGAACAGCAACCCGATGCCGCCAAGCTTTCGATGCCCGTACGCATCGGCCTCGCCGGATTCGACAATCTCTCCGCCGATCATCTGCGCTCCTTCGCTGATTGTCACCATAGCGTAATTGCTCGGGTTGGCTCGCTTGTCCTGCATGACGAGTCTCGCGAGCCGTTCAGGATCGAAGGGCACTTCGGAAATGAGCGCCCGATCGACGCCGGCCAAATACGAGCTGATCAAGCTGGTCTCGCCGCTGTTGCGCCCGAACAATTCCACAACCGCGATGCGCTCGTGCGAGCCGGAGCTTGTGCGAAGCTGATGAATGAACTGCACGCTTCGACTTACCGCGGTGCTGAAGCCTATGCAGTAGTCGGTGCCGTAGACATCATTGTCCATCGTTTTTGGAATGGCGATGACTTCGACGCCCTCGCGATGCAACCGTTCGCCGTAGCTGAGCGTATCGTCGCCGCCTATGGGCACCAGAATCTTAACTCCGAGGCTGTCGAGATTCTTTAGTACGTGTGGAGTGAAATCTCGCGGGCTAAGGTCGCCGGCGCCGACTCCGGAATCAGGAGAGTTCCTCAGAAACTCGGGTACGTCTTTTGGTTTAACTTTGGAAGGGTTGGTGCGGCTGGTGTGCAACATCGTCCCGCCGGTGCGGTCGATTGTGCGGACGACCTGCTTGTCGAGCGGCAAGAAGTGATGGGCGAAGCTGCCGGGCTCATCCGGATTGAACTGGAGCAGTCCGCCCCAGCCACGCCGAATGCCGAGCACTTCGTACCCTTCGTCGATTGCTCGATAGACAAGCGCTTTGATGCACGGATTCAATCCCGGCACATCGCCGCCTCCGGTCAGGACCCCAATTACCTTAGTCATCACTGCCTCCTCCGCCCGGTGCTTCCGACAACAGATTACCGCACAGTGACGGCGTGCGAAACCGAGCATCTGTCTTTCAACTCGCGCGCACTGAACTCGCCTGGTTGGTGCCGGGTCTCAGAGGCAATGTTCGACACAAAAATATTTTGTAGGCGCCGGTATGTCGTGATACATTGAGCCCCGCAATCAGGTTGTAGTTTGGAACGACCTCTTCCATATCTAAGAAGGACAATAACAATGCCGGGCGTTTAGCTTGCAGGAACCGAATTCCTGCAACATTCAAACTCACATAGCGAAGACTGGGATGGCTGCCAGATGGCGAAGCAGTGGGAAATTAGTCAGGAAGCCTTTGACAGATTCCTTGGCTGGCTGGATCCGAATCGCGAGCAAGCCGGGATCAGGTACGAAGAGATTCGGTCCAGGCTCATAAAGATTTTCACGTGCCGGGGATCGATCGCAGGCGAGGAACTTGCCGACGAAACAATAAACCGAGTCATCCGAAGAATGCAGGAGCTTGCATCTTCTTATACGGGCGATCCGGCGCTCTACTTCTACGGGGTAGCTCGAAACGTTCATCTCGAACATGTGAGGAAGAATCCTGTCATCCCGCCGACACCGGTTCCCGATCCTCCCGAACAAAAAGAGCTCGAGTATCGGTGCCTCGAGGCGTGCATGGCCGCGCTCGCGCCGGAGAATCGTCAGTTGATGGTGGAATACTATAAGGAGGAGCGGCACGCAAAGATAGTTCACAGGAAAGAACTGGCTGCGCGGATGGGCATCGCCCCAAACGCCCTTCGAATCCGGGCATACCGAACAAGAGCCGCGCTGCAGGTTTGTGTTGAAAACTGTATCCAAAAGGGACTGAGGTGAAACATTTCGCCGGGCCGGTCATAGATAAGTGAGCGGTTCCCGCGGACACAAGCGGGCAGATTATGGGCCAAGATGTAAACGATGAAGCACATCTGAGGAAGTACCTGCTTGGTGTGTTGAATGAGGCGGAGCAGCAGGCGATTGAGGAGCGTCTGATCCTTGACGGCGACTTCTTCGATCTGCTCCATATTACCGAGGACGAACTGATAGACGACTATCTGGAGCCCGGCGTCCTTTCAAGGGACGAGCGCGGCCGGTTTGAGAACTTCTTTTTATCGACACCAGACCGACGCCGCCAACTGCAGTTCGCCATGTCATTAAAGAGCTATGTAATAGCGGAAGTGCCGACTTCCGATTCTTCGGCTTCGTTAGTCGCCGGCGGCCCATCATCCGTCATCCCTTTTCCAACCTCACTATGGAAGCGCGTGTTCGCGTCACCCTATCTGCGGGTGGCGGCGGCCGCATTGATCTGTCTGGGCCTCGGCGCTGGATTCTGGCGCTTGTTTGTCTATCAGTCCGAAGTCGACAAGGGTATGAACGCGCTGGTAAAGGCGTTTGGCAAAGAACGGCCGCTTGAATCGCAGATCACCGGGTTCGGTTACGCGCCGCTGCCAAACACGCGTGGCGGCGAACAGCCCAAAGCCGATGTGACCTCGTTGAGACGAGGAGAGTTGATTCTTCTGGAGGAAACTGAAAAGCACCCGACGGCCGCGGCTCAACATGCGCTCGGCCGGTTGCTGGTGGCCGAAAAAAGATTCGGCGAAGGGATCGCGCATCTCGAGGAGGCTGTGAAGGCAGATCCCGACAACGCTCGGATCAACAGCGATCTTGGCGCGGCGTTGCTCGAATATGGACGGAGCTTGCCGGTGACGGACCCGGGCGGGCGCGTCGATGAAGCGTACGCGCGGAGCCTGAAATATCTGAATAGCGCTCTCACGCTGGATCCACATCTCAGTGCAGCGTTGTTCAATCGAGCTCTGCTGCACGAGCAGATGACGTTGGTCGATCGCGCTATCGAGGATTGGCGCGGGTACCTGGAAAAAGATACCACCAGCCCCTGGGCGGAAGAGGCACGTCAGCATCTGAGCCGCCTCGAGGATAAGCAGCGGCAGGCTCGAGAGAGCCGGCAAAATACGGTCGCGGATTTCCTGAGTGCCTTCAGGGCGACAGATAGTGAGCGAGCGTGGGCGCTGTTTGGCCCCAATCGCGAGAAGATCATTAATGAATTGCTGGCAGCGTACCTGAAGGACGACGGCGAGCGCGCGCCGATCTCCGTTGATGACGCGTTCCAGGCAATGACGTATGCGGGCGAGTTGGAGGCGGAGCGCGCCGGCGATCGCTACACGAATGATTTGACCAGGTTCTACGGCTCCGCTTCAGCCCAGCAATTGGCGGTTGCCGGCGAAGCGCGGAGATTGACCAGCGAGGCTCAGCAGGTGTACAGCAAGGCCGTCGAACGCGCCGCGGATTTGCGGGCGCGCTCGCGCGATCTTTTCTCAGGGATTGGTGATCGCTCGAGCGCACAACTGGCGACATATTGGCTTGCGCTGCACGCCTGGGAGCTGGGCCGTACAGCGCAAAGCTTGTCGCTGTCTGATTCTCTGTTGCGCGATTGCGATGCGGATGGACATCTCTGGTTGCGCGCGCGAGCGCTTCATTTGCGAGGCGGCATTGCCTTCAAGTTTGGTGAGTATTCGAGTGCAATTTCCTACGAGGATCAAGCAAGGCAGATGGCCGTGCGAATCAATGATCCCGCTCTCGCCTCCAACGCTCGGAGCGCCGTGATCGAGCATTACCGTGCACTCGGGAACCAGAGCGCATGCTTTCGGGAGATATCCGGAGGCCGTCAGTCGCTCGGCGAGCCTACGCTGCCCTTGCTGTGTTTGTGGCGACAATACGACACGCTGGCGACGGCTTTCTACACGTTTGATTATTACGATGCCGCCATCGATTACGAACGCGAAGCGTTGAAGTTCGCCGAAGCCGTCGGCGACTTCGTTACTATTGCATCCTGCAAAGCGCACCTCGGATTGTCATTGGGCAAGTCGGGACGATCAGATGAAGCACTGGATATAGTTCAACAGGCTTACGAACTCGGATTCTCGCACGCCGAGCAGTCTCTCGGCCCGGCCGTCATGGCATATGCGACCCTTCAAAAGGGCCAGCTGTTTCGAAGCCAGGGAGACGTCGCCCAGGCGCGCGAGTTCTACGATCAAACCGTCAACCTGCATAGACAATACAATCTCGACTTTCCCGCGCGTCTCTATCAGGCATACAAGGGCCGGCTTGCCTGTTATCTAAAGCTAAACGATACCGCAGCGGCGGAGGAGCAACTCGCCACGCTCCTCGGTCTCATGAATCAGAATCGCGCCAAGATACTCGAGGAAGAGAATCGCGACAGTTTCTTTGATTCCGAACAGAGTGTCTATGACATGGGCATCGATCTGGCGTACTCGAAGCTACATGACCCGGCGAGAGCATTCGAGTACGCGGAGGTCTCGCGCGCTCGCTCGTTGCTGGATTCGCTGAACGGAAACGCCAGAGTAATCGAGCTTTCCGACAAGCTCGACGTGTTGCTCGAAGCCACCGCACAACCACTTCCGCTGGCACAGATTCAAACGCGTATTCCCGCGGGCGCGCGATTACTCGAATACGCCGTTCTAGACGATAAGCTGTTGGTATGGATCGTCACCAGGACCGATTCGGCGGCGGTCGTAGTGGGTGTTGAAAGCGCTCGGTTGACTTCAGCAGTCAACAGGTTCGTTGATTTGATCCAGAGCGCGGATTCGGACCCCGAGGAGAGTGACCGCCAGGGCCGCGCGCTGTTTGACTATCTGATCGCTCCAGTCGAGACGCTGATCCGGGGTTGCCAAACGATTATCATCATCCCCGACAAGACACTCAACAAATTGCCCTGGGATGCGCTGAGTTCGCCTCAAAGCGGCCGGTTTCTGCTCGAAGACTATCGTGTCACCCTTGCGCCCAGCGCTACCCTCTATGCGCTTTGCACCGATGTCGCCGCGACAAAGGCCGCAGCACGCAGCGAGCGCATCCTGAGCGTCGGGGATCCGCTGATTGATCAGGGTGAGTTCCCCCAATTGCGAAAACTTGATTCGGCTGCGCGCGAGGCCGAAGCCATTTCACAGTTCTATTCAGCCCCAAGCCTGCTGCTTGGACCGAACGCGCGAGAATCGGCGATTCGCGCCGAAATGGTGAATTGCGACGTCGCGCATTTCGCAGTGCATTGCATAGTTGACGACGCATCGCCGATGCGCTCAAGCCTTATCCTTGCGCGAGAGACTGCCGCCGGCCCGAACGCAAAGCACCTCGATGGACGGCTGCAGGCATTCGAGATTTACGGATCAAAGCTCAAGCGGATGCGATTGACCGTGTTGTCGGCCTGCCAGACCGGCGTCGAGCGCTATTATCGCGGCGAGGGCATGATCGGGATGGCGCGAGCTTTTCTGGTAGCGCGTGTGCCCGTGGTTGTAGCAAGCCTGTGGGCAGTGGACTCCGATGCGACAGCGGAGTTGATGATTCGCTTTCATCGCTATCGCAAACACGACGCTTCATCAACGTCCGAGGAAGCATTGTGGAAGGCAAAACGCAGTCTGCTGCTGGATCAGGACGGCCGTTACCACAATCCCTCCTATTGGGCGGCCTTTGAGATCATTGGAGGACACGCGTCGTTTTGAGAATCTGACGGCGATACACAATGCCGAACACGAGACTCGTCGTCATGAATTGAAATCGCGCTTCGGAGAGGAGCAAATACTATGACACGAGTGCCTGGCCGAGGACTTGGGCAAATCAAGTTCGATGGGCTGATGGTCGGTCGCTATGATCACGATCGACGCATCTACCAACTGGGTGTTCTTCCTGCCGAAGGACACAGATTCACGATCTGCTATCAAATTGACGGACCACGCCGCGTCAGCGCGACCTCCGTGACGTTGCCCGACGAACGAGGGATATGGCGCCTTGGGATTGCAGGCCGGGAACCTGACGCCGAGCTCTACTTCAGCGAATCTGAACCCGACCGGCACAATCCGCCTAAAGATCCGACGTCACCCGAAGCGATGGACTTCGGTTGGGTGCTGGATCTTGAAAGCGATGAGTTCCCCGACCATCCCAAACCGATGCCGCTGATACGCGGAAAGCTCAAACCCATTCTCCACATCAGGAATGGCGTCGTTTACAATACCAGCCTCACCGAACCCTTGAAGCGCACGTTGGACGGCAAAGACGAAGAAGTGTTCGGCCGAGTCAGCAATTCCGTTGGCGTGGATCTCGATGTTAAGCCGGGCGAAGTTATTTTTTTGAGAAACCTGATGACGGCCGAGGACCTCTTTCGAATCACTGTGGACCCTCACGAACTTATTCGCGTCTTTATCAACAACATCCCGTCGGTGGAGGAACCTCATATTAGTGGATTGGGCGAGAATACATTCCACTTTCGAATGTACTACGACACCTTCAGCGTGACGGCTCAGCATCGTTATGATTTTACGGTGCCCCTGGCCGGCGCGACTCCACCTCATCACGATGCCCCGGCCGGCACTCCCGCTGACGGTGAGCATCATCACGAGGAGGCGGCGAACTCGATGCCGCCTCCTGAGATCCACCCGGAAGACGCGAAACCAAGGTGCGCCGGGGGCAGAGGCATTCCCGGGATGATCTGCGGACTTGCGCATATGAGCAAGTTCTCCAAATCGCTGAGCTAGTCAGCAAGAGTGTGCTCGTTACATCGCGCTTGCCGATCAACCGTGTTCTTCTCAGGAGGGGAAATGACTGTACGAGCAACCCCACAACCAATCACCGCCGCTGCGCCTCCAGCGAATCGAGGCGGCCCCACTTTGGAACTCGAACAACAGGATAAGAACACATGGTGTTGGGCTGCGTGCGTCGAAATGGTCTTGAAGCGATTCTCTCTTTCTCCCGGTGAGAATGAGCAATGTCAAATCGCCGAAAAGGGATTGAAGCTTGCCGGCATAATCGCTGATACGGCGAGCTGCTGCCCCGCTTCGTCGAACAGCTCTGTTTGCAATCGTTTGCTTCCCGACAAATTCGTTACGGATCTGTGGGAGCATTATGGAGTGCCGGTTCGGCCGGATTTCGGACCCTTTATCTTCGACGAACAAGCCGCGGTTGAAAAGCTCCTGGCATCACTCGACCAAAACCATCCGGTCGAGCTTGGCTTCACCGACGATATCAGTCATGTTGTGATGCTGTTTCGGTGGGAGCGTGATCCTGATGGTACGCTAAGGTTCCTTTATCACAATCCAGGCCCCGGCAGCGGTTCGACAGACTCGGTCAGTTCTGACAGGATAGTCCGAAGCGGGTCGCGGATACTGGATGCCACGTGGGAAATTCTAATAGCCGGCTAGCTCTGGAGATCAGCACATGGCAGTTGATGAAACGAATCCAAATGACTTCATTCGGGATGTAAGAGAACAATTGGGAAGGATACTTCCCGGGCTCTGCCTCGAGTTGAAAGAACCTCCACAGAAAACCGAGTTGGGCGAATCGTTTGACGTCTGGGAGATTGACACCAGCAAACTGCGACAGTCTCTACACAGCGGCACCTTCCCCGCCTTGCCGACTCATTACCAGCATCACCAGATATTATTTGACGGACGAGCGCGAGCGAGTGCCCTGTCTGAGAAATTGCCTTCCGGCTCACAAAAGGTTTTCAAAGTGGGCGTTTCTGATGTCGCTACGAGGATCGATCAAGCCATCGACCGACTCGATTCGGAGGTCGGAGATGATTCGAGTGTGGTGTTGTTGAAAGCCCGAGCCTGCTGGGTATATGCGTTCTGGTTGTTGGAGCGCCATCAGGTCTTGCTCGTGAGCGTACCCTCTCGATTCACACAGCTTTCCGAACAACTTCAGGCGGGAAAGTACTTGCAGGAGATGGATTTTATCGGCGCGCTACATGACGAAATCGAGCGCGTTGTGGGAAGGCGAAACGAGGATCTTGCGACTTCGCGTCTGTAGCAAGAGCGCGCGCTGCAATTAAAACAGTTCCGCGGGCGCAAAACGGCATCCTCCCGATCTGCCTCCTCATCCCCGGAATGTTTTCGCCGATTTCTCCATTGATCAATGGGAACGCCGGGCGGCGCCGCAACCTTGCGGTGACTACGCTCGAACATTATCGACGTTTGTTAGTCAATTAAACAGAAGGAGAACGACAATGCCAATCGAGATTCAAGACAGTGTCGGATCGCAGGGCGTCAATAACTCGAATGATGTCCGCGCCGTGAAGACGAGGCTCATCGAACTGGGATTCGACTGGCTCCGCTCAGAGGGTGTGATAGATAAGGTAGACCAGTTGACGATCAACACAATCAAACTCTTTCAAACAATCAAGACGGGCGTCAACGTTATCACCGGCGACGGCAGGGTTGACGCCAACGGCGATACGCTCAAGTGGCTTCAAGCTTCCAACGCTCCACGGTGGCAAGTGATGCCCGCCGGGTCACCAGAAGAAGGGTTCAAGAACGATGAGTTCGCCGATAAATCGGACGATCACGACTTCGGCACGAGTTGGCTTGCGGACACATTGAAGAACACGGGCGCGAGATACAAGATCGATTTCCTCAGCGCGCACGCGGGTGGGGCGCCCCTCTCGCTCAATGACGCAAGTCTCCCGCGCGGCGGGTTCACCGGCGCACACAAAGGTCATCAAGCGGGATTGGCCTGCGATATCCGTTTGCCCAGGAAGGATGGAACGGTCGGCGGCGTTGTAGTTGGCCAATCGGCTTACGATCGGAACGCAATGCGAGCGATGCTCAAGGCGTTTCTCGCTCAGCCGCTGGCGGGCCGAGTCTTTCTCAACGATTCAGAGCTCCGCGATGAAGGGCTTTGCAGCTTCGAGGTTGGACACGAGAATCACGCGCATCTTCAGATCAAGGCGCCCGAGCGCGTGATGGGTTGACAGCGCCAGCGTATCAGCCACCGAGTGTGATCATCTCGATCTTGTGGTGACTCTTTGGTTGATAGCCCTCGGGAGAGTTCATCGCCGCTAGGCGCTCATCCGAGTAGCGATCTGCGCGCCTGTTCCAAATGGAACTGATGACCTCAATAAGGTGGTCGTCGGTTGCGCCGCTTCGGATGAGCGACTTTAAATCGTACCCAACGTCTGAGAATAGACACGTCACCAGCTTGCCGTCGGCGGTCAAGCGCGCGCGAGTACAACTCGCGCAGAAGGGCTCGGTCACCGAAGCAATCACTCCCAGCGATCCCGCGCCGTCGACGAACTCGTAATCCACCGACGGAGCCGTCCCGTTGTCGCGGCCGACTCTTCGAAGCGGATAACGAGCATCTATCCTTTCAAGAATTTCCTTCTTTGATACGATCTTTTCGGATATCCAGTTATTGGCGTTGCCCACGTCCATGTACTCTATGAACCGCATCGTGAAGCCCTGCTCTCGCGCGAACTCAACCAGAGGAATGATGTCGTCCTCGTTCGTGCCTCGCTCGATTACCGCGTTGATCTTGATCGGATCAAGTCCAAGCTTCTTCGCCGCGAACAGGCCCTCGAGAACCTTCGCCAGATCTCCGCGTTTGGTTATCTGTCTGAATTTTTCCGGATCTAGAGTATCGATACTCACGTTGATCCGCTTGAGCCCGGCCGCCGCAAGATCATCAATCTGTTCCGTCAACAACGAAGCATTCGTCGTCAGGCACAAGTCATCAACGCCTTCCAGGCCCGAGAGCATCCGGATCAGCCGGTGAAGGTCCTTGCGGACGAGCGGCTCGCCGCCGGTGATCCGAATCTTCTCAACCCCCAGTCCTGTGAATAGGCGCGCGATGCGCGAGATCTCCTCGAAGGTGAGGATTTCACGGCGTTCGATCCACACGTACTCATCAAGCGGCATGCAGTACGTGCACCTGAAATTGCACCTATCGGTTACGGAAATTCTCAGATCCTTAACTGGCCGATTGTAAGCGTCTGTCAACATCTATGTTTTCTACTCCGAGCTTTTCTCTGATGTATTGAATGACTTCGCCGCTGATGAATCTCTCTTCTTCCTTGACGGTGAAGCAGGGTTTGTTCCTCTCGATTTCACGAGCAAGCAATGCCGAGCCCGTCGAAGCCACGGACATCCCGCCTCCCCGGTCGACAAGAACGAAGGCATCGCTCAGATCGAAATACTGCTGCGCCGAAATCTTGAAGTCCGAATTCGCCGTATCGAGCACCTGCAGGTAGATCGACGGAGTTATGAATCTGCGCAGGCTGTTGCTTTCGACGATCACAAATTCATCTTCTTCGATTCGCTTCTTGAAGGCAGGCAGCGCCGTTATTAACTCGCCTTGTTTCGTGCGCACCCACAGTGAGCGTCTCGCGCCCGCCGCGAGAAAGCGCGCGGTGTCGGTCGTTTTATCCCTCCGCCGCTCTTCGGTTATCGAAAACTGGTGTTCGCTGACCGCGCAGCCGCAAGTTTCGCCGTTTACCGAACAAACGCCGTGACCAAATTGCGTGATCTTGGCGGCGGTCCAATCTAATTCACTCGTGGCGCGAATGATTCCTTCCACGACAGAAGTCTTCCCAATGTTTCGCGTATGCCCGCCCACCATCACAAGTCTCATCGTTTCACCAGTGATTGTATTCTATCGCAGCGGTCAGGAACTCGACAGGCCGGCTATTAGTCAAAGCGATACAAGACCCGGTCTCCGGTATCAGCCGTCGGCCCGTACACTGAAGGCACTCGCTCGTCGAGCATTCGAAGATAAACAACCAGTTGTCCGCGGTGATGCGCCGAATGAGTTATCCGGCGCGTGAAGATCCACGCTCGCGATCGTATCACGTCGAAGAAGGCGACAGATTCGCGCCACCAGTCGTCAGGCATCGCTCGAAGGATAACAAGTCTGCGCTCGGCGTCCGCTTTGTATTTGTCGATGAAAGCCGCCGCGCTGCGTTGGGCGGGGTTGGGATCGCCGGTGTCGATTTCGAGCATGGTCTTCATCCACCGGCCTTCGGACTGGACCTGATGTTCCATTTGCTCGATGACGCTCCGCGACTTCGCATGAGGGCGGTAGTCCATTGCCGATGCAGGAAACGCCGCCCAGGTTCCGATGATCTTCAATAGCTCGGTTTCGTACGTATCAAGCAGGAATTCATACCCGCCTCCAGAGCTCTCCGGCATTAGGACCTCGCTTTCGGCGGCTACTTCTCCTTCGGTCCGCCCGACAGATAATAGAACCGCACTATGATCAGGCCGCAAAGAGCGGCCGCGCCTAACAGCAGATCGAATGCTGAAACGCCGGGGGTAACCATTTTTCGAGCGATGATGAAAATGACCACCTCAACCGCGGCTGCATGCGCGGTGAAAGAGAAGCAGGAGTCCGAGTTCGGCTGCGATCGCTATCAGCAAAATGTTTTCGACGATCTTCTGCAGCGAATCGTATTCGCTGGTCTGTCGCCACAGCCTGGGAAAGTCGCGGACAACCGTGTCGAAAGTCGCAAGCGCCGCGGCGACGATAATCAGAAGCGCGAGAACCGACAGGAACAGATGAATGCCGTTCCCCACATAGAAATCGATTGCGCGTTCAAAACCGGTCTCGCCGCCTGTGCTGGCCTTGTTTGATCTGTTTTCCTCGCCCACGCTTTCTCCTTTAGAACGAGTACAGGAAAGACATTCCAGCCCAATTCAATTTTTGGTTCGACAGCGGTTCTCGAAACCAATGGGTGAGCACGTGCCGATACTCAAGTGCGAAGGTGAAATTTGGAGAGAACTTGTATTGTCCGTTCACGAGAAACGTTTGATTGCGCTCACGTGCGCCCACGACCAGGTCCTGCTCGCGGTTGTCTTCGACGCCGTAGCCGGTGTTTATGCTTAGATTCTTCAGCGAGCCCTGATATCCGGTCGGCGCTTCGCCGTGCATCTCTATCCAGCCACCCGTCGAATTGATTCCTCGCGCGCGGCCCGCGATAACAATGGTGCTTTGAGCAATGTTGCCGGAGAAAATTCCCAATGCCCGGCCGTGAAACACTTCTCCGGTGAAACGAAGACCCGATGTGATCCAAACATTCGCGTCACCGCTGACGCCGTATGAATCGATCGGGCTTCGAACCGTCGTCCCTGCGGGATTGCCCGGCTCTCCAAGCAGTCGCGAATAATGCCCGCTCACTCCCGCGGAAGTTTCCTTACCGTGGGCCGGAGTAGTGAAACCAACCCTTGCTTCGAAGGCCGGGAGCGAACCGCGCTCGCCCAAACCGATAACTCGCGCGGCGGGATTTCCAACGCTGTCGCCGGCATTAGGATCGAGCAGAGCAGTGGTGAAGATGAATTTCGATGTGCCGCCTTCGCGATGTTCGAAACGAATCTGCGGGATTCGGTTCCACAGGTTGCCGGATGTAGAAAACGCGGGAATCCCATAGCCTGACAGCGACGTGGGGTTGAGCGGCGAGAAGACTGCCCAGTCCTGCCCGGCCTCTAGCGAATTCTTCTTCCAGTCGATTCGCCCGTAGGCAAGCCGCAAGCGGAAGATGTCAGAATCGATGCCATTCGCAAACGCCGGCTTGCCGCCGAACAGGTCGAACTCGAATACGCCGGTCAGCTTCGCGTCGTCGAAAATCTTGCCTTCGTAGCGCAAACCGAACCGGCTCGCGCGAAGAGTCGCGGTGAAGTTCTGATGATTCTGGTCCGCTGACACCGTACGTTTCTGCGCGAACAGCGGAATGTCGATGGTGTTGGAGCCGTGACTTCCGTAGGTCGTGTTGAGCAAAATGTTTCCGTATATCTTGACCGGGAGTTTCGACTGCGTGGTTACGTCGCCTTGTGGTTGCGCTTGCGCGACACTTGAAGGTTTCGCGGCCGCCTCAGGCGCCGGGCGCCCAGGTTCGGCGGGGATGACGCGGGCTGCAGTACTCATCACCGGCGGCGCCGGCTGAGCGGAAGCCGTGGAACTGGCTCCCAGAGCCATAAGCGTCTGGGTATACTCCTCGCGGGTTATCACTCCTTTTGATAGCAGCAGGTCAGCTAATTGCCGTTCAGCTTGAGACGCCGATGAAGCATCGAGAATCCCTGCGGCTTCCTGGTCAGTGAGAATCCCCTTTGACTGAAGCAGCCTGACGAGTGGGCTGACTGAAGTTCCATTCTCTCGCTGCTCGGCGGGCGTGTGGTTGGCGAACGCGATGACGATTAACGCAACGATGATCAGGTGAGTGAGCTTTGACATGTCTTTGACCTCCTTGTTGAAGCTGACGGGACGGTTGGTGAGCCTGAAAGAGCATATTTTGTCTGCAGTGGGGAGATGCGATGTTCATTCCAGGCGCCGGATATCGGCCGGCGTAGTGATCACGAAATGCGAGGCTATTCAATCGGCTTCATTTCGATCGCGAGTCCTGCGCGCTTGCTCCGCCTGGCGACGGCTGGCCTCTTCGTAATCGTGACGAGGATCGCGGCCAGTCACTTCGCGATACCAGGCAGGGTGATTCGTCCACGCCCATGCGCGGCTGACCACTCCGCGAGTCATTGCGTGAAACGTCCCTGGCTGTCCGAAGGTGCTCAGGTAAATGTGAATGAAGATTCCGGCCAGCATGATCAACGCGAATATGTCGTGGAATACATAGCTGATGGCTACAGCGAGGCGGCCGGTTATCTCAGGGAACCACATCAGCAACCCGGTGATCAAAAGCACCAGCCCGCCGAATACGATCTCCCAGAACTGAAGCTTCTGCCCGCCGTTGTAGAATCCAACGTATTCCGGCTCGAGCTTGTCTTCGTTCCTGACGTACCTCTTTATTTCGCGAAGCCACTTACTGTCCGCGTCGGTCCAGGCCATCAAACCTCGCCAGTTTAGGAATTGGAAAAACCAAACGATGACAAAACCGACTCCGAACCACGGGTGGAGGAATCGGGTCATTGGTCCGCCTCCAAACAACGGCGCCAGCCAGCGAAACGTCCACGGCGAGTACACCGCCAAACCCGAGAGCAAAGCCGCGAAGAAAAAAATCGCCACCGACCAATGAAGAAAGCGAGTGTAAGTTGGATGCCGCAACAACTCGCCCTCGTGAACGACGGTCCGGCCAAGGCCGCCGAAATCGCGCTCTACCACGTCGTCATACGGTTCAGCCGATGTCGTCATACTTCCTCCTCTCTCGTTTCAGGCTGCGGCCGCTTTGGTCCCGTGAAGATGTAATGGAAGATGACCGCAAGCAAACCCAACAGTGCGATAAGCAAGCCGATCGGCTTTGCCAGCCATTTCCAGTATGTATAGCTGAAAGGTATTCGCGGATCGGCAGGCAGACCGCCGTACAACTCCGGGTGTTTGGCGTCGTGAAGAACGTAAATGACATGTGTTCCGCCGATTGAGCTTGGGTCGTACACACCCGCGTCCGCGAAGCCCGATTGCTCTCGAAGCTGAGTCGCCCGCGCCTCGGCCAAATCCTTCATCTCCGATTTCGTGCCGAAATGCAGACAGCCTGTCGGGCACGCCTTTATGCACGCCGGTTCGAGCCCTGCCCCGACTCGATCCGAGCACAGCGTACACTTGAAAACCGTCTTGGTTGACGAATTGAATTTCGGAATGTTGAACGGACACCCGGAGACGCAATATTGGCAGCCGATGCAGTTCTCCTGGTTGAAGTCGACGATGCCGTTCGCGTACTGAACGATGGCGCCATCAGCCGGACACGCCCGCAGGCACCCCGGATCGGCGCAGTGCATGCACTGATCTTTCCGCATCAGCCACATCTGCGTTCCGTCTTCGCGCTGATGCTCGTTGAACTTAATCAGATTCCAGTAATTCCACTCCGTCGAAGGCATCGTTTGATAGGTGTTATCAAAAGTCGTCTCGCGAAATGGATACTTGTTCCACTCGACGCAGGCGACTTCGCATGCTTTGCAGCCTATGCAGGTGGTAACGTCCACCAGCTTGCAGATTTCGAGTTCGCGCTGCACGCCGCCGCCGGGCACATTCCCGACGTGGCCCGAGATCTGCACAATCTGAAGCGTTCTTTCCGTAGCCATATCGGCAACCCCCTTCTAAATCTTCTCCAGCTTCACGAGGAAGCCCTTGAACTCAGGCGTGTAAGCATTTGGATCGAAGACCGTCGGCGAAAGCTGGTTGGTGAGATCTTTCGCGGTCTTGTCCGCATCCTCGGAGATGCCGCGATAACCCCAATGGATGGGGATGCCGATTTGATAGGTCTTCTTTCCATCAATCAACATGGGCTTGATGCGATTTGTGACCATAGCTTTCGCAACGTAGTCCGACCGAGCGCTCGACACCCTGACCTTCTCGCCGCCCGCAATACCCATCTCGTTTGCCAATTCGGTTGGGATTTCAACGAAGGGCTCGGGAACAAGCTGCACTATCATCGGATTGTTTTTGGTCCAGTAGTGATAATGCTCGGTCAGCCGATACGTCGTGCAAACTACATTGAAGCCCTGCTCAGGTGTGCCAAGCTTGTCGTGTTCCGACTTCATCGTCTTCACAACCGGATTCGTGGACTGATTCGGATGAAGCGGATTGGCAATCGGGCTTTCGAAGGGCTCGTAGAATTCGGGAAACGGTCCCTCCGCGAATGCGCCGAGCGGCGCAAACAAGCGGCCGACGCCCTCGGGATTCATTATGAACGGTCCCATGTGATCCTTCGGGTTCGAGTCCGCTTTGAAATCGGGAATGTCATTGCCCATCCAGCGACCCGCGGCTTCGTTCCACCAGACCTGTTTGCGCGATGAATCCCAGGGCTTGCCGGCTAAATCGCATGAGGCGCGGTTGTACATCACTCGACGATTCGCGGGCCAGGACCACGCCCAATTCTGATAGATTCCAAGGCCCGAAGGATCATCCGTTCCTCGGCGTTGCATCTGAGCGCCCGCTTCGGTCCACGAACCGCTGTAAAGCCAGTTGCCGCAAGCCGTCGTGCCATCATCTTTCAACCACGCAAAACCGGGCAATTGCTGGCCCGCCTTGATCGTCACTCCCGGTTGAGCCGGATCGGTGAGATCAGCAAGGGCGCGGCCGTTGATTTCTTTGGCTACTTCGGAAAGGGATGGGTTGAGAGGGTTCGTGTAAGGCCAGGTCAAGCTCAAAAGAGCATCAGGAAACTTGCCGCCCTCACTTTGATACAGCTCTCGCACCTTAATGAAGATTCGCGCGAGTATTTCCTGATCCACTTTTGCGTTGCCCGGCGCCGGCACGGCGGCGTACTTCCATTGAAGCCAGCGAGCCGAGTTTACAAAGGTGCCATCCTTTTCGGCGAATCCCGCGCCCGGCAAACGATAGACTGTCGTGTTGATGTTCCTCATCTCGTCTTTCGTAATTCCGGGCGCCCTCCAGAATTCGCTGGTCTCATCCGGGAAGATTTCGCACACAACCAGCCAATCCGCTTTCTTGAGCGCGTTGATGTTCTTTTCGGAGCTCGGCCCAATCGCTACCCCGTTCATGCCGAACGCGAACAAGCCTTTGACCTGGCCGTTGTACATTCGATCCCACATCTCGACCCAGGAATATCGGCGGTCTATTTTCGGCAAGTAGTGAAAACCGAAATCGTTTTCCTTCCTGGCGGCATCGCCGAACATCGACTTGAGAAACGACACCATGAATTTCGGAGTGTTCGACCAGTAGTTGAATGAATCCCATTCCGATGGCTTGGACACTGTGGGTGTTGTCCGCTTGAGGAACGTTGCCAGATCCGTGTCCGTGGGATTCAGCATCTTCAGATAACCCGGGTAGATGTCGTACACGCCGCCCATATCGGTGGCACCCTGAATATTCGAGTGACCGCGAAGCGCATTCATCCCACCGCCCGCTCGTCCGATATTTCCAAGCAACAACTGAAGCATCGCCCCCGTGCGAATCATTTGCGTTCCGAACGTGTGCTGAGTCCATCCAACCGCGTAAATGATGGTCGCGACTTTTTTCATATCACCGTTCTTGCGAACTGAGGTGAACATATCCGCAATCTCGAGGAACTTGTCTTCGGGAATTCCGGTTATCCTCGCAACCATTTCCGGGGTATAGCGGGAGTACTGTTTCTTTAGCAACTGAAACACGCATCGGGGATGCTGAAGCGTGGGGTCATACGCGGTATTGGAAGGAAGCATCGGAGGAGGCTTAGGTGAGCTTTGTGCCATTGCTCCGACACCACCAGCCGCCTGATGTCCGCCGCCAACAGGGCCCTGGCCCCCGCCCTCGTGACTCTGCTGGGAGCTAGCGGCGGCGGGTGTCGTTTGCGACCTGGCGGATGCTTCGCCGGCGCTGGCCGCAGAAGCGGCTCCAGAAGCCTTTTCCGTGCCTCCAACGAGGCCGCCTTCTTCGTAATTCCAGGTCGATTTGTCATAGACCTGCGTCGCCGAATCGAAGCCCGAATACAAACCGTCTTCAGGCAGCTTGAATCCCTCTTTGACGATGAACGCTGCATTCGTGTAGTTGACGACGTAGTCTCTGGCGATGCGATTGTTGTCGATCGCGTACTTGATCAGCCCGCCGAGAAGCGCTATGTCAGTGCCTGCTCGTATCTGGAGGAACTTGTCGGCCACAGCCGCCGTGCGGGTGAAACGAGGATCGATTACGATCAGTTTTGCGTTACGTGTTTTCTTCGCTTCAATGACCCATTTGAAACCACAAGGATGGTTCTCAGCGGGGTTACCACCCATCACCAGCATCATGTCGGTGTTCTTGATGTCGATCCAACCGTTGGTCATTGCGCCGCGCCCGAATGTTGGTCCCAAACTTGAGACCGTGGGGCCGTGTCAAACACGGGCCTGGGTTTCGAAGTAGCAGACCCCCATGCTGCGCATTGCCTTGACCGCGAGGAAATTCAATTCGTTGGTGTCGGTGCATCCGCCGGTCCAGCCAATGCCTTCGCAGCGATTAACCAGCCGTCCCTGCTCGTCCTTTTCGATGAACGTCTCATCGCGGGTCTTCTTGACCAGGCGCGCAATCTCATTTATCGCATCGTCCCAGGAGATGTCCTCCCAGTGATCGGTGCCTGGCCGCCGCACTTGAGGTTTCGTCAACCGTCGATCATTGAGGATGTCCTGTTCGAGCGACGCACCCTTCGGACAAAGGGTGCCGCGATTGATCGGGTGATCGGGATCGCCCTCCACGTGCACCACCTGCGCCGTGGTATTCTTCGCCTTGTCGCCGAGGGTGTGGATGATTACGCCGCAACTCACCGAGCAGTATGGACAGGTGCTGCGAGTCTCGGTCGTGCGCGAGATTCTAAGCGCCTGTGTTTGCGCGTAGACCGGCGCCAGGTTGAAACCAAAGGCCGACCCTCCGATTCCTCCGGCAATGCCGACCTTGATGAAGGTTCTCCTCGAGACTTCCATGATTAACCTCCGTTAAACAAATCGCGAGCCCGCGAAAGTCAAGCGCTGGTGATTCGCGGAGTTGGTTGGTCGAAAGTGGGATCCTGCGCGGCGGAATCTGTATCTTGCCAGTAGCCGCGAGAGGTCCAGATTCTGGACGGAAGCTGATTGCTTCACTGCTTCTTCCCCTTACGCATCAGGGTAAGCGTCCATAATTCCAAAACGTTAGCTCACCTATACACCTACAGGTTATCAATGTCAATTGCGAATAGTGGCGAGCTGGCCTCCCTTGCCCGTCGAAAGCGTAGCGGAATAAGCGTCCAGCGGGATCCCTCCACGCTTTGCTACTTGCTGGATCTGTCGCGCATCATTGCAGGCAAGCTCAGTCTTGACGGCAGGAACGGTACCCGACAGTGGTGAAGGCATCAGCCGCGAGTTGCTTCCCTATGTTTTCGATCGCTTTCAACAAGCCGATGGGGGGCGAGTCTACACAGTTAATAGTCTATACAAATAGCTCATAGCAGACTCAGTCTCTGATTCGGGGTATCGCTGAACCAGAAGAGAGTTCAACGTTCTTTGATCCACGGTTGAACAATCCGGCCCAGTTTCCAATTGCCGCGGCCCACAACCCCCGCCGGTCGGTGTAGACAGTTTCCAGGGGGATCGAGCGCCTGATCATGCCTACAAGACTTCTAATCTCGCCGGAAAAGGAAGACTGAATTCATTATCGGGCGCGAGTATTTCGAATCTCGCGCCCGACATAAGGCTCAGCAGTTTGGACCGGCGATATGGCCGGATGACTACCGTTGGCAGGAAGAGAGAGACTCGCAGGCTTTGGCATCAGCCATCTTCAGGTCAAGCTGCGCGTAGAGTCGGCGTGCGAACCCTCTCATCTTTGCTGAACAGATTCATCAGCAGGGGAATGGTGGTAACGGCTCCAACCATCACTAAAGTCCATCCCACGGCTCGGCGTTGATCCTTGCTTAACCTGCCTGACAACAACAAGCCGATTCCTGCACCCAACATTCCCCGAGTGCCGGCGATCATCGCTATTTCAGGCACCTTCAGACTATGCTCTTTCACGCAATCTCCTTTTCATCAGTCTGCTCGTCCACAGAGACTGTATTCGTTGCGGACAGCGATGAACCGCTCCCGGTCACAGGATGGCCGGCCGCCACATTCTTGGTTTATGCGGCGGGCTATTTCCAGCGTGCGGCGCGCTGTAGTAATACGAGTATTCGATTCTGCAATACCCGTGCCCGTGTATTGATTCGCCTCGGCTTTCTGGAAGTATCAGATGATTGCTAAGCTGCAGAATCCGAGTTGCGACAGGAGAAAAGCAGCGTCGCTTCAAGACCGGCAGATCCAACAGGATTCTTCGCCCGCTCATAAGCCGACCAGATTGATTTCAATCTTGGTGAAGCCATGCTCGCGAGCCCATAGGTCCAGCGGAGCCGCGGCCACCTCATCCACTAACGGAACCGCGAGCCCATTTCTCGTACGATCAACGGCTTTGATGTAATACTTGCACGCATCGCATGTTTCAATGCGAATGTGATCGTATTCGGGTGAGTGATAGTAGCCAATCTTCGCGGGTTCTTCTTCACCGCATCTCACACACACTACTCGCCTGAATGGCCAAGCCGTCAGACACATCGAGCAGATCAAGTCACGGCCGCCGCTCTCCGACGAGTCTTCTCTGATTTGAAGCACGCTGACCTGAGGTTTGCTTCCGCAGAAGGGACATCGGTTCGCGCCGACGCCGAGCACTCTGTCAATAGGTTTAGCGCCCGACTCCGAAAGCCACCGAGCATATGGCTGAAGGAATGCCTTGGCGAAGAACGCAGTGTCTGTTGGCGCTCGCCAAAAGTCGATCATCATCTGATCTTTTTCACGATCACTCGCTGTTAGTAAATTGCGCGCCTGGCGGGCGAGCGTCTCGGATCCATTTGATTCGACTGTTTGCAGGAACAGTGGAAATTTCTTTTTTAAGACGGGCAAGTCGATTTCGAGCGCGCCGCTTGGAAGCCAACCTTTACGCGTGCGAAGGTATTCATAAATATCGCTCTGCGAGCGCAGCACAACTGCGTAGAAGGCAAGCAGCTCTCTTGACTCGGGTCTTTCAACGGCAAGCCGTTCCGCGCGTCCTATGAGACTGTCCCACGTTTCCCTCATGTCGGCTCCAGGGATCAGCGCACACACAGCATACATCAAGATCAACACACCGGGTTTGAAACTTTTCGCGGCGCGCTTTATTTTTTGCCTTATGCCAACGGGAATTGCTCTGTGAGTACACCAAGTGAGACTCGCTCGCAAACACAGCGCTCGCGGTGGAGGCAGCGATGGCTGCGGATACGATGAAACCTGGTGAAGATGAGCAAACGTGGGCGTTGGTGACTCGTCACTGGCCGCATCGACGCGTTGAATGCCGATTGAGTGCGCTAGTGTAACCGCCGTTAATGTGAAAAGGCTGGTCCGGGAGACGCTTAAGAAATTAATGCAGATGCCTTCAGTCGATCTCCTGAGTGATCCTCCAAAGACTGTAGTTCGTAGCCGTATACCCAACTATTACCGTGGCCGTAACAATTACTTTTTTCGTTGTGGTGACCGGCAGTAACGCATCCTGATCGATGTGCAGTGCGCCGGTTCCCTTTATCACTACATTTCTTGCTGCCATTGCTCCATAGAAATCCCCGTTACCGGTGTATGTAAGGTCATTGTTCGGGGCGTAGAAAACGCCTAATGTATCGCCGCCACCACCGACACTGATCGTTTGGCCGGCGCCCCCTTTGAAATTCCAATGTACCGCCGACGCCGGGGTTTTAAGATCGGATGTGGCGCCCTGTCCTCCGATATCAAGAGTGTTGTTGACGTTTATGACTACCGGACCTCTGTATATGATCTTTGTCTGGGCCCCCGAGGTGAAGCCCTGGAAGTTGTAGGTAGTGGTCTGATCAGGAACACCAAGCACAACAACCCCCTGCGAGGATACGTTCATATTTCCGTAAGTACCCGGGGGAACCGTGAACTGGCCCTTTGACACAGTGATGTTGTTATAGTTACCCGGAGGAAGCGTACCGTTTGCGTTTGTATTGTACGAGTAGCTGCTGGAGCCCGCAGCCACCGGTGGTATCGCTGGAATATCGGGAAACACTAGCGGCGGCAGACCATATTGTTTGTGTCCCGCGTCCGCAGGTACGCCCGCGCTGCCAAAGAAAACGGCGGGGCTCTGCGTGTACATCACCTTGGTGGAGTCTATTAAGATCGGACCGGGCGGCGGCGCAAGCAGCACCGGGCCTGTAGCATTGCCATCCAAGTCATGATTGTGGCCGTCTTCCAGAAATGTCGCGTACGCGTTACCGGTCACCACGCCATTGGTGATGTTGAGATAACCATATGTGCCGTTGAGCAGTTCATTGTTGGTGCGCACATCACCGCGGCTGCCTTTGTTATACGCGCCTATCTGCCCTGCGTAAGTGCCTGCGGCAAGCGAGATCCCATACTGGCCCTTTGAAGACTTATAGCTATCTATGGTGACGGTATTTGAGCCGAGTTGGACCATTCCTCGCGATACCACGCCGGGATCAGCATTGACGACCTGAGTCGTGGACTCAACGGTTCTTATTCCCTCTACTCGACGCACTCGCGCCGACAAGTAAGCCCAGATTGTACTGCTTGCGATTGTTTTGCCTGTTCCTCGCGTCAGTCTGCCGGTGGATTGAATCAACCAGGTAATCGTGCCGTCCTGCATAGCATTGGGAGGCGGAAGAACCGAGACGAGCACCGCTTTAACGGTGAAACTGCCGTCGCCCTCGGTTTGATCGACTAGATTATTTGTAAAGTCGGTGACCACCGTGTTGTATGTAAAGTTGGTGGCAACTCCAGCGGAGTTCAGGCTATTCACGGTGTAGCTTGTGGGATAAGTGTTAGTGCTGTCACCGGCGAGCACCACGCTTTGCAAATTGCCGCCGACGAGAGTCTTCACAGAAGTGGGAATCCTCTGCTCAGGCGATGTCGCCACAACTCCGGGTTTGTAGTACGGCTGGTCCTCATTGAGCGTGCCTTTGTAGTTGAGCTCTCCTGTTGTATAGCTGAGTTTGCCCACCTCACCGGCGGTGTTTGAACCCATCATTCCATGATCCACTCCGCCAATCATTGTCGGTTCGGGATTAAGGTATTTTTCCGGCAGAATGAATAGGCCGGAGTTAGGGTCCGCTCCAAATCTGGCGGTAAACCATCCTGAGGCGCGATTGACTCCCGCCTCAGCGACGTAGAATGCCTGGTTGTTTCGCAGATCGTTGCCGCCAATCAGAGTATCCGATGTAGAAGCGAGAAGCATGCTCGCTACCAATATCGACAACAGCAGTGAGAGCATTAACGTGGTCACCAATGCTATTCCGTGCTCGTTGTTGAATGAAGCCCTTTGTCCGATTTTCATGATCAACATCCTTCAAAATCGCTTGCAATTAGAATCCCACTCTTGGGACGTATTGACCGCGCACCTGCACAAGCGCGGTGTACTTAAAGGTCCTGTAGTCCCCGGTCTGAAGATCGCGATTGGCGCTTCGGGCCTGAAGATTGATTTGAACTTTTACCGCTTCTGATGGGATTACGTTTCCATCCTCATCGAGTCCCGCGCTGGTTCCATCAGGTTTGTAATAGGTGAAAGTGAGTCCCGGATTCCCATTCTCGTCGAGCACATTTCTCGCGATTATTTCCGCGGACTGTATGGCTGTTCCCGCGGTTTGAGTGTTCTCATAGATGACCGTGCGAGTGATCGCACCCTTGTCAGCTCCAGAGGTGATGATGCTGTAGGTGCGGCGCTCTATAACATTGATGATGGCGCCGGGTGGAAAACTGTTCGTCGCCGGGTCATCTGTGAGCTGGGCTCCAGATTCGATCGGAAACAGGTCGTTCTTGTCGACCGTAATTGTTTTGGCGCCGGAATCAACCGCTGTGATTTTCGCAAGGGCTGAAACTCCTGTTAGGTTGTTGATGAAAGATATAGTCTGCCCGGCGGCAAAACCGGCCGTGGTGCCGACTGGAAATGTCGCCGCTGATCCCGCAACAGTAATTGGTGAAACCGAAGTTATGATCGTAGCGATGTTGTTGAAATCTCCTCTGACAATCAATGTTGTGGGAGAACCCTCGATAACTCCGCGTGGAGCTGGAAGCCCGGAACCCGCCATGCGAATCTCATTGGTAAAACGATCAAAGACCGTCCGCATGTCCTGCACCATGTCGAGGGTTACCCGTTCATTGGTGTAGACCGATTGACCTCGCGAAAAAAAAGCAAGAGCGCTACTCAACACGACCAGCAGCGTGGCGGTGGCGATCATCAACTCGGCGAGGGTAAAGCCTTGTTCGGAATCCCTTTTCATTCTGCCTCCCCTACGCGCTCGGGCGTATGATTTCAACCTTCATAGTGGTTTCGCGCCCATTCCTGGTGATGTTTTGTACATCGACCACCGTTACAGTAAGGGTCTTTACAAGAACACTCGTCACGCCTCCAACGGTCTGCGTTAGACCGTTGTTATCTGAGACCACAACGTTCGCGCGGAAAGCAGTGGAACTGGTAAACGCATATGTTTTGTTGCCGCCAGACACGGTATAAGTCTTATCGCCATTTGTATCGACGTAGTAAGTGCTGTTGCTGGCGGCTGTCCCATCAAAGACTCCCTGGGATTGCGAGATCTCAGTCTTCATGCTTTCAACTATTTGCTTGCACGCATTCAGGCTGGAGACTCTCATCTTATTTTCAGTATTCAATTTGATTCCGACTGTCAGTGCCTGTCCCAACCCAACCAACACGACACCTAGAATAATGGTGCTCACCATTACTTCGATCAGCGTCATTCCTGACTCACCCGGTTGCTCTGTTCGTTCTTTCTTCGAGATATCCATATTCCCTCTGCTCCAGTTGATCCCTATGTTCCCTCCGAAACATCACCGACCGAGGTTCGACCTGAGTTCGATATAGTTATCGGCACCTGGCTCCCTCGGCCATCGCTTACCACGATCGTTCCACTAGATGTAGTGATTGTTCCGTTGCCCTTGATAGTGATGGTTGGATAGGTTGAAAGAGTGATGTCCGCTGGAATCCGTAAGGATGGCAACTCACTCTTCGGTTCGGTGCACGTGGTGCAGGTGATCCCGAAGACAGAATTCTCGGAGGTAAAGCCGAGAGTCAAGGTTTGATTGTACTTGACCGCAAGCGACCGAGCCCGTTCTATCTGCCTGCTTATGTTCTGAGCCCTCTGGCTTAGCTGGTATCGCTGCTTTCCTTTCGCAAACATGACAACCGCTGTCGCGCTAACAACACCGGCCACCATTACAACTACCACAATCTCGATGATGCTTCGCCCCGCTTCGCTATCTCGTGGTCGCACACTGATATTTCCCATAACGGTTTTCCAATCAGAACTCCGGGGCCAATCAGTGCAAAGTCGGTGCCGCCGCCGAGCCTTCGTAAAAGGCGACCCTTGCGAAACTCGAAGCTGTGGCTTCGCTATGCGCGCTGTCGCTCAGAAAGCGACCGATTTCGCCAATTGTTATCGTTGACGAAATCGCCGTCGAGCCGGATTTTTCCGTCCGGCAGGAAGCGTGACCCGGACAGGTACCGGCGCTCAGCCCCCGGCCCGACGTCTAAACGAAGCAGACTGGAAGCTTCGTCCAATCACATTGGAGGAGTTGAGGCATCTTGACTGGTGTGAAATGACAGGATGCGGCAAGTGGCGACGGCGATAACCAACGCGAAAACGTGCCATGCGTAGTAATTGTTCACAGAAGTTCGCGCGGGTTACACACCACGCGAAATGAAGCGCTAATGTAAGCTGAGGCGCACAACGCATACCTGGCAGAGAAAAGCGCGAGGCATCGGCGGGTTACCGGAATACTTCCTTGCAATCGCCGCCTTGCGCTCGATCCTGAATGCATCGAAGCATCAAGTCCTCGAGCTCGCCCTTCGACGTGAGCTGAACCCATTCGCCCCCGCTCGCAGCGTTGGTCATCCCTTCGAACCTGGCATAGACCCCAACCTGCGCCGTCCTGGGTGTAGCCGGCGTGATTTGAAAGCGCAGCACGTAACGACCGCGCGCCCAACTGCGCACATCCACCCGCGGCATCTCGCAGTAATGTTTGAGCTGGCTCTTTGTCTCAATGCCCTTGATGAAGATCACTGATTTGCTGAGCAGCGTGCATTCGCCGGTGGTCGCCCCGCAATCTTCCTTGTCGAGCGGGATCTCGCGCGTTTCCATCATCTGTTTGGTTATCGATATGACATCATCCCGCGATGCGTTGATGATCGAAGGATTGGGAAGCGGTTTGAGCGGCTTCGGTTTGCTGAGCTCCAGCTGCGCAACCGCAGTCATGGTTAACATCAGGACCGCGATAAGCATTCGGAATGCGTGTGAAATTGCTCTGTCGGGCATTAGATTGATTCCTTGCATCTGCGCAATGAACCTTAGCAGTTGAACCGCGGTTTCTTCAAGGAATACGCTCGCGGCTTGGCACGCTCTCACTGACTTCGCACTTTATATTGCGCGATGAGTGCCGCTCAATTAGGCTTGTTACTGAATAAGGAGCTTGATCAAATAGTGCGCTCACACCGGGTCCAATCACGCTGGACAGTCTTTGCACTACTCATCTGCGAGATCACGCTTGCGAGCGCAACCGCGGCTGACGTGGCGAAGGATTCCCCGCCCACCCCGAAAGCGGTCACCCCGTTTACCAGCTTCACCTTCGGCGACGTCTACACCGGCGAATTCATAAGTCAGATATTCGTCATCAGGAATGAAGGCGACGCCGATCTAAAGTTACTGGACTTCAAGGGCGGCTGAGGATGCACCGTTACTGACTTTGAAAGAGTCATCCCGCCTGGTAAGGAAGGGACCGCAACATTCGAAGTTAACACGACGTCTGAATTTGGTGAGACGACTAAGACAGCCACTCTGTCCACCAACGATCCTGATCGACCTCAGATTGTTTTCAGCTTGACCGCGTATGTTATTCGCGGAGCTCCGACTCGTCAGGGGAAACGCATCGGGCCGCTGTTTGTCTCGCCCGGTTTGCGCGGCGATGCGTTCGCATTCCCTGGGAAGAGGGCATCGACACAGTTGACAATTACTGCTGACGATACACCGGTGAAGATCGTCCGCCTCGAAGGCGCGACAAAATACTTTGCCTCGCGCGTCGAAGTCGTCGAGCCGGGAAGAACTTACAGAATCGTTCTCGAATCGCTGCCCAACGAAAACAGCGGGACCTACAAGGATAAACTGCTTATCGTGACAGACAACCCGACGCTGCCAGCGCTGCCGATCAACGTTTCTCTGACAATCTACCCAAAGCCATGAGGCGTCGCGCAGGACTCAACGACGATTGACGCGAATCAGGATCTCAGTGCCGTTGTCGAGTTTTAGCTCCTTGCTGCCCTGGACCGCGATGGACCCAGCGCCCGCCGCGCCCCCTACGATCATCCCAATAGCCGCGCCTTTTCCACCTCCCGCAAGTCCGCCGATCACCGCCCCGGCAACTGCCCCGATGCCGCTTCGCTTGAGCGTCTGCTTACCTCTGCCTCCGGATTGAACGCGACCTTCTTCGTCGACTTTGCTTTCGGAGTTTGAGTCGTATATCCGAAGTACTTCGGCGCGCAGAATTCCGGAGCGTCCCTCGCGGAGATGAATTGTGTCGAAGGCAAGGCTCATAGTCGTTCGTCCTTCGACGCGGCCGGACTTGCGAATCGAACGGATGTGCCCGCTTATTCGCGCCTCTTCGTACCTGGATGGATTTACGACGGTTGCTGTGAACTTATCGCCCACGCGAGACTCCTTGCTTGAGAGCGTATCGTTTAGCCGAATCCTCATTTGGGTCCCCGCCGGAACCAGCGGCGCGGCAACTGGCCGTCGAGCGCGCCGTGTCTGCGCTTGAGTGGTGAATGCGGGGAGCGTGCTCATGACGAGCCCGGCCAAGACTGCCAGCATAGTTGTGCTTATGAACCTGTGCGTCATCGTGTCCTCCAGAATCTATCGCCCTGGTAGAATCGAGCCACAAGGCGTCCTCTGAACTGGTTGAATCATAATACATCGTGACTGAGTCCAGAAAGGCGCAGGTTTCAGGTGGCCCGAATAGCGACTGCTTTCCAATGGTGAAGTCAGTCTATATAATTCAGTCCTCGCTCCCAAAAGGCCAAGGGGTCGAATCAATCGGTGGTTGTCTCTTTGATGAATCCTTCAACACCACAACGGACCACTATTCTGCTCGGTGTTCTTTGCGCGGCCATGCTGTGCGGTCCTTCAATTCTCAGGACTGGCGCGTCGCCGAGCGTCCAAAACCAATCGAGCGCCGGTCTCGCCGGCAATCGAAACTTAATCCTCCTCAGGCGCGGCATGATCGACACCGAGGCGCGCGCGGATCTTGATTCTTCACGTAGCGACCGCGTTGCGCACGCGAACAGTTTGCAAGCGATGACCGGCCGACCAACGAAGCTGACACGCCTCGTTCAGTTTGCCGGCCCCCTTAAGCGCAAATGGATCGACGCTCTCTCAGCAACGGGCGCCGAGATAATCGGTTATGTTCCGAATTACGCTTACATGATTCGCGGGTCGGCGCTGGCGCTCGCACGCGTCGCTGAATTAGATCGAGGAGCCGATACCGATGAAACTCATCCCATTCGATGGATGGCTCGTCTCCTACCGGTTCAAAAAATCGACCCGGTTTATACGGACGAAATGCTCGAGGATCGGACTGGGATGAGCTTCGAGGTCGAGGTAGAGCTGACGAGCTCGCCCGACTCGGCGGAATCGATCGAGACGATCAACAAATCAGCGCTCATCGTGAATCGCGCAACAAGAAGATTCGGTGAGTTTGTGGTTCTGTCGGTTACCGTCGACGCTTCGCGTATGCTCGAGATCGCGAGTCTTGAAGACGTTTTGTTTATCGGCCCCGCGTTTCAGCCGAAGTTGAATGATGAGCGAAGCGCGCAGATTGTTGCGGGTAATTTGACCGTCGACCGGACGCAGCCGAGCGGTCCGGGCTATCTCGATTGGCTTGCCTCAAAAGAGCTCACGGGACAACCCGATTTTCTTATCGATTTCACTGACAGCGGACTCGATCGAGGATCGGCTTTACCAGGCAAGCTTCATCCGGATTTTTTGGATGCGGCGCAGCAGAGCCGAGTCTCATACATTTTCAACTACGCCAATGACGGCCGAATCGACGATCTTCCGGGGCACGGAACGCTTGTGGCGTCCGTAGCCGCAGGGCGGGGAGCGACCAATCGTAAGGATGAGCCGGGATACATCTACGGATTGGGAGTTGACCCGGACTCGAGGCTCGGCGTGTCCAGAATATTCGACGAGAATAATCACCTTGCTCAGCAATTGAATTACACAAACATCGCATCCGCCGCATACTCGGCCGGCGCTCGCATATCGAATAATAGCTGGGGCAACATCTCGAACGGCTACGATTCAACAGCGCAGGAATTTGACTTCCTGGTTCGCGATGCTCAGCCTGCGGTGGCCGGTAATCAAGAAATGGTTTACGTGTTCGCGTCGGCAAACGCGGGAGCGGGCCGCGTCGGCTCACCCGCTACTGCAAAGAATGTGATTTCGGTGGCAGCCAGCGAAAACTATCGCCCCGCCGGTTACGACAGTTGCAACATCGATGGTGGCGGGGTGATCGGACCCGACGGGGCTGACAATGCGCTGGACATTTTGCGATTCAGCGGGGGCGGGCCAACTGCGGACGGCCGTGCGAAACCCGATATCGCGGCTCCCGGAACGCATATCTATGGAGCTGCTTCTCAAACTCCGGCGTTCTTCGCGGCTGGGTTATGCCCCGGCGTGGGAGTTTACCAACCGCCGGACCAATCGCCGCTTTATACCTGGTCGTCCGGCACCAGCCTGGCCGCACCCCACATCTCGGGAGCGGCGTCGCTCGTGCGAAGATTCTTCACATCGCGGAATCTCCTCGGAGACAATCGCGCTCCCTCGCCGGCAATGACCAGGGCTTACCTGATCGATACGGCGGCGTATATGACTGGAGAGAACGCCGGGGAAAACTTGCCGGATGCGAGACAAGGGTGGGGGCTTGTAAACCTGTCTCGCGCGTTTGACAACAAGAGTCGCAGGCTGATCGATCAAGCAAAGGTATTCACAGAAAGCGGGCAAACCTTTGAGTTCCACGCATCGCTCTCGGATCGATCATCGCCGTTTCGCGCCACGCTTGTGTGGACAGACGCCCCCGGTTCGCTGATCGGTCCGGCACTGGTGAACGATCTCGACCTTGAAATTTCAATCGCGGGTTCGCCGGTAACGGTTTACCGGGGTAACAACTTCGTTGGCGAGTCGTCGATTCCGAATGGAGAGTTCGACCGATTAAACAACGTCGAATCAATTTACATTCCGCCGGAAGCAATACCGGCGAGCGCCTCGGGTGACATCACTATCACCGTTCGCGCGGCGAATATCGCGGGCGATGGAGTGCCGGGAAACGGAATCAGTCTTGATCAGGACTTCGCGCTGGTGTTGTACAACGCCGGACCACCCGTAATCATCGACCCGCCGCCTCCCACGGAGCCGTATATTATCAACGCAACCTACGTCAAAAAGCGGCTGACGATCACGGGCGGCAACTTCACCGCAAACGCGCAAGTTGAGATAAACGGTAAGATTATTGATCAGACTTTCGAATTCGATTCAGTGGCACATACGCTGAGCCTGAAACTCAAGCGGCGCAAGCTCAACCTGGATGCGACCGACAATCTAATCGTGCTAATCGAAAGAGGCGAACGATCGCACCCGTTTGCTCTTAGACTTTGAACCGGATTTGTTATTCCCGTTTACAATCTGATGTTGTAATACCGGATCTTGCTGTTGAGTGTTGTTGTGTTCATCCCGAGAAGTTTGGCCGCTCGCGATTGGTGGCCACCCGTTATTTCGAGGGCGCGCCGGATCAACTCGATCTGAAATCGGTTCACTTCGTCATAGAAAGAAATCCCGCGCGACAAGTCGATTTGCGTCGCCAGTCTTTGGCCTCCGACCTGCGAACTCGCGCGCTGCGGGTTCAACACTTCTTCGCGCAGGTCCTCACGCTCTATCTTCGTGCCGCGCCCGATAATCACCGCGCGCTCCATTACGTTTTCGAGCTCGCGCACATTCCCCGGCCACTGATAAGCTTCAAGCGCCGACAGCACTTCCGGAATCACCTGGTCTGAGATATCACGGCCATTATCAGCCGCATACTTTCGAATGAAATGCTGAGCGAGCGGCAGGATGTCGACCGAGCGCTCGCGAAGCGGGGGCAGCGCGATCGTGATGACGTTGAGCCGGTAAAAGAGATCCTCTCTGAACGAGCCTTCGTCGACGGCCTGTTTTAGATCGACATTGGTTGCCGCGATTATTCGCACATCCACGTGACGGCGGGTTGTGTCGCCGACGGGCGAGAAGTCTCGCTCCTGAATGACGCGCAGAAGTTTCGCCTGAGTCTCGACGGATATGTTTCCGATTTCATCGAGGAAGATCGAGCCGCCATCCGCCACTTCGAAATACCCTTTTCTCGCCGCGATGGCGCCGGTAAACGCGCCTCGAACGTGGCCGAATAGTTCCGATTCGAGCAGTTCGGTGGGTAGATTCGCGGAGTTCACCGTGATGAACGGCTTGTCGGCGCGCAGGCTCTGGTTATGAATTGCGCGGGCGATCAGCTCCTTGCCCGTGCCGCTCTCTCCGGTGATCAGCACGGTGCTGCGAGCGGGCGCGACCTGTTCCACGAATGCGAGTATTTCACGCATCTTCTCGCCGCGGGCCACAATCTCGCGCGGTACGGTGCTGCGTTTGAGAGTCTGGCGCAGCGAGCGCCGCTCTTCGTCTTTCCTGCGGCGTCGAATGCCGGCGGTGACGAGCTTGAGAATCTCGCTGTTGTCGAAGGGCTTGCTGATACAGGTGAACGCGCCTCTCTGCATGGCGGAGATCGCAGTGTCAAACGTCGCGTATGCGGTGATCATCACGACTACGGCTTCGGCGTCGAGCTTTAGTATTTCTTCGAGCGTTCGTAGGCCGCCCATCCCGGGCATCGAGACGTCAAGCAATACGAGATCAACGGGGCGTTGTTGAAACTTATCAAGACCCTCCTCGCCGCTTCGGGCAAGTTCAACCTGGTAGCCCTCGTCGGCGAGGATGCTGCCGAGCACATCGCGCATTACTTCCTCGTCGTCCACTACGAGGATGCTTCCTTTTTTGGCCATATTAAAAAATGCTAGCAGCTAGACTTTGTGAAACGCCAGACAAACCATTTGCGATACTTGACGCAGCTCAATCGCTGGCCGCTTGCATCTGGCGTGAATAAGCGGAGGGTAATTTGATAGTGAAGTGCGTGCCTTCGCCGGGACGACTTTCAACGAATATTCTTCCGTTGTGCTCCTGCACGATTCCATACGACAACGCGAGCCCCAACCCCGTTCCCTGCCCAATGTCCTTGGTCGTGAAGAACGGATCGTAAATGCGAGCGATGTGCTCCGGCGCTATGCCGATTCCGGTGTCTCGAAAGTCGATGACCAGCGAGCTATCAACAGCTCGAGTATGGATCGTAAGGCGACCGCCATTCGGCATCGCGTCGCGAGCGTTCAGTATCAGGTTCATGAATACCTGCTGCAGCTTCGACGCGCTGCCATAAGCCGGCGCGAGCTGCTCGGTATAATTCCTCACAATTTCGAAATTGGCGTTTCGAAGTTGAGGTTCGAGCAGTTGCTGAGTGTCGTCGAGCACTCGGTTGACATCGATCTCGCGGAACTCGGCGTCCCCGGTTCGTGAGAAGTTCAGCAGGTTGTTGATTATTCCCGAAGCGCGGACGGTTTGAACCTGAATCTTCTCCAGCAGCGTGCGCTTTGGATCTTCATGACGCACTTGTTGCAATAGCATCTGCGCATAAGACGAGATTCCCGCGAGCGGCGTGTTGACCTCGTGCGCGACGCCGGCCGCCAGCAACCCGATAGACGACAGCTTCTCTCTCTCCAGCAATTGTTGTTCGAGTTGCGCGCGCTCGGTGACGTTCTCAAACACCACCAGGGTGCCGGTTACGACACCACGCGCGGCCTCAAACGGCGCAAGCGAGATGTTCAACGTGAGCGGGCGAGTGTCTTCAGTCGATGCGCTGTATTTGTAAATATGCTTCGTGTCGCGAAGAGCCCAGCCATCCGGGCCAACAACATGCTGGATGGTTTCTATCAAGTCCGAATCGAAGATATCGTGAATGCTGCGATGCAACGCTCGCGCGCGAACGATACCGAAGATGTCTTCCAGCGCGCTGTTCCAGGTTGTAATGCGCCCCTCGAAATCAACCACGAGTATTCCGACGTTGACGCTTTCGATGATGTTCTCTGAGAATTCCTTGAGCCGGGCAAGCTCCTCAGCCTTCTCCATCTCCGATCGGTACAACAAACTGTTGTCGATCGCCACGGCGACATAACCCGAGAGCGCGCGCAACAAGTCAGTGTCTTCGCTGGTCAGCATCGCCCCGCCCGTCGTCCGGCCTATCGCGATGATCGCCACCATTCGATCTCGAACAACACAGGGAACGTAGTAGTGCAGATCCTGGCGCGATCGGGCTGACAGATCCAGTCCGTCCGAATCAAAGGTAACGTCCGGCTCAGTGCGTAGGTCGTCCGCGACGATGAACCCTCGTCCGATCGAGCGGACACGAATAGTCTTTTTGATATCATCGGGCAAGCTCAAGTCGCCGTCGATGCCCGACGAGTGCGCGAGACGGAATCCCGACGGACTGCTCGGATCTTCGATGAAGATGGCTACTCGGCGAACCGAGAGCATGTCCGACAGCCGCCGGACAAGCGAGTCCAGTAACTGTGGAAGCGCCGTTGTTTGCGCCAGCGTTCTGCCGAAATCCTGAAGACCCGTTCGTAGCGTGTATCGTTCACCATAGAACCATCGATCCGCCCAAACCTGAAGCTTGTTCTTGATGGGCGCGAAAAGCATCGCCACTATCAGCATCCCGGCAACGACAATCACGCGCGTCCTCCACGAATTCAGATCCGCGGTCGCCCATATAAACCTCACAAGGTCGCCGACTCCAAGCAGCACCGCCATGTAGATCGCCGCCACGGCAATGCTGGCCATCGCGTGCACGAAGCTTCGACGCATGATTACGTCGACGTCCATCAAACGATATCTAATAATCGAATAACCAAAAGAAAACGGGATAAGAATTAGAGGTCCGTAGGCGACCGTTTCCATCAACGGCGTGATTTCAAGGCTCGATACGTAAGGAATCAGATAAAGAAATCCAAACGGAAGGCCCGATAACCCGAGGCCCCAGATGATCCATTTGAGCTGTTGCCGAAGCAGCGGTTTTTGAGCTCGTAGAAAAGTTCGCATCAACAGCGCGCTGCCGATCACAAAAAAAGTCGCGCAGTATGCAAGTTCGATTTTCCCAAGCCTGTTGCCCCACGGTACCAGCGACGCACTTCCGAACAGAGGGGAGTTGGAACTCAGCTTAAAGTCCGGCTTGTAGTGCCAAAATGCTTCGACCGTAATGAGCACCACCGCGGGCGCGTACAGAGCCGTTACAAGCGGACGAAAGCGCGGACGTCCTCGGCCCGCGGGAAAGTTCATGCAGAAGTGCAGGAACAGCGAAGCCAACAGCGCCCACGCGGCTCCGTCCATGAAGCTCACCAGCCGGTCGAGCTTTGTGAACTCCAATGTCGAGCTGTAGAAGTAACCGACGAATGAGAGTAGCGACCACGCATAAAAGTGGTAGGTCAATGCAGCGCCGCGCTGTCGGAACAGCACAAACAAACCAATCGCGAGGTACACGAAACCGATGAATGCGAGATACAAACCGCGCCCCAGGCGCTGGTCACGGGCTACTACCTTGAAATCGACGTCGTAGATCTCCTGGCTGATCCCATAGATGTCCCGCAGCACAGGGTCCGGGTGGAGGATAGCGTACCGGGCATTGTTCCCGGTTCCCTGTCTTTCAAGGTATCGGGATAGCGTCTCGGCCCGGCTGACCTCTTCGTAATCAAGGAGTCGAGCCGCTCTATTCCTGGACGCTTCGTCGTAATTTCCGACGTAGAAAAACGCTTTGACGTAATCGCCCTTTCTGACCGCGTAGGCTAGAGGCGAGTCCGGATGGACCGATTTCGCTTGTACGCCGTTTGCTGTGTCGACCCATTCGACCCCGTCATCCGCGACGGGCGGCAGGCTGAGGCGATCGCGAAGATTGAGCACTCCGATCACGACGAGTCCGACGGTTATCGCCAGAACGGCGACAAGTTTGGTCGTGCTCATCAAAGTTTTCATCTCTCAAGCCCCTTGCGTGCTTCACTCAAATAAGGAGGGCGCGAATGGTCGTTCATATCACAGGTGCAACTGCTATTCCTGCTATCTATTGCGCTGGAGTCCCAAAAAAGTAAGGTTTTTTGCCTAACTGTCGGAGCTCGTTCCCACTGTCTTCCATTTTTTCGGAGGAGCCCTCCAATTTTTTGGATACCAGTCTGAGCGCCACGTAGATGGTTACAGATCGAACCAGATCCCGGATCGAATCGATCGCGAACCGTCCTTTCGACGGATGTCCACTAAAACCTGAGCGAAATGCCAACTCGGATCAGCCGGTGGAAGCGACTCGCCACAAGCTCCTGCCGGTCATCGCTGATGGAACTTTGTTGATCGAATAGGTTCCGCAGATCAACAACTGCCGCCCACTGTCCGGGCAAGAAGCTTATGCTGGGCAGTTCCTGAGTGAGCGAAACACTGAGGTTCGGATCATAAGTCGACATCTGACCCTGGAATGGATCAATCGCAAAAATGGCTTGTGCGGGGGCAAGCCTCAGCACCGTTGACACCTTGGTTCCAGTGCTTGTGAAGTTAGCGTCGAGTTTCGCCGACACCACATGAAAAGCACCATTGCTGAAGAGGTTCGCGGGAGTAGTTATGCCTCTCTTATCAAACTGCTGTCCCTCGCCGAATGCGTATCCCACGGAACCGTCGATGATTTTGTTGAGGTGGCGATGATAGACGACGCGCAGTCCTCTCGTGCGCCCGGATTGTTGTTCTGTGCGAAGCACCGGTGTCGTGCTATCGGGCATCGCAAGCAGCCCCACGCCGTGACCCGACACCGAGTCGAAAAACGCCATCATCTCAATTGATGACTTATCTGACAGAAGATGCTCGGCGCCAAACTCGAGGCGATAGCTGCGTTCCATCACCGGCTGTCCTTCGGACACGGCGACCGGCTTCGGTTCGGCGAATTCGATCTCGCCGGATTCGAGATTGACTTTGGATTGAACGTCGCTGGTGGACCCGGGGACCAGCCCGGCAAAGAGGCGAGTTTTCGCAGCGGCATCTAAGGATATTCCAAATCTAGGCAAGATGCTGGTGCCTGAATGACCCTCCGCGAAACGCGCGAATTCAAGACCGTAGACGATCAGCACCGGCCCGGATATCTGCCAGGTGTCGGTTGCCGAAAGCGAAAACTGCCCCAATTTTGGAACAGCGCTGTGTCGTGAAAAAGTGAAGCGCCCGTATCCCAGCGCAACACCAACGCGATGACGATCGCCGGCACTCGCGGTGGTCAGGGCCTTCAAACTTTGCGGAGCGCCGTTTCCATACCCGAGCTGTCCGCTAACTACCAGGTTTGCTTCTCTGCCGATCTGCTCCGAAACCGCGAAGTTTGCGCCACCGAATGTGCCCGGTTCCCCAACTGCGCCTGGTGTTGTTTGTGCAAAGGCGTTGACCGCACCATGTAGTTCCGTTGAACGCGGGGTTAGCGTCACCGTCGGATCCACGGCAGCAGGCTCTTTTGTCGTGTCGTCGTAGTGGAATATCGTCCCGCGAGCTTGCCGAGCGGCGTATTTGGAATCGCCGTTCCGAGCCGTATCGTCTGTAAGGGCGGTTATGCGGCGCAGGAGAATTGAATCGAATACGGTGACCTTGTTGGGCTTTACGTCCGCTGCGAGCTCGACCGGTTTAAAACCTTCAGCCTCCGCTTTTACCCGATATCGCCCCGGCACAATGCCGGCAGCGTTGAATTTCCCTTCGCTATCGGTGCTGGCTCGTTTGATGACCTTATCTTCTTTGTCTGCTTTCGCCACCTCGGCATCTTCGAGCACAACAACGGCGGCGCCGATCAGCGGAGTGCCGAGCGAATCCACAACGACGCCTCGAATGGATCCTCGGCCCGCGGCTGCATGCGCTGGCGCAGCAGATGTGATGACGGCTAATGCGATCAGCGCATAGAGTTTGGATGGTTGTTTCATAGGTCACCTCAGTCGGAGAGCAGCGGTTTATTCTGCGGTAGTCACAATTCTATCATTCGACTTTTGAGTGTCAAGCGCGCGAGATTCAACAAGCCACGCTGTCAGTTGGCCGAAGGCGAGGCCCCGATGACTAATCTTCGCCTTCTCGGATTGCGTCAGTTCGGCGAACGTCTTCTTGAACGGCTCGTACAAAAAAACCGGATCGTACCCGAATCCATTTGCGCCACGGGGCGCGTCGAGTATTACACCGTTCACTTCGCCCTGAAAGATCTTCTCGCCGCGATCCCACACCAGAGCCGCGGCACAAACGAACCTGGCCCCACGACACTCTGGAGGTACATCCTTGATCTCCTCGAGCAATTTCGCGATTCGACCGGCGTCAGACGCCTCGGGTCCGGCATACCTTGCTGAATAGACGCCCGGTGCGCCCCCAAGCGCTTCGACCTCGAGCCCCGAATCATCCGCAATCGTCGGCAGCCCGCTAAGCCCATGGTAGTGCCGGGCCTTTAGGACCGAGTTTTCTGCAAACGTCGAAGCGATCTCAATCTGTTGAGTAGAATCCGCTTCGCTCAAGCCGATTAGTTCACAATCCAAATTGCCCATCATCTCCTGGAGCTCGGCGATCTTACTTTGATTGGTTGTAGCCAACAGGATGCGCACGCGCCTCAGTATATCATCGAACTCGACTACAGCAGCATGCCAAGCAAGAGGTTCTAAGTTAGAACCATCCATCACGATTTTTTTGCGAGTTCTTTGGTTTCTCGATACGCACGCCGAAAAACGGCTCCTTCAGAGTAAATATTTCTTCCAACTTATGTACTTTTTACACGTAACGGCGAAGCCTCAACGGGGTGCGAACACCGTATTCACCAATAAGTGCTGTAAAAGTTCATCCGGCGTAACCGGAATGAGTGCCCGTGGTTAATGGCATCTTGATTGCTCCGGCTTGGATGGGGCAAGAGATACGGGTGATGACAAACATCACTTCCTGTTCTCGATTCTCGGTTGTCGTGGTGAGGACGATAACCGGAAACAAGGCGACGCAGTATTCCCACGCTGCGTCGCCTCTTTTTTTCTTCATGCAGTAATCGATCACCCCGAGGACTTCTCTCCGCGAACTCGCTTGACACGTCTTTTGTTGCGCCGATACTGTTCAATCTTCGAATAACGAGAACTCTTAATGCTGGATCAGTATCGATGCGACTTCGCCGACTTCCACAGTAGCTGCGCCCGCGAGCACTATCTCTTTCACTCCGGACAGAAAAGTAAGCTCGAGATAGCGCCAATCTACGAGCGCTACGGCCACCTTTTTGAGCAAGATACAATCGAGAAACTGAAAACTGAGTTCGATGTCTCCGCCACAGTATCGGCAAAGCGACTGTTAGCTGCAGCAACGGAACAGTTCCTCGAGAATTCAGTCAAGCAGTTAACTGAATCGATCAGTGACTACGAAGCGACGGCTACGGTCCGGTGCGATGGACGCGAAATGACCTTTCAGGACGCGACAGTTCGCATCACTACGGAGGGTGATCGCGAGACGCGGAGGGCAGTCTACCGCGGCCGGCTGGCGGTGATCGAGGCATCAAATCACCTGCGCGCCGAACGCCTGATCAATCTGCACGCGACTTCCCGGGCGCTTGGTTATTCCAGCTACCTCACAATGTTCGAGCACCTTCGGCAGCTAGATTATTCGAGCCTTGCCAATCAGGCTTCCAGTTTCATAACGAGGACTGACCCCGCTTACCTGGTGCAAGTGGACGAGGCATTGAGGCGCGAATTCGGACTCAAGCTTGAAGAGGCCGAGCGTTTCGACGCAATGTACTTTCTGCACCTGACCCAATTCGACGAGCGGTTTCCATCAACGGTAATGATCGACGTTTATAAAGAGACGATGGCCGGGTTGGGAATCGAGACTGATTTGCAGACCAACATCGCGATCGACGATGAGCAGAGGCAGCGCAAGAATCCTCGGGCATTCTGCATGCCGATAGTAGTCCCTGATGATGTAAGGCTTGTCATACGCCCGTCAGGTGGCCAGTCTGATTATCAATCGCTGCTTCATGAATCGGGACATGCGCAGCACTACGGGTGGTCTTCCGGGCAGCTTGCTCCCGAGTTCAAATACACCGGCGATTATGCGCTGACTGAGACTTACGCGTTCCTGTTCAATCATCTGATAACCGACGCCAATTGGCTCTCGAGCTTTCTTGGATTTGCAGACAACCACGAATTCATCAAAGCGGCAATGCTCGCGCGACTGGTGTCTATTCGGCGCTATTCGGGGAAATTAATCTACGAAGAGCAGCTTCATCGAGACGATGATTTAGCCCGTTCGGCGGTACTCTACGCGGAGCTTCAAACGAGCGCGACGGGCTTCAGAACGGAACAAGCCGAGTTTCTCTTTGATCTTGATGATTCATTATATGCCGCTAGCTACCTTCGGGCCTGGGCGCTTGAAGTGTTGCTGCGCGAACATTTGAAAACTCGTTTTGGCGCGCGGTGGTGGGCATCGAGAATGGCTGGAAACCTCCTAAAGGAAATGTGGGAAACCGGCGACCGCTATACAGCCGATGAGATGGCCGCACAGATAGGCATCGGGCCGATAGAATTCGAGCCGCTGATCGAGGAGTTCAATCGCGCGGTCAAATGATCACGCGAGACACGCGTCTGTCATGCGAACGGTCACTGTCAAACTCGGCGCGCGCAGTCATCGGATTCTGATATCTTCGGGTTTTCTCGATAATCTGGGCGAGCTTGCGCGCGAGGCGATCGGATCGACTGCCAGGCAAGCCGTAATCGTGAGCAACGTGACCGTCGACGCGATTTTCGGCGCTCGCGCGGCGCGCTCTCTGGCTCGCTCGAGTTTCAAGGTTCATCGTTTCTTGATTGACGACGGTGAGCGTTTCAAGAATCTTAGCACGGCTGAGTCGTTGTTCACCTACCTGATTGAAACAGGGATTGAACGCTCCGATGTGATCTTCGCGGTTGGGGGCGGCGTCGTCGGAGATCTCGCCGGTTTTGTGGCGGCAACCTACCTGCGCGGCATTCGGGTTGTTCAAGTACCCACCACACTGCTTGCTCAAATAGACAGTGCTGTCGGCGGCAAGACGGCGGTCAACCATAGACTCGGCAAGAACTTGATCGGCGCCTTCCATCAGCCTTCGCTCGTCGTGATCGACCCCGATACGCTCCGATCTCTCCCCAGGCGCGAGTTTCAAGCGGGGCTTTACGAGGTGATCAAGTATGGAGTTATTAGCGACCGCGCTTTGTTCGCCCGCGTAACAACTCGCGTTGCCGCGATCAAGGGGCTCGACGCGGTCGAGCTCGAGTTCCTGATAGCACGTTGCTGTTCGCTCAAGGCGCGCGTCGTAGAGAGTGACGAGCGTGAGGGCGGGCTTCGAAAGATCCTGAACTTTGGTCACACGGTTGGCCACGCTCTTGAAGCGGTAACGAACTACCGCCGCTTCCTCCACGGCGAAGCTGTTGGCTACGGAATGCTCGCGGCTTCGCGAATTGCCGAGTCGATGCGACTCCTTCCCGCCCCCGCCCGTGAGAGGATTGAAGCGGGAATCCAATCGCTCGGCAAACTTCCAAAGGCAAAAAGTCTTGCCCTTGATGATATAATTTCGGCAATGCATCACGATAAGAAGGTCGAAGCGGGGCGAGCAACTTTTGTGCTTCCGGTTCAGATCGGCAAAGTTGTGATCAGATCCGATGTGCCTCCGCAGGTCATCCGAAAGGCCCTCAAAGCAACTCTCGCGTGAGATCGGCGTGAGTAAGAGTTCACCGTGTCGTCACACCGCTGGTTTCGCGGTCCGATTGAGGAGACTGTATGAGCAACATCATCGGCAGAGATAGTCGCCCGGGTGAGCGAGGCGCCGTATCGATCAAGACATTGCTGGCGCTGATTATTGTGGCCGTCGTCGCTTTCGGCGTGATCAAAATCGCGCCGGTCTATATCGAGCAGCAGCGTGTCGTTCACGAGGTGAACGAACTGGCCCGCGTCGCCGCCGTGCGTGGCTGGAAGGACGATCGCATCAATCAGGACATTAAGCGCATTAGCATCGAATACACTCTCCCGGACAACGGCATCAACTTCGTCGGGAAGAGTGAAAAAGGAGTTCAGATCACCGTCGCCTATCAAAGAAATATCGATCTTCTGGTAACCACCTATGAGTGGAAAGTCGACCACACTGTAATCGGCAAGGATCTATAAACCACCGTCACTCGCCCCGCGATCTCCAGGTGCGACTACTAAAGTTGACTCTGTTGATTACCGCCCTCTATCATTCTTGCCAGCAGTCAGCGAGGAGCGGTTAGTGCAATACTTCAAGCGTTCGTCCAGAGTCCTCTCTCTAATCATCCTTACTTCGACCATACTAACTAACATCATGTTCGCCCAAAGTGGCAGAGGTCGTCCCAAGGTTGCGCCCCCTTCGTCTCCGGCGCCAGCGGCCCCGCCTGAGGTGATAAATCTTCCCGCGAGCGCTGCCGTCATCAAACAGGAACAAGTCGGCACGCTTTCGCGTTTCGTGTTGCGCAATGGAACAACCTTAGTCATCAGCGAACAGCACGCGACCGCCATTGCGGCTGCTGTAGCCTATTTCAAGGCGGATCCCCTCGATGGTCCCGCCGGCGCTTCCGCGTCGCTATTACTGGCGCGGGCTAGTTTGGGAGGGTCGGTGCTGCGTCCCGATGGGCGCTCGGTTGCGGAACTGCGCGCGCTTGGCGCCCGGATTGAAGCGGCGGTTCTGAATGACGGTACGGCATATTCACTGATGTCACCGTCAGAGAAGATCAATGACGCGTTGGCGATTCTGGCGGACACTATTCGGAACCCGGCGCTCGACTCTGCAACTATCCGCCGCGAAATCCCATTCGTGATCGATGAACAGAAACGAACAAGTGCACTGAGCGTGAATTCTTTCGGTGTCACTCAATTGAGCCGTCCGAACCTGACTGACTTCGATTCTCCGGCCGCGTATTCGTTGTCGCGAGTTCTGAATTTGGCGACTGGGAATCGTCCATCCGCGCCCCTGAGCTCGATGACTCGCGATCAGCTCATCGAATTGCATCGATCGCACTATCGACCGGATAACCTAATCATTTCGGTAGCCGGCGATGTCTCGACCTTCAACACACTAGTCGCGATCCAAAAACTGTTTGGCTCGTTCGGCGCAACAGCCGACGAAGCCTCCACCGCCAGAGCGACCGCAACGGCGAAAGTGACCATCGCCGCACCGGCCGGAGCCCGGAAGCCGCCCGACGCGCGGGTCGAAACAAAACAGATCGCCAAAGTTGACACGCCCGAATTGCCTTCTCCTCCGCCAGACACGCTTCGTTATTCCACCGATCGCGCTGATATAAACCAGTCGTATGTAAGCGTGGCGTTTCGGGTGCCCGGAGTCAGCTCTAATGACGCGCCGGCGCTGGAAGTACTGGCGGCGATCGCAGGGTTGGGAAAATCGTCGCGCCTCGGCAGTTCGCTCATCGACGGCCAAATGGCGGCCAATGAGGTCCACACCGACTATCTGGCTTCCACGCGCGAGGGCTTTCTTACCGTTCAGATGGCGATTGCCGTCGATTCTCGCCAGGGCGCTTCTCTGGATAAGGCAGAGGCTGCGATGTTCAAAGAGTTGACGCGCTTGCGGAGTGAGCCGCCTGGTGAGGCGGAATTGGCGCGTGCAAAAACATTGCTCGAGAAGAGGTTTGTTGATGAGACAAGCAACTATCTGGGTCGCGCACATGCGCTTGCGCGCGAGGAAGTGGCGGGCTCTGGATTAAGTTTAATGCTCGACTATCCGGCACGAATTGGCGCCGTTCGCGCGGAGGATATCCAGCGCGTAGCCGCTCAGTATTTATCGTCGTCCAACACATCGATTCATGAATATGAGCCACTGGCCGCGCCCGCCCGCACATTTGACTCGGATGCGTTCGCACTCACGGTAAAGACGTGGGCGCCGGCATTCGACGCCCGAAGCGAGGCGGTTGTTTCACCAAATGAAGCGAAGTCCTCCTCAAGGGCGCCGCAAGGCGCGGCAGCCGGCCCCGATCGCCGCGCTTTGTTGGAAAACATGCAGCCGCTTCCAGTCAAAGACTTCTCAACGCTGAACGGTCCGAAGGCCTTCGTGCGCGAGGAGCATTCTCAGCCCACCGTCACGGTAGCGATATTTTTTCAGGGTGGCAGGCTAATCGAGGATCCCGCCTCGAACGGAATGACAGAATTGATGCTCCGCTCGATCCTCTACGGAACGCCCCGCAGATCCTACGCCCAGTTGAACGATGAGTGGGACGGGCTCGGTGCGAACGTCCGAATCGTTAATGAGCCGGACTTCTTCGGATTCATGCTGAGCGTTTTTTCGCGCAATGCAGATCACGCACTGAAGCTTCTTCGTGATTCGATCGAAGAGCCCGCGTTTAGGGACGACGACATCGCGCGCGCGCGACTCGGGCAAGTATCATCGATTCGAGAGGCCCGTGATTCGGGCATACGGCGTTCTCGCGAGTTGCTCTTTCAGGCGATGTTTTCCGGCAATGCCTATTCTCTGCCGGCGCACGGACGCGAGGAAGTGATCAACACCGCAACGAGCGAAAAGATCGCCGACTGGTACGCGCGGGTGATCAAACGGCAACTGCCCGTCGCAATCATTGTTGGAGACACCGCCGGCTCCGCGCTTGTGTCGTCTCAGCTTGCCGAAGGCTTTAAGCGAAGAGATGTCGACACGGTGATCCAAGTGAAGACTCCGAAACAAGTCACCGCCTCTGAAAAAGCGGAAGGTCGGCAGAGCGAACGAACCACGGTCGCCGTCGGGTTCCCCGGACCAAAAGGACAGAACCTTGATCAGACCGCTATCGAATTGATCGAGTCCGCGCTGAATGGCGAAGGCGGCCGCTTGATTCGAGAACTGCGCGATAAACAGTCTATCGCCCGTGCTGCAGTATTAGATCACGACGCGTTGTTTGCAGTGGGAGTCGTTTCGGCTGTTGCGACAACCAGCGCAGCCGATGAACAACGGGCCCGCGCGGCGTTGATTGCGGCACTCGAGCGATCGAGGGAAACACTCGATGAAGGCGAGTTGTCAGCGGCGCGCGCGCTAGCAAAGACTTCTCGCAGCGCGCTGATGCAGTCTCAATCGGAACACGCAATTCAGTACGCAAAAGCGGTCTTTTATCAATTGCCGGCCGCGGGCGTGGATTCATTCGACGAACTAGTTTCAAAGCTGACGGCGGATGACATACGACGGATCGCCGCGAGCTACTTCAAGACATCTGCTGCCTGTGCCGGAGTAGTTCGCGGCAGCCCATCCGCTGCCCCGGCTCCGGCCAAACAACAGTAACAATCTTCACTTCGTGTCGACCGATCCGGAAGCCACAGTCTCATCGCATATGACAATATCAGCGAGGCCCGCATTCAACTGTACTTTGTGGCGAAGATCGAGCAACGTTACGCCGCGCCGCTTGACGTCGGTGGTGTGAATGTAACCAACATTCTCGTAAAACCAGCCGGTGCGCGGATGTTTCCTGACCAAGGATAAGCGGCGGTCCGAACTTAGGACCAAGGATTTGAAAAGGATCGCCGAACAATCGCACCGCATTGTACCGGTAACCGCTTCAATCGTGATCCTGGCTTTGCGAATCGATCAGGTTCCGTTCAACTTCACGATTGGGCTCACGAACGGCTGGACCTATGGGTTGATTGGGTTGCATGGCAGAAGACGAAGTCGAGCGAGCCGTTAATTGTTGAGCGGCTAGGTTTGAGTCAAAAATCAGCGGGGCCGTCACCATAGAAAAAGCGGGGCGATCCGAAGATCGCCCCGCTTGTTGATCCTGAATTAATCTCAGGGTTATTGATTAGCCGTCAAGGTTTCCGGTTGGAGAATCATTCCAATCGGTTCACCCGGCTTCTTGGCAGCGCGGCGACGAGGTGCCCGGCGCACTGGCTTCTTCTCGACCGAAGGAGCCGGCTCCTCAGTCGTGATGACCTGAGGCGTAGCGCCGGAACCGCACTTCTTCATCGCGTCGATAGCAGACGCGTTGCCGTCCGCGGGCACGATCCAGAATTCAACCCTGCGGTTGAGGTTCGGATCGCCCGAATCGTGCGGACAAGTATCGCCGAAGTTGCGCACCGTTATGCGAGCACTGTCGACGCCCTTCTCGTTGACCAGGTAGTCACGCGCGTTGTTTGCGCGGGTAAGCGAGATGCCTACACGCTCAGACGAATCGCGATGACCATCGACCACGAGCGACGATCGAGGATCTTGCTGCATCTGCAGAGCGATCTGATCGAGACACGCCTTGTGCTCATTGTTGATTCTCGCCGAGTTGAACGGGAAGAAGATCGGCCCGCACGGCGAGATCGGCTGCGGTGGAGGTGGAGCGGACGTCACAGTCACGTTTACCGTCGTCGAACAGCTACCGCCCGGACACGGTTGATCGCAACGCGATCTCGTCGTACCCACGTTAACCGTCACGGTAACTGACCCGGCCGACATCCCGGTGGTATCGAGTGTCACTTCAGCGCCCGATGTCGACGACAGCGTTCCGCCGGTTGTTGACCAACTGTACGATGCACCGTCAGCACCAGTCGCAGTCGCACTGAACGTGACGCGATTGCCTGCTTCGACCGATGACGACGAAGCTCTGATGTCGCACGTCACGGTCGGGCACGGCGGCTCGGTTACTTCAAAGCTTGCCGTGCAGGTCGTCTGGCCGGTTGTAACGCAATCACTCGGGCAATCAACCGCGGGCACGGTTGCCGTCACGGTCGTCGTTACCGAATACCTGCCGCACGGAAGCGTGCCGGTCGCTACATCAACCGAAGCTCCCGTTCCGCTAACGGTGACGGGCCGGCCCTGTCCGTCGCTCACCTGCCACCTGTACTCATAGGTGACCTTGGTCGCGTCGTAACCCGGCGTGGTCGGTGTGGTAGTCAGGGTCAAGCGGTCGCCCTTGTTGACCGTCGTTGCGCTGCTTGCAAGAACGCAAGTGGGCGCCGGCGGCAGCGGACAACGCCGCCGGGTTCCGATCGAGAAGTAGGCGACGAATCCGTTGCCAGTCTTCGATTCGAAAGTCTGCGGAGTGGTGCTGAACAGCGGGTTGATGATGAAGAACTGCGGCCTGATCGAGCTTGGCTTGATCAAGGTTGTCTTCGACACAAACACCGGCAGCGTTATGTCGTCTTCGTTGTTGAGTTGACGCCGGTAGGCGCCGCCAAACGAAATCGCGCCGTTCTTGAAGAAGAACCGCAGGCCGATATTCAAGTCGGACGGGTTGTTATCAAACAGGTTCGGAGTTTGATGAGCAACCCAGTGAGTGTGCGCCAATTCAGTGACAAACTCAACATGCGGGTTCAAGGCGATCGACATTCCGATATTCGCCAAAAGCTTATCCGGAAGGTCGAGAAGCTTGACGTCGTTCACGCTCGGGTCGGTCGTTCGAATGTAGCCGATGTTCTCATAGAGCCGAAAACGTTTCCCACCGCTCTCCTGACCAAACATCAGGATTGGACCAAACTCGTATTCACCGCTCGTGCGTCCCCGCGCGCGAGCGCTGTCCTTGCTCGAGATTGGTATTTTCAGGTAGCCGCCAAGGGCCATGCTGAACCAATGATGATTCGGATCAATCAGATTGAATTTAGTTCCGATGTAGACGTCACCCGAACCGTTCGACGATTCGCGCGGCCCAAACACCGCGTTGCCCGAGCTGTCAAAGCCCTGAAAATCCAGTTCACCAAAGAACGGAAGCTCAGGATAGTAGCTAGGCAGGTTGATTGCGATCAGAGGTCCGAGCCCTCTTACCTGTTTGTTCGGATCGCCGGCCGGCGAAAAAACGCTATTCGGGAAGCCGATCGGCGTGCCGAAGTGTCCGGGAGGCGGTAAGATCCCGCCCACAAGGGAACCGCTCCCCGGGAAGAACGCGGCCGATTTGTCGTTTCCGCCCACTGCCGGTCCGAGCAAGTTGAATGGATCGCCAAAGAACCGGGACGCGCTCAATTGGTATCCGCTCAAAAGGAACGGCTGGCGAGATGTTGTGTTCGTCCAGGTGACCCAGTCGATCCACATCTCCCATCTGTTGGTGATACCAATAGTAAAGTTGAACGGTACTTGATTGATGTCGATGTCGCCCGGGTCGCGATCGTAGTTATTCCAAAACAGCGCAAAGTTGAACTCGCCTTTGCACAACGTGCGAGTTGAAAAGGTGTTGAACAACCCGGTGCCGCCAAGCACCGTTGGTGCTTTTTGCCGCTCCGCGAGGTTGCCATCGTGATGCTCCTGCGCAAGCACGACCCCCGACAGGACGAGAAGCACCGTTACAAGCGTGCTTATCTTTCTAGCCGCTTTCATTAGTTTGCCTCCTGAAGTAGTCATCCACGGAATGCAGTTCGTTTTCAGGATCGCCTCCAAAACTGAGAGAGGTGATTATTGCCTCCCCTTTAGGAACAAAGGGGGCGGGATGTAGCCTTTTGTGAGCGTCCAACCTGGGTCTTCCTGCTGGCCCAGTTTCGAAGAACTGCGGGTCGGTGTTGCTGACCCGTCTTTGGGTAATACACCTATATCTATACTCGCAAACATGCCTTCGGTCAACACAAAAATAACTTTTTTCCAACAGACCTCGCGGTTTAGCGATCACCCTTGCTCGCGCGCAGAAGCTAAAGCCGCAGCCAGGGCGCCTCTGGTTAAACTCTCACAATTCCTACGCGTAAATTCCCCTAAGCCGGGTATCATATGCGACCCGATCGATCGCCAGCATGTAAGCCGCCAGCCTCGTGTTCACTTGATACTTGTCGGCGAAGCCTACGACGTCATTGAAGCTGCTGACCATGATCTCATGTAGCCGATTGTTTACAGTCTTCTCGTTCCAGAAGAATCCCATGCGATCCTGCACCCATTCGAAGTAGCTCACTGTAACGCCTCCGGCATTCGCCAGGATATCGGGAATGACGAAGATGCTCTTCGCGGACACGATTTCATCGGCGTCAGCCGTCGTCGGGCCATTCGCGCCTTCGGCCAGAATCCGGCACCTGATCCGGTCGGCATTATGGGTCGTTATCTGATTCTCGGTCGCTGCCGGCATCAATATCTCGCACTCGAGTTCAAGCAACTCGTCATTGGGAATCGGCTCGGCTTCGGTGTATCCCTCGACCGTTTTGTTCTCTTTGAGGTAGGCGAGCACCCCCGGCACGTCCAAACCATTGGGATTGTAAATCGATCCCGTTATGTCCGCTATGCCGATTACCTTGTAGCCGTCCTGGTGCATCAATAGCGCCGCGGTACCGCCGACGTTGCCCGCTCCCTGGACAACGACTCGCGTGTCATTCACCCGCAGGCCGAATTTCCTGCACGCCTCGTTGCACACGAAGAGCAACCCTCGGCCAGTCGCTTCCTTTCTTCCCCGTGAGCCACCGATCTCGATCGGCTTGCCGGTCACGACGGCAGTAACCGTATGTCTCGCGTGCATGGAATACGTATCCATCATCCACGCCATCGTTTGTTCATTCGTGTTCATATCCGGAGCAGGCACATCTCTCTCCGGTCCAATGAAATCGAGCAACTCCGCCGTGTACCGCCTGGTCAATCGCTCAATCTCCGTGGGGCTCATCTCACGCGGATCGCAGATGATGCCGCCCTTCGCCCCGCCAAATGGAATATTGACCACCGCGCACTTCCAGGTCATCCACGCCGCCAGCGCCCGCACTTCATCCAGATTCACATCCGGCGAGTATCTCACGCCACCCTTCGCGGGACCTCGCGCGAAATTGTGTTGAACGCGATACGCGGTGAACACCTGGTAGTTCCCGTCATCCATCATCACCGGGATGTAAATGGTTATCTCGCGGTTTGGCCATCGAAGAATCTTGTATATGTTGGGATCGAGATTGAGTCGGGTCGCGGCTTCATCAAACCGGTGCATCATCGATTCGAAGGGATTGTCTTCCTTGATCTCTTTGGCATCATCAACAAAGGCGCTTGGCATTGATTTCCTCCCGGGCGCGGATATGAATGCGTGGGGTAACCATTATCTCAACGGTGCGAAGCATTTTTGGAGCAGGTTATCAGAGTTCACTTGCGCTTATCACTGGGAGCCGCGATTATATCCGACGTTCGGAACTTCAAGCAATGACTCGAAGAGTCGGCGCGCGTCGAACTCTGGGTTGATCCGAAAATCGCAAATCCGAGTGCCAGTCCGACGTTTCCTGGTTTATAATCTCGCCAACTTTGGCGGAGGCTTCGAAACTATGAAGCTCGGAATACCTCAAGCCGCATTCGTTATCCTGATCGTCTCTTCGACGACGGCGCTTGCGCAAAGCAGCACGCTTCGAGGTAAGGTGCGTTCGACTGAACGCGTGACCGTCAACAACGCCATAGTCGAATTAAGATATAGCGGCGGGGGGATGATTGCCCAAACCGTGACTCGTAACGACGGCGACTTTATCTTTACCGGGCTGACACCCGCCGAGTACGAAGTAGCGGTCACCATCGCCGGATACTACCCGACCGTTGAAATTGCCAGATTCAGCATGCCTGACCGGATGAGCTTTTCCGAAGTCTTGAACATCGAGGTGTTGATAAGGCCGAGACAGGAAAATGTGCTGGCGGCGCCCGGAACGCATTTCGCCCAGGATGTTCCAAAGACGGCGCGCGCGGCTTATGAGCGAGGATTAACACGCCTGCGCGAAGGCAAATCCGAGGAAGCCGTCGCCGGGTTCCGCGAGGCTATTGCTGTTTTCGACGATTACTTCGACGCGCAATTTGCGCTTGGCAAGGAGCTGTTCCGAACTGGCAATGACGCCGAGGCGCTTAAGGCGCTCGAACGCGCCCGACAAATCAACGATCGTCAGGACGCGGTCTACTACTTGTTTGGCCTCGTTATGGTCAAGCAGGGAAAATTCGCGGTGGCCGAGTACGCCTTCCGTGAAGGGACGCGGCTGAACTCAAACAGCCCCGCCCTGCACTTCTATCACGCGCAGACGCTGATCGAACTTGGAATTCGCGGCAGTGATAAGCAGCAGAGCGCGGCCGATCTGGATTCCGCAAACAAAGAGCTTGATCGCGCATGGGAGTTAAGCGAAAAGCGGCTGACGGCCGTTCACCTGCAGCGAGCCAGAATTCACCGAAAGCTCGGCGAGCGAGAAGCCGCGGCTCGGGACCTGGAAAACTATCTGAAGGCTGAACCTGACGCGAAGAACGCAACGGCAATACGCGCGGAAATCACCAAGCTTCGCGAACCGGAGAAGTAAGCCGTTACAACTCACCTGCCGCGCTCACCATTTCTCATAGCTGCCCAAGAAACTCGCGCACAACCTCTGTCACATCGCGCTTCTCGGCGTCGATCGCGTAGTTCAACTTTCGCATTTGCTCGTTGGTAATCTTCCCCGCAAGGCGATTGATGGCCCCAGCGAGCTGCGGATATCGCTCCAACGTCTCGCGCCGAACTAACGGCGCGGCTTCATAGGGCGGGAAGTAATGCCGGTCGTCTTCGAGTTGAAACAGCCCAAGCTTGTCGATCAATCCATCGGTTGAGTTACCGGCAATCAAATCAACCTGCCCGCCGGCAAGCGCCTGATAGCTGAGCGACAAGTCCATTTCACGCGGCGGCTCCGAGAACTTCAGCCCGTATGTCCGGGCGAAGCCTGGGTAACCGTCTTGTCGCGACATGAAATCCTGTCCGAAGCCCGCTCGCCAACCGGATGCATATCGAGCCGCGTCTGAAATCGTCTTGAGATTCAGCCGGCGGGCTTCGACGCCGCGCACCAGTATCGCAAACGTGTTATTGAAGCCGAGCGGCTCGAGCCATTCGACATTGAACTGCGACTGGTAATCGCGCTTGACTTGATCGTAGACTTCGCGCGGATCGCTTATCGGTTTGTGCTTAAGGATCGCCGTAAAAGCCGTGCCGGTGTACTCAACATACATGTCGATTTGGCCGGCGAGCAATTCGCGATGGCATAGATCGCCGCTCAATTCGGCAGCACGTTCCACTTTGATATCGGTGTTCGCCTCAATCTCCTGCGCCACCAGCTCGGCAAGAATTCGCGACTCTGTGAAATCCTTTGATCCGATTATCACCCGCCGCCCACCGCCCGATAACGCACCGCTGACGAACGAATAAGCCACCGCCATGACAACGACGGCGGCGCCCACACCGAGCAGCCACTTTCTTGCCGCTCCCACGCGAACGGTCGCCGGCGAAAGGATGCGTTCGATCCAGCCGAGCGCGAAATCGGCTCCCAGAGCCATTATCGCGGCCGGCACCGCGCCCGCGAGGATCAGCGTTCGATCGACCGTTCGCAGTCCGCGAAAGATGTATGTTCCCAAGCCGCCCGCTCCGATCGCCGCGGCAATCGTCGCCGTGCCCACCGAAATCACCGTAGCTACGCGCACGCCCGCGACGATGATATTCAACGCCAACGGAAGTTCGACTTGAGTCAGCACCTGCCAGTCGGTCATACCCATCCCGCGCGCAGCCTCGCGCACGGCCGGGTCGACTCCGTTGATCCCGGTGAATGTGTTTCGAATGATTGGAAGCAGCGAATAAAGAAACAGCGCTATGATCGCCGGCAGCCTGCCGATGCCGTATGAGCCCAGGATTGGGATAAGGAAACCGAACAACGCGAGGCTCGGGATCGTCTGAAGCACGTTGGCAATCGCGAGCACTGGTTTTGCGAGCGCCGCCTTGCGAGTCAACACGACGCCGACCGGTATCCCGACGACGGCAGCCGCGCCCGTCGCCACCAGCACAAGCAGAAGGTGCTCGAGCGTAAGCTGAAGCACCTCGCTGCGATTTCGAATGAGGAAGTCGATCAAACTCATGCGAGATTCGTTTCAGAACCACGGGGAGCACGGGGCACTCGGGGAAACACACCGAGAATCTTCTCCCCGTGTTCCTCGTGGCTTTATGTTAGATCGGTATTCAAAGAATCATTGAATGCTTTGGCTTCCGGGTCATCCGACTCGGCAAACTCTTTCGGAGTCGCCAGAACCACCAGTTTCCCGTCCTTGAACAAACCGATCCGTGAGGCGAGCAGGAAAGCCTCGCGAATATCGTGTGTAACAAATACTATCGATTTATTGAGTCTCTTTGAGAGCGCGGCGAACTCGCGCTGAAGCTCTGCTCTTGTCAGCGGATCGAGCGCGCCGAAGGGTTCGTCCATCAACACGATCGGCGGGTCGGCGGCCAGCGCGCGCGCTACTCCGATTCGTTGACGCTGCCCGCCCGACAACTCGCGCGGATAACGATTGGCAAACACATCCGCATCGAGCCCGACCAGATCGAGCAACTCCCGCACTCGCGCGCGCGTTTTTTCCTCGGGCCATCCCTTCAGTCGCGGCACCAGCGCTATGTTTCGCTCTACGGTGAAATGCGGGAACAGGCCGCTCTCCTGAATCACGTAGCCGATTCGGCGCCGCAACTCGATCGCGTCCCATTCGCGGCCGGGCTTGCCCTCGACCAGAATCTCGCCGCCGCTTGGCTCGAGCAGCCGATTGATCAGCTTGAGCGTAGTCGTTTTCCCCGAACCGCTGCGCCCCAACAACACCAGCGTTTCTCCGCGCGCGACTTCGAAGCGCAAGTGCTCTACCAGGGCGCGTCCGCCTTTGACGGTTAACGAAACGTCGCGAAATTGAATTACAGGTTCGCTTTGGGTTTGAGAAGCTTGATCCGCGAGGCTGCTCACATTTGATCCAGTTTAGTCCTGACCATCCGCAACAAACAGGTTGAAGCTGAACAGACGCGCTCGGTCGAACCAGGTTTTCGCGGGCACGAATCCTGTTTCGCGCGCGAGTCCCGCAAGTTGCTCGAGATCGAACTTGTAGGAGTTCTCCGTGTGTATCCCTTCGCCGCTTTCGAAGCTGACTTCGAGATCGATCGCGCGAATGTGAACCTGCTGCGGCGCCTGACTAATCAGTCTTATTTCGATTCGACCGAGTTCTTCATCGTAAATAGCGCTGTGTTGAAACTCTTTTACATCGAAGTCTGCATCCAGCTCGCGATTAATTCGCGCGAGCAGATTGAGATTGAACGCCGCCGTCACGCCAATCGCATCGTCATACGCCGGCAAAAGAATTTGAGGGGACTTCTTCAGGTCGGCCCCGAGCAGCAACGCATCGCCCGGATGCAGCAGACGGCGCACCGCTCGCAGGAACTCGCGCGATTCGTCGCGGCCGAAGTTGCCGAGATTCGATCCCAGGAACAAGGCTACGGTTCGGCGTTTCGGATCGGCTGGCATCGATTCGGCCAACGCCTCCAGCGCCGTGAAATAATCCGCCGCGAAAGCCGTTATGCGAAGCCCCGGGTGAAGCCGCAACAATCGCTGGCTCGAAAGCTCCAGGCTCGACTCTGAAATGTCTACCGGAAGATAGTGAAGCTCGGGCTGATTTCCCAACAGCGCATCGATCAGGAACCGAGTTTTTTCAGCGCTTCCGCTCCCGAGTTCGAGAAGCCTGACGGGTCCTTCGATTGACGCGACTATCTCGCGCGCATTGTCGTGAAGTATCTCACTCTCGGATCGCGTTAGATAATACTCGGGCAGCGCACAGATCGCCTCGAACAATCGCGATCCCAGCTCGTCATAAAAGTATTTCGGAAGCAGCCGCTTCGGACTTCGTGTCAGCCCCTCGCGAACATCGGTCGCAAGACTGTTCGAATCTCCCGTCGGGGTGAGTCGCTCAATTCTCAAGCGATCATCTGAGCGCAAACGGGTCTGTGACGGCATTCTGATCTCCTTCGTCGAGCCCGCGCGCGGGACTGTCCAATACTCGGCGCTCACAATGCTACATGACAATAGCGTGAACCGCCAACTCGGAATTCCGAATGGCCGAATTATGTAGTTTGGATTTCTGTTGCGGATTCAAATCGCGGGTCAGGTCCTCTCACGATGAAAGACCGGAAACGTGTGAATGGTGCGGAAGCCACAGGATTCGTAGAGATGGAGTGCGGAAGTGTTTGCGCTTGTGACCGCGAGGGTGATCGAGTTGAACCCCATACGGCGAAACTCCGAAAGCGCGCTCGCGATCAGCCTTCGCCCGATGCCTCGACCCTGATGCGCGGGATGAACCGAGATCTGCCCGATATGGCCGACTCCCTTCGAAACTCGCGAAGCGATCAGGGCGGCGATCAATGCTTCCGAGCGGCGCAACGCAACGCGCGACACCTGGGGAAGGAAATCGCCGCACCATATGTGGTCGGTCAGAATCGTCAGAAGCTCGGCACAGCCCTCCTCGGTTCGATATTGACTGTTGATACGGCTGTCGTGCGTGGCGCGATAAGACCGGTGAATGACGCGCGCGGCCTGCGAAAAGTCGGTGGCCTGCCAGGCCCGAATCGAAACCTCGGATTCGTCAGAACCCGCGTACCCGGTCTTGCTGGACAAGTGCTCGTCAAGCTCTACAACCATGTAGTTGCGTTCCAGTCGTTCGAACCCGCGACTCTGAAAAACGGCATCGGCCTCGGAAGTTTCAATACCGACGTACTGGCTCTCGATTCGCCGTACGCGAGACATCCCATCGAGTTGATCGCATACCGCCGACGCGAGGTCACGGTCGATGCCGTTTCCTCGACAATTCCTCGAGACATAAATATCGCCGATCGAGCACCGCCGGCCTTCAACCAGATAGTACGCGAAGCCGACTGTCGCCCCGGCGATGGTCGCGACAAATCCCGAGAGCTGCCGCTGACGCGCGACGTCGCGAATCAACATGCTCGCGCCCGTGTAATCCCACCTCAGCAATTCGAGCCATTCGGCGCACTCTTCATCGAACAGCTTCTCCAGGTTTGTGAGATCCGCATCCGCAAGCGGAACAAGTTTTATTTCTGAATTGATAAGGACCGCGCTCGCCATAATGGTTTAGCCGCCGGGAGTAGCATTTCGTATTCGTGGCCCTCGGGTCCGACAAGCTGCCGGCCTGTCGCGCTCTTTGGATCGGTCGCGCCGCGGGGGCAGCGACAAGCCGGCGGCTTGTCGGACCTGAGGATTGTGAGGTTGAAAACGGAAGTGACACGTCGTCGACGATTTGCTCAACTTCGCATCGTGCGTTCAGCGTCCTCGAATCCCGAGTCTGTGCGCTTGATTATCATCAGCGTCATGTCGTCCACCGGAGCCGTGGTGCCCACGAATCGCGACAACGCTTCATCGATTCGATCGCGAATGCCCGATGCTGACCGGCCGGCGTTGTTCTTAACAACCTCTATCAGCCGCTCTTCTTCGAACTCCTCGTCGCGCTCGTTGACGGATTCCGTTATTCCGTCGCTGTAGATCACCAGCACATCTCCCGGCTCGAAAGTCACAATCGCTTCCTCATACGCGACCCCCTGCATCATCCCTATCGGAAGCCCGCCGGTTTCGAGTCTTTCGACGTCGCCGTTTTGCCTTACCAGCATCGGCGGATTGTGTCCGCCGTTGGAATACGCAAGCGTTCCCGTTTCAGGATCGAGCTCCGCGTAAAACAACGTCAGGAATTTATTGGGTGGCGAGTTCTCGAATATGTATTGGTTGATTTCGCCCATGACTTCGCTGATTGTGGATCGGGCTTGTGATTGCGCTCGCACAGCCGCGTGTAATGACGACATCAGAAGCGCGGCGCCGGTCCCTTTTCCCGAGACATCTCCCACCGCAACGACCAGCCGGTTATCGCGCTTGCGCTGAATAAAGTCGTAGTAGTCGCCGCCTATCTCGCGACACGGGAACGATACGCCGGTCATGTCCCAACCCTCGAGCCTGGGCGGCGCGAAGGGTTGCAGTCGCATCTGGATTTCAGACGCGACCTTTAATTCCTCTTCCATCCGGCGTTTTTCCAATCGTTCGTCGAGCAGCCGCTCATTCTCGATCTTGATCGAAGCAACTGACGCGATCGTCGTCAGCACTTTCAGGTCTTCTTCCTGAAAACGATTGTTGAACGGGTTGTCAACGTAGATCATTCCAAATATCTCTTCACCCGATGCAAGCGGCACCGCCATCACCGATCTGATCTGGCTGAGCACGACCGAGTGCTGAGATTGAAATCGCGGATCGCTCATCGCATCCGACGTCAGCACCGACGCTCCTTCGCTGAGGACCTTGTTGGTTATGGATCTGCTCAATTGGACTTGCGAAGCGGCGGGCAACGCGGCTTCGTTTACGCCGCGAGCGATCTTGCAATTCAGATCCTCGCCTTCCTTGAGGAACAGAAATCCGCGCTCGGCCGGGATCGCCTGAAACACGATGTCGATAGTCATCTTCAGCGTATCCTCGAGCGTCGTGCGCGGCAGGAGCGCGATTCCGACCTGCGAAACGATGCTGAGCAGATCGCGGCTCGGCGCTGCCGGCTGCAGGGCCGGTCGCGCGCCGGATGACACCCGCGATGATTCTCCCGACATCGATCCGGATCTGATGGAAGAGATCAAATCGTTTGTCGAGCGCGAGGGAATCGGTGATGTTATCGTATCCGCGGGAAGCGATTGGGCCGCCGGACCCGCAAGATAAACGGTCGCGCCGGACAACATGTCCTGCTGATCGGAAGCGTATTCGATCTCGGTTTCGCCAATCCGCACCTGATCGCCCACGTGAAGCTGCAGAGAGCCATTGACGCGCTTTCCGTTGACGAATGTTCCGTTGGCGCTCCCATTGTCCACCAGCATGACCGTGTCGTTTTCGCGCTTGATTTCGGCGTGAAGCCGCGAAGCAAACGGATCGCTTATGCAGATATCGTTGCGTGAGGAGCGGCCGATCGTCAGCTTCAGCCGGTCGAGCTTGACGGTTGATGGTTCGTAGTCTTTGGGTCTGATGACGAATGTAGACATAGTTCAGAATCCGATAAGTGAAAGTGATCCGTGAACCGTGAAACGTGATGCGTGAAACGAGATGTACTCAACAGCTCAATGCTCTCGTTGATCAAGTTTCACGCATCACCCTTCACGCATCACAATCACGGATCACGTTTCACTTATTATTTAGACATTACCACTATAGTGCGAGCTAGTTTGTCGTGCCAGCCTTGTTGTTGGGGGTCCCACAGCATCCAGAGAAAGCCAAGAAAACACGCAGCCATCGATAACGGATAACCGACGAGATGCCGTAACGCCGCTTCCTTGAGCGTGAACGGAGCGCCGTCAATACGAATAATGTAGATCCCGAGAATTCGCATTCCCGCGGTTTGTCCGCCCATTCCCGCCAGCACCACAAAATTCAGCACCACCAGCAGCAAAGTCAGACCCGCCACCATAAACAAATCGCTGTTCGACCCCACTACCGAACGGCGGCTCGCGGCGGTCACCGCGAACGTGAATAACATGATCGCGATCAGCGTGATCAGAAAATCAAACATCCACGCGCCGTAACGCAGCCCGAATCCCGCTTGCTCGGACGCGCCGATAATCGCGTGAGTCGGAGGAGCATACCTGCGCCCCGCAACGCGAGCCGCGCCGTTGGATCGCGGCGCCGTTGACACGGTTCGAGGCCGCGCATCGACTCGCGCGGCTCCGCTGCGTTCAACCGTCGCGGTGCGCTCAACGGTTCGGTTGAGTCTTGCCGCGTCTGGAGTGCTTGATGGCCTCGCGACGTCTACGGCGGGCCCGGCCGGTCGCGTGCGAGAGGATTCAATCGCCCTGTCGACGCCCGAGCCGGCTGAGTCCTGGCGTTCGGGCCTGGACTTGCCGCATTGCGGGCAGTATTTTGATCGCGGGTTCAGTTGTTTGCCGCAGTAAGGGCAGAACTTGGTCATAACACTACGCCAGCATGAATTTCAAAACGGTTCCGCCCAGCTTTAACTCGTCTCCGGCTGACAACACGCGCGGCGACTTGGCATTGAGCCGGATCGAGCCGCCGGTTACCGAGTTGACGATCGTTCCGTTCACCGATCCCAGGTCTTCGATCAGGAACTGCTCACCTTGCCTGTAGATCCTCGCGTGCTTGCGCGACACCTTTGTTTCGAGATCGAACATCGTCAAGTCGACTTCCGGAAAAATACCCGTGTGCGGATCGGTCCTGCCAATCAGCACGCTCTCTTTGTCGATCGCGAAATGCTGAGCCATGTCGCTCGTGCCCACAACGACAAGCTGAGCCGTAATTCGTCCGGCGCCGGTTGCCCCCTCGTAGCCGCCTACACGCGCTCCGCTTCCAGGCATCGGCTGGCGCGACCCGCAGTGCGCGCAGAAAACATCATCGGATCCAATCTGCTCTCCGCAATGACCACAGAAGACCCATTCCATCGCCGGGACGGCCGAGGAAGCGGAAGCCCCGGTGCCCGCCTGAGGCTCCGCGTTGTGAATCGGATTTTGCGGAATGGAAGACGCTGACGGACGCCCCGTGCCTCGAAACGATCGCGACGATGGAGCCGGCGGATGAGCGGAGAGATACGCGCTGTGCGCTTCGAGCGCGCGCATGAATTCGAGCGCCGACGCGTGCCGGTCCTCAGGCTTGTGCGTAACCGCTCGGATAAGGATGCGCTCCATCTCGGGCGTTATGCTCGGGTTGATCTGTGTAGGCCGAGGGTTCTTGCTGAAATCAAATATCAGCAACGGATTGTCCTGAGGATCCGACCCCGTGAGCATATGAAACATCGTCGCACCGAGCGAATAAATGTCCGAGCGCGGCTCGACTTTGCCCGCGAACAATTCGGGCGGTGCGTAGCCCATCGTGCCGATCGCCGTCACACCCTTTTCCGTTGGCCTCACGATTCTCGCGATGCCGAAATCGACGAGCATCACTCGCAGGTTCTTGTCGTCGATCATCAGGTTGGCAGGCTTGAGGTCGCGGTAGATGATCGGCGGTCGCTGCGAATGAATGTAGTGAAGCACGTCGCAGATCTGGATCGCCCACTTGCAAACCGTAGCTTCGTCGACAATGCCGCCGCGAGCGCGCATCTGCTCGGCGAGATCGCCGCCGCCAATCCAGCGCATCACCAGGTAATACCTGCCGCCTTCAATGAAGTAATCAAACACCGTCGGGATCGAGGGATGATCGAGTTGAGCGAGCACTTCGGCTTCGCGCTTAAAGTCCTCGACGGCTTTCGCGCGCTGGGCCTGGTCGGCGAACATCTCGATCATTTCTTTGACGGCGCAAAGCCGGTCGGCGAGCCGCTTGTCCCGCGCTTGATAGACGGAGCCCATCCCGCCGCCGCCTACTCGAGTGACGATCGAATACCGGTCCAGCAACAGAGTTCCCGGCTCGAGCTGCTGGCTGCCTGGCTGCTTTGATTTCTTCAAATCAGGCATGCGATCCTCAATGCGTCCACTACGCGCTTCGATAACCACCGGCGGAGGCAAATCGGGTGTCGGGTCCTGCTTCGCTCCGCATACACCACAGAACGGATCTCCCGGCTTCAAATGACCGCCGCATTCAGGACAAAACATAAAACCTGGTCTCTGGTTTCCGGTCTCCAGTTGCTGGTTCGAGCAACCTTGAAACCTTCGGTCCCGCCCTGTGCATACGAACCAGAAACCAGCAACCAGAAACTACAAACCATCATTTGACAATCCGGTCTCTGGTTTCTGGTCTCTGGTTTCCGGGTTGCGGAAGATTGAAACATCATCGCCGACCTGAAATTAAACCAGAAACGAGAAACGAGAAACCATTCATTTGAGAATCTGAAACTTCAAAAAGGTCTTGCCGACAATAATCTCATCGCCATTCTGAAGCATATGACGTTTGCCCGGCAGAAGCCTTCTCCCTCGATTCACGAACGTGCCGTTCGTCGAACCGAGGTCCTCGATAAAATACTGGCCGTTGTGATTGACGATACGCGCGTGACGCCTGGATACCTTGGCCTCAGAATCGTCTTCATCCAAATCCACATCCGGGAATATTCCGCTGTCGGCGTCCCACCGGCCGATGTTGATCTCGATGCCGCTCACCTGAAACTCTTTGCCAACCCTCCCGCCGCGCTCGATCGTCAGCTTTGCCAGCAAACGCAGGTTCGCGGGGTTGGCGGCGGCATCGGAATCCAATTCACCGGTCTGCGGCGGGGACGACAGCGCGTACGTCTGTGACGAGGGCACGGGCCTGGGCCGCTTCTCGCTCGCCGGGAATGCGGGGCTTGAACGCTCGTTCGTCATGCTGCTGCGCCGCGGATTGGCATTGCTCGGGCGCGCTTCCGGCCCGGATTTTCGTTCACGGGCAGGCATTGCCGGCTTCGGTATGCTGGTCGAAGTCGTAAACGAGGGCGGAGCCGGCAACGGACCATCCATCGTATTGGAAGCGATTGGTTCACTGTCGACCGCGCTGGGCGGCTGATAGATCGGGACCGCGTCGCGTTTGCGAGAAGCCGGTCGCGACAACGAGTCCAGCTTCATCCCGCATTCGTCGCAGTAGTCGCTGCCGTCTACATTGTTAGTCCCACAGTTGTCGCACCTGATCATGGGTTCTCCACCCGCGGTCTTGTTCAGAGGCCTCAACCCGCCCCCGGATTATAGTTTAGTCCGTAGTCTGTTGTCAGTAGTCAGTTGAAAGGGAGTCCGGAGTCCGTAGTCCGTAGTCCGTAGTCCGGAGCTTGGAAGTCAGCTCATTAACTGAGATTTGCGCAGCTACGGACTACTGACTACGGACTACGGACTACTGACTGCGGACTAATGACTTCCTTTCATCGCCTCGATCAATATCGCCGCGACTTCCGGGCGTGAGAATTCCCGCGGCGGCATTTCGCCTCGCGATAACATCTCGCGCACTTTTGTTCCGGATAATGTGACGTGCTCCCCTGAATCGTGCGGGCACGTCTTGTTCGAAGCCATCGCATCACATCGCCGGCAATAGAATGAATGATCAAAAAACATCGGGGTCACAGCAAGTTGCTCGGCGTCGAATTCGTTGAAGATATAGTGCGCATCATATGTCCCATAAAAGTTGCCCACGCCTGCGTGATCGCGCCCGACGATGAAATGAGTGCATCCATAATTCTTGCGAATGATCGCATGAAAGACCGCCTCGCGAGGGCCCGCGTATCGCATCGCCGCCGGATTCACCGCAAGCACCGTCCGCGTTTGAGGGAAATAATGCTCGAGCATCGCTTCGTAGCATTGCATCCGAACGTCGGCCGATATGTCGTCTGATTTCGTCTCGCCCACAAGCGGATGCAACAACAGCCCGTCGACCGTCTCGAGCGCGCACTTGATGATGTATTCGTGAGCCCGATGGATCGGGTTGCGAGTTTGAAACGCGACGACCCGCCGCCAGCCTTTTTTCTTGAAGGCTTCGCGGGTTTGGCTCGGGTCCAGTCGATAACTCGTAAAGGACGGGTTTCGTGGCCGGCTCAGCAAGCTGATCGGGCCTCCCAATAGCCAGTCGCCCTGGTCATTCAACGCGCGCACGCCGGGATGCGAAGTGTCCGTGGTCAGATAAACTCGTTCGGCCTCGCGCTGCTTGTCGTATCGAAACTTCTGCTCGAGGTGCAACACGCCCAGCAGATGATCGTCTCCGGAATACAGCGCAACGTTAGTACCCTCCGCGAGCCTGCCGGCCAGTTCATCCGAAGCCGAGAGCGTAACCGGGATCGTCCACGGCAAACCCGACGCGAGGTGCATGTTGCCGCGCACCGCAACGTAGTCGGCTTCGCACATAAAACCGTCCAACGGACTGAACGCGCCGTTGGCGATCATTTCCAGATCCGAGATTTCGCGAGCCCGCAACTCGATGCGCTGCATCGACGGCACTCGCTCGAGAAGCGTCTCTCGCTCGACCCCGGTCAGCTCGCGATTGACCAGACTGCCGCCATGCGCGGGTATCGTTTCCATGAACCTCTATCCTCGATTGATATGAAAAATAAGGGCAAGCCTCGAACATACGCGCCGCATTGGGCACTGTCAACGCAGCGAATCTTCGGGCAGGCGCATCAGGTTTTCGCGCCTCAACTGGTGACAGCGAATGCGAAAGCGGGAAATACCACCAACGGGAGGGAGAGCCTGTGCGAAATCTCCAGGAATACCACCCACGGCAGTGGGTGGATCGTTCAGGTGCGGCCTACCAGACGCGCGGCCCTCCCTTTCTTGGAATACCACCCACGTGAGTGGGTGGGTCGTTCAGGTGCGGCCTACCAGACGGCCGGCCCTCCTTTTCTTGGAATCCCACCCACGTGAGTGGGTGGATCGTTCAGGTGCGGCCTACCAGACGGCCGGCCCTCCTTTTCTTGGAATCCCACCCACGTGAGTGGGTGGATCGTTCAGGTGCGGCCTACCAGACGGGCGGCCCTCCCTTTCTTGGAATCCCACCCACGTGAGTGGGTGGATCGTTCAGGTGCGGCCTACAACGGAGGCGGCCCGACCCTTCACATTTGGTTGTCTCTCTTCCCCCGCGCCGCGAGGGAGAGAGGCAAAACGGGAACCTCGGGTGCGCCCTTATGTAGGCTGGACTTGAACGATCCACCCACTGACGTGGGTGGAGCAGCGCTCGGCCTTCGTTTGTAGGCTGTGCTTGAACAATCCACCCACTGCCCGTGGGTGGTATTACCTCCACCTTCATGGTCTCGGTTTGAGTTGATGTGCGAAGCTCTGACGTTCCTGATCGAACACAGGTGCTCGGAGGTTTGGAATAACGCTACTGCGGAGCGGCAACGCTCTGGTTGCGGGCCAGCTCGCCCGCTATTCGGGTGATCGTCGCCAGGACCTCTTCGGTGGTGATCGTCATCAGGCAATCGTGATGACCGCACGCGTGAACATTCGCATCACCCTCCAGCCGGAAGCACGGACTACAGGGCAACTCATGCCTGATCACCGTGTGTTGTGCTCCAATCGGAGATGTCCTTCGAATATCGGTCGGACCGTAGATAGCAACGACCGGCGTTCCCACTGCAACCGCCGCGTGCATCAATCCGCTGTCGTTGCACACAAGCAAATCGCATCGCTCGATCAAAGCAGCAACCTGCTTGACCGAAGTCTTGCCCGCGGCGATCGTGACCCGATGTTCGATACCCCTCGCGACATCGCGAATCATCGCTTCTTCGTTGGGCGATCCGAAGAGCACGATGCGTGAGTCCGGCCTGTCAGCGGCGACTCTCGCAATCACTTCGCGGTAGCGCTCGATCGGCCACTGCTTCCATCGCATGTCGACTGAAGTGCCCGGCTGAAATCCGATAAGCCTATGACCCGTGCCGTTATGCTCCTCCAGAAAAGTCTTCGCGAACAGTCGATCCTCGTCAGTCAGATGAATTATCGTGCGAGCCTCTCGCTCTGCGATCCGGTTCGCTCCCACAGCGGTCATCAGATCGATGTACCGGGCAATCTCGTGCTGATCTTCTTTCATTACAACCGGGAGATTGAACGCGAAGCTGTAGCGGCTGAAGCGAGGCGACCAGCCGGGGCTCGTCACGTGTCCCAATCTGAACGGCGCGCCGCTCGCAGCCACCAGCAAGGCTAGCGGCCACGAATGGCTGTGGAATTCATTGATCGTCAGATCGTAACTTGTCTCTCGAATTTCCTTTGCGCGATTCAGCCACGCCCGGACGCCCGCCGAGTAAGGCACATTGTAGATGTGATCAAACAACCCGGCGCCCGCCAGCACCTCTTCGCAGCCGGTGTTGTTCCCTACCTGAAGATCGATTCGGGCCGTCGGGTAGCGCTCGCGCAGCAGGCCGAGCGCCGGAGTGAACATTATAAAGTTGCCGAGCCCGTGATAAGCAAAAACGAGGATGCGATTGATTCGCTCAGGCGCGAACTCGGGATGTGGAAGGCTCGCGAGATAAACCTTCAGAAGGGATTCCGCGGGCACCCTTATCGCTTCCTTGAGGATTTGTCTGAGTCTCATTTGTCTTATGGAGTGCGGCGACTCGTCGCCGCTTTTCGGCTTTGTGCTGAATAAAAACGGCGACTCGTCGCCGCTTTTCGTGGTTGTGCTGAATAAAAGCGGCGACAAGTCGCCGCACTCCAAATCACCCGATGTACCCGAGCTGCTTCAACCGTTCGAGCACGTCCGCGTTTTCTTCAGGAGTGAATTCCAGCTCGCTGCTCTTTTCGACATCGCCGTTCTCGCTCACACGAATCGCATTGGCACTCAGATACTCATCCGAGATCATATCAATCAACACTCGGCCGTCCATATCATCGGGAACGCTTTGATCGAGCAAATACAGCAACGTCGGCGTAACGTCATAGATCGTCGCTGAATCGACCGCGCAACCCGGTTTCACACCTTCGCCGCGCGCGATCAATACGCCTTCCATCCGATGACACCCCGAGATTCCGAACGCGTCGACCATGAACTTGTTCGAAGTGAAGTCCGCGTTCCCCAACGGCAGATGACGCATATCGGCGGGCAGAAACGAAATGTCCGGAGCTTGATCGACCAGCGGGCCGTTGTAAATCTCTTCTCGGCGAAACACCGGCCCTACCCACGTCTCGCGTGACATCGGGTCTTTCAATGCGCGAAGTTTCGTGATGATCGATTCGCAAACGTTTCCGTATTCACTCTCATCGACCGAGCCGTTCGGCTCGCGCCCTTTGAGGTTGACGTACAACTGTCCGTAGTTCCCTTTCGAAAACGCCTTCGTGCGAGTCCAATCCACATCGTCGAACGACAAGAAGAACGTGCTGAGAAGCTTCGACGCGCCGGGTTGATTGCTGACTCCGCGAGCGGGACGCAAAGGGCCAAGCGGAAGCGACTTCACAATCTTGAACGCAAGCTCGGGCGTCAGTCCAAGCTTGAACATCGCTTCCTTCAATCGAGTGCGCGCGTCGCTCTTGAGCTTCAAAAAGCCTTCGCGAAGAAGCCAGATGTTCAGCGAACAATACTTGTGCACAGGGCCGAAGCCGTGATCCGAAGCGATCAACACCAGCGGATCGCCTCCTGCCAATTCGATCAAATGCCCGACAACTTCATCGACACGTTTGAAGTAAGCATAAACACGTTCGCGATGCGCCTCGGCTTCCCGCTTGTTGTGACGAGGATGCCGATCATCGATGATGTGCCAGAGCTCGTGTTGGATTCGATCGGTCCCCCAGAAGTATTGAAAGAACGCGTCCCACTCGTAGCGGGTCATCAGGTACTCAGTGACCTTCGCTTTGTATTCCAGTTCATCGAACAACTCATCGAGCACGGTGTCTACGTTGCCTTCGGAGTAAGTCTGAGAGAGATGCAATCGATAGCTTCCAAACCGGCTTTCAATCTCTTCAAGCAACGAAGTTGGGTAGGTGAAATCCCTTCGGCCTTTCGGAGTCATGAAGTCAGCAATCAATAGACCGTTCACAGGGCGCGGAGGATAAGTACAGGGAAAGTTGTGAACGATGACTCGCTTGCCGGCGTCTCCGAGCAGATCCCAAATGGCTCGGCCCTGACGAAACGAAGCGTTGACGGCGAGTTCTCGTTTCGAATGCTGATCTCGTCTGACGAATTCAAAGATCCCGTGCTTGCCGGGATTCTTACCGGTCATGAATGACGACCACGCTACGGCAGTGATCGGAGGAAAAGTGGTTTCGAGATTCCCTCGCGCGCCGCCTTCGATCAGGCGGGCGATGTGAGGAAGGTACTGCTCCTCGATCAGCTTATCGAGCACATCGAACGAAGCGCCATCGAGTCCAATGACCAGGAGTTTGTTGCTCATAGATTCGCTCGAACTAACGAAGAATATACTTGGACAGGCAGGCTGCGTTCAACTTAGCTTCAAACGCAGAGTGTGTAGTTTCGTGGATTGATTGCGATACGAGGACGATCGAGTGGTCACCTGGTTCGAGGCTTGAGCCTTGAAAGAGGCGCTGAAAGTCCAATTTGCTTATAGTAGAGATGCCAGTCCCGGTCATCCATTTCGGCGGATATCTTCATCAATTTGTCGGAGACTTCGACGGCCGTTACGCGGTTCGCGCCGTACTGCACAGATCCGCTTCTCAGGATCGAGGCTACTCCACGCAACCGCTCGGAATTGATTGGATGAGTGGCGCTCTTTATTGCCATTCGCCATTCTTCCTCCGTCGAATAATCGAATCGACCGGGCGACGCAGTAAACGCGGTTATCTGAAAGAAAAGGATCGCTCCCATCGGAATCTCGTTGTCGCGCTGCATAACGCGCAGAGCGAAATCGTCGGCCTGAAGCTCATGCGCCTTAGATTCAGCAGGAGACACACTTGAGTTACCTGGGTGTCGGTGCAGGATATGTCCGGCCTCGTGGCCCAGTGCATACGCAAAGGCGGAGTTTCGAAACCGCAATGACAAATCGTTTACTCGGGTATCCGAAAGCGCGTTGTTCGGTATACCAAGCGCAACAAGGGGCGCGGGATACCGTCCTCCTTCAAACCCGGCGGGACTCCTGTGCTTGAGCATCGCCGCGAATTCGTTGATGGTGATGAAACTGAAGCCGTTGTGATAAAGCCACGCATAAGCGGTGCATGCATCTTCGAGCAGCAGCAACGAGTGAATCGGCATGAACATTGTGGCCCTTCCGGAATCAGCGTAGAAGTTCAGGAGCGTGTTGTCAGGCATTATCGATGGAAAGGCCAGCTTTGTTTGCGCCAGTGCCGCGCGCTCCTGCTGATTCAACAGGCGATCGTACATCGCCTGCCACAACTCCCGGACGCGCGACTCCAACCGCACTCGCTCAGCAATCAGTTTTCGCGAGTCGTAGACTCCAGTCGTTTGAGCTTCGGCTCGCGGCAAACAAGTCAACAACAGGGCCCCGAGTCCCACCGCAAGCACGCTGTTCCGGGGATTCATTGCTCTCCTTTGAAGATCGCGGCTGCGCCTTTGATTCCGGTCGGCGGATCGCCATATGAATAGCCAGGCTCGAGCGTCGCCCAACGTTTGAACTCTTCGGGATCACCCCATTCGCGCGACCAAACCGAGAGCAACAGCGCGGTCTTCGTCCTGTCGATCAGGTCCATAAAGCGATCGCTGTCGACGTTGACGGCCACTCTAGAAGTCTTCTCTTTGTCATGTTGTCGAGTGATGTCGTTTGCGAACTGATTCAGCGTGGCTATGTCGGAAAGCACGTTGGTCCGATGAGCGGCCGTCTGTGAACCGGCCTCGTCGGGGTTCGCTGAACCACCAATATCCGAACCGGTCCCGTAGCTGTACGAAGATGAAGCCGCCGCCTTTTCTTCCGAGTTTTTTTGCGCGGGCTTGTTGACCTCCAACGGGCGAATCAGCGCGAGGCTCACTGCTATCACTCCGAACAACGCGAAGAAAACACCAGGCCCCACCTTCGTCATCACCACGGAAATGTTCCAGGGCAGCGCAACCTTTCCGTCGCTGTCCTTATAGTCGCGCACGCTCAAAAAAAGTCGATATCCAAGATAGATCGCTAAACCGCCGATCAATACTGAAGTCAACCGCTCAATGAAGCGCAATAACAACGGATCCATCTTTGCTCACCTCCACAAACTATTGTTATTTTCGATGGAAGTCTGCGCCAGCCGGCTTCATTCCTTACCGATATATGAACCGTCACCCAGCACTCTTCCAATACCGCTGTCATACATATCCGAGATCGCGCTTCTATTACCACGCTGAATGACTCCGGCAGCTCGCGCGAGTTCGATTAGGTTAAAGAAAGCCGGGCCACGTTCGTAACCGCCGTTTCCACGAGAATCGACCCAATAACGGCCGGGCACTACTTGAACGAACGACTGCAACGCCAACACGTCGAGCCTGTGCAATTCGCGGCCGTTGACGAACACTCCGGTTCTGCCGTTCGAGGCATCGGATCTGAGCGCTCCTCCCAGTTTGTGACCCGCGCGAATGAACCCTTTCGTTGGGCCCCCCTCCAGTCCCCAGGCGCCCGATACCGGGTCGTACCAATACTTCCCGTCCAGAACGTGTGTCTTGTAAAACACTTCCAGGGCGCGAACTTTTTCATCACTCAGTCGCTCTTTGTTTATTACTACAAACCGAGCCTGCCCGCTGCCCCGATCCTGAACCGCGGCGTTGACACATGCCAGAGGCAATAGCAAAGCGACCAATATCAACTTCACCTTCGCCAGGGCGGATCGACGATCTTTGTTCCTGGTTGACACGATGCGATACTCCTTACTTGAATTGAATTCTCTGCGAACTTCAGAACCGGAATATTGCTCCGCCGTGCTTGAAAGTCGGCGGGGTATGAAGCGTCACTTTATGCCTCGACGAGATCGCTGTCAACGCAAGAAGAGCTGAGGGCGTCAGACCAGATTGAAGCGAAACTGGGGCCGGATTATTGAGACATACCAAGGATTCTCGTGTCGGTTTTTTGATCGTCGTGCGAAAACGCCCGTTAACAAGCGCGCCTCGCGGGATTCAAATCAATCTTCTCGGGGTCACCGTGATTTCAAGCGTCTGCTCTCCGCGCCGCACTGAGAGCTTGCGCGGTGTCGGCTTCTCGAACAACTCATGCAGCATTGTAAGGTTCAGCTCAGCCGCACGGCGCCCGTCAATCGACATCACAATGTCTCCCGCTTTGAGTCCAGCTTCCGTCGCAGGGGAATCTTCCAGGAGTTCGGTTACCCGAAACAGCTTGTAGTCCGCGCCCTCGGCGACAATTGCTACGCCTGGTGAAGCCGGCCCGATCGCGTTCTTGAAACTGGCGTTGGGCTCAAGGATCATTCGCTCGCGGCCGTAATCCAGAAAGATTTTGAACTTGGAGAGTATCTGGTAGCCAATGTTGCCGTGAGTTTGCGAGTTGGCAAAAGCCCCGCCCCTGTCTTCGGAGAACGCGGTGACCGGCTCATCGATCTGGATTTTTCCAATCGTCAACGCTCGCAGACGGCCGACTCGAGCCGAGACCTTGCCTCCCGCGCCGCCCGCGCCAATCAACTTGATCGTCTTTGGCACGGCCGCCACCAGATTCTCCTGCTCAACAAACGGCCGGTTGAGCATCAGCGAGCCTCCCGATCCGACATCGATCACAAACCTTCCCTTGAGAGGTTGCCGGCCCGGCGGCGTGATCTCCGCGGGAATCGTTGGGTGGCCCCCGTTTATGAAACTCACCGGAAGGATTTCACCCGCGCCGGAATAAACAAACTTCTCTTTGTTGTGCAGCCGCATCACGCGAGCCTCGTAATCGATCTCGACGACAAACTCCTTTATGAAATCCGCTCCAATGATGCCGTCAATATCGTGGCCGAACTTCGGCGCCATCCCGGCAAGAGGAAGTGTTAGCGCGACCGGCTGCGGGTGGCCCTGGACGCCAATGACATTGAGAGAAGCTTCGCGAACATACGAGCCTTTCAATGATCCCTCACCCGCGCCGCCGATATTAACCTCTCCCTGCAGATTCAAGCCGAGGGCGCGAGCGCGCGCGGAATCGACGATGGCGACTTTGTCTCCGGTATCGAATATGAACCACATCGCAGCCGAGTTGTTGATGCTGACTTTTATCAGGATGTGCCGATTGGCCATCTCGAATGGGATGACCGCGAGCTCGGCGTTTTGTTGAGCCGCAATGATCCGATTTGAACCCTGAGCCAGGGCTGCGATCAAAATCAGCAGCGTACTTAGTAGTCGATTTCTCATAAGTCCCTCGCTTCTGATGATAGCTTACCGAATTCGTAACGCTTTAGTCTTGAACGAAATTGATATTCTTTGAATAGGGCCCGGGGCTGCGACTATTCGCCACAAGGTCACAAAGGCACGAAGAATCACGAAGGAGTTCGGTGCTCCCTCGTGTCTTCGCGACTTCCGCAGCATTACTCCCGGAGTATGCATTTTCATCCAAACGCCGATCTGAACTTAGCGGGCGTCAATCCTGTGTGGTTTCGAAAGGTCCTCGAGAAGTGAGCCTGATCCGCAAAGCCCGCTGCGAGCGCGATGTTCAGAATCGATGTGCGAGTCTCCGCCAATTGCCTCGAAGCATATTCAATTCGAAGCCGCCGCTGATACTCGCCCACCGTGCAGCGATAGTGTCTCCGAAAACTACGCGCGAGATGAGCGCGATCGACGCCCGCGGCCCGGCCGAGGTCATCAAGCGTGATCGTCTCTTGAAATCGATCCTGCAGAAGATCGCGAGTCTCGCGAAGCCACAACGGTTCCGCAAATGACGGCGGCGCATTCCAGCGGCCAAGCTCGGATAACGCCTCGAGCATCAAGCCTTCGATTGCAAGTAGCGAGACTGCGTCCGGCCGCGAGAACTCGCGATATAGCCTCCTCGCAATCCACGCCAGCACCCCGCCCTCCGAGTGCAATGAGTGTTCGATCCTCACGCCCGCAGCCGCGAGCCGCTCGATAAACACCTCGGGTATTTCGATGAGAAAGCAACGTCCGCCGCCCGCGTTGAAGAGGTTCGAATGCTTTTCGCCCGCGGGAGTGAATACCACATTCGGAGACTTGCACTCGCGTCTGTTGTGTTCGTACGACTCGGTGAGGCTTCCCTGGAGTACCAAATAGAGAGAGGCAAGTTCGTGAAAATGTCCGGGGATGTGAAAGCCCGGCGGGTGAGAAGTTTCAGTCGAATGAAAGCCTCCGATCTCGCGCTCAGCGACGTGATATTGAAGAAGATGCCGAGCGGTTGCGGCATCGCCATCGATGTGGGAACGAGAAGTGAATTCGAAACTCATTACTCGGGGTGACCTCAGTCCAAAGTATTGCGCACTGGACTTGAGCCTCATATCCGGGCGCCGGCACGCCTGGCTTCAACAACGCGCGGCAAAGACATTTGGTTCCGGAAAGCTTTTAAGCGTCGATGATGATCCGAACCCACCAGAACTGGAATGAACGCGGAAGGACCAGTTGCATTCAAAGCAGAGAGGGAAGACAGTCTGGACTTCCCTCCCTGCATTTGTTTAAGGAAGTAAACCGACCTTCCTGGTGAGGTCATTTACGTCCGTACTGCTTCAATCAGTATTGACCCGGTCCAATCCAGATCGTGTAGTCGATTGTGTATGCAGTATCGTTGTTGACACAACCGAGGAAATACCCGGGAAAGAGTTCGGGGTTCTGACTCCGCAGAATGTCGTGAGTGATACCGATGGCGTGATCGGCGAACTTCTTAGTGTAGGTGGTGTCGTCCGCGCTCCACCAAATCGACCATTTGGGACTGTAACTTCCATTGGTGACTTGACCCTGGAGTTCGATCGATGTCCCGTTCGAGTAAAACGGACCGACACACGCAATTGCGCCCGGGGTAAGCGTCCCGGAGCCGCTACTCTGCATTGGCGCGCGTGCAACAGCCGATGCGTGCGCAATGACTGTTACCCGCGCAATGGCCGCGGGTGCAACCACCAGACCTCCAACCAGAGCCATAAGGAAAAGCATGCGCAGAATTGGTTTTCGCATTTTGGAACCTCCTGGTTTCGGGCAGTTGTTTGGGACGTTTCGCGGTTCCCGGATTGTGAGGTGTGTTCCGAACTAACGCGAAACAACTAAATTGATGGCCGCTATCTTATTCCAACTCAAATCGAATGTAAAGAAAATTATGTACGAATGTAAGGAATCTTAGAGACAAAAGCGTAATCAACGCCGCAAGACAAATGACTAACCGGAGGCTCGGGGATAGGCCCCGGCGATTTACTAGCCGTCCTTTCGACTGGCTATGCGCGCCCTGTTCAAGCTGTACTTGGCCAGCTCGAGCGGCTCGGGGTTTTCGGTGGATTCCAGATGTCGGAGCAATCTTTGGCGACGGGGCTTCTCGCGCGGGTCGCCTGATGCCGCGGCGATGAGTTTTTTGAGATCGTCCACGGTTTCTTCTTTTGTCTCATTCTTGAGGCAAAGCAGCGCGAGTCCGGCAAGTTGGAAGCGATCGAATCCTTCGACGAGGAAATCGCGCAGGGCGGGGCTGTTTCGCAGGTGAAAGCGAATTGTCTGCTCGACGCTGCGCACGGGATACTGCGGGAACGCCGCCGAATGAATAATCGCTGACGCGAAGTTATTCAGTATGAGCTCGGACAGTGCTTTGATTTCATCGAGGCTCGCTTTGTCAGCGTCTTGCCAAATTCTGTTCTCGTAGAAATACGGCCGCAAGTAAGGCCGCTCGATGAGGATTCTCAGATGATCGGAGGCCTCATCCATCGCACGCTGCACCAGTTGGATCTCCGGCTGTTGCCGCGCGTTCTCGAGGTGACGCTGGGCAGTTTCAAGCTGCTCGCGCGCGGCCCGCAGTTGCCTGACGAACACCGAGAAATTCAAAAGACCGGTGACAACCAATAAGAGCGTCCCGCCGATCGTGATCACGGAAATCAACAGTTCGGTATTCAAAACATTCTCCTCAATCGGAAATACGAATCAGCATCCGCGGCTACCGCTGAACGATGACCCGTCGCGGCACGCTTCTGTCAAATCTTTTCCTTAGCCCAGGCGTTCAGGCCTGGCATCGCGACCGGAGGAACGAATAAGCCGCTTCAGCGGGCTTCTCCTGGCGGCTTCAGCAACGGCGACCCGCTCAACAGCAAAGGAAAGCCCCATGAATTGGGCTAAACACCATCACCGTTCTCGAGTCACTTGCGCGCGCTACTTCTCTTCTTCTTCGTCCTGCATACCTCGGAAATATCTTTGCTCATCGGCGTCCGGCGGACGACTCACCAAAACAATATCAACAAACCGGCCCAGCAATCGTTTCAACTCGGCGGATTTCTCCGGCATTCGATCGTAAAGATTGTGCTGCTCATTCGGATCGTCTCTCAGATTGAATAGTTCGAAGCAGTACGCGTTCTGATTGTAGATAAGCTTGAACCCGTCCTGAGTGATCACCATGTACTTGTGAATCTCAGGATCGACGTCGTGCTCGGGTCCCCAGAACGGCGAGTCGTTGCGCTGCCAGTGCTCGCCATAAATCGGAGGCGCGGTGAACGCATCGCCTCGCATCAGTGGGAGCAGGCTCGCACCCGCATACTCTTTCGGACCGGCAACTCCGACGGTATTCAGAATCGTGCTGCCAAGATCAATCGTGCTGACGAACTCGGATATTCGACGCGGCCCAAGACCCGGAACATAGATGATCGCCGGAACATGCATCTGCTCGTTGTAAAGTTGCGCGTTGTGCTTGCGAACGCCGCGCTCGCCGAGGGATTCGCCGTGATCGGACATAATCACGATCATCGTGTCCCGCATCCTGCCGCTCTGTTCCAGCCAGGTGAACAATCGGCCAAGCTGACTGTCGGCGTAAGCAATCTCTCCGTCGTACAAATCAGCCATCGCCGGGCCAAAGTAAAAGTCGGGTCGCAGCTTGTAAGGCATGTGCGGCTCAAACGCATACAGATAAGCACAAAGGGGATGGCCCGGTTGCGCCCTTGAGAAGCGATCGATCACCGCGTCAACGCTTGCCGCGAAGTTGCCGGTCCTTGCGCTCGAAATCATCGCAGGGTCTTTGATTCGACGATACAGAGTCGCGGCTCGGCGCCCGGGAAAAAGAACGGTGTCGTAGCCCGCCCGCGCAAGCACTTCGGTCCACGTCTCGAGATGCGCGTCCCAATAAGATGACTGCATGAACTTCGGCACCGCCTGATAAGTCGAGGGCGACGGCGTGAACGCGTTCTCAAATACCGAAGCGCGCTCGGCGAGCCAACTCAAACTCGGCGCCGTGTTTCGAGGGTAACCGTAAACGCTGAGATGATCCGCGCGAACAGTGTCCACAAACACATAGAGCACGTTGAATCGATGGGCGCCGGGATTGGGCGCAGTGTTGAGCCCTCTCTGTTCGTCCAGCCACTGCTCGGCATCGTCGCGCGCGAGATCTCCGCCTATGCAGTTATTGTCGATGCCGTCGCCGGGTATTTCGATCTTCCCCGGATTGATGTCCGCGCGCCGGTCATCGGCGTCTCCGCCTCCGAGAACCGCTGAGTAGCCGTCGCGGTCGAAGTCCAGGGCCCACTGAGCGAGCTTGAAGAACTGCTTGGTGATAGTGCTGCGATAGAAGACTTGAGTCTTTAGGTTTTGATCGCCGTCGAAGTGAACGAAGGTGAATCCGGTTCCAGCACACACGAGCACAGCCACGAAAAACAGCGCGAGGCCGTTTGGTGAACGAAGCTGTCGCGGGAACCATCCTCGCGCTGAAACCACCAACGCCATCGCGAGCGTTAGTTCGACAAGAAACATCGCGCGATGGAGCGAGAATTCATATTGCTGGACTTCGATTCGCGAATCGATGTAGTAAGCCGCCGATATGATTGCGACTAGCAGCGCCAGCCACGCCGTGCCGAGAAACCTGTTCATCGATGCTCGCGCCAGTCTCCAGACGGCCCAGCAACCGATCAACATTCCGATGATCGAAAAATATGTAAACAGCCGCTCCGCCTTAAGCAGCAATCGCGCGAGCGAAATCTTCTCGGCTTCGCGAATTGCCCCGAGCGTGAACCTGAATACGCCGGGTTGAAAGTAAAGCAAGCCGCCGGCGATTGCGGCTATGACGAGTCCCGCCAACAACGCGTGCGCAGGCGTTTGCCGCCGGTTGCGGGTGATCAACCGCTGCAGTCGCGCATTCAACCACGAACCCGCGCTCGCGACGAGTCCAATGAAGACGCCTATGATTGCGCCGGCAAGCAGATTCAAACTGAAGTATGAGGTTAGGACTAAACGCCCGGAGGATGATTCGAAGATTGGGGTCAGCCTGATGTTCAGATCAACCCATTCGATCAAGCTGAGAAGCGCGACCGCGGCTAGCCCCGCCAGAGCGTAGTTCCGCAATGATCCGCCTTGCGGAGTTTCGCGCTCGTTGTGTTGCTTCTGATTGGTTATTGAGTCCTCGAGGGAAGCTGTTTCAATTGTGGAGCTGGGCACTGTTTCGCCTTCTAAGCTTTGTAAGGAGATCGGAATGGTAGTAAGCGGTTTGCGAAGGTGTCAAGCAATGGGGATGAACGGGATGGAATTAGAAACGGGACGAGCACAACAAATTCACCGCTGAATCAAAACACCAAGTCGCACTTCCTTGAAGAACCCGCGCCCCGGCAAGTATATTCCTCGTCTCCCTCGGCACTCTGCTTTGAAATCTATGAGCGAAACAGTCGCATCCGCGGCCGCGGCCCCAATGCAAAACGGAATCATCGATAGAGTGCAGTCGCTGGATCGCCGCGCGCTTCTTTTCACAACCCTCGTTCTCGCAATCATCAGCTTCCTCCCGTATCAGTTTTGGAAACAGCCGAGCATCCTCGATCGAGCAAACTGGGACTACTTCGCTCAGGAGATTGTTCGCGGAGCGGTCCCCTATCGCGACGTGGTAAATATCAAAACGCCGTTATCCGCGTACATCGGCGCGGCAGCGATAGTGATTACAAAGCCGTTTGGACTTCGGGATATCTTTGCGATTCGAATCGTCTATCTTTTCCTCGCGAGCCTGACCGTCGGATTTACATTCCTGGTGACGCATGCTTTTTCAAACAGCCGCAGAGTCGCGCTGTTGGCCGCGACAATAATGATGGCGTTCAATCTGTTTGGCGACGCGAACGCCGGCGGAGTCCAGCCAAAGACTCCGATGATCCTGTTCGGATTGATCGCGTTGTGGGCGATTCAAAAGGACAAACCGTTCACGGCGGGTTTTGCTGGCATGCTATCCGCGCTGAGCTGGCAGCCGGGCCTGTTGTTCGCGGGCGTCGCCTGTCTGGCGCTCTCGCGTTATCTGACAAGTTGGCGCGACGGCAAGGCCCTCAAGACGATAGTCGGCGCCGCGGTGCCGCTCGCGATCTTCATAGGATACTTCTGGTGGGAACGAGCCATCGCGGACATCTACTGGTGGTTGATTGATTACAATCTCACGGTCGATGCGCCGCGCGGGCTGCGGACCGTGCCGCGGTTGGTAGATCGATTTTATCGGTTGATGAAGGGCGCGTTCAGGCCGGAGTGGCCATACTTTGTCGTTAGCATCGCTGGGCTGGCGATCGTCGCCTGGCGCCAGACGAAAGTCTGCAGGCGCGACGGCGTTAAGTCGCTTGTTGATAACGCACCTCGTCACGCTGTGATTGCCGCCCCACTGATTTACTTCGCGTTCTGTTTGATCAACATCCAGGGCGGCGTCGATATGATTCCGCTTCTCCCGTTCGTGGCAATGTTCGCCGCCGTTGGGATTGTTTGGGCAAGCGATCTATGCGTCGAAGTTCTATCTCGCGCGAAGCTGCGCGTGTCTCGCCGCACGCTCACTGCTTCGATCTTCGCCGCCGTTTTCGGCTTGATTATGATTTTCAGCGTAGCCGATGTTTTGTGGGTAAGGATTGAGTCTCCAACATTGAAGGAACAGGACGCGGAGGTCGCCCAGATCACATCGCACCTTGCGCCCGGGGATCAAATCTACGTGCACGGACTAGCCGAGATTCTCGTGCTGTCCGGGCTGTCGAACGCCGACAAACACTTCTTTTTGGACCGGGGCAAGGACAACTATCTCGACAGGGTCGAGCCGGGAGGGTTCGCGGGTTGGTTTGATCGATTGAAAGCGGGGCGTCCCAGAGTCGTCGCGCTCGAGCGGATGAAGTTCGTCGAACGCAAAGAGGATTTCGACGATTGGGTGCGCACCGATTACGAAGAACACAAAGGCCGCCTGTTCACTTATTACCTCAGAAGAGATGCGAACTGAGTTATGTCGAACGATTTAGCGAGCGCCGAGATTGCCGCGACATTGACGCCGCGCGAGCGCTTTGAGGCGGCGCTGCTCGCGCTCACTCGCGATGAGCATACCCGCGTGCTCGCGATTGCGCTGTTCCTGTTTGCAGTGACTTTGATGCTGATGTACAAGCCATTCAGCCAGATCGAAGTCGGCGACAGCGCGGGCTACGACTACATCGCTCAATCCATCCTGCGCGGACAGCTCCCGTATCGCGATGTAGTTGATATGAAGACCCCCGGCAGCATGTACCTGAGCGCGGGTGCGATGGCCGCGGGCAAGCTCGTGGGCCTCCGCGATGTTGTCGCGGTGCGCTTGCTTCAAAGTCTGCTCGTCGCGTTCTTGTGCGTGGTTACTTTCCAGGTGTCGAGGGTTTTTTTACTCAGCACAATGGCGGCGCTTATCGCCGGCGTATTCCCGCTGATCTCTTACAAGTTTGCCGAGTGGATGGTGGTCGGAACTCAACCAAAGTTGTCGATGATGCTGTTCGGCATGCTGAGCGTGCTATTCATCGCAAAGGACAAACCGTTTCCAGCCGGGGCGTTTTCGATGTTGTCATTCCTTTGCTGGCAGCCGGGATTGATGTTCACGGGAGTCGCCGTGCTGATGTTTTCACGATACCTCACGAGTTGGCGCGATCTCGGCGCGGTGAAAGTTTTGCTCGGCGCGGCGGCGCCGCTTGCGGTAGTCCTCGGGTACTTTTACTCACAAAGCGCGTTGGGCGACTTATGGGCATGGACAATCACATTCAACTACAGCGTGTTCGGGCCTGAAACGCAGAGAAGCGCGCTGGGCGGCGTGAATCATATCTGGAGCGTTACGAAGCGCGCCTTCGGCGCGGACGCCTTTCTCGCCCCGCTGGGCATCGCCGGCTTTCTGCTGTTCGCGGCAGAGCGAGTCAGGTCACGGCTGAACAATCGCAAAAGCACCGAGCTGTTCAGAGAAGCGATTCTGATCCCGCCCGCCGTTTACTTTGGATTTTGCATAATCAACATGCAGGCCGGGCCCGACCTTATTCCGTTTATTCCGTTCTTCGCGATGTTCACCGGCTGGCTCCTGGTTCGACTCGGAGAGTTCGCGGTATCCAGCGCACGTGCACGACCAACTAAGATTCGATGGGATTTGCTGGCGCCCGGAGCCGCTCTGACGGTCTTCCTCCTGGTTGCACTTGCGCGCGGCGTCGCATACCGGATTCCGGCGGGGTTCACGCTGCAGGATCAGAATCGAGCGTTTGAAGAAATCGCGGCGCAGTTGTCGCCGGATGATAAGGTCTACATTCACGGCTACGCTGAGCTGCTGGTGTTTTTGAACAAGCCGAATCTGAATCAATACCCGTTTCTGAATCAGGGTATCGACGGCTTTGCCGCGGCGCGGCGCGGCGGGGATTTCAAGTTGATTCTCGATGAGATGGAAACCCAAACTCCAAAGCTCGTCGTGCTCTCGCGAATGAAGACAGTCGCGTCACGCGAGTTGCTCGAAGGATGGGTTGCCGAGCACTACTCACTGTTCGAGTCGCTTTCTTCAGCGGATGTGTACATACGCAAGGGAGCGTGATTGAGTGTGACTACTTCCCAGCCCGACAAATCCGGTGAATCCGAAACAGCGCGAAGCACGGCGATCAAAGAGGCCTTGCCTTTTTTGCTCGCGGTAATCGGGGGCGTCATTTGTTATGGCTTGTTGGTTAATCGCGGAATTGGGCTGCCGATCCTCGGCTACAACATATCTCCGGCCGAGCGTGTCATGCACGGCGAGCTACCGTATCGAGATTTCATTTACAACTACACTCCCGGAGTTCTGTGGATCAACGCGGCATTGATGAGGTTGTTCGGCGCTTGTGTGATGACCGTGAATGCCGGGTTGCTGGCTTTCAAGCTGGCCACACTGATTGTGCTGTTCTATGCCGCGCGCCGGTTGACTTCGGCCCGCGCGGCGCTGATTCCGGTTGCGCTTGCGCTTGGTTGGATCGGCTACAAGGTCGTGTTTCGCGCGTACCCGACCCAGTACTCGATGGTGTTTGTGCTGCTTGGTTTGATCTTCATGCTGAACTACGACCGATCCGGCCAGGTGCGCTGGCTGTTATTGTGCGGGGCAGTGATCGGCGCGGTATTCCTGTTCAAGCAGAACGTCGGAGTTCTGGTTCTTGCGGGGGCGACGGCGGCAATCATTTTGCGGGAGAGTTTCGCAATTGAAGGCATTAACCTGTCATCCCGATTGCTGAGCGCGAGTCGAAAGTCTCTTGTCTGCTGGGCGGGGTTTGCCGCGATCGTGGCTCCGGCGCTTGCTTATCTCGCATACAAAGGCGTACTGAGCGCGATGATCCGGCATTTTGCCTCGCTCGCCGGCCAGTACGGTGATCAGAAATCTATAGCACTCCCACAAGCGCGGCTCGTCGCTCCAGTCTTCGTTGGCTTGATTGCCGTGGTGGTTGTCGGAGGACTCGTTCAGCGATTCATACCGAAGCTCTTTGAGGTGTTCATCGTTTTGGTGCTCATCTGTGGCATGGCCGTGATCCTGATTCCCGGAAGAGCGTTCGCAGTGAAGACATCAGCGACCGCCGCGGTTGCTTACATGCCGCTGACGTTGTTTGTTATCGCCGCTCTGTTTGTCGCGTGGCAATTCAGAAAACGAGGCCGGAGCGAGCGGTGGTCAAGCGCCGGCCCCATCGTGATAGTGAGCTTGTTTGCGTTGGGCGCGTACCTGGAGATGTATCCGAGAGCCGACTATGCGCACCTGGTTCGCGCGCTTCCGCCGGTGTTTTTGCTTCTGTTTCTCTTGATCGCGCGCTCGGTTCCGGCTCTCACAAAACATTTTCAAAGCCGGCTGAGCAATCCGTCGCGTGCTGCGATGTTGTGCGGAGCTGTTCCGCTCGTGCTCTTGTTCAGCGCCGGAATCAAGGACGCGTGGCAGCCTCGCTTCGATTCCGGTTTTCACTTCATCGAGCAAACGCCGCTCAAGCTCGAACGCGCGCGCGGGATACTCGCCTCGCGCAAGCAGGCCGCGTTCGTCGAAGACCTCGCGTCGATAATCGAAGCTCACAGTTCACCCGACGATCCGATCTTCTCCTTCGCGCCTCGCGGCACCGCCTTTTATTTTCTTGCCGGCCGGCGTAATCCTACTCAATTCGTCTGGTGGCGTTCGGTCGGAATCAAGGGTGCCGAGCGGGAATCGTTGCTCGATAAGCTCGACAACGAGATTCCGAGGCTACTGCTGATCTCCGAAGGTTTTCACAACGAGAGGATCCTCGATCACATTAACGCGCACTATCATCAAGTGGCCGCGGTAAACGATATCAAGGTCCTTGATCGAAACAACGAAGGGCAACCGTCAGAATGGAAACCCCGGGAACAACCGTCGAATCAGCAACATTGAACGAGCGTCCCAAAACGTGGATCAGTCGCGCGACCGGCGCACGCGTGCTGGCGTTGGCGGCGTTTCTGATTGGCGCCGCGGTGGTGCTAGCCGACAGGCCGTTCACTCACGGTGAAACCGGCGACAGCTCGATCTTCGATTACATCGCGCAGAGCATCATCAGGGGGCAAGTGCCCTATCGCGACGTGATCGATCCAAAGGGTCCTGGAAGCACTTACCTCAGCGCGGCGGCAATGGCCGCGGGCCGAATCGCTGGTCTTCGAGACATCATCGCAGTCCGATGGCTGCACGTTCTGATGATGGGTTTGCTGTCGGCGACTACGTTCCTGGTCGGGCAGGCTTATTTTCAAGATCGACTCGCCGCCGTTCTTGCGTTCCTGATTCCTTTGATCGGCTCGGGGTTTTCGTCACAAGTCATCCGCGGAACGCAGCCGAAATTATCAATGGTGCTGTTCGGCATGCTCAGTGTGCTTTTTATCGCCAAAGACAAACCGTTCTGGTCCGGGTTCTTGTCGATGCTCTCGTGTTTGTGCTGGCAACCCGGACTCATGTTCACGGGCGCGGCAGTGTTGATCTTCTCGAAATATCTGACGAGCTGGCGCGACCTGCGCGCGGCGAAAGCCGTGCTGGGCGCGGCCTTTCCGCTTGCGGTGGTCGTCGTTTACTTCTACTCGAAGGGAGCTTTGTCTGATCTCTGGTCGTGGACTATCGTGTATCCGTACTCGGTTTTCGCGCCGGAGACATCGATGCCGCTTCGCGAGACAATCGAGACCTTGTGGGCGGTGATGGTGCGCGAGCTCAAGCCTGTGTCCATCCTCGCTCCGGTCGCGTTGACCGGTCTCATCGCCTACGCGGTCACGCGCATAAGGCGACGAATCAAAAAACAGGAAAGCATCGGCTCTCGAGAGTTGTTCCGCGATGCCGTGGCATTTCCGGCGGCGATCTATCTGATCTTCTGCTTAATCAATTTTCAAAGCGCTCCCGATCTTATTCCGTTCTACCCTTTCATAGGATTGTTCGCTTCGTGGCTGATCGTCGAAGGAAGCCGCTTGAGTTTGCGGTCTCGCACGAAGATTGCGATGTCAATTCCTCTTGTCGCGATCACCGCGGCTGTAATCTTGATTGTTTACGTTCACCGCCCGGGCATAGTGGAAGAGGGCTCGTTGCCGGAACAGGACCGCGAAGCCGCAATTCTGGCCGGCTACTTCGGACCTGATGACAAGATCTACGCGCACGGAATGGGCGAGGTGCTGGTGTTGCTGAACCGGCCGAATCTCAACAAGTATCTCGCGCTGAACAGCGGCGCAGACAATTTCATCGCGGCCAAAAAGCCCGGCGGCTTTCAGGATGTGATCGACGAGATCGAAGCTCAAGCGCCGCGAATCGTCGTGATGACTCGTTTGAGAAACGTCAGGCATCGTGAAGAGATTCGCAAATGGATGGATGAGCACTACGACAAAATGGAGTTCGAAACCTTGAAGGGCGTTTATGTTCGCCGGCCCTAGAATCTCCGCATCCGCGCTGAAGGCCCTTATCGGTCTGGAAAGAAGAAGAGCGATTGCTGAAAACCCTCAGACAAAATATCGATTTGCTCATCTTTGTGTTGATCGTGGCCGGATTCACTCTCGTAGCGGCCCAGCGGCTCGGGGAAGTTCCCGTGCCTCAGGTCGACGAGTCCTACATGATGCAGACGTCTTATGAGATGTTGAATCGTGGGGCTCTTTCGCTTCCGTTTCGGCGGTTCATCGGCGGCAACATCGAGAACGACTGGCACTCGCTGACTCCGGTCCACTACGTCATCCAAACCGGGTTCTTCAAGGTCTTCGGTTGGGGTATCACCGAAGGCCGCGCGTTCAACCTGACGCTTGCGATCATTGTGCTGCTGCTCGTGTTTCTGATCGGCAGGAGACTCTTTGATTGGCGAGTAGGAATCATCGCGGTTGTGTTGATCGTGTGCGATGTTTTTTTCCTGGAACGAAGCCGCTTTCTGAGAAACGACTACAGCGCGGTGATGTTTGCGCTTGCGGCCTTCTACTTGTATGAGGCTGCGGAGCGAAGAAAAAGCTGGCGGTTATTCTTAGCGTCGGGGCTCACG
>Ga0070699_100000028_pt1 | contig 156839 bp, 156 predicted proteins | sample KBSK1503metaG_FD_65473 | JGI IMG/M metagenome (GOLD analysis project Ga0070699, IMG submission 65473) | Corn, switchgrass and miscanthus rhizosphere microbial communities from Kellogg Biological Station, Michigan, USA - KBS K1-50-3 metaG | ecosystem: Host-associated > Plants > Roots >... | reverse complement strand
GACTCCTTGAGGGCCTCGCGCACCATCCGGACGGCTCGCTCCCGGATCTCTGGCGGGTAGCGGCGCTGGCTCGGCTGGCTCCTCTTGGTAGTGTTCGATGCAGACATGTGACTCCTTTATTCCCAACGGAAGGAGTCTCCATCGAACCCAGGGCAGTCCAGCCCTCCGTCCGGCTCCGGACGCCCAAATTCGAGACCGTCGGCTGTAGTCGCGGCTGTAGCGACTTCTTGACCACTTCGTCGGTCTCGACACCGTCGAGGTCGGCCGGCAGCCTCCGAACGGGCCGCACGGGATCTCATCGTGCACAGATGGCCCGGCAACCGCATTCAGCCACCGCCGCGGGCGCGAGCAGCGCTTGCGGCCAGCCTAGCGTCGGCTAGGCAAGCGGCCTCGAGGGCAGCGCAGGCTGTAGTTGTGGCTGTAGCCGCGCGCAGCCGGCTTGCCACTCAGGTAGGTTGGCTCCAGCGTGATTGTCGAGATCAGAGGCGTCAACGGTCCCGGACGGCGTTGCCAGCCCTCGCCGGAACACGGTCCATACGAGGACGTTCACGTGGGAGTGGGCCGCTTCAGGGATCCCATCGGGTTGGTACCTGGGGATATCCGGCAGGCCGAGTGGCAGGTCCCCGTCCGGGTGGTTTGGCGGGACGGGCGCCCCGACTTCCGGGGTCCGCACGTCGACGGCAAGCGCGAAGATCGCCACATCTACCTGGACTGGTTCAGCCGTGAACCAGATGGCGAGCTCAGGCTCTTCCGCCGTGGCAAGGTCATGCTCGAAGGAGTCGACCCGAGCCTCGTGAAACAGGCGGAAGACACCGGCGCTCACCTGATGTGTACAGCCAACCTGACCAGCGAGAAGGGCCTTCCAAGCACCGCCCGCCTCTGGGCGCCGGACCTCCGGTGGAGCGTCGCCAGTGCGATCAGTGAGGCGACAGCAAACAGCGGTCCGGTTAGTCAGCGAAGCTGACCGGCTCGGCTAAGGCGGGGATCGCCAGTCCCCGCGAAAGGCCGCCAAGCCGGGATGCGGATCGCCGAGGTGTCTCATCAGCGTGAGCGTCTCTTTGATGGCTCTTGCATGGTCAGCGATCGGCGCACCGGGTACCCCGGTCGGCGTCGGTGTGGCGTCTAAAGGCCACACGTGGCGGGCGCCGAAGATGACGACGTTCCTGGTTTCCGGCAGCGCGGCACTCGGATAGACCTAGGGCTTCGGCTCGGCCTCCGCGAAGCCAAGCCGTGAACCGGCCTCCTGGCAGGCAGAGTGGTCGTCGTCTACGAGATCGCCGGCCTCCAAACACACCTCGCCTGCCGTAGCGGGTCACCGTGCCGCTGATTCGTTCAGACGGTTCGCAGTGCCACGGTGGGCGGCATCCGAGACGCCCGAACTGCCGGCACCAGGCCAGCGAGCGCGCCGATCAGCAACGCCGAGGCGATGCCGCCCGCCAACGCCTCGACCGGAATCACGACGGACCATCCCTTCGAGCCGGCGTACACAGCCGTAGCCGCGGCCCCTGCGACGACGCCCGCGACGCCGCCCAAAACGGCGAGCAGGATCGACTCGGCGAGGAACTGCGTCCGAATCTGGCCTTTCGTCGCACCGAGGGCGCGACGGAGCCCGATCTCCGAGCGTCGTTCCAGGACCGAGATGATCATAATGTTGGCCACCCCGACTGCGCCGACGATGAGCGCCACCACGCCGAGCCCGAGGAAGAGGCTGTTGAACGCCCCCGCGGCAGCGGCACGAGCGGTCAGCACGTCGGACGGCTGGCTGACGTTCACCTCGTAGGGCGCTTCAGGGTTGGCGGTCCGCGCGAGCAGAGACTGCACCGCGGCCTCGTGACCGATCGCGGTACGAACGTAGATCGTAGTCGGCGGGCCTGCCTTCTCCTCGCCGCCGGCGAGGCTGACGTAGCCGAGGTATGTCTCTGCGGCAGGGTAGCCGACCAGGGCGCTGGCGTCGACGTCGGGCGCCAGCGGCGAGGGGTCGAGGATGCCCGCGACGTTGAACCACTGGCCGCCGAGCCATATCCGCTGATCGGGAAATAGCCGGTCGATGCCGAGCTGTCGCGCCGCCACGGAACCGAGCACGGCGACCGGTTCGCCCGCGGTGCCCTCGTTGAGCCACGCGCCTCGCGCCATGCCGGTGCCGAGCACCGAGAGCAGGTTTAGGCTCGTCGCCCGGACCTCGATCCCGCGCGTTTTGGCTGCCGGGATCATCGAGTTCCGGTACACCTTCTCGTCCTTCATCAGCGCGGTATCCGCCACGTGCTCGACGTTGTCCAGGAGCGTGATCCGCGCCGGTGCTTCCAGGGGCAGCTGCGCAGCCCCTCCGCTGAAGCTCTGTCCAGCCTCGACCGTCAGCATGTTGGTGCCGAGCTGGTTGATCTCGGCAATTAGCCCCGCTTGCGACGAGGCAGACAGCCCGAGGACTCCGACGATCGCCGCTGTTCCGATCGCGATCCCGAGCGCAGACAGCGCGGCCCGCAGCGGCCGGGAGCGCAGCCCGACACTCGCGACGCGCAGCCCGTCCTCCGGTCGCAGCCGCCCGCTCCGGGCGCTCATGACGCCGAGCCCTGCACAGTATCGGAGACCACCTGACCGTCCAGCAGCCGAATCTGCCGAGGCAACCGCTCGGCGATGCCGATGTCGTGGGTGATCAGGAGGATGGTGGCTCCGGCGGCGTTGAGCTCGCGGAGAAGCTCCATGATCGACGCGCCCGTCGCGCTGTCGAGGCTCCCGGTCGGCTCGTCGGCGAGAATGACCGCCGGCTGACCGACAAGGGCCCGGGCGATCCCGACGCGCTGCCGCTCGCCCCCAGACAGCTTGGTCGGCTTGAATTTCGCCCGGCCCGAGAGCCCGACGCGTTCCAGCGCCTCGTCCGCCCGTCTGTAACGCTCGGCCGCGGGGACACCCGCGTAGAGCAGCCCGTCGGCGACGTTCTCGCGCACCGTCGCATGCTCCGCGAGGAAGAACTGCTGGAAGACGAAGCCGATTTCCCGCGCCCGCAGCAGCGACACCTGGCGATCGCCTAGACGCGCAGCGTCGACCCCGGCGATACGGACTACGCCGTCGGTGGGCCGCTCCAGCGTCCCGATGATGTGCAGGAGCGTCGACTTGCCCGACCCCGACGGCCCGACTATCGCGACCAGCTCGCCCCTCCGCACTGAGAACGACACACCACGCAGGGCAGGCACGGGCGGCTGCTCACCGTAGACCTTGGTCACCGCCTCCAGCTCCAGGACCGATTCGCCGCTCATGGCGACGGCACCACCACCTGATCGCCTTCGTGCAGATCGCCGTCAACCTGGACCCGTCCGCCCGCCGTGTCGAATAGCCCCAGCTTCACAAGCACCAGCTCGCGCCGGCCGCCGGCGCGCACGACCTCGACCGCGAAGCCGCCGCCGGTCTTCCCGACGAGGGCGGTGACGGGGACGCTGAGCGCGTCTTCCACGCCCTTGGTCGTGATCTCGACCCGGACAGGGGCCATGTCGAGCCCCCGCGCCTTGTCTGGGTTGTCGAGACTGATGAGCGCCGGGATCGTCGCCTGGCCGGCGCTGTTGTTCTGTGCAGCCGGGACCTGGGCGACCGTCCCGAGCCGGTCCACCTTCCCCGTCACCGACATGTTGCCTGGCAGGGTGATGTGGGCCACGTCGCCCGGCACCACCTCTCCCTGCTGAGACGGGTCGAGCGCAACCTGCACCTCGGGGGTGTCGGAGGTGCCGGACAGGACCGATGCACCCGGCGAGGCGGCTCCGCCGAACTGGCCGCTCACCTTGACGATACGCAGCGGCTCGGGCAGGAACACCGCCCGACCGAATTGCAGCGCCCCTGTCTCCGCCTCGCCCAGCTTCGCCTGCAGCTTCTCGAGCGCAACCGCGGTCGCGGCGCTGTAGTAGTCAGAGGAGGGGTCGAGCTGCGAGCCGGTCGCGTAGCCCAGGCTCACGAGGTTGGCGTTGAGTTCGGTGACGTCAGGTCCGCTCGCGCCCTCAAAGAGGGAGCGGTACGCCGGTGTCGAGCCGCAGAGCAGCAGCACGGCCTGGTCGTCCACCCGATAGAGGATGCGTCCGCAATCGACCTTGTCGCCGACCTCGGGGAGCTGGGTGTAGATCCCAGCGGCTTGGTTGATCACCGAGTACGGCGAGCCATCGGAGCGCGCACGGTAGCCAAGCGTCCCCGCCACCGACACGACGGCTGAGAGCTTTCCCCTCTCCACCTTAGCCGTGCTGGCCGGCGCCGGCTGTCCGGCCGCGGTCGCAGCCTTCGGACGGGAGACGGCTGCGAGAGCGGCGGTGGCGGACGCGGCAACCAGGACCATCGCTCCGGCGAGCAGCCACGTCTTGCGCATCACTGGCCCCCCGTCACCCCCGCCGCCGCCGCGAAGTCGCGGCACTTCCTCATCGCCGCGTGCAGAATCGTCTTACCGTCAGACGTTGCCGCGGACGGGATTCGATTCGTGTCGATGAGCGGCCCATTTGGGTCAGGGTCCGGGAAGTCCTTCACTCCGTTGTCACGTATGCACTGCGCGAACTTGAGGGCAGCCTGCTGCTGCTCGGCGCTCCTCTTCTTGCCCGTGAACCCGGCGGGCTCGAGGTCTCGACACGCGCTAAGCGCCTGCTGGAACGTCGCGCTGTTTGGGTCCACCGACGACCCGTTGGCCACCGAATCCATCGTCAGCGCGCCCGATGCGTCCGGGTCCGGGAACTGGCTGACGCCGTTATCGCGCATGCACTGCGAGAACTTCATCGCCTGCTCGCGATTGGCGGCGGTGCTGTTGCCGCCGCTGGCGTCCGCAGGTGCGTTCGAGCAGGCCGCGACGATCAGGACGAGCAGGGCAAGCGCGGCGGGCGACCATACTCTCATGGTCATGTCCTATCAGCGGCTGGGAACCGGCCAGGCCGCGGTTCGCGCTGGTTCGCATCAGTCATGCCCGCATTCAACGTGGGTGCCCGTTGCCGGCACGTATGCGCTTTTCGATATGACGGCGATACGCCGGCGCCCATAGCATCGACCGAGTGCGCGTGCTGATCGTCGAGGACGAGCCGTACATGGCGGAGGCTATTCGGGACGGGCTCCGTCTGGAAGCCATAGCGGGCGACATCGCCGCTGATGGCGAGACCGCGCTCTACCTGCTGAGCGTCAACGCCTATGACATCGCCGTTCTCGACCGCGACATCCCGCGCCCCTCCGGCGACGAGATCGCGAGGCGGATAGTGGCATCGGAGAGTGGCATGCCCATCCTCATGCTCACGGCCGCCGACCGGCTGGATGACAAGGCCTCCGGGTTCGAGCTTGGCGCCGACGACTACCTCACGAAGCCCTTTGAACTCCGAGAGCTGGTGCTGCGCCTCAGAGCGCTCGACCGCAGGCGCGCGCACAGCAGGCCGCCGGTCCGCGAGATCTCCGGCCTCCGGCTGGACCCGTTCAGGCGCGAGGTCTACCGCGACGGCCGCTACGTCGCCCTGACCCGCAAGCAGTTCGCCGTCCTGGAAGTCCTCGTTGCCGCCGAAGGCGGCGTGGTCAGCGCCGAAGAGCTGCTGTCACGGGCGTGGGATGAGAACGCGGACCCGTTCACGAACGCCGTGCGGATCACGGTCTCGGCACTGCGCAAACGCCTCGGCGAGCCGTGGCTGATCGCGACCGTGGCCGGCGTCGGGTACCGGATCGACACTCAGCTAGACGCGCGGCCTGAGGGGCGAGCGCGTGGATAGAGCCCGTGGTTTGAGCGTTCGCCTCAAGCTCACCCTCAGCTATGCCGGCTTTCTCATGCTGGCCGCGGCCCTGCTACTCGCCGCCGTGTGGGAGTACATCCTGCGCTACGTGCCGAACCGTAATCGCGGCCTTCTCTACATCGCGCCCAACCGGTACCTACTCCTGCACACCTTCGCTCCGGCCGCAGCCGGCGTGCTGGCGTTCCTGTTGGCGTTCGGTCTCCTCGGAGGCTGGCTACTTGCCGGCTGGATGCTCGATCCGCTGACTCACATAACGGATGCCACCCGCAAGGCCGCGAACGGATCGCTCTCGCATCGGATCCGCCTTCGAGGCCGTAGCGACGAGTTCCACGAGCTCGCAGACGCCTTCGACACGATGCTCGCGCGGCTGGAAGCACACGTCGCCGAACAGCAAAGATTCGTGGCCAACGCGTCGCACGAGCTGCGCACCCCTCTGGCGATCACGCAGACACTCCTCGACGTAGCCCGTAGCGACCCGAACGGTGACGCCGGCGACCTGGTCGACCGGCTCCACGCCGTCAACGTCCGGGCTATCGGCCTCACGGAAGCCTTGCTCCTGCTCAGCCGCGCCGAGCAGCGGTCCTTCACCCGCGAGCACGTCGACCTATCGCTCATAGCCGAAGAAGTGACCGAGACTCTCCTTCCCCTCGCGGAAAAGCGCGGCGTCACAATCACGACGTCCGGCAACATGTCGCCGACCATCGGCTCACACGCCCTGCTGCTGCAGCTGACCACCAACCTCGTGCACAACGCAATCGTGCACAACCTCGCTGAACACGGCACCGTGAATGTTTGGACCGGGGGTGACGCCAAAAGTGTCGTGCTCTTTGTCGAGAACACCGGCGAGGAGCTCACTCCACAGTTGGTCGCCACGCTTCTCGAGCCGTTCCGTCGCGGCACCGAACGTGTCCGCACTGACCACGCCGGAGTCGGTCTCGGGCTGGCAATCGTGAAGAGCATCACGCAAGCGCACGATGGCACGATCGCCCTCGCCGCGCGGCCCACGGGCGGTCTCAGCGTCACGGTCACGCTACCCGCCGCACCAGAGCAGACGGGCGGCGACCGTCCGACGGAATTGGCCCATGCGCCTCAGGAGAGTGCCAGCCGCTAAAGAACGCGTTGGACGGTGACAGCGGCGCAACGCAGCCTCCATCCATGGCCATCGCCGAGATTCCCTCGGTGCCCGCCTCGACAGGTACCGACGATCAGGAGAGAACTGTTAGCGGGTCGCCGACGTTTGCCGACGCACCTCAGCGCGTTGATCTTGCGCTCAGAGATCAGCCGGATCCGCTCCGGCAGTCGGCAGCGGCCCACACCGCCACCTATAGAAGGCGCCGCTTGAAGCGATCGCCGAGCTACAACCCGACCAGGCCAGCCACATGAGACGCCTCCGACATCGCCGGGGTGCGCGCAAATCCCACGCGTCGTTGTTCACCCGAAAGGGCGCCAGCCGCGGTGGATCGGTCGCTGATTCGAAACCGCTGGTGATTTGCTAACAACCGCCGCACGGCCGCAGCCCTTGCGCAAGGTCCCTCCTAACAGCGCGCAACGCGTTGAGCCGTGCGCGATGGCGCTGACGTCGAGTTCACCGCGCCGCCCGTTCGAATTCGTGAGGCCGCACGGTTCTGCGCAGTGCGCGCTGGACCGCGAAGGCGGCAGACTGCGGCACCTTGAACTCGACAAGAAGGCTCCGGAAGGCACGTTGGCTGTAGTTCGCGCGGAGCGACTAGCTGTAGTTTTGGCTGTAGTCGCCTCTCTCCCCTACCCTGCGAGAAGCGCTAACGCCGGTTAGTACGTATTCAAAGAGGTGGTCGGGGGCCCGGGATTCGAACCCGGGGCCTCACGGTCCCGAACCGTGCGCGCTGCCGGACTGCGCCAGCCCCCGCCCGTCCCGAGATCCGAATTCTAGCCGCCTGTCGGAATACCCGCCGCCGAGTGGCGCCACCCCTCCACCGGTCGGCCACCCCTCGACACCGCCCGCAGGGCCGAGGATGCCGGCTTCTCGATCCTCCTGCTTCGGGACCACCTCGTCGAAGGCCCTTCCCCCACCAGTGGGCGCCAGTGGGCGCCACTGACCGCCCTTGCGGCCTCCCAGGGAGCCGCTTCGAACTCGGCCTCGGTGCCGGATTTCTGCACCGAGACTTCGCCGAGGCGGGCCCCCAGTTCGACCAGCCTGGCGAGCGGTGGGCCGCCTGGAGGAGTCAAGTCGGCTCGGTGCCACCCATCGTCGACCTCTTCCAAGAGCGACGCGAGACGTACGGTCTCTCCTACTTCGTGGTCTGCGATCGAGTCCTCGATGCGATGGCACCAGCCGTGCGCAGCCTGGTCACGAGCGCAGCGCCGTGAGCTCGGTGGGGGTCGCCATCAGGGTGGCGGTCGCCTCGGCGATCCGCTCATGGTCGCCAGTCCGCTCGATAAAGGCGCTTGCGTACACCAGAGTCCGGCGCACCTTGTCCACTCGACCGACCACCCGCACGCGGTCGCCAAGCCTCAGTGGCTGCCGGAAGCGCACCTCAAGGCGGCCTGTCAGGCCGGGATGGCCGGCGTGCCAACCGGCCCAGCCAACAGCCTCGTCCAGCATCAGCGCGATCATGCCGCCGTGGATCATCCCCCGCCAGCTCTGATACCGGTCGGGGACTTCGAACTCGCAGACGGACCCGTCCACGGTGGGCTCGAATCGCATCTTGAGGCCTTCGTCGTTGTCCTGGCCGCAGCCAAAGCAGTGGCCGTCGTAGGTCACCAGCACGCGGTATAAGTTAGCCATGCCGCTTGAGCTGAAACATTTGCTGGTCGAGGACGCCCTCCCGGCGGTGCTCATCACATTGAACCGCCCAGAGCAGCGCAATGCCCTGTCGACGCCGCTCATGCACGACCTGACCGAGGAGCTGGATCGCCAGAGCGCCCGCCCCGAGATTCGCGCCATCATTCTCCGGGCCAACGGGCCCGCTTTTTCCGCTGGCCATGACCTGAGCGAGCTGGTCGATCGGACCCTGGAAGAGGAGCAGGAGGTCTTCGCCGTCTGCACCAGGCTGATGGAGACCATTCAGCGCATTCCCCAGCCTGTCATCGCGGCCGTTCAGGGCATCGCCACCGCCGCGGGCTGCCAGCTCGTGGCCACCTGCGACCTTGCCATCGCGGCGGAGGAGGCGCGATTCGCCACGCCTGGCGTCAAGATCGGCCTCTTCTGCTCGACGCCGATGGTTGCCGTCAGCCGGAACGTCGGTCGCAAGCGGGCGCTGGAGATGCTGCTGACCGGCCGTCCGATCGACGCCGGAACGGCTGCCGACTGGGGACTGGTCAACCGCGTAGTGCCGGCCGGCCAGCTCGACAGCTCAGCACTGGAGCTCGCCAACGAGATCGCCGCGTCCAGCCCGCTCACCCTCCGAATCGGCAAGCGCGCGTTTTACGAGCAGATCGACGTTGGGCAGCACGAGGCCTACGGGCGGATGTCGCAGACGATGGCCGAGAACGCGATGACCTGTGACGCCCAGGAGGGCATGAGCGCCTTCCTGCAAAAGCGCCGGCCGACCTGGACCGGCACGTAAGGCCGCCGCACCTCCCGCTACGGCGCCGCTGACTGACTGTCGATTCGGGCGACCGCCGTTCGACTACTGGTATCCGAATCGTGAGCGGCAAGAAGGAATGGAGGCCAGCAATGAAGTACCGGTGTCTGTTGTACGTGGCAGAGGACACGATCCCAGCTCCGGGCACGCCCGGGTTCGGCGACGTGCGCGCCGCCAATGTGGCAGCAACCGGAGCAATGACGAAAGCTGGCGTGCTGGTGGACAGCGCCCCGCTCCAGCCGGTGAGGTCGGCCACCACTCTTCGTGTCCGCGATGGCGAGACGCTGCTGACCGATGGGCCATTCGCCGAGCTCAAGGAGCAGATTGGCGGCTATTGCCTGCTCGAATGCGCGAGTCTCGACGACGCGCTGCGATGGGCGGCAGCCATCCCGGCAGCCCGGTCCGGGTCCGTCGAGGTGCGCCCGGTCATTGACGTCGGGAGTCGCACCTGAGCGACGGCCTTGATGCCGTGTTCCGCGCTCACTGGTGGCCGGCTCTGGCCGCCGTGACGCGGCTGGTAGGTGATCTGGAGGCGGCTGAGGACGCTGTCCAGGAGGCCTGTGCGGCGGCTGTCGTCCAGTGGCGCACAGGCGGAGTTCCCCTGAACCCTGGTGCGTGGTTGGTCGGCACGGCGCGGCACAAGGCGGTGGACTGGCAGCGGCGTGAGGCGAGGCGGGCCCACAAGGAGAAGGCTGCCGTGCGTGAGTATGGACTGCCGGATCAACCTTTCCAGACGGGGCCAATAGCCGACGACCAGCTGGCGCTGATATTCATGTGTTGCCACCCGGCGCTCGAGGTTGCGGTGCAGATCCCGCTCACGCTTCGATCCGTGTGCGGGCTGACCACGCCGGAAATAGCCACCGCGTTCCTTGTGCCCGAGGCGACTATGGCTCAGCGCCTCGTGAGGGCGAAGCGCAAGATCCGCGAGGCTGGCATCCCTTTTCGCGTGCCGGCGGCCGATACCCTGGCCGAACGGCTCGCTTCAGTCTTGCGGGTCATCTACCTGGTGTTCACGGAGGGTCACCACGCGTCGCGCGGCGACCAGCTCGTGCGGCTGGAACTGTGCGAGGAGGCGATCCGCCTCGCTCGGGCACTGGCCGATCTTCTGCCGCAGGAACCTGAGGTCAGCGGCCTTCTCGCGCTGCTGCTCCTCGTGGAAGCTCGCCGACCCGGCCGCATCGATGACGCAGGCGACCTCGTTCTCCTTGAGGACCAGGACCGCTCCCGCTGGCACCACGCCAAGATCGCCGAGGGCGCGGCCCTGGTCGAACGCGCTCTGCGGGCTCGACGACCTGGGCCGTACCAGGTTCAGGCCGCGATCGCTGCCTGTCACTCCAGCGCTCCCAGCGCCGCCGCGACCGACTGGGCTGAGATCGTCGGACTGTATGACGAGCTCCTTCGCTATCAGCCGACGCTCGTGGTGGAGGCGAACCGCGCTGTGGCCGTGGCCATGCTGCAAGGTCCCGCTGCCGGCCTGGCCCTCTTCGACGCCATGGCCGGCAATTCGCGGGCCGTTGGCTGGCCGCCCTTACACGTCGCGCGTGCCGACCTTCTGGGGCGACTTGGTCGAAACTCGGAAGCAGTTGACGCCTACCAGGTCGCATTGGCTCTTGAACCGCCGGCCGTCGAGCGCGCCTTCATCAGCAGGCGCATCCTGTCGCTCAGATCACGCAAGACCACCGGCCGCTGAGCCGCAGCTTGTCGTGTTGCTGTTCAGGTCGGTCAGGGTGGCCTGGGGTGTGCCCGGGCATCACGAAGGGCCCCCGGCGCGATGGACGGAGCACGGCGGCCCTTCCTCAAACGTTCGCGCCTTCGCGGTCGGCATGCTTTGACGCTATGATGCGCTTATGGCAAAGGTGCGAACCACGCTCACTATCGAGGAGGAGGTTCTGCGGTGGGTGAAAGTTCGGGCCGCGCGCCAGGGCAAAGGCGACAGCGAGGTCATCGAGGAGTCACTCCGCCGCGACCTTGGTCTTGAGCTACTCGAGCGACTGTGGGAAAGGAACCGGCTCGATGAAGCCGATGCCGCTGCCCTCGCGGTCGAGGCTCAACATTCCACCCGCCGCCGACGCCGTTAGTGAGTGCGTGCCGTTCTCGACCCCAACGTGCTGATCTCTGGGTTACTGGGCCCCACCGGGGCGTCAGCGCGGCTGCTGGTGCGGTGGCTGGCTGGCGACTTCGAGCTGATCGTGTCCGAGCACCTGCTGGCCGAGCTGGCACGGGCCCTGGCATACCCAAGACTGCGGTCTCGGATCACGCCTGACGAAGCCCGATCTTTCGTTCAGATCCTCAATCAGAGCGCAACCACATGGCCGGACTCCCGGGGTGGGTCAAAGCAGTCAACGGATCCTGGCGACGACTACCTGATGGCCCTAGCCGCCAGCAGTGCGGCGGTTCTCGTCTCCGGCGACAAGGATCTCTTGGTTCTGGCTCCCGCCCTGCCGATCTGCTCGCCGTCCGAATTCCGGGCCAGGCTGGGTGACTAGCCCGCTCAGAGGCATCCGAACATCGCGCTTCTGTTCGTGCACTCGGTGTGGCCGACTGGCCTTGCTGGACAGTCCCTCGCCCGGAGACGCTGCAATGCCCTGGCCGAACGGCTCCCTTCCTTCTCTGGGCCGCCCTTCCACATCGCGCGTGACGACCTTCTGGGACGACTTGGGCGAAACTCGGAAGCAGTTGACGCCTACCAGGTGGCATTGGCTCTTGAACCGCCGGCTGTCGAGCGCGCCTTCATCAGCAGGCGCATCCTGGCGCTCAGGTCACGCAAGACCACCGGCCGCTGAGCCGCAGCTTTGTCGTGTTGCTGTTCAGGTCGGTCAGGGTGGCCTGGAGTGTGCCCGACTCCTCGTCCGAACCGACCACGAACGTGGCGGAATCGCCCGCGGAAGTCTCCCAGACCGCCGACCCGTCTGGCTTGCTCACCTGCACCGAGACGACCGGAGCCCGATAGCTGCCAGGCCCGCCGTATGGGCGCACCCTGACAAGCAGGCCGTAGACGTCCTGTCCGACGGTCCCGTACAGCGTCGAGGCCCAGGCACCGCCGTAGCGGGAGTTGTGGCCGGTGCACTCGCTGCGGGTCGCCGGATTGCCCACCACCACCTGGTATATCGTGCCCCTCACGTCCCCGGTGAAGGTGAGCGACTCGGCCCAGTTCGCCCTGGGAGAGCTGGTGGCCGTCGGCGCCGGCGGAGCCGGCGACGGGACATCGGTGCCGGGCACAGCAAGGTTCGCGCATGCCCCACCCATGAGTACCGCTGCGACTGCGGCGATGCTACGGATGCTGAGACGACGAGAGGGACGGAGTGCGGCGGTCAATGGCGTGACGCCTCGACTTTAACGCCTCGTCCACGACAGTGCCAAACGCGCCAACTGCGAAGTCGAGGCATGTGATCTCATTGGAGTCGGATGACTGACGAGCACAGCCCGGAGGCCATGGCATCTGCGATGCGCTCGATCGAGGCCGCGTTCCTGGTGGACGGCCAGGGCGCCACCCTCGCAGAAGCCACCGAGGTCTGGCTCGTGCGCCATGGCGACTGCTATGACGGGATCATGGGCGAGGACCCTCCCCTCTCGCCCCAGGGCCGAGTGCAGGCTCAAAGGCTGGCCGAGCGGCTCAGCCGCCTGAACTTCGACGCCGTCTACTCCAGCCCGCTGCGGCGAGCACTGGAAACGGCTCGAGCGATCCGCCCAGACGTGCGCCTGGATGAACGTCTCGTGGAGGTCCACACGGAACTGGAGGACGGCCACGTACATCCAGCCGAAGCGCCCGATCAGGTGCTGGCCCGCATGCGCGAAGCCGTCGACGACGCCGTGGCCGCTCACCCAGGTGGGCGCCTCCTGATGGTCGGCCACGGCGTGGCCATCCTCGGCTATCTCTGCGACGTGCTGCGGCTCGAATTCGGGACGCTGCGCCTGCTCCCCTACTACACGAGCGTCAACATCGTGCGGGTGTCGGGCGACCGCAGGATGGTGGGGAGCCTGGCTGACGTCGCGCACCTCGAGGGCGTTCCGTGACCGACGAGCAGATCCGCTCCGACCTGGAGCGCTTCCTGGGCGAGTCAGTGCGCTCGGTAAGTGTGATCCCCGAGGGCCACTCCGGCTTCACATACTGGGTCGACCTGGACGGCCGTCGGGCCGTCATGCGGCTCCCGCCGCCGGGCGCTCGCATCGCCGGTCCGGCCGACATCCCTCGCCAGGGGCGGTTGATGGACGCGCTCAACCGCCGTGGCTTGCCGGTGCCGGCCGTGCTGACGATGAGCGACCAGCCCGTCATTGACGGTCGGCCGTTCTACCTGCTGGAGGCTGTGGACGGCGACCGCATCGAGAAGGTTGTCGGGACCGTCCCCAACGTGCAACTTGCAGGCTCCGCAGTGGCGGTGCTGAAGCAGCTCCAGCGCGTGCCGGTGGCCGAAACGGGGATCGGCAAAGAGCCGCCGGCCAGTCTCGACTCCGAGATCGCCCGCTGGACGTGGCTGATGGACCGCGCGCCTGAGGAGCTGACCGGCGAGGCGCCCGCCGCCGCCAACCTCCTCAAGGCCCACAAGCCGACCGAGCGCGCTCCTGTGCTCGTCCATGCCGACTTCCACTACGGCAACATGCTCTTTCGCAACGGCGGAGTAGTCGCACTGCTGGATTGGGAGATCGCGCAGCTCGGCCAGCCGCTCCTCGACCTGGCCTGCCTAGCCGTGGTGGCGCATGCGAGCCGCACCGGCGAAGATCGGGTCCCGGGCGGCGGGGCGGTGTCCGTACCTGACGACGTGCTGCTGGACATGTACGAGGCCGAGCCGGAAGAGTTCCGCTGGTACCTGGCATTCACGTACTACAAGTACGCGAGCATCTTCGGCTACAACCTGATGCTGCATCGGCGCGGCAAGCGGCCGGACCCCGTGTACGAAGAGCGGACGACGACCATCGTTGACTTCATCGCCGAGGCGCATAAGCTCCTCGACGACGGCTGACCAAGGGAGGCAAACAATGGCCTGGGACTTCTCAACGGAACCCGAGTTCGAGAAGAAGCTCGAATGGATGCGTGAATTCGTCCGCGAAGAGGTCTTCCCCCTCGAGGTGCTGGACACGGACGAACAGACCTTCAAGGACATCGTCAGATCGCTGCAGGGCGAGGTGAAGCGGCAAGGCATGTGGGCGGCCCATCTGCCACCCGATCTTGGCGGTCAGGGATTCGGCCAGGTCAAGCTCGGGCTGATGCACGAGATCGATGGGATGTCGACGTGGGCGCCGCAGATCTTCGGCAACCAGGCGCCCGATTCCGGCAACTCGGAAGTGCTCGCGATGTTCGGCACGCCCGAGCAGAAGGAGCGCTGGCTTTATCCCTTGCTGGACGGCAAGATACGGTCCGGCTTCTCCATGACCGAGCCGATGCACGCCGGCTCAGATCCCGTGAACATGTCAACCACCGCCGACCTGGTGGGTGACGAATGGGTCATCAACGGTCACAAGTGGTTCACCTCCAACGGGCTCATCGCCGACCTGCTGCTGGTCATGGCCGTCACCGATCCGGATGCCGGGCCGTACGAGCGGGCCTCGATGTTCCTGGTCCCCACCGACACTCCGGGGGTCAACCGGCTGCGCAACATTCCGACGATGGCAGGTGGCCACGAGCAGTACGGCCACGGCCACTCGGAGATCCGCTACGAGAACGTGCGCATTCCAAAGGAGAACATCATCGGCAGGCCGGGCGACGCGTTCCGGATGGCGCAGGCCAGGCTGGGTCCAGGGCGCATCCACCACTGCATGCGGTGGTTGGGACAGGCCCGCCGCGCGTTCGACATGCTGTGCGAGCGAGCATTGCAGCGTGAGGCGTTCGGAGGTCCGCTGGCCAAGAAGCAGACGGTGCAGAACTGGATTGCCGACTCGGCGGCAGAGATGCAGGCTGCTCGCCTCATGACGCTGCACGCCGCGTGGATCATCGACCAGCAAGGCGCCGCAGCCGCCCGAAAGGAGATCTCTCTGATCAAGTTCTACGGAGCCAGGGTCCTGCACGACGTGATCGATCGAGCGATCCAGATCCATGGATCGTGGGGCTACTCGAGCGACCTGCCGCTCGAGGCGATGTACCGCCACGCGAGGGCGGCGCGGCTGTATGACGGCCCTGACGAGGTACACCGGCAGTCGGTGGCGCGCTACATCCTCCGCGACTACGAGAAGCCGGACGGGTGGCTGCCGCGCGAGCACATTCCGACGCGGAAGGAGGCCGCCGAGCGCAAGTTCGCCCAGCTGCTCGAGGAGGCGACGGCCAACCTCTGATCTGAATCCGGGCGACGTGCTCGGCGTCAGCGCCGAGTATCGATCACGTCCAGGCCGCAATTACGTGCAGCTTGGAGAAAGTCGCCGTCGGCGCACACCAGCACATCCGCGCGCGCTCGTATTGCCGAGGCCAGGTGCACGGCGTCGTGGCCACGCAGCGCCCGCTGCTCGGCCAGGTCTGCTGCGACTTGCGCCACGACCGGCGAGGCCTCGACCACGTCGACCCGTCAGCCGCGCCCGCGCAGCCGCGAGGCTAGCTCGAGCCTCGACGTACAGCAGCCGTCCACTCACCACAGCGGAGACCTCCTCCCACACACAATGTGCTGTCGTCGAACCTGCTTCGGTCACAAAGAGCTTGAGGAAGGCCCAGGTACCGAAGTAGGCGGTGCTCACCGGCTCTGTTCAGTCACCAGGTCGCTGACAGTGGGTCCCGCCTCCGCGCTGACAGGCTCTGGCAGCCAGCCGTCGTGCGGCTTCCTGGCCGGCGTCATTTCGCCGCTTGCAATCAGCTGGGCCAGCCGCTCCGTGCTGGTTCACAATGCGGCTTGGACTCGTCTGGGCCCGCGCTTGTTCGGGCGCGACTCTAAACTCTTCGCGTGGCCGTTACGCAGCCAGAGGCCAGGCAGGTCGAGCCTCAATCCGCCACCGTCCGGAACCCCTACTCCGTCCTTCCCAACTGGCTGTACCCCACCTTCGTGGTGGTTGCGCTGTCGCTCTTCGCCCTCTATGCGGCGTGGGTGGTCCTCTTCTTCAAGGACGGACGCTTCGGGCCCTATTTGAGCCCGTTCAACTCGCCGGAGTTCCGCGTCACGGTTGCAGGCTTTGCGATCCCCACCGGTATCTGGATCTTCTGGGTCCCTCTCGTGTTCCGGGCCACGTGCTACTACTACCGCAAGGCCATCTTCCGCAGCTACTTATGGCACCCGCGGTCCTGCGCCGTCCAGGAGCCGAGCCGTGGCATGTATCGCGGCGAGACCCGATTCTTCGTCTTCAACAACCTTCACCGCTTCGCCTTCTACATCGTGGCACTGCAGGTGGGGGTGCTCTGGTACGACGCCATCGCCTCGTTCATCTGGAACAGCGGGTTTCATCTCGGCCTGGGCAACGTGCTGATGCTGGTCAACGTGGTCTGTCTCTCTGGCTACACGTTCGGCTGTCACGCCTTCCGCCACCTGGCGGGTGGCGGCCTCGACTGCTTCAGCTGCCACCGCGCCCGCTACCGGCTGTGGAAGGGAGTGACCGTGCTCAACGTCCGCCACGATCGCTGGGCCTGGATCAGCATGTTCACGGTCTGGGGGGTGGACCTCTACATCCGCCTGCTCCAGCTGGGTGCTCTCCCGCACGGAGCCTGGAACTAAAGGTGGCCGACGTCTCCTACGAGACCGTCGACACCGACGTCCTGGTGATCGGCGCCGGTGGCGCCGGCATGCGCGGAGCGATTGCGGCCGCCACTTCGGGGGCACGTGTGCTCGTCCTCTGCAAGTCGCTGCTCGGCAAGGCCCACACGGTGATGGCCGAGGGCGGCATGGCCGCCGCGCTCGGCAACGTGGCTAGCCTCGACAACTGGGAGGCCCACTTCGCCGACACCATGAAGGGCGGCAAGCTGATCAACAACTGGCGAATGGCACAGATCCATGCGCAGGAGGCCCCTGAACGAGTCCTCGAGCTGGAACGCTGGGGCGCGGTCTTCGACCGGACTCGCGATGGCCGGATCCACCAGCGTCCATTCGGCGCCCACACGTACCCGCGGCTCGCCCACATTGGCGATCGCACCGGGCTCGAGCTGATCCGCAGCCTGCAGGACAAACTCGTGCATACGGATGGCGTCGAGGTTCACATGGAGGTGACGGTCACTCGGCTTCTCACCTCGGAGGGCCGAGCCGCAGGCGCCCTGGCCTATCGGCGGGCGGACGGCAAGCTGGTCGTCTACACGGCCCCCGCCGTCCTGCTTGCCACCGGCGGCGCCGGCCGCATCTACCGCGTCACGTCCAACTCCTGGGAGTGCACCGGCGATGGTCCTGCGCTGGCGTACGAGATCGGCGCCGAGCTCCAGGACTGCGAGATGGTGCAGTTCCACCCGACCGGCATGGTCTGGCCGCCAGGAGTGCGCGGCATCCTGGTTACCGAGGGCGTGAGGGGCGAGGGCGGCCTGCTGCGCAACAAGGATGGCGAGCGCTTCATGGAGCGCTACGACCCGGATCGGATGGAGCTCTCTTCGCGGGACGTCGTGGCCAGGGCGATCAATGCCGAGGTCATCGCCGGCCGGGGTACGCCGCACGGGGGTGCATATCTGGACATCACCCACAAGAGCCCCGACTACATCAGGCGCAAGCTGCCGTCGATGTACGAGCAGTTTCTGAAGCTGGCCAAGGTCGACATCACCCGGGAGCCGATGGAGGTCGCGCCCACCATTCACTACTTCATGGGCGGTGTGCGCGTCCAGGCTGAGACCGGCGCCACAAACGTGCCAGGCCTGTTCGCGGCCGGTGAAGTCGCCAGTGGGCTGCACGGGGCCAATCGGCTCGGCGGCAACTCGCTGTCCGACCTTCTCGTGTTCGGCAAACGGGCCGGACAGGCCGCTGCCGGGTGTGCGGCAGATGGCCCGACGCCGGAGGTCGAACCTGCGCAGATCGACCAGGCGATTGAGACACTGCTATCCCCGTTGAGCCGGCCACATGGCGAGAGCCCTTACAAGCTTCAAGGCGAGCTGCAGGACGCGTGCACGACCTACGCACCCATCATCAGGGACGAGGCGGGCTTGAAGACCGGTCTCGACATCGTGCTCGAGCTGGTTCAGCGGGCCGAGCAATGTGGCACTGGAGGGCCGACCGGCCGGGCGTTCAACCCGGGCTGGCACACGGCCCAGGACCTGCGCTCAATGCTGGTGAGCGCCGAGGCGCTGTTCCGATCGGCGCTGGAACGCAAGGAGAGCCGCGGGGCCCACGCGCGAAGCGACTGCCCCAAGCTCGATCCCAGGTTCGCCCAGGTGAACCTGGTGGTCGCCAGGTCCGAGGGAGGGATGTCCGTTCGGGCAGTCGAGAACGAGGCCATCCCCTACGACTTGACCGAGATCATCAGCCAGTCCTTCCAGAGGTACACCCCCGAGGAGATGTCGTAGCCGTTGATCAACAATGTCGACGTCAGCGTCTTCCGGGGCGACGCCAGCGGTGGCGAGATGGTGACGTACCAGGTCCCGATCAGAGAGGGCATGGTCGTGCTGGACGCCGTCCTCTGGATCCAGGCCAACGTGGCTCCGGATCTCGCGGTCCGCTGGAATTGCAAGGCGGCCAAGTGTGGCTCTTGCTCCGCGGACATCGATGGCTTCCCGCGGCTGATGTGCAAGAGCCCGGTGGCCGACTACGGCACGGAGTTGACGGTTCGACCCATGCACGCGTTCCCGGTGATCCGGGACCTGGTCACGGACGTCAGCTGGAACTATGAGGTCAACAAGAGGATCCCGGGGTTCACGCCGAGCGAGGCCGACATGAGCGACCCTGAGGCGTGGCGCATGCAGCAGGAGGACGTCGACCGCGTCATCGAGTTCCGCAAGTGCATCGAGTGCTTCCTCTGCCAGGACGTGTGCCACGTCCTCCGCAATCACGACCGGAAGGACGCCTTCTACGGGCCCCGGTTCATGATCCGAATAGCGGGCCTGGAGATGCACCCCATGGATGCTCTGGACCGGCGATCGCTGGTCAAGGACGACGCGGGGGTCGGCATGTGCAACGTCACCAAGTGCTGCACCGAGGTCTGCCCCGAGCACATAAAAATCACGGACAACGGCATCATCCCGCTCAAGGAGCGGATGGACGACGTGTACTTCGACCCGATCCGCTGGGCCGCGCGCAAGCTGCGAGGCCGATAGGATTCTCTCCCCCTCCCCCAGCTTCGCCGGGTACTCCCCCCGACTGCGCGGGGGAGAGTTTGACTTTCGGTCAGCGGCTCCGCGTGTCCACCAGCGCGCCCTGAGCGAGCTCCTCGAACCGCTCCAGCTCGTCGGCCGGTGCTTCGATCCCTCGCAGATGCCCCGCATCCGCCAGGTGCCAGCGCGCGTAGAGCCGCGCAACGAGCGCCTTACGCTTGGAGCCCATCCGGTCGCGCTCCGTGTCCGCCTGCTCCAGCAGCAGGGTCGCCGCATAGACGTCCACCATGAACTGCGCGAGTGGGTAGAGTCGAGCCTCCGCCAGCGAGGCGTCCAGCCGAGACCAGCGTTCGATCGCCTCCTCCAGGTCCCCCAACCGCTTCACTACGAGGGAGACAGTCGCCTCTTCTCCGGCTGAAGTCTTGGCCAGCGCCTCCCGCAGCCGCTCCAGGAACGCCATATGCGCCGATTCCCGCACGATGGCTCGCCGGACGTCGAGGCAAAGGATGCTGTCGGGGCCCTCCCAGACCGTGTTGACCTGTGCGTCGCGCAGGATCCTCGCGACCGGCCATTGCTCCGTGTACCCGTTCCCGCCATGCATCTCGATGGCGTCGCTCGCCGCGGTGATGCCGAGGCGAGCCGCCCGCAGCTTGATCAGCGGCGCACTCAGGCGAAGCCGGGGACCGACATACGCGTCGAATACCAGCGCCTGGGCCGCTTCCACCTCCACGATCAGCTCCGCCAGCTTTCGCCGGGCCAGCGGCTGATCGATCAGCGGCGCCCCGAACACGTCGCGGGCACGCGCGTAGCAGAGCGACTCGACGAGGGCCCGCCTGGCGCAGCCAAGGCCCATCATGGCCGTGCCCAGCCGGGCACCGTTGGTCAGCTCCATCATCCTCGCCAGGCCGTGGCCGTCCCCGCCGGCGCCCGCACCGGACGCCGAGGGCGCAAGCATGAACGCTTCGGCATCCACCAGCTCGACCTCCGCCGACGCCACCGCCCTGGTGCCCAGCTTGTCCTTCAATCTCCGGATGCGGATGCCGTTCCGGCTGCCGTCGCGCCGCTTCCACAAGACGAGAAACGGCGCGATCCCTCGTCCCGCGTCCGGCCCGCCCTCCGGCTTGGCCAGCACGACCCATGCCGACCCGTTCGCGTTCGACGCGAACCACTTGAACCCGTTCAGCCTCCACGCGTCCCCGTCTGCCGTCGCGGTGGTCTCCATGGCCGCCAGGTCGGAACCGCCAGTGCGCTCGGTGAGGAGCTGGGCGGTCTCCCCGCCCATGTCATCGCCCATGAGTTCACAGACTTGAGCCTTGACATCCTCCGGCGCGAACTCGGCCACGAGCCGCGCGACCATCTCTCCGCCGGTACCAAGGGCGCAGGTCATCCCGATCTCGGCCTGGTCGAGCATGTAGTTCCAGGCAGCCCCGAGCAGCCGGGGATCGGCGCCCGCCCCCAGTGCCTCGCGCTGGAAGCGCGGTGAGGAGAAGCTGTTGTCCAGGAGGTCTCGCTTGGAGGTCTGAAAGCTCGGGGGCATCACCACGCGGCTGACGTCGTGGCCCCACCGGTCGTAGCGTTCGAGGCGAGGCGGGTTGCGATCCGTCTCCTCCGCCCGCTCCGCGATCGGTCCGCCTATGAGAGCCCCGACCCGCTCCAGTTGGGGCTCCGCCCACGCCAACCCTTTCGGGGTCAGGTGGGCGCGCATGAGGAACTGCAGCGTGGGATCGCAGCTGTACCAGTTGAGCCCCACCGCTCCCAGGTACCGGTTGCTGTCATAGCGACGGGACTTATCGATGCTGCCGAACGGGAGCTGATCTACGGGCTCGAGCAGAAAGCGCGCCATGCCTGACACATTAGGCGCTCGCCGCGTCTTTTAGGCCCCAGCCGACCGCCGTAGTTCAGGGCCCTGAACGATTGGTCCCCTCAAACACCTTGCTCGGCGGCTCTGAGCACCGCCATGGCTCGTTGATACACCGGCTGGTCCACCATGCGGCCCTCGAAGTCGATGACCCCTCTCCCCTCCCGCTGCGCCTGCTCGAACGCTTCGACCAGACGCCGGTTCACCTCGATCTCTTCGGCGGAGGGCGTGAACGCGTCGTTGGCCAGAGCCACCTGCCGCGGGTGTATGCAGAGCTTGCCGGTGTAGCCCAGCGACCTGGCCTCGTCAGCTTCGCGGCGAAAGCGGACGTCGTCGTCGAAGTCGATCACGACCTGGTCAATCGCGCGAACACCGCCGAGGCGGGCCGCAAAGGCGACCCTTGTGCGTGCGTAGAGCACTTCCAGTCCCGCCGCCGTACGTCTGCCCCCCAGATCGGCCATGAGATCCTCGGCTCCGAAGTAGGCCGCGGTCACTGGCGCACCGCAAAGAGCCGGCGCCACCTCCACCGCGGCCACGGTCTCGATCCCGGCGACGACCTCGACCCCGGCGAGCCAGCTGCCTGCCGTCGAGAGCTCGTCCAGGCTCTCCAGCTTTGGCACCACTACTCCGCAGCCGGCGCCACCGAGCGCGCCGAGATCGTCCTGGAACCAGGGCGTCTTCGGCCCGTTCACCCGCACGAAGACCCTGGACGCGCCGAGGTCGCGGACCAGGCTGGGGAGTGCTCCACAGACCACATCGCGGGCGTCTCGCTTGGCCCCCGGCGGAACCGCATCCTCGAGGTCCAGCACGATCCCGTCAGCGCCGCTGGTCACGAGCTTGGGAAAGTACTCTGGCCGGTTGCCCGGCGCGAAGAGCAAGCTGCGCAGGCGCATCAGTGGACCGGCGTAAGCCAGGGCGCGTACTTGGCGACCCTGCTCCGGAACACGTCCAGGTGCGCCTGCAGACGGGCGCTCAACGATCCGGTCGCTTGACGAGGTCTACTGACGTCGTGACCTCGCGAAGTACGGCCGCGTCCACTGTGACGCCGAGCCCCGGGCCGGCCGGCACGCGCAGCCGTCCATCCTTCAGCACGAAGGGTTCGGTGATGTCTTGGCGGTAGTAGCGATCAGACGCCGAAATGTCGGCCGGCAGAGTGAACCCAGGCAGTGCTGCCAAGGCCACGTTGCCGGCTCTGCCGAGCCCCGTCTCGAGCATCCCTCCGCACCAGACGGGAACGCCGTGGGCCTGGCAGACGTCATGGACGCGTCGGGCCTCGAGGTAGCCGCCGACTCGCGACGGCTTGACACTGACGATGGAGCAAGCTCCCAGCGTGATCGCATCGGCCGCTGCCGAGGCCGAGACGATCGACTCGTCCAGGCAGATCGGCGTCGCGAGCTGGGCCGCCAGCTCGGCGTGGGCGCGCAGCTGCTCTTCGGGCAGGGGCTGCTCGATCAGGACAAGGTCGAACTCATCCAGCCGCGCGAGATGACGCGCGTCCGCCAGCGTGTAAGCGGCATTGGCGTCGACCTGCAGCATGACGTCCGGAAAGCGCTCCCTTAGCGCGCGCACCGGTTCGACGTCCCAGCCCGGCTCGATCTTGAGCTTGATCCGGCGGTATCCCTCGGTCAGGTACCCGGCAACCACCTCGAGCAGCCGCTGGATGCTCTCCTGGATGCCGACCGACACCCCACAGTCGACGGTCTCGCGAACAGCCCCCAGATGACGTGCGAACGGCTCGCTTCGAGCTCGCAGCTCGGCGTCCAGCACGGCCATCTCGATGGCGGCCTTGGCCATCCGGTGGCCTTGCACGGGGCTCAGGATCTCGTCGACCCGGGCGGCATCTAGCTGCGGTGCCTCGAACAGCCGAGGGAGCAGATGGCGGCGGATGACGAGATCACAGCCATCAACGTATTCCGACGAGTAGAGCGGCTCGGTGGGGGCGCAGCACTCGCCCCAGCCGTCGCACCCTTCTGTGATCGCCCTGAGCAGGAGGACGTCCCGCGTGACCTGGGTTCCAAACGATGTCCGGAACGGGGCGATCAGCGGCATCTCGATCCGGCGAAGCTCGACCGCTTGCAGCTTCATCGTGTGTGGCCGACAAGCCAGGTCGTCATGAAACCGCCGTAACTTTAGCCCGTGACGGCCGATCCGGCCCGGGCGTCCGTCGTCCGCCAGTTCCTGATCGAGACGAGCGAGACGATCGAGACAGATCCGAAAGCCGAAGGAGGTGCTTCATGAGCACGATCTACGTCGCCCTGGACGACGGGCTGCTCGTCGTGCAGGGTGGTAACGGGCGCTGGGAGGCTACGCCCCGGATGGACGAGACTGCGCCGCGCTGCCTCGCCGCCGACCCGGCGTATCCGGAGCGCGTCTGGTGCGGCACGGCCGGCGGCGGAGCCTGGCGCAGCGACAACGCCGGCGTGTCCTGGCGGACGGCGGGCGACGCGCTGCCGGCCGTCGACGTCAGCGCCCTGGCAGTCAGCCCCGGTGAGGAGGTCGTGTACGCGGGTATCGACCCGAGCGCAATGTGGCGTTCCGACGACGGCGGCAGGCATTGGGAGGAGCTGCCGGCGATGAATCGCCTGCCCTCCGCGCCCACCTGGAGCTTCCCGCCGCGCCCTGATACGAGCCACGTCCGTTGGATCACGCTCGATCCCGCGGCGCCCGATCGGCTCTATGTCTGCATCGAGGCAGGCGCGCTGGTTCGCAGCACGGACGGAGGCCGGACGTGGACTGACCGTGTGCCGGACGGCCCCGCCGACACCCACACGCTGGCGGCTCACCCAGACTCGCCGGGCCGGCTGTACTCGGCCGCCGGCGATGGCTTCGGGATGCCGGGCCGCGGCTACAACGAAAGCCACGATGGTGGGGATACGTGGGCGCGGCCGGACGAGGGCATCGAGCGCCACTACCTCTTCGGGCTCGCGGTCGACCCTGGCGACCCCGAGACGGTTGTCGTCTCGGCAGCGGATTCACCGATGACGGCACACAACCCGCAGGTCGCGGACTCGACTGTCTACAGGCGAAGCGGCGGGGGACCATGGCACGAGGTTCGTGAGGGCCTGCCGGAACCGAAAGGCTCGCTCCGCGCGCTGCTGGCGGCGAACGCCGAGGAGCCCGGGGTGTTCTATGCAGCCAGCAACCGCGGTCTGTACCGCTCGGCGGACGCGGGCGCGAGCTGGGAGCCTGTGCTGGCGCCACTGCCTGACCGCTACCGCGGCCAGTCGCCGAACGCGATCGCGGTGACGGAGTGATCGTGCGGGACAGGAACGGGGTTGAGCGGCCCGTGGATGTCGAGCCTCAGTTGGCGAGTTCGACGGAGATGTAGCCTGCCCCGGCGCTGGACACCACCCAGGCTGTGCCCACGTTTCGGTAGGAGCCGAGGATGTTGGCACGGTGCTCGGGGCTTGCCATGAATGCCCCGAAGATCACCTGGTCGTCGATCCCCGAGCTCACCTCCCCTACGTTCTCGCCGGAGCGCGTCGAGCCGAGGCCACAGGCAAGGTCCCGATTAACCCCGTCGCCATGGTAGATGCGGCCGGCGTTCGCCATCTCCAATGCGTGCCGGCCCGCCACGTCGGCGAGGCATTTGCTCCAGTTCAGCACAGCGAGGTGAGCGTCCGCCCGCACCTGGTTGGTCAGGTCGCCCTGCACGGAGCCGTCGACTCCCGCCGGCCGCGGCGACGCCTTCCACTTCGGTGTTGGGCCGCCACGCGGCTGGGGGCCGTGAGACGGTGGCGGCGGCACCGTGTCCACATACGCCCCTGTGGTCGGCGACGCAGTGGAGAGGGCCAAGCCGCCGTCGAAGCGACCGGACAGCTCCGGTGTGGCGGTCGCGGCCGACCGCGAGGCAGCCCCGCCGCAGGCAGAGGCTGCGAGCGCCAGGGTGATGAGAAGCCCGGTTATCGAACGGATGACCGCTACCCCTTCGTTTCGATTCGGCTGGTCGGCCCAGCTCAGCCGCGCAACTGAACGATTCTATTGGGCTGGCGCGTGCAGTGAGGTCATGTCCTTACCTACAGGGCGCTCTCCAGCCATGTGGAGACGTCGGTCCACCGCACACCCGCCTGCCGGTCAAGGCCTGGACCCTTCTCCTTCGCGAATTCGTCGAACGTCGGCTTGTCAGGCCAGTACTGCAGCATCACCCATTCTTCCGGGTGCTTTCGGTTGCGGTAGGCCTCGAGCCGCGTGCAGCCCATGCCCATGATGACGTTCTCGTTCTCACGCAAGGCCGCACGAAACCGGTCCCAGTCGTCCCCCCGCGTACGAAAGATCACAAGCACGAGGGGTCTAGGGCCCGGTGAAGAGCAAGTAGCCGGCCACGATTGCGCCCGCTGCGCCCAGGCCGAAGGCGGCCATCCCGACGCCGAGCTTGCTGCGCACGCCCAGCTCCCGGACCACGTACCACACCCGCATGGCCAGCATGTAGAAGCTGCAGACGAAGAGCACCAGCAGGTACACCTTGACAAGGGGATTCGAGAGAGCTCGCGAAAAGGTGTCGTAGCGGCGGTCGAAGGACGGCACCAGCCCCAGGGGACCCAGCACACCCTGAACCAGGATGTGCGCTGGCACGATCATGGCGGACAGGACTGCTACCGTCGCGAATCCGGCCCAGATCAGGCCGAGCAGCCGGTTCGGACCGGCCTTGAACGCATGGTGCAACGCGTTGCCGCCGGCGGAGTCGCGAGCAGTCATGCGCCACCCCAGATCAGCAGGCCGGCGATCACAGCAGTGACCGCGACCAGGCCGCCATACATGACGCCGACGATGAGGCGGGGGGACACCGTCCGGTCGCCGAGCGGGATGCGCATGATCACCCCGGCGAGGCTCAGAAATGTGTAGCTGTGCCAGAGGGCCAGAGCCAGGCAAACCACGCCGACAGCGATGAACAGCGGCCCACCGAGCGGCTGATACCCGGACGCGCCCTGGCGTGCTCGCGCAATCTCGACAAGGAAAAGGATCATCCACGCTGCTATGCCCACGGCGGTGAACTCGCGGAGCATGTACAGCAGGTAGCCGCGCCGCCGCGTCCACCATGTGAACGGCTGCTTGACCGGATAGGCAGCCGCCGGCTTTGCCGGGGTGGAGGGATGAGCTGCGGTCCCTGCGGTGACGCCGTCCACACCCGCGGCTGGCCTGGCCTCGTCGAGTCGCACCTTCGCGACGTCGCCGGAACGCATCGGGTTCCTCACCGACCACCCCACGGCAACAGCATGCCCAGGGTGCTCTCGAACTTCGTCTGCTGGATGGCCTTCGCGGGGTCGACGCCCTTGGGGCAGACTGCGGAACACTCGCCGACAAAGCTGCAGTCCCATATCGCATCCGAACCGGTGAGCGTTCTGAGCCGCTCCTGGCCGGCACGGTCGCGGGAGTCGAGCTCGTAGCGACGTGCCAGTGCAATCGCGGCCGGGCCCACGAACTCAGGCTCGATCGGGATCACGGGGCAAGCCGAGTAGCACAGCATGCAGTTGATGCACATGCTGAACTGCCGGTACTGGTCGATCTGGGCGGGTGTCTGGCGGTGTTCCCCAGGGCCGACCGCGGTCTCTTCGCGGATGATCCAGGGCTTCACCCACTTGAGCTTGTCCATGAAGCTGCTGATGTCGACCACCAGGTCGCGGACGACCGGGAAGTTGGCCATCGGCTCGACCACGATCGGCCCCGGCAGGTAGTCGCGCAGAAATGCCGAGCAGCCCAACTTGGGCCGGCCGTTCACGTTCATGCCACAGCTGCCGCAGATGCCCATGCGGCAGGACCAACGGTAGTTGACGCTGCCGTCCACGTGAGCCTTGACCCAGTTCAGCGCGTCGAGGACCACCCAGTCCTCCTGGTATGGCACCTCGTAGCTCTGAGGGTGCGGTGCGCTGTCCCGATCGGGGTCGAAGCGGGTCACCGACAATGTGATCGTCTCGGGCATCTCTGCTAATAGGTCCTCGCCTGTGGCTGCCAGTCTGTTATGACCACCGGCCGGTACTCCAGCCGCGGGGGCTCACCCGGCCGGTGGTAGGCCATCGTATGCGCCAGGTAGCGGACGTCGTTGCGGTCCGGGAAGTCACGGCGCGCGTGCGAGCCACGGGATTCCTCCCGGGCAAAGGCCGAATGCACGATCGTCTCCGCCCCGTCCAGCATGAACTCCAGCTCCAGCGCCTGCACGAGCTCGGTGTTGAAGGTTCGGCTGTGGTCGTCGATCTGCGCCCTTGCCAGGCGCTCTCGAAGCCTCGGAAGCTCGGCGGCCATCTCCTGAAGCCCCTCGCGCGTTCGGAACACCCCCACGTGCTGATCCATCGCCTTCTGCAGGTCCTCGCGGATCTCCCCCACCCGGTCGTAACCAGTTGGGCGCTCCAGGTAGGTCTGTGCGATTCGACGCTCCTCGTCCCGCACGAGCTCCGCAATTGGGTTGCCGGTGGGTGCCTTCGCGCCCTGCGCATACCGGGCAGCCGCCCGCCCAGCCGCGGCACCGAAGACCAGGCACTCTGGGAGCGAGTTGGAACCTAGGCGATTGGCGCCGTTGAGGCCGACGTTGGCGCACTCGCCGGCGGCGTAGAGGCCGGGCAACGGCGTGGCGCCGCTGATGTCGGCGTCGACCCCGCCCATCATGTAGTGCTCGACCGGACGGACCGGGATCGGGTCGACCACGATGTCGATGCCCATGTACTCGAGGCCCAGCTCGCGCATGAAGGGCAGCTTGCGGTCGATCACCTCCTGACCGAGATGGCGCACGTCGAGATGCATGTAGTCGCCGTAGGGTCCCTTGAACCCTCTGCCGGCCTCAAACTCGGTGACCATCCCCCGCGAAATGATGTCGCGGGGGCCGAGCTCCATCTTGGTGGGGACGTAGCTGGCGCAGAAGCGGTCTCCCTCTGCGTTGATCAGGTAGCCGCCCTCTCCGCGCACGGCCTCGGTGATCAGGATGCCGGTGCTCGGCATCCCCGTCGGGTGAAACTGGACGAACTCCATGTCCTTGAGGGGGATGCCGGCGCGATAGGCGAGCGCCATGCCGTCGCCCGTGCAGATGCTCCCGTTGGTCGTAAACGCGAAGGTGCGGCCATTGCCGCCGGTCGCCAGGATCACGGATTTGGCCGCAATCGACTGCACCTCACCCTTGCGGATGTCGAATCCGATCACGCCCTCGCAGCGGCCATCCTCAGCGATCAGCGATGTGACGAAGAACTCGTCGTAGCGCTGGATCTGCTCGTACTTGAGCGAGGTCTGGAAGATCGTGTGCAGCATGTGGAAACCGCTCTTGTCGGCCGCGAAGCAGGTCCGCCACGTCGTCATGCCCCCGAACGGCCGTACGCTGATCCGGCCGTCCGGTTCCCGGCTCCACGGACAACCCCAGTGCTCGAGCTGAACCACCTCCAGGGGCGCTTCCCGCACGAAGATTTCGACCACATCCTGGTCGGCCAGGTAGTCGCTGCCCTTGATCGTGTCGAATGCGTGGTTCTCGAAGCTGTCGGGCTCACGCACCACTGCGGCGCAGCCGCCCTCCGCGGAGACCGTGTGGCTGCGCATCGGGTAGACCTTGGACACCAGGGCCACGGAGGTCGTGGGGTCGGTGGACACGGCGGCGATGGCTGCGCGCAGGCCGGCCAGCCCACCGCCCACGATCAGAACGTCAAACGTTGGGATTTCAACCAATCTGTGTGGCTTCCTTATGGCTCCCCGGTTCTCTTCTCAAGGGTTTGCCGCCCGTTGCGGCGCCGGGCAGGCTGCGGGGTCGGCCCGGCAGTGTCAATGATGCGTCGGCAAGGGGCTCGGGTGCAGGATCGCCTAAGTGCTGTCCCAAAGGTAGTGTCGGTTTTGGCAGACCGGGTTCCGCCCGTGACTTTCCTATGGGACGTGTCCACATGGCTACTTTTTGGTTGCCGGGATCATGCTCGACCGGCGGTCGCCAGTAGCGGGATTCACGGCATAAACTGATCGCATCCCAGCACAGGAGGTGATCGTCATGGGTTCGGCCGTTCGGCGCGATGCCCTCACCGATGCTGGGGAGGTACCGCTGAGCTGACCGGCGGGCTCCTCGGCTTGAACGAGGAGTTCCGACTTGGCTGGTCATCTGAAGCCGAGAAAGGCGGGCTGTGACGCTGGCGTAGACGTCGACACCCTGCTCGCGAACCTGGAGTCACCGGACGAACTCGTACGTGCCAAGGCACTGCAGCGGCGCCGCGTGGCGACCCATATCGAGCGCGAGATCGTCGAGATCGAATCCATCGAGCGCTGGGTGGACCGGGTAACTGAAGAAGGCCTGCCGTACGGGGACCGCGACTTCGTGCGGAGACGGCTGGAAATGCGCCGGCAGCGCCGAGGGTACTGAGCGAACCCGAGCTGGTCATTACCGACAGGACCTCTGGCACCCTGCCCAGGTGCGTGTGCCCCTTTCGGGAAGGTCGCAGCCGCCCCGGTGGGCCTGCCTCGTCGCGCCGGCAGCCCTCAGCTATGGCATCCTGGACCGCTCGTCAGGAGTGGCGCCGCCTTTGCAGTGCTGGCCTCCTGTGCGCTGATATAGCCGTTGTCGAGCATCCGATCGATGGCGTAGTCGCGCCTGGCACGAGCACGCTCAGGATGGAGGCGGGGGTCGTAGGCCGATGGGCCCTGGAGCATGCCCGCCAGCTCGGCCGCCTCCGGGACCGAAAGCGAGTTCAGGTCGTGCCCGAAGTACGCGCATGAAGCGGCTCTGGCGCCGACCAGGCCGTAGCCGGTGGGCACGAGGCTCAGGTAGTCGGCCATGATCTGCGACTTGCTGTGGCGCTGCTCGATCTTGAAGGCTACTGCCACGCTGGGCAGCTTGCGGGTCAGTCGGCTGTCGTCGGGGTAATACACGAGCTTGGCGAGCTGCTGCGTCAGCGTCGAACCGCCTTCACAAGCACAGCGCCGCGAAGCGTCGTCCCAGACCGCCCGCGCGGTCCCGACCGTGTCCAGGCCGTGGTGGACGTAGAATCGCTCGTCCTCCGCCGACACGACCGCGTGCTCGAGCACCAGGGGGATCTGCGCCGGCTGCAGCTGTCCACCAGGAGCACCGGCGGCCACGCGAGCAGGAAGATCCGACCCAGATGGGGTCGTGACCCAGACGTAAGCCGCCGACCCTGCCCCCGCCACCAGCACCAGCAGGGCCGTCAGGGCGCTCACGATGCCCAGGCGGCCCCGCTTCCTCTTCACCTTCGGCCCGGTGTCAACGCCGACGCCCGACAACGGTTGCGGCGGCGCCCGGTTCGTCGCCGGAACGCTCACATGACGTTTGGCACCGCGGGCCGCCAGATTATGTCCGCTGCCGGGGGCCTCAGACCACGGCCGCTCTCCGAGACCTCAGACTACGGCCGCTACCGGGCGCTCGTGCGACTGGTGCTCGATCACCTCCCGAACGTTGGGCGGCCGGTAGCCGGGCCCCTTGAGGACCTTTCCGTCTGGCCGGCAGCCGCAGGCCGGCTCCCCCTTGGACATGTTCGACCTGTGGATTTCCATGAACACGGGCTCGAGGTCGATGCCGTACTCGACGGCCGCCCCGTAGACCGCGTAGAGCATGTCGGCCAGGGCATCTGCCACCCCGACCAGGTCCTGGGCCTCGCCCGCATTGCGAAACTCGGCCAGCTCCTCGTCGATCAGGAGCGTTCGCAGCCGGTGCACGTTCCCCCGCGGAACGGTGGGTCTCTGATTCCGTATGAGGCTGAAGCGCTCATGGAACTCCCGCACCATCTGCTGCTCTTGGTTCATGTCCCCTCCTTGGGCACAGCCAGCCGGAAGAGCGGGGGGGTGGTGGAATACCCGCTCGGTACGTCCGTCAGAGAAGCGCGGCGCAGCCCTGGCTGTGGGGCCGGCACGCGCCAGCGTGTGTGCGACGACGTCAGCAGTCCTGTCCATTGCTCAGGGACCTCCTTCACGAATCCCCCGCAGTTGGTGGCGCGCGCAGCCGCTCGAGTTTGCACACGCGCGCCGAAGGATCAAGTGACGCTGGCTCCTGGCCTACTGAGGCGCGAAGTCCTCCCGTCAGCCAGAGCGGCGGCGCAATGCGCTGCCACGGCCGCGTTGTTGATCACTAACCTCACATTAATACTCACCGACCCTCCTCCTGACAAGTCCGCAATTCGTGACAGCAGCGCTGGGGTCGTAGCCTGGCCGCTCGCCTCCGGCAGCTCGCCCAGGGCCTGCTCGACCAGCCCGGCCGCCCCAAGCAGTTCCTCAGGAGGTGGGACCGCGACCACGATCCCCGTTCCTCCGGTCGCCCAGGCACCAGAAAGCGCGCGGGCGACTGCCTGAGGGTCGTCGACACGGGCCGACACTGGCCGTCCACTCCGCGCCGTAAAGAAGGCGGGGCATTCGTCGCACTGGTAGCCGAGGACGGGTATCCCAAGCGACTCCAGCCTCTCCAGGGTCGCAGGCACGTCGAGCACGGCCTTGGGCCCGGCGCAGACGACGGCGACCTGTGAGCGCGTCAGTTCGAACAGATCGGCCGACTCGTCTAACGGAGTGCCGCGATGGACCCCGCCGATCCCTCCCGTGGCCATGAAGCGGATGCCGGCCAGGCTCGCCACCCTGACCGTGCCGGCCACGGTTGTTGCCCCAGTTGCGCCGGCCGCGAGCGCCGGCCCAAGGTCCCGTGAGCTCAACTTGCGAACGTCCGCGCCGGGCGCCGCCAATCGCTCCAGATCCTGGGCGCTGAGTCCAACCCGGAGCTCCCCATCGAAGACGGCGACCGTGGCCGGTATGGCGGCCGCGGCCCGAATGGCCTCCTCACAGGCACGCGCCGCTTCCAGGTTCCGCGGGTGCGGCAGGCCCTGGGCCACGATCGAGGTCTCGAGGGCGACCACGGGCCGGCCGCTGGCAAGGGCCTCGGCGACCTCGGGGTCTACGCGCAGATTCACGGACGCGCCCCCAACTGGGTCACCGCTCGGGCGCTGATCAGAACGGCGCGCCCCGCGGCTTCGAGCGGTGTGGCGCCCTCGATGTACGCCACGCAGAAGGCCGCCGCAAAGGCGTCGCCTGCGCCGGTGCCGTCGACTGGTCGCACAGAAGGCGCCGGGATGCGGCGGTCGAAAATCCTGCAACCACGGGCGCCAAGCTTCACGACCGGTACCTTGGCCAAACGGCTCACCGGCACGGGCAGGGCGGCTGCCTCGAGCTCGGTCGCGAACAGCATCTCTGGAGCGAGTGCGGCAAGCTCCTCTGTCATGCGCTCCGGACCGAAGGCCGTCAGATCCGCCGTCGAGGCCAGGTCCACCGAGAGCAGCGCGCGTCGGTCCCTGGCGAGCTCGACTGCCCGCCGAGCGGCCCCCGCCAGCGGTTCCGAGTACAGCGCGTACGCGGACACGTGCAGCAGCGCCACACCGTCCAGCCACGCTGCGTCGATGTCCTCGGACCGAAGGCCGCGGCTGGCACCCCTCTGGCGGGCGAAGGCGCGCTTCCCTCCTTCGCCCACCAGGACCGCGATGGCGCCGGTCGGCTCGGCGGCGACAGGTGCCAGGACCTCCACGCCGGTGGCGAGCAGCTCGGCCACCAGGCGCCGCCCGATGTCATCAGCGCCGACTCGTGTGATCAGGCGGGCAGGCTCGCCTAGGCTGGCCGCCCAGGCGCAAAAGTTGGCGGCCTGCCCTCCGCCGCCGATCCGGATAACGGCATCGCAGTCGTCGTCGGGCTTGAGGTCGCTCTCAGGGGCGATCGTCACGTCGAGCAGCAGCTCGCCGATGGCCGCTATCAACTCAGCTGAAGACTACCGCCGCCGCGACGTGGCGAAAATCGAACACCGCCATGGCAGGTCAGTTCGGCCGCACCTCGTGCCTAGTTGCTACGCTGTTCTTCCACGAAGTCAGCTGCAGCGAGGCCCGCACGAAGCGGCCGCAGGGTTGACACTCCCTCCCTCGGCTCCCGCCGTCGTTCGTGGCGGCGGGAGCCTCCCGCTCACCTAGTCAGACCAGGAACCTACCGTCCTGCATGATCTGCCGGCCATCCGCCCATACGTCGGCTCGGCTCGCCAGAACGTCTACGTGGCTCGGGCACTCCCAGTCAGCGCCCGTTTCGTGCCCATAGGGATCTCCGAATGCAATGTGAACGCCCGGAAACTTCTCGTCCTGGAGAAAGTTGCCGACGATGGCGGTGAGACCGATGTTGGTGCCGATGGCAAACTCGCCGGCCCGGTTGGAGTTCGGACTCTGATTTAGATACGCCTCGACCTCGGCCTTGATCTCGGGATGGCCGCCCATCTCGACGGCGGCCACACGGCCGCCTTTCACAAGGAGCCGCACCGGCTCTTCCAGGAGCCCGTAGCGCTGGGCGAAGTGGTCGCCCAGCTCCTCGCCCACCAGCAGCCCGTCCACGCTCAGGGGCGCGGTGAAGACCTCACCCTCAGGCAGGTTGCCCCAGCGGCCTTGCTCCCAGTAGCGAGCATCGCACGGAACCCACCGGTAATGCCGTGAGAAGGTCGCGGTCAGCTCGGTGCCAAGGCGCGTGGCGACCTCGATCTTCGAGGCCTGGCGCACTATCTCGTGGACGCGGTGCGTGACGCGGTACACCTCCCCGTAGTCCACCGCCATGCCGTCGAGCATCAGATTGCGGTCGATCCCGATCATGTGGCCGTGCCGGCAGCGCAGGTCGCGCGCCAGCAGCTGCAGCATTGGGCGCCGGAATGCCAGCTCACCCGCCTGACCCCCGCCGATGAAGAAGGAAACGGTGGGCCGGAACGCCGTGATCTCATCGGCCAGCTGGCGCGGAAACTCGCGGGCAGGACGCTGGACCCAGTCCTCCATGGCCCAGGCGACCACTTCGCCACCGGCCGACCGGGCCTCCTCGACGATTGCGCCGGCTATGTCGGCGCGGCCCTCGTCTCTGATGATGGCGACCCGATCGTCGGGGTGGACGTTGAGGCACGTTCGAACAGCGTTGCGCGCCCCGGTGGCGTACTCCGACAGCATGACGGGCGAGTCTACCTCGCGAGTTGGCCGGGAAGTCGAGCAAAGCCTGCGAAACAGAGCTAAGATGAGCGCCCGAAACGGCGCCTGGGTCGCCTCGGGTTCCCCCTTCCGGGTTGTGCTCAGGGTTTCCGAGTGGGTGCTCATGGGGGGTAGGAGAGAAGGAAGGTGTGCGTCAGCTGGGACCGACGAGAGGCTGCCGCGCGCCCTAAGCCCGAGGAGGGGCAATGGTTGGTTTCGAGGACAGGCTGCTGACCTGCCGCGACTGCGGCAACGAGTTCACCTTCACCGTCGGAGAGCAGCAGTTCTACCAGTCGAAGGGCCTGCAGCACGAGCCGCGCCGGTGTCCCGACTGCCGCAATGCACGCCGGCAGTCGGACGGCCACGACAGACATCAGCGCGCCATGCACGACGTCGTCTGCAACAGCTGCGGCCGTCTGACCCAGGTCCCGTTCGTGCCCACAGGGACCCGCCCGGTCTACTGTCTCGATTGTTTCCAGGCCAACAGACGCTGAGCCACATCGACCGATCTTCGGGGACCGCAGGCTAAGCCAGCTGCCCGCACCCTCCCCGCCTGCGGAGGGAAGGTGCGGGTGGATAATCGTGTCGAGATGGCCGTCTCGGTTTCATTGGCCCACCTGGGGTCGCTCATGCGCGGTGTGCGCTCGGTCGACCAGGTCGGTGCCGAGGAGCGTGCGGCCGAACTGGCCAAACGATCGATCAAGAAGCAATCGAAGCTCTGGGCCCTGGATCTTGCCATCCGCTGCATGGACCTGACCACGCTGGAGGGCTCGGACACTCCTGGCAAAGCGGTGGCTCTGTGCGCCAAGGCTGTCCGGCCCAAGCCGGGAGACGAAAACGTTCCGCCGGTAGCCGCAGTATGCGTTTACCCCGCGCTGGTGACACACTGCGTGACTCACCTCCGGGGCACCGGAGTCAAGGTCGCCAGCGTCGCGACGGCCTTTCCTTCCGGCCAGTCGTTCGGAGACGTCAAAGTGGCCGAGACGCGCCAGGCGGTCGCGGCCGGCGCCGATGAGGTGGATATGGTCATCGATCGCGGCGCGTTCCTGTCCGGCGACCACGAGAAGGTCTACGAGGAGATCGGCGCGGTCAGGGAGGCAGCCGGCAAGGCGCACCTCAAGGTGATCCTCGAAACCGGCGAGCTGGGCACCTACGACAACGTCCGGCGCGCGAGCATCCTGGCCATGGCTGCAGGCGCCGACTTCATCAAGACCTCGACTGGCAAGATTCAGCCTGCCGCGACCCTGCCGGTCAGCCTGGTGATGATGGAGGCCATCAGGGACTTCCATCGCGAGACCGGGCGTTCGGTCGGATTCAAGCCTGCTGGTGGCATCCGAACGTCGAAGCAGGCCATCGCCTATCTCGTCGTCCTGTGGGAGACGCTCGGCCAGGACTGGATGACGCCGGATCGGTTCCGCCTCGGCGCCTCCAGCCTCCTCAACGACGTGTTGATGCAGATCGACAAGGAACGATCCGGCGCGTACCAGTCAGACGACTACTTCACAAGGGACTGACATGGCCATCGCCGGCCGGAAGCCGACCGACCTAGCGCCCGCAGCCGCGACGCCCGATTCTCAGGCCGCAGGGATATTCGAATACGTTCCCGCGCCAGAGGCCACCGACCATGTGAAGATCGCCAGCCGCTACGACCTTTTCATCGGAGGTAAGTTCGTCCGGCCTCACTCGAAGCGGCGCTTCCATACCGTCAACCCCGCGACGGAGGAGGTACTCGCCGAGGTCGCCGAGGCGGACGAAGCCGACGTCGACCGGGCCGTGACCGCGGCCGACCACGCCTTTGGTTCCTGGTCCGCCCTCTCGCCCGCTCGCCGGTCACGCTTCATATTCCGGATCTCCCGGCTGATCCAGGAGCGAGCACGCGAGCTGGCCGTCGTGGAGACGATGGATGGCGGCAAGCCGATCAAGGAGTCGCGGGACGTCGACGTGCCGCTGGCGGCCGCGCACTTCTTCTACTACGCAGGCTGGGCGGACAAGCTGGAGTGGGCCTTCCCCAACCGGCGTCCGCGCCCGCTGGGCGTCGCGGGCCAGGTGATCCCCTGGAACTTCCCACTGCTGATGCTGGCCTGGAAGATCGCGCCTGCGCTGGCCGCCGGTAACACGGTTGTCCTCAAGCCGGCGGAGACGACCCCGCTGACGGCCATGCTCTTCGCCGACATCTGCCAGCAGGCCGAGCTGCCGTCTGGAGTCGTCAACATCGTCACCGGTGCGGGGGCCAGTGGCGCGCTGCTCACCGGTCACCCGGCAGTTCGCAAGGTGGCGTTCACCGGCTCGACCGAGGTGGGCAAGTTGATCCAGCGCCAGGCGGCAGGCACCAGCAAGCGACTGACCCTGGAGCTCGGCGGCAAGGCGGCCAACATCGTGTTCGACGACGCTCCGCTCGACCAGGCGGTCGAAGGGATCATCAACGGGATCTACTTCAACCAGGGTCACGTCTGCTGCGCAGGCAGCCGGCTTCTCGTCCAGGAGTCGATCATGGGTCCACTGCTGGAGAAGCTGAAGAGGCGGCTGGGCACGCTGCGGGTCGGCGACCCGCTGGACAAGAACACGGACGTGGGCGCCATCAACTCGCGCCAGCAGTTGGAGAAGATCGAAGGCTTGGTGTCGTCCGGGGTGGCGGAGGGGGCCGAGATCTACCAACCTGAGTGCCGCCTGCCCGAGCGTGGCTACTGGTTCAAGCCGACGCTCTTCACGGGGGTTGCCCAGTCGCACCGGATCGCACGGGAGGAGGTGTTCGGGCCGGTCTTGGCTGTACTCACCTTCCGAACGCCGGAGGAGGCCGTCGAGAAGGCCAACAACACGCCTTATGGCCTGTCGGCTGGCGTCTGGACCGAGAAGGGATCGCGCATCCTCTGGATGGTCGAGCGCATGCGCGCGGGAGTGGTCTGGGCGAACACGTACAACCGGTTCGACCCATCGGCTCCGTTCGGCGGCTACAAGGAGTCCGGGTTCGGCCGGGAAGGCGGGCTCCAGGGGCTCCTTCCGTACGTGGAGCTGGCGTAGGTGGCGTCGCGCGTCGAGCGGCCACCCCTCTACAGGGCCGCGCGCACTTTCGTGGTGGACAGTGAAGGTCGCCTGCTGCTGCTGCACTGGATAGACCCCGCCGACGGCATTGGGGTCTGGTTCACGCCAGGCGGCGGCATCGATGACGGTGAGAGCCCCGTGGACGCGGCCCGGCGCGAACTGGAAGAGGAGACAGGCGTCGCTGTCTCTTCAGATCGGGTTGGTCCGTATGTGATGCATCTGCATGTCCATTCACCACGCGTGTGGCGTGACGAGCACCACTTCCTGGTGCGGCACGATGGCCCATTGGGTCGCCCCTCACGGCCCGACCCCGGCACAGATGGCCACCGCTGGTGGACACTGGCCGAGCTGGAGGCTTCATCCGAGCGGTTCCACCCGCGCAACGTGGCGCACGTGCTGCGATTGGTGGTCGAGGGCGAGCTCATCGAGCCCCTGTCCGTGCAGTACGAGCTGGAGTGATGGCCTCTCGGCTCGACGTCCGCAAGACGTACAAGCTCTACTCGGGAGGGGAGTTCGTGCGGTCTGAGTCGGGGCGCTCATACCGGGCTGAGGGCTTCAACGTGCCTCGCGCCTCTCGGAAAGACTTGCGGGATGCGGTGCGCACTGCCCGGGGCGCCTTCGCCGGGTGGTCGCACCGGACGGCGATGAACCGCGGCCAGATCCTCTATCGGGTGGCCGAAATGCTCGACGCCCGGCGCCCGCAGTTCATCGGCCTTTTGGGTGGCGGCCGCGCAGCGGCGCGCGAGGTCGACATTGCGGTGGAGACGTTTGTCTGGTACGCGGGCCTCACCGACAAGCTGGCTCAGCTGGTCGGCACGGTCAACCCCGTGGCCGGACCGTACTTCAGCTTCACAGTGCCCGAGCCGACGGGAGTGGTCGGGGTCGTGGCACCTGAGGAGCCAGCGCTGGCAGGGATCGCGCGCAGCCTTGCCGCCATACTCTGCGGCGGAAATACCGTGGTCGCACTGACCTCCGAGGCGCGGCCGCTGGCTGCGCTCTGCCTGGGCGAGGTACTGGCGACCAGCGACCTTCCAGGAGGCGTGGTCAACCTCCTCAGCGGGTTCCGAGCAGAACTCCTGCCCTGGCTCGCGGCTCACATGGATGTGAACGCGATCGACGCTGCGGGCTGTTCAGTCGAAGAGCTGGCTGCGGTCGAAGAAGCGGCCGCGGGCAACGTGAAGCGGATCGTGCGGCCAGGCGGGCGACAAGCGCCGGGTCCACACCACGCGGCCGCGTTCATGGAGCTCAAGACGGTCTGGCATCCGATCGGCGTGTAGTGGTGCCCGTCACCACTACGTTCCTCGCCTGGCGTGCACCCAGAACTCGATCGCCCCGCGCGCGCCCTTGACTGGCGATCGGATGCTGCCCTCCACGACCCAGCCGGCGTCGGCGATCCCTTGTCCCGCCAACCGGCGCGCCCGCTCCAGCTGGGTGTCGTCGACCGGCGGCGCCGCCAGGCTCAGCTCGAACATCGGCTTCACCAACGCCAGCAGCGCTGCGCCTTCAGCGAGCTGAACTCGCGACAGATAGCGGACCCCACCGGCCAGGGACAGGTACGACAGGTCGAGGGTGACCGCCTCGATCAGGTCTGGTACCAGCGTGGTGTCCAACTCCGACAAGTTCGTCGCCTCGAGGTTCACCACTCGCGGATCCTGGCGCAGGGAGCCCAACAGCTGACCGTGGCCGACGTCCACCGCGTAGACGCGTGCAGCGCCCGCTTCGAGCAGGACTCTGACGAACCCACCCGCGGCCGCTCCCGCGTCCAGGGCCGTCCGACCCGAAAGAGCGATCGGAAACGCTTTCAGCGCCGCTCGCAGCTTGGCCTCGCCGCGAAGAACTGGCGGCGGTTGGATTGCGATCGACGCGTCCACCCGCACCTGCGAATTCGGGTTCAAGATGACCCGGCCATCGACGAGCACCCTGCCTTGAGCGATCGCTGCGCCAGCGTCCGCCAGGTCCGGCTGCAAACGCTGGATAGCCTCGATCAGCGGGGTTCGTTTGATCAGTCGCGGTATCGGTAGACGATCCGGCCCCGGGTCAGGTCGTAAGGTGACAACTCGACGCGAATGCGGTCGCCGGGCGTGATGCGGATGAAGTATCGACGCATCCGACCAGCCGCGTAGGCAACCAGCTTGTGGCCGTTTTCAATCTCGACCTCGAACATCGCATTCGGGAGCGCCTTGGACACCACAGCGTCGAGGACGACGGCTTCTTCCTTGGCCGGCTCGCCGTCCGTTGCTGCGCGCCGCGACCGGGCGGGCCTGCGGGGCCCTCGTCGCGGTGTTGAACTTCTCGCCAATTCGCGTAGAAGTCTAGCGAGGCCGAGAAGACCTCGCAGCGCAGCAGAGCGTCAGCGCGCACTCCAGCCCGCGTTCTGACCCCCGTGGGACCGGCGGCAGGATCAGGGCCGTCATGCCCACCGCCGTCGCGGCGCCGTCGGCGACATGGCTGTCGCCCACCATCAGAGTGTGACCCGGATCGCCGTCCAGGTCTCGGCAGGCGATGCGAAACAGCTCGGGGTCCGGCTTCACGCGGCCATGGCGATACGACTCGGTGTACGCGTCAACGTATCCGGCGAGTCCATGCATTTCGAACACACTACGCAGCGACGATGGGATGTTACTCAGGACGCCCACGCGGACCCCTCGGTCGTGTAGGGCCGCCAGCACCGGTGAGGTGTCCGGGTAGGGGAGCCAGGAATCGTGGTCCATCACACGCTCGTAGAGGAGCTGTGCCGTGCCAGGAACGTGGGACTCGGCGGGCGCAAAGAGATCGAGCCAGGCCTTGCGGTGGTGCTCTTCGCCGAGATCGCGGCCCCTGGCCAGCTCCTCGGCGGTCTTGGACTGCGCCCAGATGTGGTCCCACAGCCGGTCGGCACGAGCCCGATCAAGGCCGGCCTCGACCAGGACGTCTGCTCCGCTCGGGCTGTAGAAGAGCGTGTCGCCGAAGTCGAAGATCGCTGCTGAGAACGTCGTCACCGGCCCAACGTTAGCCCGGCAGTCACGACCTCGCTCGCAGCCTCGCCTCGACCTCGGCAGCCAGCTCTGGCTTGACTCGACCGGCGGGCACCAGCCGCCTCAGGGTCTCCTCCCAGCGTGGCTCCTCTGCGACCGCCTGCCTGAGCAGCCCGAGCGCTTCCTCCCACTCCCCTGCCCCGGCCAGCGCCAGGCCGGCGAAGAAGCGGAGTTGGGTCACCTCAGGCGCGATTTCCAGTGCCCCTCTGTGCCCGGCGACGTCGCCGGCCGCAGCGGACTGATACGCACGTCGGTAGCGGAGGAGCCGCCGCAGCTCGGTGACGGGCTCGGGATGATCTTCGACCCGGAGATCGATCACTCGATCCTCCCAGCTCCGCCCGCTCGGCTTACCCCTGAGCACCAACATGGCCGCGGACTGGCGGCCTCGGATATCGCCGCCCTCGGCCTCGGCGGCGTCCAGGGCCTCGAGCATTCGTTCTGGCAATGACCCGCTGGCACTCTCGAAGGAGCTCGCCATCGCTCCCCAGACGGTCGGACGCTCCATGAGGTTGGCCTGAACGCTGTAGCCGTCGCCAACTCTGTGGCCTGCCTCGGCGATGCAGCGGCTGCCTGTATGCGCCGCCACGCTGCCGGTACCGTCGACCATGGCGCACTGGCGCGCCTCGCGGTCGGGATCGGTGGCCAGGACGGCGTCCAGAGCCTGGCTGGCCGTGCAGCCCAGCCGCATCAGTTCCATGCCGAGTGGGCCGAAGCTCACGTTGACCAGAGACTGAGTAGCCACGGCGGCGACTCCGGCCAACCCCCACGGCACAACGGGCCCGACCTGAAAGTAGTGTGACTGCACGGCCACACCGAGCTCGCCGGTGTCAGGATCGCGGGCGACGATCGAGTAGGTCATGCGCGAGATTCTGAAGCCTTTGAGCTCTCGCCCCGGAGCGTCGCGGCCCTGGCGTACCCTGCAAGCTCTGTGGACGCACAGGAGGCAGCGAGGGCGTTTCTCGGCCAGCAGATCGAGCTCCTCCAGCAAGGAGACGTCGACGGTCTGCTCGAGCAGCACTATCATCCAGACGCGCTGCTGATCACACAGCAGACGGCGATGCGTGGCCACACCGCCCTGCGCAGCTACTTCAAGCAGTACGTTGCGACACTTGGCAACTTCGCCGTCGACTCGGTCGACCTCCTGAGCGCTGCAGATGGCGCATTCCTCTTCGAGGCGACCGTCACCTCAGCCCTCGGCCGGGCTCGTGTCTATGACGCATTCGTGCTGCGGGATGGTCGGGCCACACACCATTTCGCAGGCGTCATCGGCTGACGCCGCCCGCCAGCGTCAATTCGGCGAAGGTGGCCGTGGGTGCACAACGCCGAGCCTGCCCATGCTGCCCATCTTTGCCAGCTCTTCGGTCAGGATCGCCTCTGCGAGCGCGGGATCGCCGGTTTCCAGCAGTCGCTGTCGGAGCGCGAGCTCCACCTGCACGACAGAACCCGCCAGCCACACCGCCCGCTTGCCGATCTCGGCCGAAAGCTGAGGCGCCACCTCCACACCATGAGCCGCCAGGTATCGCTCCAGGAGGGCGATCAACCGGGGATGGGCGCTTGCGGGTGGGTCGCCCAGGAGCTCGACCTTGCCCATGAGATACGGCCGGGTGTGGTCGAGCTCGAGCACCCGAAACCGGTGCAGGCCGCGGGCAACGACCGCAAAGCCCTCATCAGGCAGAGCCTCGATTCGCTGGAGCGTGGCCACGGTCCCCACTTCGTGGAGGTCCTCCGCACGCCCTGGCCCCACCTCGCTCCCGCGTCGGATCAGCAGCACGCCGAAATCCAGCCGCTCGCGCACCAGCAGCCGATACCGGTCCTCGAAGATGCGCAGAGGCAGCACCGCGCCCGGAAAGAGCACCGTGTGGAGCGGGAAGAGAGGGATTAAGGCCGGCTGGTCCGCGGGGCCGCCGCCCGCCAGCGGTCTATCCAGTTCCCCATCACCTCCCTGTCCGCGGTGCCATCCCCCAGGCCCCTCACGGCGTCCTCCACCCGTTGTGTAAACGCCCTGGACCCCTCTCCCTTGCGGGCCTCCAACGGCTTTCCGAAGCGGACCTGCACCGGTGCCGGCAGGAAATACCACCGACCCTTGGGCATGACCCGGTGGGTCCCTCCCACGTGAACGGGGACGACTGGGCTCCGCGTCTCATGCGCGAGATGGCCCACGCCGGGTAGGAATTTGCCCAACCGCCCGTCCAACGACCGCGTCCCCTCGGCGTAGATGAGCAGATTCCACCCGGACTTCAGCAGCTGGCTGGAGCTGTGGAGGACCGCTTGGGCACCTCCCGTTCGCGCGAATGGGAATGTGTTGAGCCAGAGCCCAACCATGCGTCCGAGCATCGGGCGCTGGTACCAGTAGTCGGCTGCCGCTCCGACCACCGTCTGCTCCCGAGCGCGGTCCGGCAGCGCAGCCAGGAGGACGACGGTGTCTGCGTGGCTCACGTGGTTGGCGGCCAGGATGGCCGGCCGCCTCCGCTCACCCAACCACTCCGCCCCTTCTACGCGAAGGCCGGTCATCGCCCGCGCGAAGGGCGCCGAGAGGCCGCGCTGGATCAACCATCGGAGCGTGCGCACAGGCTCCTGACGGGCCCAGTCAAGGTCGCTGGCCCGCGCCGGGACTCCGGGTGCGGCCGCCGGCCAGCTCGCCGGACGCACCCCTCCCCAGCGCCAGCCCTCGCGGACTGCGCGAAGATCGGACAACAGGTCGAGTTTCACTTCACGTCCGCCAGGAACAGGGGCGGCAGGCGGAGGTGGGTGATGCTCGGGTACCGGCCCACTGTCTGCTCGGCCATCTCCAGGGCGTCCTCAAGCGTACTCGCGCACTTGAAGCCGAGGTGGTGGACAGCGGCGCGCTCGCCTCCGACCACGATCACGCTGCCGACATGTTGCAACGCGTGCGCGGCCCAATACCAGGCGTAGAAAGGATGGACGCCGTGATAGGCGTGCGATTTTCTGTAGAGCTGTCGGTACCAGGGGTCCTCGGCGAAGCACTGTTCGTACTTCTTTTCGATATCCCCCGGGTCGCGGGTGTCCGCGAGCACCTCGTCGTAAAAGTCGACGTAGCTGGGGTGCTGCACCGAGTCGAACTCATAGCGGCAGGGGTGGGCCATGATCACGACTCCGCCCTGCCGGACCACAGGCTTGCCACGGTATAGGTTGAACAGGTAGCCCAGGCCCATGCAGACCACGAGCACCGGGTTCAGGATGGCGTTCACGTTGTAGGGCCCGAGGTATGGGATGCCTATGGTCACGATGTCCGTCTGGCCCTCGACTTCGACCAGCATCTGCCGTCGCACCGCGTCCAGAGTGCTGTCGTGGACGGCGTCCACCTGGCCGGCCTGGACGGACGTCAGGCCGTACGGCGCCCGCATCGAGTGGAATGCGCTTCGCTTCACCCCCGGCGGAGCCAGGTCCGTCAGCTGCTTGATCGCCAGGAAGGCCGCCTGGTCTGTTGGCGTCCAGTCGGTCTCTCGCTTCTGCATGAAGTTGGCGACCGCCGGAAAAGAGTGATTGTTGACGCTGGTCTCGATATGGAAGCAGCGCACGGTGTCCTCGATCAGCTGCCCTTGACGGACGCACGAGTGATGCAGCGCCGAATCCGGTGGATTCATGTAGGACCGCGAGTTGACCAGGGTGTCCACGGTGTGGTGGGCCCGGACGCTCCGGTAGCTTGCAAGGCCCGTGGCCAGCGACTTGTGACCTCCGTCCATGGGCACGAACGTGAGATTCACGTAGATCACGAGATCGGACTCCGCCGCCCTGCGGCTGAGCGTGACCTCTTCACGGTGCGACGTCTTGCCGATCAGGACGTTGCCGTCGGGGTCCTCGGCATCGTGGTTGTAGAGCTGGTCCGGGTAGAACGTGCTGAAGATCCGATCGCCCACGATGTGGCGGATCTCGTCCTCTGTCATGCGGCGGTGAAGAGAGTTGGCTGCTATCAGATGGACGTCCTCGACGCCCGCCTCCGCTGCCATCTCGACCACCTCCTCCAGCACCAGCTGACGCACGTCCGGCTGGGCCATCGGGGGCAGCGGCAGTGACAGGTCATCGAATGCGACCGTCAGCTTCATGCCCGGGCGCAGCAGGGACTTGAGGGGGTCGTCCTCCAGCGGATGCCCGAGCGCCCGCCGGATGGCCCGCTCGGCATGCGCGATGGGCTCCATGGGATCGGGTGCGTAGACGATGCGCGAGCCGAGAGGCAGCCTCTCCAGCCGCACGCCCTCGCCGTAGTGGAAGAGCGTGGGCGGAGTGTTGCGGTCGACTTCGATGACTGCTCCTGGACGGCCCATGGTTTGATTCCTTGCGGGTTAGGTTCTCAAGTCTCGCAGGTCGAAGGCGACCTTCACTGCGTCCAGCCGTCCGGCCTGCAGGGCATAGGCGATGGCGTTGCGGTAGTCGCCAAGACTGAACAGCGGTCCCGTCAACTGGTCCAGCGCCAGGTCGGATGCCGCCGCGATGGCCAGGTCGAACGTGCGCTCGCCCGTTTTCTCGGTCCCATATGCGTAGGCGCCGGTCACCGTCAGCTCACGCTGCCAGATCGGGCCCCAGTCGACCTTCTCCTCGCCGGGCATGCCCACGACGACCAGGCGGCCTCCAGCTCGCGTGAACCGGACCGCGTCGTTGAGGCCGCTGGCAGAGCCGGTGCACTCGAACGTCAAGTCCGCCCCGCCCAGCAAGAGCGGCCGGTCCATGCCGTCCAGCCGCCGCGCTTGCGTCGCGAAGCGGACGCGCTGGAACACCTCGTCGGGGGCGGCCACGAGGTCCCCGCCCAACCGCTTCGCCTGCTCCCGCTGGAAGGGGTATTTGGCGACCACAATCAGCCGCTTCGGCGGGGTGAACAGGCGGACCGCGGCCACCGTGAGCAGGCCGATGGTGCCGGCGCCCTGAACGACCACCACGTCGTCACGGCTTGCGCCTCCCCTCAAAGCTGCGTGCACACAGCAGGCGAGCGGTTCGAGAAGCACGGCCGCCTTATCGGACAGGCGTTCGGGCACGGCGTGGAGCTGACTCTCGTGGGCGACCAGGACCTCGCCCCAACCGCCACCGGTGCTGGCGCAGTAGCCGGTCTGCAGGCCGACCTCGAGGGTCCCCTCCGTCACGTTCTGGCACAGCCCGGGCCGGCCTTCCGCGCAGCGTGGGCAGACAGGTGTGACGCCGCGGACGCGGCACCCCAAGGCCGGCTCGACCACCACCCGCGTGCCATCGTCGAGTTCACCAACGACCTCGTGGCCGGGCACGAACGGATAGCTCGTCAGTGGGTCGAGGTAGAGCGAAGCGTGCCCGGTGATTGCCGAGGTGTCCGACCCGCATATGCCGCTCAGGGTGGGCCGGACGCGCATCCACCCTGGACCGAGCAGTCCAGGCTCGGGCACGTCGGCCAGGTGGAGCATCGATAAGTCGCTGGTGGCAATGCTTGAGTTGCCCCCTGTGGCCCGGACCAGGGCATAGGCGGGTATCGATCGGTGGTACTGGACCGCGAGCATTACCGCCGGACGCCCTCCAGGTACTGCGGGGAGCGTGGGTCTGGGATCGGCAGCCGCCAGTTGCCGGGGGCCATGCCCCACCGCTCGATGCGCCAGCCACGCTGGCCGCCCACCTGCGACAGCCGGGCATCAGGGTTGACGACCACGGGGGTGCCGACGAGCTCAAGCATGGGCAGGTCGGAGATGGCATCCGCGTAGGCGAAGCTCTCCGCCAGGTCCACGCTGTGACCGGCTGCGTACTCCTCGAGCAGCGCGGCTCGTGCCTCGCCGGCAGGCGGCGGCGACTGAAGGTCACCGCTGAAGAGGCCGTCTTTGACGAGCAGGTGCGCGCAGTCCAGCTCGACCTCCAACAGCTCTGCCAGTGGCCGGACGACAACGTCAAGCGCGCCCGTCAGCAGCAACACCGCGTGGCCGGCTCGTTTGTGCTCGCGAATTCGCCGCATGCCCTCGGGGAACACCCGGCGCAGCATCACCGAGTTCAGGGCCTCCTGCCCCAGCTGTCGCATGCGGTCCGGGTCCAGCCCTGCGTACTCTCGGTAGAAAGAGCGCTGGAACTCTGCCCGGGAGCGCCGCTCCAGGTAGAGCCAGCGCGGCGCCTTGCTCGCCATCTGCGCCAGAAAACGCGGCCAGTCCTCGAGCGGCTGGTCCTGAAGGCGCATCCAGAAGAAGTATTCGACCACGTTGGTCTGGACGAGAGTGCCGTCCACGTCGAACACCGCGAGCACCCCTCTCTGGCCGGTTCGTCGATGGAGCGCAGCGAGCGCGGCGTTGGTCTCGGACCGGGGCTCGGTGCTGCCGGTCGGGGCGGGGCCCTTGCGTGGCCCTGTGTCGGCGCGCGCCATCCTGACGACGGTCGGAAGGTGAACGTCCAGGAAGTAGTGACTCCACTCGTACCGAGCGGGGTCGAAGCCGAAGCTCTGACGCTCCTGCTCGGGGAGCCGCTCCCAGAGGCTGATCAGGTTGCGGGTGTCGAAGATGCAATCCACGTCGACGTACACGCCGTAGAGCTCGGCGAGGTTGAGGACCCTCTCGAGCCGGCCCTTCTGTTCGTTGAGCTGGTCCGACCAGCGGGTGGCCGTCGTCCCCAGAGGCAGTCGCTCGACCAGCTGCTGGGCGGCTTCTACAGCCCAGAGGGCCACCTTGCCGCGGCCAACGAGCTCGCCACGGCTGGGGAACGTCCAGTTCGGCGTGCCGATGGCCTGACCCCATCGATCCCGAAGTGGGTGAGCAGAGAAGTACTCGCCGCAGAAGTCGTAGATGCCGCGCAGACGCAGAGGGTTCCGACTGCCCGTGGCGGCGTGGTAGATCCGGTGTTCGCCGGCCGGGGGCGGCGAGCTTGCCACCGCCAGCACGGCGTTGACGACGAGATCAGCAGGAATGATGTCCAGCACGGCGTCCGGCAGGCCCGAGAAGTCCTGCAGAGTCGCCCGGGCGAAGGCCAGGATGATTGGCTCCGCCATGCGGAATCCCTCCAGCCAGCCAGGGAACGGCTCGGCGAGCGCGCTCTCGATGATGCTCGGCCGGACGATGGATAGGGGAATGTCCCCGTGCAGCTCGACGATGGCGTGCTCCGCCATCGCCTTCGTGAACGAGTAGATGTCGGTGAAGCCCACCGCTCGAGCGTGAGCGCGACCACGCTCGACCAGGCGGTCTTTGACCCAGCGCTGACGCAGGCGCTCGACCGCTCGCGCCTGGGCAGGGGTCCCCGCAGGGCCGAGCCGGCTACGGGCCTGACGCCGGAGCTGATCCAGCACCTCGGGCCTGCGACTCTCCTCCTCCACAGCGGGCCGGAGGTTGCTCAGGACCTCCGCCTCGTGCCGCCAGTTGAGCCCTGGGTCGAGCGCCAGGTCCTCGCGGACCACGCCGCGGAGCATGCCGCCAACGTACGCGGTGGAAATGTGCACCAGGTGCGGGCTGCTGCCAAGGACCCGAAGCGTCCGAACCAGGCGACTGGCGCCAAGCAGGTTGGTCTGGGCGGACAGGTCGGCGGGGTTGTCGAACTCCACTGCGGCCGCGGAGTGGATCACGACGTCGCAGCGGGCCAACTGCTCTCGGGCCGCATCGTCCAGTCCGAGATCGTCGCGTCCGAGATCCAGTTCCAGCACGGCCAGCTTCTCTGCCACCAGGGCCCTGAATCCGGTCTCGCCAAGCTCCCGCTTGATCCTACGGAAGGCGGGGCTGGCGAGAACCTCGCGCTCCAGGCGGTCCCTGGCGGGGCGGCGGGCACTGGAGCGGATCCCGATGTTGATCCGCTGCACCCCGGGCAGAGCCCTCAGGCACTTCTCGACGACCGACTTGCCCAGGAAGCCGGTGCCACCGGTGACCAGCAGCGTCTTGCCGGTGAGGCCCTCTTCGATCAACGCCGTCGGCCTGCCCAGACGAGGCACCGGCCCGCAGCTGGCGCCCCAGCACTGGGCGCCCGTGAGGCAGAAGACACGGCCCCAGTGTAGTTGGCGGCTGATTCTGACCCGGCCGCCGGCCGGGTGGCGGCTCCCCGGCGGCCTCGCAACCTGTGCTTCGATTTCCGCCAGCCGCCCAGGCTGGGTGGTGGGCTGGAGAGAGCCTCCAGGACGAGTGCTGAGATGAAGAGCTTGACGATCTGCCGGCGGTCCATCGCCCCGGCCCCGGGGTGGTCGCATTCCTGGTGGCGATCGCGGTCGCGTTCATCGGCCCGCTGGCGGCGCTGGCGATCGTGGCATTGGCGCCGTGTACTACATCTCCGAGCGAACGCCTCACGCCTGACCCCAGTGGCACCACTAGCTCGAAGGATCGACGCGGATCACGACGCCGCCGACCTTCTGCCCGGTCTCGACGTACCGGTGAGCCTCGATGATCTGGTCCAGTGAGTACCGCCGGTCGATGACCGGCTTGAACGCTCCTGACTCGATCAGTTCCCTGACGAGCCTCACCGTCGCCTGGCTGCGCCTCCGAACGGGGAAGCACGACCCTCTTGCCGCCAAGGAGCGCGGTGACGAGCGCCAGCGGCAGGTTCTGCCACAGCGGGCCCGCGTCCGTCGCGAGGTACAGCCCGCCCGGCTTCAGCAGCCGCCTGCATCGCCTGAACGAACTCTTGCCGACGGCATCGAACACCACGTCGTACCGCTGATCGTCCTCCGTGAAGTCCTGGGCCGTATAGTCGACGACCCTGTCGGCGCCCAGGCCGCTGACCAGCCCCAGGTGCGGCGTGGCGCAGACCGCGGTCACGTTTGCGTCGAGGCTCTTCAGAAGCTGGACCGCCGCTGACCCGATGGCGCCGGTCGCGCCATAGACGAGGACATCCTGCCCGCTCCTGATTCGTGCCTGCTCGATGAGCCCTAACGCATAGGTCGAGCCCTCAGTGCACGGTGCGGCTTCCTCGTAGGTCACGTGGGCATCTTCGTGAGCGAACCGTCCTCCGGGATCACCAGGTATTCGGCGTGGGCCCCGAACTCACCGTGTGCGCCGAATCCCGCGTTAAATCCGAAGACCCGGTCGCCGGCCTGCAAGGACGTGACGGCACCGCCGAGCGCCTCGACCTCGCCCGCGAACTCGTTCCCGAGGATGCTCGCCCTGGGCCTGACCAGCCCGTAGAAGAGCCTGGCGACGAAGGGTTTGGCCGACCGGACGCCGCAGTCCGTCCGGTTGACCGTCGTGGCGTGAACCTTGACAAGCACCTCTCCATCCCGGGGCGTGGGCTTCTCCACCTCTCGGATCCGGACGACTTCGGGAGGGCCGTATCTGGCGCAGACGGCGGCCTTCATGCTCGCCAGCCTAGAGGGCGCGCAGCGCACCCCCACCCGCGTCCTGTTCGATCGCCTTCCGCGGGCTGTGGTGGACGAGTTCGAGGCCGACGTTGTCGCGATGTGGACGAAGCGCAACGGCTCGCGCGAAGGCAGACTGACGGTCCCGGTGGAGCACCTGCAGGCGATCGCAATCAGGAGCTGAGCCGAGGCCGGTGCTGCATCTCCTTCGGCCGGTTCAGCCGGGGTTGGTCTTCCTTCGTAGGGTAGAACGGACCTTCGTTGAGGTAGGCTCGGCGGGCGCGCCGGAGCACGTCGGAGACACGATAGGCCCGCACTTCACTGCTCTTCGCCTGGCTGATCCAGATCGTCGCGATCCGGTGCTTCGAGGCGGACAGCGCGTCCCACCACCTGCTAGCCTCGGGACTCGCAGCGAGCGCGGTCTCGAGCTCGGCCGGCACGTTGAGACTGGGGCGCTCGCGAACCGGCCGGAGCACGACCTGCACGGTCTGACCCGGCTGCACGCCGCACTCTTCCCGGATCGCCTTTTTCAGCCACATGAAATGGCCCTGGCGGGTGGGTGCGAGCGAGCCTCGAAAGGCAAACCCGTTTACCGAACCCTCCACGGGCACCAGACCCCGCGTCCCGAGGCGTTCAGTGACCCTCTCTGGCACCTCGACGCCCATCCAGCTCCGGAAGCCTCTGACCAGCTGCGCTTCGAACCGAATGACCTCTGCCATATCTCGGGCGGTCCACCTCCTGGGCTCGGGTCACATTGTTGCGAAGGGATCAGGCAGCCGCCACGGTATTCCGATGCGCGGGCGCGACGGCGGCGTGACCGGCCCCAGGGATCGCGGGGACGCGCGGCCGCCACGCCGTGGCGCTCACGGCGGTCGAGTTCTCAGATCTGCGCCTGCTCGCCTGTTCAGTCAGGGCCGCCTCGATCTCGCCGAGCTCGATCCGGAAGCCCTGTAGCTTCACCTGGAAGTCCTCCCGCCCGAGGATCTCCTGGCGGGCCGGGGGTCGAGGCCGAGGACCCGCACGCCACCGCCGGTGATCGGCAGCACGCCGAGCAGGGTCTTTTCAACACGCCGGTAGAGCGTCAGTATCGACGGTGCGTCCGCGCCAGGCTTCGTGACCGCATGACGAGGCCGGCGATCGCCCAGATGCTCAGCGCGAGGTACAGGAGCGCGATGATGATCAGCCCGGTTTCCATCCGCTCGAATGATAGGGTCAGTCGCAGCAGTGGGATGTGTCGGCCCACGGGGCGACGACGTGCGGTCAGCCGACGATGATGTCGATCAGCGTGACAAGCAGGTAAGCGCCGAGGAACAGCAGCAGCATCGCGATCAGGGAGCTGACCTCGAACACCCGGCCTCCATCCTTGCCAACCGGCTGATCCGCGACGATCGGCCGAAAAGGAGTGACCAGCGGGACGCTGACGGCATAGACGAACCGGACGAAGCCCGCCTCCGTGGAGGCGAGAACCCTGAACAGAACTCTCAGCCCGATGATCGACTCTGCCAGCGTGAGCAGGAACCAGATCAGGCGGACCAGCTTGTCGGCCACCGGGTACGCGGAGGTCAGATCAAGCAACGTGAGACTCACCGCAACATGATCGCCCAACGGGCCGGCGTCACGCGGGTTGCGTCGCGCGCACCCTCTTGGACGGTCAGGTTGTGCTCCGGCTGGCCCGGCTACCATACGGACCCGTGGACGTGCTCAGCCAGGGCAAGGCAGCTGTGTTCAGGGAGCCCATCGGGCCTCGCGGCGTCGTCATCGAAGAGCGCCAACGAACCCCCGTGACGGAAGGCCGGGTCGCGGTCGCGATTCGCGCCGCCGCCCTCAACCACCTCGACATCTGGCTGGTATCGGGCGCTCAGCGGGTGCAACCGCCTCGCGTCATCTGCGCCGATGGCGCCGGCGTGGTGACCGAATCCGGTGACGAGCGCTGGAAGCCCGGCGACGAGGTGGTCATCTACCCGGTGTCGTGCTGCTGGCACTGCGATGCCTGCCGCGCCGGTCAGCAGGTCCTGTGTCCGCGGTTCAGCATCTTCGGCGAGCACACCGATGGAACCGCTTGCCAGCTGCTGCACGTCCCGGCGCAGAACGTCTATGCGAAGCCACCAGCCCTGTCCTGGGAGGAAGCGGCCGCCTTCCCGCTGACGTTCCTGACGGCGTGGCGGATGATCGTCACCCGCGCACGCTTGCGGGCGGACGAGACTATGCTCGTCGTGGGCGCGGGTGGCGGCGTGGCGGCGGCCGCCGTCTCGATCGGGCGCCACCTGGGAGCTCGGGTTCTGGTGACCAGCAGAAGCGAGTCGAAGCGGCAGCGGGCGCTGGGCCTCGGCGCCGAGGGCGCGTTCGAATCGACCGGCTTCTCGAAAGCCGTTCGCGACGCCAGCGGTGGCGGCGCGGACGTCGTGTTCGAGCACGTCGGCCCGGCCACCCTTGACGAGTCGATTCGATCGATCAAGCGAGGTGGGCGGATCGTCTTCTGCGGATCGACCTCGGGCGTCAAAGCAGAGGTCAACATGCCGCGACTGTTCTTCGGCCAGGCCGATTTGCTCGGCTCGACTATGGGCAACGCAGGTGAGTTCGACGGCGTGCTGAAGGCGATCGACCAAGGGATGCGGCCGGTGGTCGACTCGACGTTTGCACTCGAGGACGTCGTCGAGGCTCTGGAACGCCTGGACCAGTCCGAGCAATTCGGCAAAGTGACGCTGCGGATCTCGAACTGAATCCCAGGATCCTTCTGACCAACGACGACGGCATCACCTCACCGGGGTTGCACGTGCTGTACGACCAGCTCAAACGCCTCGGAGAGGTCACTGTGGTGGCTCCGGACGCCGAACGCTCCGCTGTAGGCCACGCCATCACCACGCAGGTGCCGCTGCGGGTCAAGGAGTTCCGGCGCGGCCGCGAGCTGATGGGTTACGCGACCAGCGGGACCCCCGCTGATTGCGTCAAGCTCGGGGTCAGCTCCATCTTCGAGCGCCGACCAGACCTCGTCGTCTCCGGCATCAACCTGGGCGCCAACACCGCGACCAACGTCATCTACTCGGGCACCGTTTCCGCCGCGACTGAGGCTCGGATCCTGCAGATCCCATCGATTGCCATCTCGCTCGGAACGCTGCAAGATCCTCTGTGGTCGTACGCGGCGTCACTCGGCCGCCGCATCGCGGCCGCCGTGCTCGAGCGGGGCCTGCCACCCAAGGTGTTGCTGAACGTCAACGTGCCCAATCTGCCTCGCTCGCAGATCAAGGGCATCCGCGTGACCAGACAGGGCGACTCGGCGTACGAGGAGGACTTCACGGTGCGGGAGGACCCGCGCAAGCAGCCGTACTACTGGCTCGCGGGGTCGTATCAGATGGTCGATGACGACCCCGGCACTGACGCCTGGGCGCTGTCCAACGGCTACGTGTCCGTCACGCCGATCACGTTCGACCTCACTGCCCGCGAGATGCTTTCGGACCTGAAGCGCTGGCGCTGGCGGGTCTGATCGGGTGCGGCTCCGTTGAGTGGCCTGCCTCGTTTCAGCGCGGCGGGGTAGTCCAGGTACCGGTTCGGAGCCAGCTGGCGTAGGCGTCGGCGTTTGGATAGCCGATCGCCAGCAGGTCGGTGGCGACCCGCTCCACGTCGTACCCAACCCTCCGGTGCTCGATCTCCCCGTCCTCGATGACGACATAGGTCGCCCGCACGTCGCCGTCCAGGGACAGGCTGAGGCTACCGCTGTTGACGACGGTCAGGCCACCCAGCCGGCGTACGTACGCATGGTGGATGTGGCCATAGACGGCGACCTGGACGCCGAGCGGGCCATAGGTCTCATGGAGCCTGTCGTCGGAGGCGTCGTGTGGGACGACCGCCCAGCAGTCGCCCGGGACGGCGTGGACGACCGCGACGGCCTCGTCCCGCCACTCCATCGGCTGGCTCGTCAACCAGGCGACGCGGTCGGGACCCAGCATCTCCCGGGAGCGCGCCGCCGCCTGCGCCACGAAGCCGCCCGCTTGCACAGGGACCGGCCGGCCGTCGGCGAGGATGGCATCCGTGTTGCCTAGGACGCCTGGCCAGCCGAGCTCGCGGATCCGGTCGACCACTTCAACCGGATGAGGGCCGCCTAGCGCCAGGTCACCGCCCTGGACGACCACCCCGGGGCGCACCTCGTCGAGGTCGACGAGGACAGCCTCAAGGGCGGGCAGGTTGCCGTGGACGTCGGAGACGATCGCGATCCGCATCGTCGAACCTTACGTGCGCGCACCCTGAGTTGCGATTCGATCGGTGGGTCGGCGAGGCGGCCGGCGGGTGCCGCCTCAGCAAGCGGCCTACGAGACCCCGAGGATCATGACGCTGCGAAGGCCACCGGGAGCTCGAACGCGGACTCGCTCGCCTGGGTAGTGCCCCATCAGGGCCGCCGCGAGCGGGCTTTCGTCAGAGATCCGGCCGCTGGTGATGTCACTCTCCTCAGGTCCGACGATCGTGTACTCGGTCTCGCCGTCCTGGTCACGCACCCGTACGTGCGACCCGACGCCGATGAGCCTGTTGGTCAGCATGGCGAGACTATGAACCTCCTGAGGCGCTGCAAGCTGCACGTTTGTTCACCCTTGTTCGCGCCGGCGCTAGTTTTTGAAGCGGATTCGGACATTGTCAGGAGGCGCCGAGACCAGACATCGGCATATACGTCCGCTCGCGACCCGCGATCGGTCCCGAGCGCGCGCACCCCTGCTACGCCCGGCTTCGGGTTGCGGCTACGGTTGGGTGGCCCACCGCCGGCTTCGGCGGGAGGCCGGTCACGCGCAGGATCTCGGCCTCTTCCAGCGACTCCTCCGCCAGGAGCGCCATGGCGAGCGCCTCGAGCTTGGGTCGGTTGCTGGCCAGCAGCCGCTGCGCTTCGGTGAGGCACTCTTCGACGATCCGCCTGATCTCCTCATCGATCGTCGCACCCGTCGTCTCGCTGAACGGCTTCTGCGCCAGTCCGAGGGGCCCTGCCCCATCCTCGCTGCCAAAGTTGAGTGGCCCGACCTTGGGGCTCATACCCCACCGCACGACCATCTCACGCGCGATCATCGTGACCTGCTGCAGATCGTTCTCGGCGCCGGTTGTGACGACGCCATAGACGAGCTGCTCGGCCGCCCGGCCGCCAAGTGCTCCTGTGATCCGGGCGCGCAGATACTCCTCGGAATAGTTGAACCGGTCGTCCACGGGGCTCTGCACCGTCACTCCCAGGGCCCTGCCGCGAGGCACGATCGTCACCTTTCGCACGGGGTCGGCGTCCGGCACCAGCAAGCCGAGCAACGCATGGCCGCTCTCGTGGTAGGCGATGCGCTCGCGATCCTCCGGGCTGAGCATGATTTTCCGCTCCGCTCCGAGGAGCACCTTCTCGATCGACTCGGTGAAGTCGACCATAGCCACCGCCTCGCGGTCCCGGCGGGCCGCCAGGAGGGCCGCCTCGTTGACCAGGTTGCGCAAGTCGGCGCCCACCATGCCTACCGTCTGCTGGGCAAGGTTGTCGAGGTCCACGTCGGGACCGAGCGGCACACTGCGGGTGTGGATCTTGAGGATGGCGAGCCGACCGGCCTTGTCCGGCGGCTGCACCGTTACGCGGCGGTCGAACCGTCCGGGCCGCAGCAGCGCCGCGTCGAGCACGTCGGCGCGGTTGGTGGCCGCCAGGACGATCACCCCCTCACGAGAGTCGAAGCCGTCCATCTCGGTGAGGATCTGGTTGAGCGTCTGCTCCTGCTCGTCGGTGCTGCCGACGCGAATGGCGGCCGCGCGGCTCCGTCCGATCGCGTCCAGTTCATCGATGAAGATGATCGCGGGAGCCGACTGGCGAGCCTTGCTGAAGAGATCCCGGACCCGGGAAGCGCCGACACCGACGATCATCTCCACGAACTCGGAGGCGGAGATGCTGTAGAAGGGCACCTTGGCCTCGCCCGCCACAGCTCGCGCGAGCAGCGTCTTGCCCGTCCCCGTCGGGCCGATCAGCAAAACGCCCTTGGGCACCGTGCCGCCCAGCCGCTGGTAGCGCTGAGGCTGACGGAGGAAGTCGACCACCTCCTTCAGCTCGGCTTTGGCCTCGTCGATGCCGGCCACGTCGGCGAATGTGGTGCCTGGCCGCTCGGCGTCGTACAGGCGTGCTCGGCTCTGACCGAGGCCGAACACACCGCCGCCCGCTGCGGAAGCAGCGCGACGAGAGATCCAGAGCAGCCCGAGCAGCAGCAGGCCGGCCGGCAAGAACGACAGCAGCGCCGTCTGCCAGAAGGGCGCGCCCGTGTCGGGCTTGGCGCTGTAGGTGACGTTATTCTGTTGCAGCAGCGGCTCCAGGTCACTGGCTGCGAAGTCCGGCCGGACGGTCGTGAAGTTGGTCGCCGTGTCCTTGCTGCCCGGCGTCGCACCAACCGGCTTCTTTGTATTGCCGGTGATGGAATTGCCCTGGCTGGTGATGCTGACCACATTGCCGGCGATCACCTGCTCCCTGAAGACGCTGTAGGGGATGGTCACCTGTTTCGGCTGGGCGGGCGTAAGGAAGAGCTGGACGATCAGGGTGTTGATTCCGATGAGCACCGCCAGGCTGATCCAGAACCGCCAGCTGCGGAAGGAATCCATCATCGGCGGCGGCCTGCGAGACGGCGGGCGGCTAGCCTGGCCTTGTGCTGGCGGCTGCTCCGGCGGAGCGTTGTTGGCCATGGTGAAACTCCTCAAAACCCAGTATGCGCGCCGGCTCTGGCCAATACAGCCCAGGTCGTTAAGAGGTGTAAAGCTCTGCGGCGGTATACCGCCTACCAGCCTCCGGCAGCAGCGTGCTTGCCGTGGGGAACCGCATGGCGCCAGGACGCCGGCTGTGCACGGGCAGCACCGTGCCAGCCGCGATGGCTTCTACGGTGCGCCCGATGTCGGACGCCAGTGAATGACCACTCGAGCTCAGGTTGACCAGCTCCAGGCCCATCGTCCGAATCCAGGCCAACATGACCTGGTAGGAGGGGTCGTAGGGGCCGAGGGGTATGCCGTTGCTGTGGACGTAGATCGATCCTGGCCGGGGGTGGAGATCGATCAGGGTCGGCAGCGACTCGAAGCCGAGCTGGACGCAGTATCGCTCCGGGTGGCGCCTGACAGCCGCAACGTCCTCGAGGCGCAGCGGCCAGTCCGCGACGACGGCCGACTGCGGCTCCATCAGGAATGTGCGGCCACGCGCCTTGCAGGCGGCACCGAACGCATGCACCCGGAGGCGGTTCATCGCGTAGGAGTTCACGACCACGAGGCCAGGCGCACGGTCGAGCAGCTCACCGAAGTCGTGGATCACCTCGGCTTCGGTTCGCTCCCGCGGCACCGGCTCGCCTTCGGGCGAAGGGTCCCAACCAAGCGCCACGGTTTCGATGATCAGCGCGTCGACCCCCCTCGCAGCGTCGACGAAGCGAGCGGTCAGCTCGGGTTGCAGCCCATGCCAACGGTGGTCGCCGGTGTAGGCCAGTGTGACCTCGGGTGTGCGGATCAGAAACCCCGTGGCGCCGGGAAGGTCGTGGTCGACCGCCACGAACTCAACCTCGATTTCGCCTACCGGGACCCGGGCCCGGTCAGCGACCGCGGTTCCGGCGGGCGTCCGCCAGGCTAGATAGCCGGCGCGGGCGCACGCGTCGCGAAGCGGCTCCATCGCCTGCGGGTAGTAGAGCGGCACGTCGGAGTGCACACAGCGAGCCAAGGCGCAGTGGTCCAGATGCATGTGCGTGATGAAGAGGCTCGTGCGGCCGTCCCACGCACCCAGGACCCCGGTGCGTCGCGGTGCCATACCGACAGCCATCATGTCCCGGAGCTCGCTCTCCGGCCGGGGTCGCAGGCCAAGGCTGAACGGCGTCCCCCCAGGCGCGTGCTCGACCCCGATCTCGAACAGAGCCCTCGAGCTGCCGTGGTCGACGACGAACTTCAGGCCTGTGGGATTACCCACGTTGAGGAACGTGACGCCGGTGCGGGCCGTCTTCAAGGGAGCGGACCATGATACTGTCACGCCAGGCCATCACCTCGCACATCTAGGGCGGTAGAGGAAGGCGCTCATCCGGTCGCCAGCTGGGCGTTCGTCCGCCTTGATCGATCGCCTTGTCCTAACGCGCGTTTTACCGGTTAGGTAGATACTTCTTGATTGCCCGATGGACCCGTCGAGACCGCTCTCCGATCACGCCGCCGTTGTGGCACTCGATGTGGCGGAGCGGCCTCGTCGATCGCGGGCTTCGGCGGCAGCCTACGCCTTCCTCTCGCCGGCGCTGCTCGTCCTGCTGGTCTTCTTGCTCGTGCCGGCGGTCTGGGTCTTCGGTCTGTCGCTTTTCCGCTGGGATCTGATCGCAAATAACCCCGCGTTTGTCGGTCTGGCCAATTTCGAGCGCCTGTTCCTGCGCGACGACCTCTGGTGGCAGTCCGTCCGCCAGACCGTCTACTACACCGCCGTCTCGGTCCCGGCGGGCATGGCGCTTGGTCTCGCCCTGGCGGTGCTGCTGAACGCCAGGATGCCCGGCCGGCACCTTCTCCGGGGCGCGGTCTTCGCACCCTACGTGACGCCGTTCGTGGCCACCATCGTGATCTGGCAATGGATCTTCAACCCGGACTATGGCGTGCTGAACTCTGCGCTCGCCGGTCTCCACCTGCCGCGGCCTGGCTGGATCCACAGCCAGGACTGGATCATGCCGGCCATCATCATCTACGGCGTCTGGCAGCACACGGGATTGAACCTGGTGATCTATCTGGCAGGCCTCGCCAACATCCCGGCCGAGATGGAGGAGGCCGCCCGGGTGGACGGTGCCCGGTCCTGGAGCGTCTTCTGGCGGATCACCTGGCCCCTGCTCTCTCCCACCACCTACTTCCTCTTGTTCATCAACCTGATCAGCTCGTTCAAGGTGTTCGTTCCGGTGTACGTTTTCACGCAGAACACCGGTGGCGCGAACAAGGCGGCTGAGACGATCGGGTTCTATCTGTATCAACAGGCGTTCGCCTTCTTCCACGCCGGCTACGCGGGCGCCATCTCGGTCGCTTTCTTCTTGCTGATCTTGCTCCTCACCGGCGTCCAGATGCGCTTCTTCTCACGAAGGGTGTTCTACGCATGACCCACACACGCGCCGCTCTGCTCACCCGCTATGCGCTCGCCGTACCGCTGGCCGCACTGTTCCTGTTCCCCTTCTACTGGATGCTTGTCCTGTCGCTCAACCGCCCAGACGCGATCTTGAGTTTCCCGCCGCGCCTGTTGCCGCAGTGGCAGTTCGGGAACTACGCTGAGGTCTGGCGGTTCGCCAACTGGCCAGGCCTCTTCGCGAACACGGTGATCACGACCGCCGGCCGGGTCCTGCTCGTGGTGGCAACGTCCACGCTGGCCGGCTATGCATTCGCATCCATGCGCTTCGTCGGCAAGGCTGCCGCCTTCGGGCTGCTCCTGGCGCTCTACATGGTTCCCACCGAGGTCACGCTTGTCCCCAACTACATCACGCTCGTGCATGCGGGCTGGATCGACACGTATCAGGCCCAGTTCATACCGTTCGCGGCGAACGTCTTCGGGATCTTCCTGATGCGGCAGTACTTCCTGACCCTGCCCAAGGACCTGTGGGAGGCGGCACAGCTCGACGGGTGCAACCACCTACGCTACCTGTTGTCGATCGCGGCGCCGCTTGCCCGCCCAGCGCTGGTGACCATCGGCCTGCTGCAGGTCATCGAGGGCTGGAACGCTTTCCTGTGGCCACTGATCGTCACCTCGACCGACAGGGTGCGGCCGCTCCAGGTGGGCCTGGCGGCTTTCAGCTTCACCGACTCAACACGGCCTGAGCTGCTGGCTGCCGGCGCCTTCATGACCACGCTGCCGGTCCTGATTCTGTTCCTGCTGGCGCAGCGCCAGCTCGTCGGCGGCATCGCTTCCACAGGCATCCGCGGTTGATCACGAGATGAGAGGAGGATTCTCAATGGGCACACGACGACTTGCCGGGTTGGGCGTGGCGCTCGCCCTGGCCATGGCGGCCTGCGGCGGAAGCGCAGGAGGTGGAGCCGCTCCGACCACCAGCTCGCAGCTTCCGGCGCTTGACCACCACGTCACTGTCAACTTCTGGCACGCGATGGCGGGCGGCAGTCAGAAGCCCACGCTGGAGGCCATCACCAACGCGTTTAACTCGAGCCAGTCCAACGTGACCGTCCAGCTGCAGGTGTATCCGGACTACGCCACGCTGCTGCAGAAGACGCTGGCAGCACTGGCGGCGGGCAACCCCCCGGACATGGCGCAGTGCTACGAGAACTGGGCCGCCAAGTACAACCAGAGCAAGGCTCTGGCGGATCTCAGTCCCTACATCAACGCGAAGGATGGGCTCAGCCAGAGCGACCTTGCGGACGTCTGGCCGTCGATGCTGAACGACGCCAAGCTGAGCGGGACGTTCTACATGTTCCCGTTCAACAAGTCGGACTCGGTCATCTACTACAACGCGGACATGTTCAAGGCAGCCGGCATCGACCGACCGCCCGCCACGTGGGATGAATTCGCGGCCGACGCCAAGAAGCTCACCGTCCCCGGCCAGCGCTGGGGGACGGACTTCAGCCTGCAGGGCGGCTACGAGAACCTGTGGGAGGCGATGACCTCCGAGTTCGGCGGCAGCCTTCTGAACAAAGACCAGACCAAGTCGGCCTTCAACTCCACCGCGGGCCAGCAGGCCATCCAGGTGTACGCCGACCTGGTCAAGGCCGGCTATGCACACCGGGTGCAGGGCTTCGAGGACGAAGACGACCTCGGGTCCCAGCACATCGGCATGATGGTCAACACCATCGCCGGGTACTCGTTCGTCGACCGGTCCGTCGGCGGCAAGTTCACGTTGAAGACCGCCCCAGTCCCGGCCGGCCCCAAGGGGCAGTTGGTGGAGATGTTCGGCACCAACGCCTGCGTATTCTCGAAGGCGGCCAAGGACGTGCAGCAGGGCGCCTTCCAGTACATCAAGTACTTCACCAACGCCCAGAACACTGCGCAGTGGTCCCAGAAGACGGGCTACATGCCGGTACGCCAGTCGGCGTTTAAGGATTTGCAGACCAGCTTCTACCCCCAGAACCCCAACCTGAAGGTCGCCGTGGACCAGTTGCCCCACGCGATCTTCGCCCCAGCCGTTCCGGTGTGGGATCAGGCGCAGAACACGATCCTGACGGAGCTCGGGAACATCGTGGACGGCAAGGAGTCAGCCAAGGACGGCCTCAGCACGGCAGCCAAGAAGGTGGACGACTTGCTGACGACAGGCTGAGTGGGCTGACCGGGCTCGAGGACGTCCGCTCGTGGCGGAAGGCCGAGCTGCACTGTCACCTCGACGGTGCGGTTCGGCCGGCCACGGCGGAGGACCTGGCCAGGAGCCAGGGCCTCAATCTGCACAGGCCGCTGCGTCTTACCGCGCCCGACCACTGCCCGTCCCAATCGGCTTACATCTCGTACTTCGAGGACGCGATCGGGCTGCTGCAGACGGCCGAGGCGCTGGAGCGGGCCGCCTACGAGCTGGGCGTCGACTCGGCCGCTGAGAACATCGACTACCTCGAGGTGCGCTGGGCCCCGCGCCTGCACCTTCGCGCCGGCCTCGACGTTTCGCGGGTGATCGAGGCGGTGATTCGCGGGCTGGACGCGGCGCCGCTTCGCGCGGTTGCGATCGTCTGCGCCATGCGGCACGACCCTGTGACCGACAACGTCCACCTCGCCCGCGAGGCCGGCCGGTTCGCCGGGCGCGGCGTCGTGGGCTTCGACCTGGCCGGCGATGAAGCACGCTGGTCAGCGGCACCGCACCGACCCGCGTTCGAGGCCGCGCGGGCCGGAGGGCTTCGGCTCACGTGCCACGCCGGCGAGGCCGGCGAGCCCGCAAGGGTCGAGGAGGCTCTCGACCTCGGCGTGGAGCGGATCGCGCACGGGGTGATCGGCGCCCGGGATCCGCTCGTCGTGGAGCGTGTGCGAGCCGAGGGGGTCGTGCTCGACCTTTGTCCCACCGCCAACTGGAAGTGCAAGGCGGTCGATCGCCTCCTGGACCACCCGCTGCCCCGGCTTTTGCGGAGTGGGGTGCGCTGTACGATCAGCACCGACTCCCGAACGGTCGCCGCCACGACCCTCAGCCACGAATACCTGATCGCACACGAGGTCATGGGCATTAATGTCGAGGAACTCCGGTTGGTCAATCAGACTGCCTATGACGCTCGATTCGACAGCTGAGATCGATGCTCTTGTCGCGGCCATCGCGGCTCGGCTCCAGCGCTGGCCCACGGGTTCACAGGACGGGCGCTGGCAGGCCGCGGTCTGCGTGCCGCTGCACTACGGTTCGCGTGGGCTCGAGATCTGGGCGATCAAGCGGCAGGACGGCATGCGGCATCACGCTCGCGAGATCGCCTTCCCGGGTGGTAAACCTGACGACGGTGATCGGGACCTGGCCCACACGGCGCTGCGCGAGATGGAGGAGGAACTGGGGATAGGGAGCGACCAGGTACGCCTTCTGGGTGCCCTGGCGGCGGTGCCGACTGCGACCAGCCGCTTCACGCTGAACCCGTTCCTGGCGCTGGTGTCAGAGCGCGCGGTCGCCCACCCCCATGCCGGTGAGGTGGCTGCGCTGATCCGGATGGTCGTCGCCGACTTCTTTGCCGGCCGGGTGCCGTTCCGCGCGGTGGAACTCGCCTCTGGTCGTCGCTCGCCGATCTTCGATTTCGACGTCGGCTCGATGTACGGCGCCAGCGCGCACGTCATGGAGGAGACCCTCGGCGCCTACGCCGACGCCCACGGACTGCGGTTCCCGGAACCTGCACTGACCAACGAGATCCCCTGGCTCTGAAGAATCACTCTTCCCCGCGCAGTCGGGGGAGTACCCGGCCAAGCCGGGGGAGGGGGGCCTATAGACGAGTCCTCCCTAACCCAGCTCCGCGAGCTGCCTGAGATGGGCCTCAGCGTGGCCAACGAGCAGCTCCTCCACCGGGTAGCGCAGTTCAACCTCCCGGTCGCCGCCCTGGCTGTGGTAGGTCAGTTTGCGGTCCAGGTCCTCCTCTCTCATCTCCGCCAGCAGGCCGAGCAATCCGGCCAGTCCGCTGTCGATCCGCGCCAGCAGCTCGTCCTCCCCCACCTCCCGCCCAGTCTCGATCGCCCGGCGGCGCTCGGCGTACCCGGCTTCGCCGCGGCCGAATGCCGTCTCGCCACCCACGGCGGCTCGAACCTGGCCCGTCCAGAACGGGAGCATCTCGGCCATGTGGCCAAGCACGTTGGCCCGGTCCCAGCGCTCGCCGGTCTTCGGGTCGGCCGGCCCCGGCTGACCCCAGCCGATCCGCGACAGGGCTGCCACCTCGCGCCAAGCCGCTTCAACACGCTCGCGATACCGTTCGATCTCGCCCATACGCCTCCTCAGTCCGTGCCGAACAGCCGGTCTCCAAAGTCGCCAAGCCCAGGTACGATGAACGCCCGGTCGTTCAGGCCCTCGTCCAGGGCGGCCGTGAACACCTCCACCTCAGGGTGGTGCGCTCCGAGCACCCGAACACCTTCTGGTGCCGCCACCACGCAGATCATCCTGGTGCCCTCGCCACCGGCCTCCCGAATCAGGTCGACTGCCTGCACCGCCGAGCCGCCGGTCGCCAGCATCGGATCGAGCAGAAGGGGCACCTTGCCGGTCATTGGCGGCAGCTTCTGGTAGTAGATCCGGGCGACAGCGGTCTCCTCGTCGCGCTCCAGCCCGACGTAGCCGACGCTGACCCGCGGAAGCAGCTCGAGCACGGGGCTCAGCAGCCCCAGCCCGGCCCGCAGGACCGGGATAGCCACGACCTCCGGCTCCACCATCGTGGCGGGTGCCTCGGCGAGCGGTGTGCGCACGGTCACCTGCCGGCGGGGCAAGTCCTGAGTCGCCTCATAGAGGAGGAAGGTGATCACCTTGCGGGCCAGCGACCGGAACTCCTCGTTCGATGTCTGCTGATTGCGGAGACCGGCGAGACAGTCCTGCACCACCGGGTGCGAGCTAACGTGAAGCGGCACGATCCTTCTCGATCAACCGCCTGATCGCGCCAACGGCCACCCTCAGCATCCTGTCCATCATCGAGGGGTCGACGTGGTGGATCTCGCCGGCCCCTAGCTCGTCTACGCAGAGAAGGAGGATGCCGGCTCGCCAGCCCCGCAGCGCGCTGACGACGAGCAGCGTGGAAGACTCCATGTCATTGGCCACAACCCCTGCCCGCGCCCACATGTCCAGCTCGGCTCTGAGCTCGGCCGGGCGCAGCATCCGTTCCGGCGCGAGGTCGGCGTAAAGCGCGTCCACGCTCCGAATCACCCCCAGGTGGTGCGGCGCACCGGCCGCGTCGGCCGCCTCCACGCATGCGCTGACGAGCTCGTGAGAAGCGATCGCGGGATACTCTCTGGGCACGTAGACGTCCGGCGTGCCCTCGCTTCGGACAGCGCCCGTGGCGATTACGAGGTCACCCACCCGGATGCCGGGCTGAGCTCCCCCGCACGTACCGACGCGCAGAAAGGTGTGCACTCCGAGCTCACCCAGCTCCTCGACAGCAATGGCCATCGACGGGCCGCCGATGCCACTCGAGCACGTCGACACGGCGGTCCCGTCGACCTGACCCGTGAAGGTGCGGAACTCGCGCGACCACGCCTTTTCTTCAGCGTGGTTGAGGTGCTTGGCGATCAGCGCGGTTCGGAACGGATCGCCCGGGACCAGGACGTACTTGCCGACCTCGCTCGCGACCAGGCCCACGTGATACTTGCGGTCCTGTTCTGAGGGGGGAGTCCCCCCTTGAGACCGCTGCCCCTGGGAACCCGGGTCAGCGGCACCCCCCTGTTCTGAGGGGGGAGTCCCCCCTTGAGACCGCTGCCCCGGGGAACCTGGGTCAGCGGCACCCCCCTCGGTCACATCCTGCACTTCGGCCGACATTGTAGTGGCGGGACTGCTGTCCTCCGCGTCCGGGGAGGGGCTCCCCGCCGCGGAGCTACTGGCGGCGAGGGATCGTCAGCTCGTCTTCACGGCGGCCGAAGTTCTGCTCCAAGAACCGTTCGTTCATGAGCAGGCGATCGACCCGCTGGTTCTTGACCTGCTCGGCGATCTCGTCCAGCTTGGTCTCCAGCATGTCGAGCTGGTCGTGGACCATCTGCAGCGGCGTACGCCCGTCTTCTGCCGGAGTACCAACCGACCACGAGGGCACGTCTGTGAATGCCTTGATGGTCTGCGGAAGGTAGTCCGTGGGTGTGTGCTGGACCACGTAGAGATCGTGGGAGCCGATCGGAAACCGGTCAGCGTGCTGGGCCAGCACCGCTGCCTTGCGCTGGATTCGGTCCACCTTCTGCTCGACGTCAGGTGGCAGCTTCACCGGCGGCATCGTAGGCTTCGCCGCCTCCACAGCCCGGGATCGCGTGGGGGGTACGGCGGGGATGATCGGGTATGGAGGCATCGAGGGAGCCTCGCCGGACGCCATCGAGCGAGCGTATCGCCTGGCACGGTTCCGACGACCAAACATCCTGTACATGAGAGCCCAGATCATCAGGGCGAACACGATGTAGGCAGGGCTGCCCCTAGTGAGCGCCGCCACACCCACCGCCACCAGGACGAGTCCCAGGATCATGGCCGTCCCTCAGCGCAGCAGACTCCTCCGACCATCGGCTTCTTTCGATTATGAACTATCGCAAGACCAAATCTTGCAATCGCAGTTGCTAGTCTTGGACCTTCTACCCATAGGACGCTGGACGACCTGATCATGCTCGTGCCTCAATCCTTCGGCGCAGTGAGCTCCGGCGCCCCCTTGCCGAACCGCTCCTCCAGGAATATACCGTTGGCCAGCAGCCTGTCCGAATCGCGCTGGTGGACGGCCTCCACGATGTCGTCCATCTTTTCGTCGAGCAGCCCCAGCTGCTCCCGCAGAACGTCGAGCGACGTCTTGCCGCCCTGGATTGCCCGCCGCGTCGCGTAGGTCTGCGGCAGCGACAGATATGCCTGGAGCGTCGTTGGCAGGTAGTCGACGGCCATCCGCCTGAGCACGTAGAGGTCCTGCGAGCCGACCGGGAACTCGGCAGCGTGGGGCAGCAGCTCCAGGATCTCCTGACGGATCTGCCCCACTCGTGACTGGACGTCGCCGGGCAGACGTCCGTGGGTCATCTGGTAGGCCCGGTCGACGGCCCGCCTGATCTCCTGGGGATCGAAGGTGTCCTTGGCCACCCTGGGACGCCTGCGGGGGCCCGCCACGGCCCCGAGGATGTAGAGCCCGACCACCGCCAGGGGCCAGAACGGCCCGAACAGGCCGAAAAGATGGAGCACCAGCCCCAGCAACGCCCCGAGGCAGCCGAGAAGGTTCTTGGCGCTGACCAGGTATCGCAGAAACTGCCCCATCGTTAGCGGGGTGGATCGCCCCCTGGCAGTGTCAGCTCGCTGCTGCCGGTCAGGGCGGCCGCCTGCGCCTGTCCCACCTCGGCGGTGCGGGCACGTTCCATATACGTCTGTGCCTTCTGGATCTCGCCGGACAACGTGTTCACAGTGGTCCGCATGTTGTCGAGGGCCTGGACCTTGAACTTGTCGATCATGTCCATCGTGGCGTAGATGTTGTTGAAGGCCGTCTGGAGCTTCTGGACATCGATCGTCGCGCTTGCCGCCTGGCTGTAGATCTGGCCGGTCTGCTGCCGCAGCAGGGTCGAAGTCGACTCGATGAGGTTGCTGGTCGTCGTATTCAGTGCCGTGATCTGGTCCAGGACCAGCTTCTGGTTGGTCAGCGCCTGAGCCACAATGACGGCTGTCCGCAGCGCCGAGACAGTGGTCGTGGTGGCGCGATCGACGCCCTTGATCAGCTCCAGATTGTTCTTCCTGACCAGATCCAGCGCCAGGTAGCCCTGCATGTTGACGGCGAGCTGCGTGAGCACGTCCTGCACCTTCTGCCGGACATAGAAGAGCACGTCCTGCTGCATTGTCTTGGCCCTGTCGGGGTCGCCGATTTCCAGCGTCCGGATGCGGGCCTCGAGCGCCTCGTCCAGCTTGCGAGCCATGTAGGCGTACTGCTCGAGCCGCCCCTTCATGGCCCACAGGTTGACCTTTTCCTGCTCGATCGAGGCGTTGTCGCGCTGCAGCTCCTCCTGCCCGTGGTAGAGGGCGTTGATGATCGCGTCGATGTTGTGCTGCGCCGACTGGTACTTGGAAAAATAGTCGCGGACGCGATTGCCGAAGGGGAGGTGGCCGAGCAGCCCGCGGCTGCCGAGCATGCCCTGCTTGCTGGGGTCGAGCTCTTCGACCTGACGTCGCAGCTGGACGAGCGAGGTCGAGACCTTGGAGCCCTGGCCCAGCGGACCACGGTCGAGCGAGGCCGCTGGCTTGTCCAGGAAGCGGTTTGAAACTTCTGCCGAGCGGCGGATCTCCTGGTTGCCCAGCTGGCTGACCGAGTCCACCTTGCGCTGGAACTCCGGCGAGTGGATGTCGAGTGTGATCAGGGATTCGACAAAGGAGTTGACCGCCTGGTCGATCTGCCTTGCCGTCGCATCGTCAACCCGCATCGAGGCCGCGGCCTGATTCGGGGAGACGGCCGGCACCGGGCCGGGAGGCGCGAGATCCAGCGCTGGGGCTGGGGCTTCGGTCTCTTCGGTGTCCGCGGTCGGAACCTTGGGGGTCTCATCGGTCATATGCGTATTTGCTCCTTCCTTGAAGGACCCTGTCGAGGGGGGATGGCGGCGGTACATCCGTACCACCGGTCATGTCGAAAATCCACTGTGACGTAAACGCCCGATCGGCGCGGATTGGTCAATCCTGCCAGGGCGGTCGCGCTCAATGCGTGGCCTGGCGAACGCCGTGCCGGTCGATGCGATACTGCACATGCGGCCGCGGCGAAACCGGCTTCGGCACGATCCGCCATGCGGGCTCCAGGCGCGGCAGCGCCCGCCGGGCGGCCTCCTCGGACGAGGCGTGGATGTGAGCCAGCGGGTCTCCGCGACGGACACCTTGTCCGGCCAGGGCCGTAATCATCAGGCCGGCCCCGTGGTCGATCGGGTCATCCTTTCGCAGCCGGCCACCGCCCAGATCGATGACCGCCAGGCCACAGGCCAGAGCATCGACGGCCTCGACCCAACCATTCGCCGGCGCGACGACCGCCAGCCGGGCCGGGTGCGAGAGGGGCGGCCGGTCGCGGCTGCCGCCTTGAGCTTCCAGCATGTCCCAGAGCCGGTTCAAAGCAGCCCCGCTCCGAAGAGCGGCTGCCGGATCTGCAGCGATTCCCGCCAGCGAACACATCTCGCAAGCGACTTCCACCGCGACGGCAGTGAGATCCCGCTCGCCTTCGCCTGAGAGCACCTCGATCGCCTCCAGCACTTCCAGCGCGTTGCCGACGCTTCGGCCCAGCGGGCTGTCCATCGCGGTGACGAGCGCCACCGTCTGCCGGCCGGCGCCCTCGCCGATGTTCACCATCTCGCTCCCCAGCTCACACGCCCGCTCGGGATCGGGCATGAACGCCCCGCGGCCGAACTTCACGTCGAGGACGATCGCGTCAGCGCCTGCGGCCAGCTTTTTGGACATCACGCTCGAGGCGATGAGCGGCACGGACGGTACCGTCGCGCTGGCATCCCTCAGCGCGTAGAGCGCCTTGTCGGCGGGGACCATGCGCGGCGACTGAGCGGCCACGGCGATGCCGATCTCCCGAACCTGGTTCAGGAAGCGGTCCGGGTCGAGGTCCACGGTCACCCCCGGCACTGACTCCAGCTTGTCCAGGGTGCCACCCGTGTGGGCGAGCGCACGCCCGCTCAGCTTGGGCACTTTTACCCCGCACGCCGCTGCGAGGGGGCCTGCGATCAAAGTCACCTTGTCCCCTACCCCGCCGGTCGAGTGTTTATCGACCTTCACGCCCGGGATGGACGAGAGGTCGAGCACTTCGCCCGACTCGACCATAGCCATCGTGAGGTCGAGTGTCTCGGCTCGGCTCATGCCCCGGGTACAGACGGCCATCAGCCAGGCCGACATCTGGTAGTCGGGAATCGACCCGTCCAGGTGGCCTCGCAAGAGGAATCGGACCTCCTCGGGCGTGTGCTCCTCGCCGTCCCGCTTGCGGCCGATGACCTCGAGGGCGTTCACGACGCCGATCCTACCGAGTCCGAAACGGCTCAGCGGTTCAGTCTGGCCGGTCCGGCTCGGGGTCCCCGCCGGCGGCGCGAGCCGCCTCTGACGAAGGGCACGGGCAGCCGCAGTGCCACCTATTCCCTGGCCGAACGTGCCCGCGTTAGGCTGGGCCAGTGGATCGGCGGCAGGCAGACGACTATCTGGCACGGATCGGCATGGCCCGTCCTGTGCCGGGAGATGTCGCGGCGTTACGGGACCTCCAACTCCGCCACCTTCTGAGGGTGCCGTTCGAGAACCTGAGCATTCACCTCGCCGAAGGCATCGTGCTCGAAGAGACTGCACTGATCGAGAAGCTCGTCCACAGACGGCGGGGCGGCTTCTGCTATGAGCTCAATGGCGCGTTTGCCGCGCTCCTGTCCTCGCTCGGGTTCAGGGTGACGCTCCTCGCCGCCCGTGTCTACGGTCGCGATGGCTGGGGGCCGCCGTTCGACCATCTCGCGCTGCGCGTCGACACGCCCGAGCCGTGGCTTGTCGACGTCGGCTTCGGCAGGTTCAGCCACTACCCGCTGAAGCTGGACCTTCGCTCCGAGCAGCGCGACCCCGGAGGAACCTTCCGGATCGCGGATGGCGCGGATGGCGATCTCGAGGTCTTCATGGACGGCGAACCCCAGTACCGGATCGAGTCGCGGCCTCGTGAGCTGCGTGACTTCGAGCCCACCTGCTGGTGGCAAGAGACCTCACCGAAATCACACTTCACCCGGTCCCTGGTCTGCTCGCTGCTCACCGAGAGGGGCCGAGTCACGTTGAGCGACCGGACGCTCGTCCACACGATGGACGCTGAACGGCAGGAGCGCCTCCTGACCGGTGACGATGAGGTGCTGGCGGCTTACCGGACCTACTTCGGCATCGTGCTGGACCGCGTGCCGTCGGTTCTCACACCCAGGTCGCCCTGAACGGCGGGCGGCACTCGCGACGATCCTGGCGCCAGATGCCTGTAAAGACTTGACCTCGAACGCGTGTTCGCCTAGTCTCATAGCGCGCGAGGTGCGCGCTCGCGAGGACCTTGTCAACCGAATACCCCCTACCGGTTCCACTCCGGCGATGCACGCGTCGCGATGCGCGGCTCTTCCGCTACGAACCCTTCCGCCGCCCCCTCCGCCGTTCGTGCTGCCGCGGCTCCGGGAGCGTCCAGACCTTGGAGGCAGTCTCGTGGCTGAGCGTGACTTCGCGATCCGCCGTTTGAAACCTGAGCGTGCGGCCAACACCGTCGACCTCCCTTATCTCGAGGTGCATGCCCGGCACCAAGCGGCGGTCGAGCAGGTAACGGAGGAGCGCCGGCGCCTCCCGCTCCGCCACTTCCGAGATCCGGGTGACGGTGGCCTGCATCCCCTCCTCCAGTGCCGAGAGCCGCCGCTCGCCGGGGCTGAACTCTGCATAGCCCGGGATTGGGTTGCCGTGTGGGCAAACAGTCGGACGGCCGAGCGCCTCCCAGAGCCGGCGCTCCACCAGATCGGATACCGCGTGCTCCAGCCTCGCAGCCTCCTCGTCGGCCGTCACCCAGTCAAGACCCAGAGCGTCGGTGAGCCAGCGCTCCATGATCCGATGCCGGCGGACGATTGCGGCGGCCTCCTGTTCGCCTCGCTCGGTCAGCTCGATCTCTTTGCGGCCATTCAGTCGAACCATGCCATCGCGTGTCATCCGGCGCAGAGCGATCGTGACGGTCGGACGGCTCACTCCCAGCCAGTCGGCCAGCCGCGCGCTTCGCACGGGCTCGTTCTCGCTCTGCATGTAGTAGACCGCCTCCAGGTAGCGGGAGACGACCTCTGTGAGCGCACGGCCTTGGTTCAAGCCCACTTCCGCAGTCGTGCTCATGTCGCCCTAATGATGGGCGCCTGAGTAAGGGCCGGACAGCGTCGAGCGGTGGTGGAACGTCGATGCGCTTCCGGCGGGCGCGAAAACATCAGCGGTAGGTGTATCGGATCGCGCCCGCCCCCGGCCTCCCTCTTCGCTTAGACGTCCATCGCACCAACGGCGCGACGGAGCTCAGGCCCCGACGGCCCAGCTAGACGGCCAGGCGCTCGAATTCCTCTTCGTCGTCCGGCGAACGCCCCGGGTCGCGCCAGTGGAACAGGCGCTCCTGGACCTCGAAGATCGAGTCCAATACGTCCTGGACGTGCTCGCTGTCGCGGTACACCTCGAGGCAGGACGGCGGCAGGTCGGTCAGCGAGTCACGCATCTTGACCCGCATGTCACCCGGGATGACCTTGATCCCGTCTCGATTGAGCTCCTCCAGGCGCCAGAGGACCTTGTCCGTGGCGTTGAGCATGCGATAGAAGGCGTAGCGGCGTTCGTTGTCGCGCCGAATCTCCTCTTCCAGCTCTTCGATTGCTAAGTTCGTTTCGTCGATCATCTACACCTACCTTTTACTCAGAGCGAGTGATGCGTGAACAAGACGGCAATCCCCCATATCCCTTCTTGCGCCGTCTGTCCTCACTACTTGAATCGTTGGAAGGCTGGGGTTCGTTCCGCATTGGCGCCAGAGCGGCAGCAGTCGTGGCCGTGCTGTATCGGCAAAAAGGGGAATTTTACATCCCTTTTGTGGTCCGGCGCACGGATTTGCCCAGCCACCCGGGGCAGATCGGCCTCCCCGGCGGCCAGGTGCGCGACGGCGAGTCCGCGTGGGCGGCAGCATCTCGCGAGGTCGAAGAGGAGATTGGGGTGCACCGGGGCGATCTCGTTCCGCTTGGAGCGGGGCCGCCACTGTACGCGGCTGTCACCAACTACTCCGTGGTGCCATTCGTTGCCTGGCTGCCAGTGGAAGGGCCGCGCTTCCAGCCGGACGTTCGAGAACTCGACGCGGTCATCGAGGTGCCGCTCGCCAGCCTCCTCGACGAAGATGCCTGGAGGGTCGGGACCCAGCCGTGGCCCGGGCGCCACTTCCCGGTCAGTGATACGTACATCTGGGGCCTGACGGCCAGGCTCCTGGACGGCTTGCTGCCGCTGATCAGCGCCGCGTCAGCGCCTTGAGATCGACGGTGGCGTCGGCCAGCTGAGCGGGCGTCACGGAGGTCTTCGACTCCAGCACTCGCCGAGCCTGCCCGATCGTGCGGCCGTCCCCGACCCCCAGCGCACCCACGAGGCGGCCTTCCTGCAGGAAGAACAGGGTGAACGGCGGCGATCCGAACTGACCCCGGACGACGGTCCCGTCCCAGGGCAGGCCGGCACCGATGTACTGCAGGTTGAGGTCATATTGGTCTGACCAGAACCAGGGGGCTTCCGCGAAAGGCCTGCCGTCGCCGGCAATCGTGCGGCCGACGGCGTTGCCGTGCCGATGAGCGGTGTTGTAGTGCTCCACCCGCACAGCTGCCTCGAAGAGCGGGCTCCAGAACCGAGTACAGTCCCCTGCCGCGTAAACATCGGGTGCATCCGTTCGCCCCAGCTCATCAACCATGATTCCGTTGTCGCAGCGGATGCCGGCAGCCGTGGCCAGCTCGACGTTCGGCTGGGTGCCAACCGCGATCAGAGCGCTCTGAGCCGGTGCCGGCAGGTCGCGGACCCCCGTCCGCAGATCGACGCCGTGCCCGCGGTGGACATCGGCCAGCCAGGCTCCAAGTTCAGGGCCGAGCACGCGGAGCAGAGGCTGGTCCAGCGCTTCGAATACCGTGACGGCCAGCCCCCGGATGCGGGCCACCGCTGCCACCTCGCTGCCGATGAAGCCCGCACCGACGATCTCCAGTGACCCACCCCGATCGAGCACCCTGAGCAGACCATCAGCGGCGTCCAGCTCCCGGAGGTAGATCCGATCCTCGAGCCCCGGCAGACGCCTTGGGCGTCCCCCGGTCGCCACCAGGAGGCGCCAGTAGTCCAGCCGCTCGCCGCCGGATGTACGAACCGCGTGCGCCTCGGGCTCGATCTCGAGCACCTCTTCACCAAGCCGCAGCTCAGCCTCCACCTTCGGCAGGAAGAGCCGTTCGCGCGGCACGTCGCGGAGCAGGTAGCGCTTGGAGAGAAACGGCCGCTCGTAAGGCGGGTGGGGCTCGCGGCCGATGATGACCACTTCGTCCTGGTAGCCAGCCTGGCGGAGCCCGAGGGCCGCACCGTGGGCGGCGACGCCGCCGCCGGCGATGACCACCCGATGGCTGCTCACCGCAATCCTATGAGCGCCGTCTCAGCTGGACCAGCGAGTAGACCAGGAAGCCGCCGAGCAGCATGACCGCAAAGGCATAGGCCTCGATAAGGTAGCTCATCGCGACCCGTGCGACGCCGCCAGCTCCAGCTGAGCGGCCACGGCACGGTCTTCTAGCTCGTCCCGCCTTGCCTCGATGCGGTAGCGAATCGCCACTAGTGTGCCGGCCAGCAAGAGAACCGCAACCATTGTGACCATGAAGGCCAGCAGCATCTCGGGCGGAAGCGCCGGTCCACCGGCCGCGTCGATGACCGGCCCCGGATGCAAGGTGCGCCACCACTGCACGCTGAAGTGCACGACCGGCACGTCCACGAACCCCACGATCCCCACTACAGCCGCCAGCCGCATCGCCGGACGGCCCGGGGTGGCGAAGCGGCGGACGAGCAGGTAGCCGGCGTAGACGACCCACAGCACCGCCGTGGAGGTCACGCGGGCGTCCCAGGTCTTGCTTGGGTCCCAATTCCAGATCGGCTTGGCCCAGATCATGCCCATCACAAATGCGTTGGTCGTGAACACCAGGCCCACTGTTGCGGCGGCCCGAGCGAGGCGGTCACCGCGCACGCTCTCCTTCCAGAGGTAGGCCACGCCGCCTGCCACCACCATGCCGAAGCAGATGTATGCCGCGATCGCGGAGTTGACGTGGAGGTAGAAGATGCGCTGGACCGGCCCCTGCAGGGCGTCCTGGGGTGCGTAAAGGAAGATCATGCCGGCGGCTACGAGCATGCCGGCGAGAGCCAGGGCTGTCAGTGCGTAGAGCCTGCGGTCCTCGGGTTCAGTCATCGAGCACGAACCGGGCGGCAAGGGAGGCTACCACGAGGAACAGTATGTCGAAGTCGGCCATCACGACGAGTGGCTGGCTCGACAGCGGCAGTGCCGTAAGCGACTGACCGCTCATGGCTACCTGGACGGCCTTGCCGCCCACGATCACGAAGGGCACCCAGATGGGTAGGGCCAGCACTGGCAGCAGCAGCTCGCGGGCTCGTGTCTGAGCGGCGAGGGCTGCGAACAGGCTGCCGAGTGAAGCCATCCCTGCCGTCGCAACCAGTACGGTCACGACGACGGCGGCTGAGATGGGACTGCCCAGGAACACCGCCATGGCTGGCAGCAGCAAAGCTTCGCAGGCCACCAGCAGAGCGGCTGCGGCCAGCGCCTTGCCCGCGAAGATGGCCGCGGGTCCCGCCGGTGTGAGCAGCATCGCCTCCAGAGATCCGCTCTCCTTCTCGGCCGCGAAGGCCCGGCCGAAGACCACCAGGCCGGCGAAGACGAGGACGAGCCACAGGATGCCCGGCGAAAGGCGGGGACCGCTGACCAGATCGAGGTCGAAGGCGAAGTTGGCGATCACAAGTGCGAGCACCACGAATTGGGCCAGGGCGGGCAGCAGCTCTCGACCTCGCAGCTCCGCTCGGAGATCCTTCCGCGCGACGGCATACACGACGTTCAGGAATCGCACGGCTATGTCTTCACGACGCGCAGCGACCATGGGTCGCCGGCGGCGCGGCCTGCTCGCAGCAGCAGAGCTCGATCACAGACCTGTCGCGCCAGCGCGGAGTCATGCGTCGCCATTACGACCGTGCGACCATCGAAGAGCTGCCCGAGCAGGCTCCGACCCTCGCTGTCGAGGCTGGCGTCCGGCTCGTCCAGGACGAGCAACTCCGGCCGGTGGAGGACGGCGCGGCCCAGCGCCAGGCGCTGATGCTGCCCGCGTGAGAGCTGCTCCACACGCCGTCCGGCCAGCGAAGCCAGGCCGACGAGCTCGACAGCCGCCGCCGCGTCGGCGCGGCCGAGACCGTGGAGCGTGGCAAAGAACTCGAGGTTCTCCATCGCTGTCAGAGCCGGGTACACCCCGAGCTGATGGCCGACGTAGCCGAGACGGGCGCGCAGCCGCTCGCGCTGGCGGCCGGCGTCCAGGCCGAGCAGCTCGAGCCGGCCCCGGGCCGGCCTGGCGGCTGTGGCCAGCAACCGCAGCAGCGTCGTCTTGCCGGCCCCGTTGCCGCCGAGCACGGCCAGGCGCTCCCCCGCACGGAGCTCGAGGTCCAGTGGCCCCACGGCGACAACGGCGCCGAACCGCTGGAGCAGCCCTTCTGCTCTGATCGCCGCGGTCATTTCGCCGCGACGGACAGGCCGAGCGCGGCTGCGACGCGTTCGGTGGCCACCTCCGGACGGCCCGCATGCCCGAGGAGAACGCCCACGACCAGCAGGGCAGCTCCCGCCCAGATCCACGTGACCAGTGGGTTGACGTAGATGGCAAACGTGGCAGCGTCGCCATCAGCAGGCGCCGCCAGGACCACATAGAGGTCGTCCACTGCTGTGCTTCGTATCGCGACCTGCGTCAGGGCCTGGCCACCCAGGCTCGCGTAGGTCAGCCGCGCCGGCGACAGCGTCTCCTGACCGAGCCGCAGGCGCGCCAGCTGTTCTGAGTGGTCCCCGGCGGGCCGCTGGGCAATCCCCTCGTACGTGAGCGTGTATCGGGCAACGGTCACCGATTCGCCCGGGTGCAGCGTGACCTGGCGCGACTGCTGCCAGACATGGGAGCCGATCAGCCCGGCCGCAACCGCGAGGATGCCGACGTGGGCGAGGTACGCGCCGTAGCGCCGGCGGTTCCGAACGATCACCCGGCCAACAGCCGGCAGCCACGGCCCGGCCAGCCGCCGCGCTGTTTGGGCGCCCTGGGCATACTCGAGGAGGCAGGTGGCAAGGCCGGCAGCCACCAGGGGCATTGCGATCAGGACCCCCGGCTGATGGACCCCGGCCACCAGCAGCCCGGCCAGCGTGCAGCCGGCGGCGCCGACAGGCCAGCGGATCAGGCGCAGACCGCTGCCTGGCGCGCGCCGCCAGGGCAGTAGGGGACCGATGGCCAGCAGGGCGAGCAGGGCCACGAAGAGGGGAGCTCCGACCCGCTCGTAGTAGGTGGCTCCGACCACGAGCTCACTGCCCAATATGCCGCTGATCAGCGGCAGCAGCGTTCCCCACAGGATGGCTGCGGTCAGGGCCACCAGGAGCACGTTCTGGAGCAGCAGGGCACCCTCCCGTGAGACTGGCGCTTCCAGGGGCTCAGGCGATTTCAGCCGGTCCGACCGCCAGGCGAGGATGGCACCCGACACGGCGACTGACACCACCAGGAACCCGAAGAACCAGGGACCGAGCTGGCTGACGGCGAAGGTGTGAACCGACGGCAGGATGCCGCTGCGCACGATGAACGTGCCCAGGATTGACAGCAGGAACGCGGTGATCACCAACCCATAGCTCCAGGCCCGTAGCGTCCCTCGTCGCTCCTGGACCTCGGCGGCGTGCAGATAGGCGGTGGTGGCCAGCCAGGGCATCAGGGCGGCGTTCTCGACGGGGTCCCAGCCCCAGTAGCCGCCCCAACCGAGAACGTGGTAAGCCCACCACATTCCGAGAGTCAGGCCGACGCTCTGCAGGCCCCACGCGACCAGCGCGAAACGGCGAGTCTGCGCGATCCAGCCGACATCGGGCCTGCCGGCGAGCAGCCCCGCCAGCGCAAACGCGAAGGGCACCGCGAACGCGCTGTAGCCGGCCAGCAGGAAGGGCGGGTGGATCAGCATCCCGCCATCCCTCAGCACCGGGTTGAGACCGAGGCCGTCGGCAGGCGTGATCGGCAACAGGTCGAACGGGCTGGCGACAAAGGCCAGAACCAGAACGAAGAACGTGGCGATGCCGGCAAGCACACCGTTGGCAAAGGCGGCCAATCTGAAGCTGGTCCTGGCTGCCGCCGCCAGTGCCGCGGAGCCGTTCAGCGTCAGCAGCAGCGCCCAGTAGAGCAGCGATCCCTCCTGACCGCCGTAGAAGGCTGCCACGGTCAGCGGAGCGGACATGCCACGGTCCGTGTGCTGCCAGACGTACGCGATCGAGAAATCGTGGGCGAGCAGCGCCGTCACGAGCGTGGCCGAGGCCCCCACCAGACCGGCGGCCACCCCGTAGAAGGTGCGTCGAGCGAGCCTGCCCAGCCGTGCATCCCCGCGGCGACCGGCTGCCAGCCCGGTTACCAAGCTCACGATCGCCAACGCCAGGCTGACGAGCAGAAAGACGCTTCCGAGCTCAGCTAGGAACATGGGTCAGTAAGGTGCCGAGAGATTCGGCGGCCAGGTGCTCCAGATCGTGGGTCTGCGCCGAGGACCGGAGCGAGCCCATTGTCAATGGGTGAGCGAGGACCGCAGACCCGGGGTCCCCGCGAAATCGCAGATTTCGTGGGGTGGGAGATGCTGGGCCGCGAGATGGAGTGCATGGGCGTCGAAGATCCGTCGACTTGCTGGCCCAGGTTCCTAGGAACATGGGTCAGGTCAGCGAGGCGGCTGGAGGGGTGGCGGTCGAGAAGCGAGAGGGGCATTTGGCTTGGAGCGCCTTGGCGTGGAAGACCCCGTCAGACCCCATCCTGCCCTCGACCACCACGTGGATCCCAGGGCGGAAGATGTCCGGCAGCGTCCCGTAGTAGTCGACGGGCATGCTCTGCCCGCCCTCGGCAGCGGTGAACCTCACGCGCAGCCCGCCCTGTGAGCGGAAAACGTCGTCTTGAACCGTGCCGAGGACGCGCGCATCGCCGCTCGATGGGTGGCTGCGCATCTCAGCGACCGTCTGGTAGTACTCGGCGCTGCTCCCGGTCGCTGCGAAGATCAGATACCCGAGGCAGGCGGCCATGACCACTGCCAGGCCCACCCACTTGAGAGCCCGCGGCATCAATTGACTCCTACGAGCTGCAGGTACCGGTCGATCAAGCCCCCATCGAGGGGCCCTACGAACCGGGCCGCCACCATCCCTCGAGCGTCGATGAAGAACGTCTCGGGCGGGGCCTTCACGCCGTAGGCGGCCGGCACACCGGACACCGGCTCGCCCACCGGGTACGGGTACTGCGCCTGTGCCAGATACTCGCGAGCCGACGCCGGTGAGTCCTGGATGTCGACCCCCAAGAAGGCCACCGTGCCCATCCAGCGCTTGGCCGAGGCTTTGAGGGGGCCCTCCTCTTGCCGGCACGGCGTGCACCACGAGGCCCAGAAGTTGAGAACGACAGGGCGGCCCCTGAACGCGGACAGCCTCACCCGCCCCCCGTCCTCGTTCTGCACGACGATATCCGGAGCGGGCCTGCCGAGGACAGCCTCGGTCTGCTTGCCGGCGGGATGGACGAGGCCCCAACCGAGCGCGGCCAGCAGCGCCATGGCCGCCAGGCCGGCCGCGGCCCAAGCCACCTGGGTCGTACGCCCTCTCACGCCGCCGCAACCGCCGGCGCCAGAGCCTCCAGCGCCTCGAGAACCTCAGTCGGACCGCCGCCGGGCACCTGAAGACCGATCGCGACCTCGTCGACGCCGACCCGCTCCAGCTCAGACAGCCTCCGCCGGCACTCCTCGATCGGGCCGATGATCGTAACCAGGTCGATCATCTCTGGGGTCAGGGCGGCCATCGCCTCCTCTCGGCGCCGGTCCAGGTAGAGATCCTGGATGCGGCGCGCCTCCGCGTCGAATCCGTAGCTGCGGAAGAGCTGGTTGTAATAGTTCTTCTCGCGGGAGCCCATCCCGCCGATATAGAGCGTCATGTGCGGGCGGACGGCCTCACGACCGGCTTCCACGTCCGCCGTCACCACGACCGGCTGGGAGACGCAGATCGAGAGCTCGCTCAGGGGCCTGCCAGAGCGAGCGGCACCTCTCTCGAGGGCCGGCCTGATCTGAGACTCGAAGTGGCGAGGCGAGAAGAAGACCGGCAGCCAGCCGTCCGCCATCTCACCGGCCAGGGCGACTCCGGACGGGGTCAGCGTCGCCAGGTAGATGGGAATGGCGTCTCGTACTGGATGCGTGATCAGCTTCAAGCCCATCCCGAGATGGAAGATCTCGCCGTCGTAGACGAGCCGGTCGCGGCGCATCACCGTCCGGACGATCTCCATCGTCTCGCGCATGCGCCGGATGCCGCGTTCGAACTTCACTCCGTGCCAACCCTCGATGACCTGGTGACCCGAAGTGCCCAACCCGAGCACGCAGCGGCCGCCGCTGATGCTGTCCAGCGAAGCGGCGCTCTGGGCGATCAGCGCCGGGCTGCGACTGAAGACATTGACGATGCCGGTGCCAAGCTTGATCCGCTCGGTGCGCACAGCGAGGTCGGTCAGGACCGTGAAGGCATCCCAGCCGTACGCCTCGGCGATCCAGACCGTGCCGTAGCCGAGGCGATCTGCAGTCTCGACGAACGCGCGCCTCACCTCAGGCGGCACGTGGTCGGTGTATGGGAGCGTGAGCCCCAATCTCACAACGGGGCCAGTTTAGGCTCTCAATCCGACGCGGGCAGCGAGTTCGACTCCGCGATCCGGGCGAACAGCCATCCGCTCGGCTTTACCGTCCGCTCCTGCGTCTCGCGGTTGACCCCGATGAGCCCAAGCCGCATCGAGTAGCCGCGCGCCCATTCAAAGTTGTCGTGTGACGAGAAGTGGAAATAGCCACGAACGTCCGCCCCATCCTGGATCGCCGGCCAGACCTGGCCCAACGCGTCCTGAAGGAACTCGACCCGGCGGCGATCATCGGTGGTGGCCAGCCCGTTCTCGGTCACGTAGATCGGCTTGTTCAGCGGCCGCAGCTGCTCCAGACAGGTGCGCAGCCAGCGGGGCTCGACGGCCCAGTCGAAGTCGCTCACCGGCAGGCCCGGCGGGTTGAAGCGACGCCCGAATCCCTCACCAGCGTGCCTCAGCGAGAAGGCAACCTGCGAGCCTGTGTAGTGATTGAGGCCGAGATAATCGCTGGGTGCCTCCACGACTCGCTGCCAGCGTCCGCCCGCAGGCCAGCAGTCCATGAAGAACTGGGCGGTGCCGGCCGCGAAGCGGTCGCGGCGACGGGCCGGGTCGGCCGGCACCATCAGCCACTTGTGCTGGGCGACGCCGACCGGAACGCCGGGCGTCAGGCGACACAGCTCACCGTAGGCTGCCTCGTGGCCGCGCCGCATGTTGGCCAGCACCCGGTATGCGCCCCGCAGGTCACCGCGACGTGCAGGCGGGAACTCTCCGGCCAGCCAGCCCTGGTAGGCGTAGATGTTCGGCTCGTTCAGCGTGCACCAGAAAGCCACCAGCTCACCGAGCTCCTCGGCGACTCTCCGCACGAAGGGGAGCCAGGCCTCGTGTGCGCCTGACGCCGCCCAGCCGCCTCGGGCGGCGAACCAGATTGGCGACGTGAAGTGGTGAAGCGTGACCATGGGCGCCATGCCCTGGTCTCTGAGCTCCATCAGCACCTGACGATAGTGCTCGATCTGCGCGGGGTCGAACTCGCCTGGCGTAGGTTCGACCCGCGACCACTCAATCGACAGCCGGTGAGCGTTGTTGTTCAGGCGGCGCAAGAGCTGAAAGTCTTCTCGAAAGCGCCGGTACTGGTCGCAAGCGGGGTCGGCGCTGTCTCCGGTCAGGATGCCGCCGCGCTGCTCGAACTCCCACCAGTCGCAGTTGTGGTTGCCCCCCTCGACGTGGTGGGCGGCTGTGGCGCAGCCCCAGAGGAAGCCCTCCGGAAAGCGACGCTCGCCGCTCACCCCGCCTTCCGGTATTCGGCACTCGGGACCGCGACCTTGGGAGGCTCGACATAGGTGACAGCCAGCACACGCAGCCCGCCGTCGAGGTCGACCTCGAGCACACCGGCGCGGCCGACTTGCTTGCGATACAGCTCGCGCTCCGTCTGCGGCCTCCCCTCGATCAGTATCCAGGCCGCCTGCAGAGGGTCCGCATGGCTCACGAGGGCGACCGGTTCTTGCGGATGTTCGGCAGCCATCCGCTCCATGACACCGACGATCCGGCCCCCCAGGCGTTCGATCGGCTCGTCGCCGGGCAGGAGGCCACGGCGCGCCTTGTGCACAACCCAGAGGGGGCGTCGAACCGGGATCTGCCAGAACGGGACACCCTGCAGGTAGCGGCTGAATTCCGCTTCGCGCAGGTCAGGCTCCGGGACGAGCGGCACCGCCTCCGGGAGCTGCTCACACATGAGCTGCGCCGTCTCGGCCGCACGCTCCAGGGGACTGTGGACGATTCGCCGAATGCCGCTGTCGCGGAGTCGCCGGCCGACTTCCGCTGCCTGCGCTCGACCCAGCTCGCTGAGGGCGAAGCCCGGCAGATGCCCGTACAGCACGCGGCGCGGGTTCTCCACCTCAGCGTGCCGGACGAGATAGACGCGGGTCATATGACGGTCCTCAAGAGTACGCGAGCCGTATCGTTGGCCTGTGGGCGACCAGATCGACTTCTTCGCCCGTGGATCTGAGCATGACGCTCTCCGCCGAGCACGCCCGCGTACGCGACAGGCCCCCGAGGTCAAGCCCGACCCAGAGGCAGGCCGCCGTCCGGACGCCCCGCTCGCCAGCCGGATCCGACCGCACCATTTCGAAGAGCTGGTCGGCCAGGGCCAGGTGGTCGAGACTCTGCGCAGCCTCGCCACGTCAGGTCATCTGCCGAGCATCATCCTCTGGGGCCCTCCTGGCTCAGGAAAGACCACCCTGGCCGCGATCCTTGCCGAGGCTACGGGCTCGCGCTTCGTGGCCCTCAGCGCCGTCACCGCTGGCGTCGCGGACCTCCGCCGCGTCGTCGGGGAGGCGCGGGAGATGCGCCGGGCCGGCCGCCGGACGATCCTCTTCATCGACGAGCTGCACCGCTTCAACAAAGCGCAGCAGGACGCGATCCTGCCCCACGTTGAGGATGGCACGCTGACGCTGATCGGCGCGACCACAGAGAACCCGTCATTCGAGGTGATCGCACCACTGCTCTCTCGAAGCCGAGTCTTCCGGTTGGAAGCCCTCGAACGAGACGACCTGGAACAGGTCCTCAGCCGCGGCCTTGACGAGCTGCACGCAGAGATCGAGGACGAGGCGCTGGCCGGTCTTCTGGAGGCGTCGCGCGGCGACGCCCGGGTCGCCCTGAACGCGCTGGAGGCGGCGAGCGCGCTGAGCGACCGCAAAATCACGCTGACGGCCGTCCAGCAGGCGATGCAGAACACCCACCTGCTCTACGACCGCGCCGGCGACATGCACTACGACATCGTGTCCGCGCTGATCAAAAGCGTTCGCGGCAGCGACCCTGACGCCGCCGTCTACTGGCTTGCTCGGATGCTTGAGGCGGGAGAAGACCCGAACTTCGTCGCCCGCCGGCTCGTCATCCTGGCTTCCGAGGACGTCGGCCTGGCGGACCCGATGGCGCTGCCGGTCGCGGTCGCCGCCCAGCAGGCTGCGCACTTCATCGGCCTGCCCGAGGCGCTTTTCCCACTGACGGAGGCCGCCATCTACCTGGCCCGCGCACCCAAGTCCAATTCAGCGCTGCGCGCGTACAGCGCTGCTCGCAATGCCATCAACGAGACCGGCAACCTGCCCGTCCCGCTACACCTTCGCAACGCGGTGACGGGTCTGATGCGGTCGATGGGCTATGGCCGCGGCTACCGGTATGCGCACGACTACCCCGACGCAGAGGTCGAGCAGCAGCACCTGCCGGACGATCTTGTCGGGCGGCACTTCTTCGAGCCCAACGAGCGCGACCGCTAGCCCTGTCTCCCCCCCGCGAAGTCGACAGCGAAGTCGGGGGAGTACCCGGCGAAGCCGGGGAAGGGGGGTGAACTACTATTGGCCCCCGTGGCCGACGCACTGGTGATCCTGAAGCCCGACGGGGCCCACCGCCTGGCCGTCCGCGCGGCGCTCACGAGCTGGCTCAGCTCAGAGCTAGAGTGGCAGCTGCACGGCCTGACCTGGTACAAGCCGCCAACCGACCTGGTCGAGAGTCACTACGACTTCCTGCGTGGCCGGCCGTTCTTCCCCTGGCTGGTCGATTTCATCAGCGCCCTTCCGGTGCTCGTCGGCCGCATCACAGCCGAGTCCGACGCAATCGAGCGCATGCGCTATGAGCTTGGCGAAACCCGCATCCCGGAGGCCCGACCTGGCTCGTTGCGCGAGCTCTATGGGATCGGGGGCGGCGTCAACGTCCTCCACCTGTCGGATTCTCCAGAGTCCGGTGTGAAGGAGGTCGACCTGTGGAGCAAGCGCGTCTCGTTGGACACGATGGACACCGCGGTCGATCTCACGAACGGTCGGCCAGACCACACGTTCCACCTGCGCTCGCTTGCGGCCCAGTATGCCGCCGCCATCCACGCTGACCTGGCGGCCGAGTCGATCACGAAGCTGCTTCGTGAGGAGAGTGACCTAGCGGGCGACCCCTTCGACACCCTGGTCAGAGTCGTGCTCGGCGCCTTCCGTTCCTGATCCCCAGTTGGGAGGCGCCTCGGAGACCATCAAGGTCCTGGTGAACAGCTCGCTGTTGGGGACCACGATCATCTCGCCGTGGGCACCGCGCATGTGCGTGACGCGCATCTGCACGTCGGTGACAACCCCCATGTAGCCGCCGTTTTCGACGAGGTCGCCAACTCGGACGTTCTTCTCCATCAGGACGTAGAACCCGGAGACGTAGCTCTTGATCAGGTCCTGGAGGCCGAGGCTGGTCAAAGCAGCGGCGATCAGCACGCCCACCACGCCAACTGAGACGTTGCCCAGCGCGATGGCGGCGAACATCATGAGGCCGAGCCCGATGACCCCTAGGTAGACAGCCCGAGTCGCCAGCAGTGCGGCATCCGAGCGCACGCTCCGCCGGGCCAGGACGGCGCCGATCACTCGGCGGAGAATCCGTGCCAGCAGGAGGATTACGAGGAAGACCGCCGCGGCCGCGATCAGGTTGTTTACGACGCCTGAAATCGTGTTCCAAGCGTTCTGAACCGTAAACACCGCCCCGCTTGCTTTTGCAGCCTCCAGTCGTGCGAGCGACGCTGCGGCCAGCCCGACGACTAGCCCCCCTCGGAAGCGGCTGCGCCCTCCGCGGATTCGGCGGCCTCGGCCCCCTCCTCCTCGACAGCCTCCGGGGCGGCCTCCTCCTCCTCGACCTCGACGACGCGCCGTGCCGCGAGCTTGACGACGACGTCGTCAGGGTCGCCGACGGCGGTCACTCCTTCGGGAAGTTGCAGGTCGGACAGCCTCACCGCGGCGTCGATCTCAGGCAGGGCCGACACGTCGACCTCGATGAGCTCGGGAATAAGGGTTGGAATGCACTCCACCTTGACGGCGTTCAGCACCTGGAGAACGTCAGCCTCACCGGCCCTCACCGGCTCCGCCTCTCCCGTCACCACGACCGGTACGTCAACCTGGAGCCGCTCCAGCAGGCTCACCTGGTGGAAGTCGACGTGCAGCACCGAGTTCCGCCGGGGAGAGACTTGCACCTCCTTGACCAGAACTTTGCTCGGCCGGCCACTGTCGATTACGAGGTCGATCAGCTGCGTCTTCCCGGCACGCGCGAACACTCGCTCGAACTCGTGGCGATCCAGCTGGATGATCGCACTTGCAGCCTTCTGGCCGTAGACGACCGCGGGCAGCTTCCCCTCGAAACGGAGCCTCCGCGAGGCCTTACCCGTAATGTCCCTCTTGATTGCTTTCAGTTGCATGGCGACTTGACTCACCTCAGACGAGTCCCAACCATAGCAAGTCGATCGGCTGCCCGGCCAGCAAGCCGGGGGAGGGGTCTCTCCTCGCGCAGTCGGGGGAGTACCCGGCGAAGCCGGGGGAGGGGGGCCAGATAAGCGGACATTGGTGCACGTGTCCGCCTCCCACGTCCCGCGGAGATAATCCGCACATGCCCGATGCCCTCTCCCCCGCCGACTTCGGCGCCGCGTTCAAGCACTTCATGGACGCAGTGGTCGCTCAGGCACCACCACCCACGAGCCCGCTGCACGAGCGCCTCACAGCCCACCTGGGAGCCGACCCAGCCGGTCTCCCGGTGATAGTCGAGGAGTACGACACCTGGGAACATCCCAATATTCAGATCGCCATTGAAGACTACCTGTCGGACGGCCGGCGCAGGGCTGAGCTGACCGGCGTGTCGATCCCGAACAAGAGGTTCGGCTCGCTTGGCCTGTCGGACATCGTCAGCACCCTCACCAGCCGCCAGGCCGTGGAGGAGGGACCGGCCGACTTCGTGAACTTCCACCTGGACGGCGACCGGGTGCTCTCCTGCCTTCAGTTCGGCCTTTATCTCGTCAGCGACGGTGGAACCCGTCTGCTGGTGTTCGTGGGTGGTCCAACTCCCAACCTCGGCCCCAGAGCTCGACTGCGCGTCGAAGTGATGAGCGCCGATCGCGAAGCGTGCGGCGCATTCCTGGCCGAGCTCGGTTCGGCCGCCAGCCGCTTGAACGTCTACCGCGGACACGTGATCTCCCTTTCCCCAGGCGAGATGGGCATGGGGCCGCAGACCCTCGTCCAGTTCCACCATCTGCCACGAGTCGAGCGCGATGACGTTGTCCTGCCACCAGGCTTGCTCGACCGCGTGGAGCGGCACACCATTGTGTTCGCTCACCACGCCGATCGCCTGCTGGCCGCGGGCCGGGCTCTCAAGCGGGGCATCCTCCTCTACGGCGCTCCAGGCACCGGCAAGACCCTCACCGTCAACTACCTCGCCGGTCAGATGCCCGACCGGACAGTCATCCTCACCACCGGACGGGGCATGGGGATGACCCGGCAAGTTGCCAGCATGGCGCGATCGCTGGCGCCGTCGATGGTCGTGCTCGAAGACGTCGACCTCATCGCCGAGCACCGGGGCCAGCCGTTCCTGCCCACAGGCCCGCTGCTGTTCGAGCTGCTGAACGAGATGGACGGGCTTCGCAACGACTGCGACGTGATCTTCGCACTCACTACCAATCGGCCTGACATCCTCGAGCCGGCACTCGCTGCCCGACCTGGCCGAATCGATCTGGCGGTGGAGCTACCCCTGCCCGACGCCGATGGCCGCCGGCGCCTGTTCGAGCTTTACGCCCGAGGCCTGGAGCTGGCCGGCATCGATCTGGGCGAAATCGTGCAGCGCACGGATGGAGTCAGCCCTGCTTACATGAAGGAGCTGCTGCGCAAAGCGGCACTTCTGGCTGCGGAGCAGGACGACCCGGCCGGGAGCCAGCGCCATCTCGACGCTGCCATGGACGAACTTGCCGCTGGTGGGCACCTGGCCGAGCGGCTGGTCGGCTTCAGACCTGTAGAGCCACACGTCGCCGTCCATCAGCAGTTCCCAGCACCGACCGGGTTTCCGCGCACAATTCGGTGAGGGGCGCCGGCCCGAGGGCCGGCGCCTTTCACCCCGAGGTCCCCGCGAAACCCATAGGTTTCGTGGGGTGGGTCGACGGGGGAGATGTCAGCGGTCAGTTGTCCTGCTGCCCAGCGACACGGAGACCTGTCGTTGGATCCAGGATCAGGCGGTCGCTGCGTGGCCGGTTGAAGTCGAAGAGGCCGCCCAGCGAGCCGGCGCGAGCGTCAAACGAGCCGCCCTCGATCCGGCCCAGCTTCCAGTTGTCCTCGATGAATCGGACCACCCAGCTCTGATCTGTCAGCGAGTGGTCCACAGCGTGGGAGCGCGCAAACGGCGACACCACGAGGAGCGGCTGGCGGGGGCCAAGACCGCAGCGCGCCTGCTGGCCGTTGGGGACCCGCGCGGCGTTAGAGCCACAGAGGCCCGCACTGGTCAGCGCATCCAGGGAGGTTTGCGACTGATTCAGGATCGGGCTCATCTGGTGGTCGTACCAGCCGTCGGAGTCGTCATAGAGGATCACCACCGCTGTGCTCTCCCAGCTGTCCAACCGCTGCAGCTGGTTGATCGTGTTGACGAGGAACGTTTGCTCGTCCAGCGGGTCGGAGTTGCCCGGGTGAGCATCCTGAAAGCGAGAGGCCTTCAGGTAGGAGACGCTGGGCAGGTTGCCATGGTCGGCCGCCGCCCAGAAGTCGCTCAGGTCGTACTGGTGATTGGCCTGGTCCTGATGCCCGACGGCAGCCACCGAGGTCGGCGGCAGGTGCTGCGTGTTGGCTGTCTGGGGCCAGTACTCGAAGGGCTGATGGTGCGGGCTGTAGTCGACCTGGCAGAACGGCTTGAGGTTCGGAGGAGCGGTCGTCAGGGTGCAGGGCTGGCCGTCGTTCTGGGTGCCCGCCCCGATGTTGTAGTGGCGGGAGTCGCACACCGGGGTGCCCGTCGGGGTGTGCGAGGTCGGCTTGAAGCCACCCTGGAACCAGCCCCAGGTGACGCCTTTACCGTTGAGCAGGTCGCCGACGTTCCGGCCCCCCATCGCGGCCTTCGTGTCGTTGGGGCTGGGATTGGCGCAGGCGTCGTAGAGCGGGTCAGGGTCCTCGATTACCGTGCCCGGCCCCTGCGCCACAGCTGGTCCCCCCGGCGCGGGAAACCCGGTGCAGGCAGGGCTCATCAGCGGAAAGTCAGCCCCGCACGTGGCGCCAAAGGTGTTGCCGGCCACCACCTCGAAAGCGCCTGGCGTCGAAGGCCCGAACCCGGTGCTGTAGGAGTTGTCGCTCATCGCGAAGCGCTGGGCGTAGTTCCAGAGCGCAGTCACCGTATTGCCGTCGTAGTAGTCCAGCACCGCAAAGTTGCCCGGCGTCGGCGCCTGTTTGGGGATCAAGCACCGCCGAGGGTAGGACCGTTCCCGGTGTTCTCGACGAACTTGTCCATGAGGCCGTGGTCGATGGCCAGCTGCTCGGCCGTGTAGTCGTGGCCCTGGTCGCAGGTCAGCGCCTGACTGCGGTCGATTCGCTGGGGATTGCCCAGGTTGGGGTTGGTTGTCAGTAGGGCCTCGTCGAGACCGTTCACCGTCGGAGTGTCGGGCTTGGCGGTGAATCGCGGCTCGCCCTTGACGTTCGCGGCCACCGGGTAGGTGCCGAAATAGTGGTCGAAGGAGATGTTCTCCTGGAAGATCACCACCAGATGTTTGATTGGCGTGGCAGTCCTCGCCTTTGCCGCGGCTTCGGCGTCTTCATTGGCCGCCGAGAGTGCCGGCACAAGCGCTACGACGACAGCACTGAGCGCCAACATCGAACGAATCGCTCGCATGCGCATCCCTCCATCCACCCCACCAAGCAGGCTTCGTGGGACCCCGGAAAATCAGCCGAGCCCTGGCTGGGCGCGACCCCAAGGTGAGGCTACGATCGGCGCCGACAAGCGGGGGTGAAGGGTTGGTTAAGTATCGGTTGTTGGGGCGTGCCCGGGCGGTCAGGGCGCCGGCGCCGCCGCGGTCTCCGGGAAGCGACCCCGTAGCCATTCCACGATGTCCTTGAGTGGCGTCCCCGGTGTGAACAGCTCGGCGACGCCGAGCTTCTTCAGCTCGGCGATGTCCTCGTCGGGGATGATTCCACCGCCGAAGACCACGATGTCCGTAGCGTCCCGCTTGCGCAGCTCCTCGACGACAGCGGGGAACAGGGTCATGTGCGCGCCCGAGTGAAGGGAGAGGCCGATGACTTGAGCGTCTTCCTGGAGCGCCGCCTCGACGACCATCTCCGGCGTCTGACGAAGGCCTGTGTACACAACCTCGTAACCCGCATCGCGCAGCGCGCGCGCCACCACCTTGACGCCCCGGTCATGACCGTCCAGGCCGACCTTGGCCATCACGATCCGGAGCGGGTGGGCTTTCCCGCGCGCAGTCGGGGGAGGTGGTGCGGAGGAGGCGGTCAAATGATGGCCTTCTCGGTGTAGAGGCCGAAGACGTCAACCATCGCACCCATGATCTCGCCCTCGGTGCAGGAGGCGCGGACAGCGTCAAGGATGAGCGGCATCAGATTCTGGTTGGGGTTGGCTGCCGCCTCTCTGATCCGCTCCAAGGCTCGGTTCGCGCGGGCCTCGTCGCGACTCCTCCGCACTTCGTGCAGGCGCTGCACCTGCTCCTGCTCCAGACCGAGTGGGATGCGCAGGATCTCGAGCTCATCGTCCTGATCCGACATGAACTCGTTGACCCCCACCACCAGCCGCCGCTTCTGCTCCACCTCCTGCTGGTGTCGAAAGGCGGCATCCGCGATCTCCCTTTGCATAAAGGCAGCCTCGATCGCCGGAATGACGCCCCCCAGAGAGTCGATCCGCTCGAAGTAGGCCTCGGCCTCCTCCTCCATCCTGTCGGTCAGGTTCTCCATGAAGTAGGAGCCGCCCAGGGGGTCGACGGTGTTCGCGACACCCGTCTCATAGGCGATCATCTGCTGCGTCCGCAGCGCTACCTGTGCGGCTTTGTCGGTCGGCAGCGCCAGCACCTCGTCCATCGCGTTCGTGTGCAGCGATTGTGTGCCACCCAGCACGGCGGCCAGCGCCTCGAGGGCCGTGCGCGCGATGTTCAGCTGCGGCTGCTGGGCGGTCAGCGAGACCCCCGCCGTCTGAGTATGGAAGCGTAGCTTCCACGACCGCTCGTCCCTGGCTCCATAGCGCTCACGCATATGCCGCGCCCAGATCCGGCGGGCGGCGCGAAACTTGGCAATCTCCTCGAAGAAGTCGATGTGGGCGTCGAAGAAGAAGGAGAGCCGAGGCGCGAAGTCGTCGACGGCCATGCCACGCTCGATGCAGGCGTCGACATAGGCGAACCCGTCGGCCAGCGTGAAGGCCAGCTCCTGGGCCGCGGTCGAGCCCGCCTCCCGGATGTGGTAGCCGGAGATCGAGACCGGGTTATAGCGGGGCACCTCCGCCGTGCAGTACTCGATCGAGTCCACGACCAGGCGCATCGACGGCTCGGGCGGGAAGATGTACTCCTTCTGGGCGATGAACTCCTTGAGGATGTCGTTCTGCAGCGTGCCGTTTACGTTCGTGAAGGGCACGCCCTGCTTCTCGGCGACCGCCAGGTACATGCAGAACAGAACGGCGGCCGGTGAGTTGATGGTCATCGACGTCGAGACCTCAGCCAGCGGGATGCCCTCGAACAGTGTCTCCATGTCGGCCAGCGAGTCGATGGCGACGCCGCAGTGCCCGATCTCGCCCCGCGAGGTGGGTGCATCGGAGTCCTGGCCCATCAACGTGGGCATGTCGAAGGCGACCGAGAGACCGGTCTGGCCGCTGGCAAGCAGGTACTTGTAGCGGCGGTTGGTCTCCGCGGCTGTGGCGAAGCCTGAGAACTGGCGCATGGTCCAGAGGCGGCCCCGGTAGCCGGTCTTGTGGATCCCCCGTGTGTAGGGATACTGCCCTGACAGCTCTTCCGGCCTGGCCTCGACGTCCCTGGACGTGTAGAGCATCTTGACGTCCATCCCCGAGAGGGTCGCGGTCTCGATCCCGTCGTCCCGCATGGGCGTGGCCTCGTACTCGCTGTCCCAGCTCTCAGGGGCTTCGCCGGCAGCGTCCCGGTGATAGCGCACCCTCATGCTCGTGTTCTCATTATGGGTCGGTTCTGGCGGCCTCAGGTACCAGCCGTCGTCCCTGGCGGGTGAGGATCTCCTCAGCTGCGGAGTAGGGGATGCGATCCCGGATCAAGCGCGCCGCCAGGCCAGGTTCGGTATCCAGCAGCCGTCGGGCTTCGGCCCTGGCCCACTCCCCAACAAGGTCAGCGGCCTCGTCCTTGAGCCGGGCCTCGGCGCGCTGAATGGCCTCCCCGCTTGACGCCTGGAACTGCCGGTGCCTCTCCACCGCCTCGATCACCTCCTCGGTCCCCTCCCCCTTTACGGCGACCGCGGACACGATCGGCGGCCGCCAGGCGAGCCTGGGGCCCATGCTGAGCATGCTGCGAACTTCCTGAACGGTCTTCTGGGCGCCCGGCAGGTCGGCCTTGTTCACGACGAAGACGTCCGCGATCTCCATGATCCCGGCCTTGATCATCTGCACACCGTCGCCCAGTCCGGGGTTCAGCACCACGAGGGTCGTGTCGGCGATGGCGGCGACCTCCAGCTCGGACTGTCCCACGCCCACCGTCTCCAGCAGCACCCACTCGAATCCGAAGGCGCCCATGAGCCGGATAGCCTCTCTCGTCGCCACCGAGAGCCCGCCCAGGTGGCCGCGGGCACCCATGGACCTGATGTAGACCCTGGAATCCAGCGCATGTCGCTGCATCCGGATTCTGTCGCCGAGGATGGCGCCGCCAGTGTAGGGTGAATTCGGATCGACCGCGATCACCCCAACCGCCTGGTCGCGCGACCGCAGCAGCTCGACCATGTTGTCCACAAGCGTCGACTTGCCTGTGCCGGGTGCCCCGGTCAGGCCCAGGACCCGGGGCGGCCGCACAAGATCGCCGAGCGACTCAAGCAGATGCCGGACGGACGGGTCACGCTGCTCGACCAGCGTGATCGCCCTGGCCAGGCCCCGTACGTTGCCTGCCCGAAACTCGGCCGCCAGGTCTCGCGGCGCCGTCAAAGGGCTAACCCAGGCCGGACCAGTGCCGATAGAAGTCGGTGCCCATGACCACGACGAGCCCGTCGGTGTTTTCCCCCGGTGAGGGCACGAAGCCTGATCTCACTCCCGGCGATGGGGGCGTGGCCTGAACGACCTGGGCGCCACCGAAGAAGTCCTGCAACCAGGCGGCCGTTTGCGGGTACTTGCCACCCGAATAGTCGTAGATCACTGTCTTCGGCACGGACGAATGACGAACGCCGTCGCTGAGCTGCAAGCCGAAGCCTCGCAGCACATTGGTTGCACGCGTTTGCAGGTCGTACGAGCTGCTGGCGTTGACGAGCTGGAGCGGCGCCTGCTCTCCCATGGTCTGTCTGTCCACGAGCGCGTGCGAGAAGACCGTCTGCCACATTCGGTACGTGGGGTCGATCGGGCAGAGGACATACACGTCAGCCGGCCCGCAATGAGCGCTGACGTCGGCCGCCAGGTCCTGGTTCGTGACCGCAAAGTGCTGGAAGGTGGTATCAGGAAGCTTGGCCGCAAAGTCGTAGATTGCCTTGACGTCGGTCAGGTCCATGTCCGTCTTGAAGTTGGCTTGCAGCGCATCCATCAGCTGCGGCGCCCTGGTCAGTGCACTGACCGACGTGGCCTTCTTCTTGATCGCGGCCACGATCATCTGCTGTCGCTTGGCGCGGCCGAAGTCGCTGGCCTGGTCCTGCTGCACAGCGTCGCGCGAGCGGGCCAGCTCGAGGGCCTGCTCGCCGTTGACCGCGTAGTCCCCTGCCTGGAAGTGGATCCCAGCGCCTGGTGGGCACCGCCAGCCGGGCGGTACGCCGTGGTTCATGTAGCCGTTGTGGTAGTCGGGATAGTGACAGTCGTCCAGGGTGCCGTCCATCTGGACCTGGATCCCTCCAAGCGCGTCCACCACATCGCGGAACGCCTTGAAGTCGACCGCGACGTACTTGTCGAACGTAAGCCCGGTGATCCTGCTGACGGTCGCCTCGGACAGGTGGCCTGCGCCGTCTTTGCCCTGGAACTCGGGCCTCAGCGGCCCGGGCGCAAACAGCTCGGGCGTGTTCGGGACCTCGAACGCGGCGTTGATCTTGTCCGCGTACTGGCGCCCATCCTGCCAGGCGTCGATTCGAACGTACAGGTCGCGTGGAATCGATGCTTCCAGGATCCTCTGGCTGGTGGGGTCGATGCTGACGACCATGATCGTGTCTGTCAGCCACGGAGCGTCGTTTTCGCCGCCACCGTAGCCGAGCGAAAGGATGGTCACCCGCTGGCCGTGCATGAGCTTGTAGGCAACCGAACCGACCGGGGGGTCGACCTGGTGCTGGATGATCTGGATCGGGTTGCCGACGTTGGCGACACTGTGCAAGAAGCCGTAGACACGGTATGTGGCAACGCCGCTCGCCACAACGAGCACGCAGAGAAAGACCGCGCCGATTACCAGAGCCGTCGACCGCACCCGATGCCCGCTGCCGCGGGACCGCTGGGGCCTTGTACTGTGCCCCCCAGGGCCGGGCGTAACCATTCGGGCTGAGATTCTACGAACGAGGCAGGTAAAGGGTATGTAAGCGAATCACGGCCCCTGGCCGATCCAGCGCAGCGCATATTGGTGGCCGAGGACCACTGCCAGACCACCCATCGGAGGGTTGGGCGTTGGCGGAGTCGCCGATGCCGGCGTCACGACGGAGGCCCCGAAGTAGCTGGCCAGCCACCGCGCCGTCAGCGGGTAGCGGCCGCCCGAGTAGTCGTACACGACCGTCTGCTCCTCGGGCCGCATTCGCACCGACGACTGGACCTTGAAGCCCAGTGGCTGCAGCGTGTTGCTGACCCGATCTCCGAGGTCGCTCAACGTCCGGCTGCCGTTGACGACCTGGACCGGCGCCGCCTCCTGGAGGACACGATGATCGACCAGCAGGTTGGAGAAGTAGGTGTGCAGCGAACGGTAGCTGGGATCCTGGGGGCAAAGTATGTACACGGAGAAGCTCCCGCATGTGTCGCGGCGCTGGTAGAACTCGCCGAGGAAGTCCGCGGCCGAGATGCCGACGCGGCCGACCGCGCCGTCGGACAGTCCCCGTGACCAGTCATACAGCCCTTTCAAATCAGAGAGGGTCAGGCTGCTATCGAAGTCCTTCTGCAGCGCATCCATCAGCGCCGGGGCGCGGGTGATTGCACCGACCGACGTGGCCTTCTTCCGGATCGCGTTCAGGATGAGCTGCTGGCGGCGAGCGCGAGCGAAATCGCTGGCCTCAGCCGGCTGAACGGCGTGGCGCGAGCGGGCCAGCTGAAGCGCCTGCTCGCCCTTCACCTGCTGACAACCGCCCCTGAAGTGGATGCCGCCACTGATGTAGCCGTCGTGATAGTCGGGGTACTGGTAGTCGTCCAGTGGGCCATCGAGGCACACCTGGACACCGCCCATCGCGTCTACGAGGTCGCGGAATGCCTTGAAGTCGATGCCGATGTAACCGTCGAAATGCAGCCCGGTAACCGAGCTGACGGTCTGCTCGACCAGGCGCCCGCCGCGATGCTTGCCGGTCGTGAACTCAGCCTTCTTGCCAGGCCAGCTCCTGTTGTCGATCCCGATGGCGTACGCGTTGTTGACCTTGTAGGCGACGGGGGGCCCGTTGGCCCAGGCGTCCACCTGAACGGACAGGTCACGCGGGATGGAGACTTCCATGGCGCGGTTGTGTGCGGGGTCGAGGACGACCGCCATCACGGTGTCTGTCAGGTAGGGGGCGTCGTTCTCCGAACCGCCGTAGCCCAGCAGCAGCAGGTTGACCTGCTGGCCGTGGCGCAGCTTCCAGGACAGGCTGCCGGCGGGCGGGTTGAAGGCGTCGCCGGCCTCAGTAAGCGGGTTGCCGAACCCACTCAGAAAGCTGACCACACGGACGCCGGCAAAGATGCTCGCGGCCAAGCACACGAGCAGGATGACAGCGACAACCGGGCGAACGACCGCGCGCGATCGGTTCCGGCCATCGGCAGACAAGAGAGAGTCGCTCTTTCGGGGGGGCAGGTCCACTGGGGAGGTACCTCCTCTGGCTACAACGTTTCTGGGACGAGTTCTGGCTACAACGTTTCTGGGACGAGTTCGTCAGCCGGTAGGCCGAAGAGCATTAGCCACACCGACGGCGACCGCGATGCCGTAGAGAATAACCAAGACGAGGAAGATCGTCCCAAAGATCCCCAGGATCATTCCGGCGGTAGCCATCCCTCCCCCGCCGACGGTTGCTCCAGCCATCTGGATACGGGCTCGGGCAGCATTGCCGATGAAGAACGCCACGGGCCCCACGAGGGGGCAGCAGATGACGCTGAGGATGCCCAGTACGAGCGCCACCGTGGCCTGGCTGTCGGTCGGAGGTGCCACGACCGGCGCGTAGCCGCCCCCAGGCAGAGGTGGCGGCGGTGCATAGGGTGGGCCGGCCGGTGGTGGGTATGGCGGCGGCAGGGGAGCCCCCGGGGGGGGTTGAGGCGGAGGGGTGTATGACGGTGGTCCTGGCGGCGGGGGTATGTACGTGGGAGGCCCAGGCGGCGGTGGCCCTGGAGGTCCAGGCGGCGGTGGCGGCGGTCCAAGCGGTGGCGGCGGCCCTGGCGGTCCAGGCGGTGGTGGCGGCGGCTGTTCAGGCGGAGACGGTGGCGGCTGCTGCGGTGGCCCCTCCTGAGGCGGTGGCGGCGCGGGTGGCTCCGATGGCGGGCCGGGTGGCTGCGGCGGCTTCCAGCCTCCGCCAGGCGGCCTCGATTCGGGTGGAGGCGAGTTGTCGCTCAACGTCCAGTTCTCCTTTTTCTACAACTCGTGCTACTGCGCAGGGGCTGCCGACGGCCCAGCGGTCTGCTCGTAGTGGTGCACCACCCCCGCGAGCACCGCATATCCATAGGGAGCGGTGAAGATCTGTCCGATGAAGCGCGCGATCGCGCCGAGACCGCCGATCAAGTAGGCAACAAGCGCGAAGAGGCCGTGCTGCAGCGCGCCGTTGACGTCGGCCCCGACCATGGCGATCAATCGAGGCAGGTTCAGGCCGCCGGCGATGCCACCCCTCTCAGTGGCCACGATGACGGCGGGCGTGAACAGATACCAGACCAGCACCCCGAGCAGCAGAAGCGCATACGCCAGCAGGATCAAAGGCACCCCGACAGCGTTGCCCTGGCCGTCGTTGCCGGCTGTGATGCCTAAGCCGACGCCGAACAGAATCCCGAACGTCACACCCAGGACAAGGCCGTAGACCGGGAACACGACGAACAGGTTCAGGCCGCGCCCAATGTACTGGAAGCCCGCCGGCGGAAGCTCCGGACGGCCGGCGCGAAGATTGTCGAGCGCAGCCAGCATCCAGCCGAGCAAGTTGAGCTGGCCGACGATCGGGATCAGGTTGATGAGCCCGATCAACAGGACCTTGGTAACCCACTCCGGATCGCGCGAGGGCCAGGCGACGCTGTCGGAGAGCTCGTTCACGCCCGGAACTATATCTGTCGAGCAGTGCGAGTACCAGCCGGTGTCGACGTGGAAAAGCTACTTGAGCAGCTGTCGGGAGATGACTACTCGCTGGATCTGGTTCGTGCCTTCGTAGATCTGCGTGATCTTGGCGTCGCGCATCATGCGTTCGACGGGATAGTCCTGGATGTAGCCGTAACCACCAAGTATCTGCACGGCGTCCGTCGTCACCTTCATAGCCATATCGGAGGCGAACAGTTTGGCCATGGCTGCGACTTTGGTCAGGTCGGGGGCCTTGTCATCAACCTTGGTCGCAGACAGGTAGACGAGGTGGCGGGCGGCCTCGACCTGGGTGGCCATATCGGCCAGCATGAACTGCAGACCCTGGAATGAAGCGATGGGCTGGCCGAACTGCTGCCGCTCCTTGGCGTACCCGATCGCATACTCCAGCGCTCCCTCGGCGATACCCAGAGCCTGGGCGCCGATGCCGGGCCGGGAGCGGTCAAGCACCGACAGGGCGATCTTGAACCCGTAACCCTCATCTCCGAGCCGATTGGCGGCCGGGACCCGCACTTCATCGAAGGCCAGCATCGCCGTCGGGGACCCCCTGATGCCGAGCTTCTTCTCGAGCTTGACGACCGACCACGGACTCTTCTCACGCTCGAGCACAAAGGCACTGATCCCGCGAGCGCCCCCGTCCGGGTCGGTGCGCGCAAACACGACCAGCGTCTCCGCGATGTTGCCGTGCGTGATGAATACCTTGCTGCCGCTCAGCACGTACTCATCCCCGTAGCGCTGGGCGGTCGTCTTCATCGCGGCCGCGTCCGAGCCAGAGCCGGGTTCGGACAGTGCGTACGCTGCGATGCGGCCCTGAGCAAGCGGTGGGCAGAGCCTCTTCTTCTGTTCCTCGCTGCCGGCGACCAGCAGTGGGTACGCCCCAAGAGACTGCACACCAAGGATCAGCGACGAGGACGCGCACGCCTTGGCGATCTCCTCGGTCGCCATGCAGATCGTCACGCTCGACCCGCTGATGCCGCCGTACTGCTCCGGGATGGGGATGGCAAGCACGCCGTTTTCAGCAAAGAGCTCTTCTATGTCCTTCGGATACTCAGCCTTTTCGTCGATCTCGGCGGCCCGCGGCGCGACCTTGTCCTGCACCAGCTCACGAATGGTGTCCCGAATTGCGAGCTGCTCTTCGGAAAAGCTGAAGTCCATACGGCAAATTATGTCGGGACGACGAGGGCTTTACCGCAGCTCACCGCGGGCGAGGCGCCAGAGACCCGAGCTGGATCCCGACCAGGGCCCAGAACGCCAGAGCCTGATCGTTCTTGAAGTACGGTAGGTCCACCAGGCCGTGCAGACAGAAGGCAACGGCCACGCCCAGCAAGCCGATTGCCATGGCGCGGGGCCACGGCCCCGAGGCGAGACCGCGAATCGCCGTCCGCACTACCTGGACGATCAGCCATAGGAACGCGACGAGCCCCAGCAGCCCTGTCTCTGACCAGAAGTTCAAAAAGATGTTGTGCGGATAGATCAGGTCCTCGTGGTAACCCGGGTCCTTGTAGGGCAGGATCGATGCCTTGAACCCCGACAGGCCACCACCGAAGAGCGGTTTGTGGGTGAGCATGTTCAGGCTGGATTTCCAGAGCGACATCCTGAGCCCGATCGTGTTCTGTGAGCTGGAAGGGTCGAATTCGACCAGCACTCGACGCCGAACGCTCGCCGAGGCGGCGAAGAGCAGCCCGCTGACCGAGACCGTGCCGATAAGGGCCTGCCATCGCCATCTACTGAACAGCGCGACGAAGAGCACGAGCGTCGCAAGAGTGGCCCAGCCGGCCCGCGAATAGCTCAAGAAGATCGCCACGACCGCGAGCGCGGTGAAGGCGACCGCCACCACTCGCTCACGGTGGTCGTCGCTGAAGAATGCGATGGCCAGCGCGAACGCAACGAGTGGCTCGAGGTAGAGCGGCACCGCGTTCGCGCTGTTGAAGATCGCGACCGGCGGTGTGACAACGTTGAACGTGTGGTGGGCGATGGCTGAGACGACCCTGGCGCTGTTCAGCACGGCCACGTAGGTGCCAGAAACCGCCAGCCCTCCCAGCAGGAGGCGGGCCCAGGCGCGGTTGCGGGCGATGGCGGCGATCACGAGGCCGGCCAGCATCGGCTCGACGAAGTACGCCTTCCAGAGGCCGGCAGCGGAGCGCCGGTCAGGCGCCACGACCGTGTCGATGGTGGCGGCAACCAGCAGCAGAGCCGCCGGCCACAGGTAGGGCGACCGCCACGGCAACTGGTCGCGGAAGGCGTAGAGGCCGACCGCGATCGCAATCACCAGCGGGATCTCCAACAGGGTGGTTGGCAGCGGTCCCAGATGTGGGCGTTCCACATAAGCGGGGCTGGCAGCGAGGGCCAGGGCCATCAGCCCGGTGGCTATCTGGCGCGACCGTTCCCGAACGCCAGCCAGCTCGGTGGAAACTGCAGCGATCCTCTCAGTTGCACTCATCCGGGAGTCACTGCAGGAGCTGCCTGGCGATGACCATCCGCTGCACCTGATTCGAGCCCTCGTAGATCTGCAGCGCCTTTGCGTCACGGAAGTGGCGCTCGAACGGGAGGTCGGCGACGTAGCCATGGTCCCCGGCGAGCTGAACACCCTCGATGGCGATGTCCATGGCTGCGTCAGTGCAAAAGAGCTTCGCCATTGACGCCTCTCGTGTGAAGGGCCTTCTTTCCGTGCACAGGACGGCGGCATGGTAGGCCATTTGACGCCCCGCCGTGAGCCTGGTTGCCATGTCCGCCAGCATGAATCCGACGCCCTGCTGGGCATTCAGGGGACGCTCGAACTGCTCGCGCTGCGCCGTGTACTCGATCGCCTCGGACAGCGCGGCGTCGGCGATCCCCAGCGCCTGGCCGGAGATGCCGATCCGTCCTGAGTCCAGCGCGCGCATCGCCACGGCGAAGCCACCGCCTTCGTGGTGCAGGAGGCCGGACGCCGTCACCCGGACCTCCTCCAGCAGGAGCTCACCCGTGGGTGAGCCGTTCAACCCCATCTTCTTGAATACCTGGCCGATCCGGAGCCCGTCGCTATCGCCGGGCACGATGAACGCGCTCACCCCTGCGGCGCGCGGCTCGGGGCCGGTACGAGCGAAGACCAGGTACACGCCCGCCTCGCCGATGTTGCTTATGAACACCTTCGTGCCACTCAGCACCCACTCGGCGCCTACACGCCTGGCAGTGGTCTGCAGCGCGGCCGCGTCCGAGCCGGACGCGGGCTCGGTGAGCGCGAAGGCGCCAAGCACCTCGCCACTGGCAAGCCGCGGCAACCAGGCCCGTTTCTGCTCCTCGGTGCCGAACAGTAGGATCGGCTCGCTACCGACCGAGTTGTGCACGTCGACGATCACCGACGTGCTGGCGCATGCACGCGCCAGCTCCTCGACGCAGATCGTGAAGGCGAGGTGGTCCAGCCCGGTCCCACCGTACTCAGCCGGGATCAGCATGCCCATGAGGTCGATCTCCCGTGCGCCGTCGATCGCTTCGCGTGGAAACCGATGATCGCGGTCGACGTCCGCTGCGTAGCGCTTGACAGTTGACTGCGCAAACTCGCGCACGGCATCGCGCAGATGCGCGTACTGCGAGTCAGGTTCCAATCTCATGCGCACCTAAAATAACTGTCCACTCAATGGAAGCAGGCCCGAGGTACCTGGAAGGAACAACTGTTGGCAGCGGTCGCGACATCATCGGTGTGCGGAGGGATCGAATAGCCGCCATCATCGAGCAGGGCCGCGAGATCATTGCGCGCGCCAAACAGGAGAAAATCCTGCCCGATACGATCACCGGGCCCACGGCCGCCCTTCTGGTGACGATCGCCGGATACGGGGAGCCGCTGAGCGAGGGGCAGTGGCGGGAGCTCTCCGGGGTGGTGGGCGGAATCATGCGGGACCCCTCGTTCGCCGACCTCGCCCGCCTCCGCACGCTCATAACCCAGGAGCAGTTTCTCAACGTCGCGCGAAACGTGGGCTATTCGCGGTTCATCCGGCGTCTCGACGACGGCCGCTGGGTCTGCGAGCTGACTCCGAAGCTCGAAGACGTCCCGGACGAGTAGCCGAGAACCAGAGTCCGGCTTCCAGGTCACCCTTCTCCAGGGGTGGGCAGCCGAGCTCTCTCGCGATCAGCATCCGCTGCACTTCCGACGTGCCCTCGCCGATCTCGTTGACCTTCACGTCCCGCCAGTAGCGGGCCACGGGATACTCCTCCATGAAGCCGTAGCCGCCGTGGATCTGGACCGCCTGGTCAGCGGCGCGTTTGGAGGCTTCTGACGCGTATAGCTTGGCCATCGCCGCCAGCCGCTGGACTTCACCCGTCGTCTGTGGGCTGTTCTGGTGGGCCATCGCCGCCCGGTACGTGATGAGCCGGGCCAGCTCGACCTCGGTCGCCATGTCCGCCAGCTTGAACTGGATCGCCTGGAAGGCGGAGATCGGCCTGCCGAAGGCGGTCCGCTCCTTCGCATAAGCCAACGCGGCATCGAGGCAAGCCTGAGCCAGGCCGACGGAAAGGGCGGCAATCGCAACCCGACCCCCGATCAGGGTGTGCAAGAACTGCCGGAGGCCGCCTCCGCGGCGCCCCAGCAGGTTTTCCTCTGGCACGCGGCACTCGTCGAAGGCCAACGGGTGCGTGTCCGATGAGTGCCAACCCAGCTTGTCATAGGCTGGCTGAATCAGGTAGCCCGCGGTGCCGCTGGGCACCAGGAGGGCGCTGATCTCGCCCCTCACGGCGTTCGCTCGCTTGGCGGTCAGCGCGGTGATCGTCACACCAGCCGAGATATCGGTCCCGGAGTTCGTGATGAACTGTTTGGCGCCGTTGATGACCCAGCCACCGTCGAACTGGTCGGCGCGGGTCTGGGTGGCGCCCGCGTCGGAACCAGCCTGGGGTTCGGTCAGCCCGAACGCCCAGATCTTGCGACCGGCCATCAGGTCGGGCAGCCAGCGCTCCTTCTGAGCCCTTGTGCCGAAGTCGTGGATCGGTGCCGCACCCAGCGATACCGCTGCCTCCAATGTGATGCCGACGCCGGCGTCTCCGCGCGAGATCTCCTCGATCGCGATGCAGTACGAGAGGAAGTCGCCGCCTGCCCCTCCCCACTCCTCCGGGAATGGCAGCCCAAAGAGCCCAAGCTCACCCATCTGCCGGACGACCTCGTATGGAAAGCGACGCTCGCGATCGAGCGCCGGCGCGGCCGGTGCTACGACGTCCTGCGAGAACTCACGACAGAGGTCGCGTACCGCGCGCTGCTCTTCTGTCAGCTCAAAGTCCAACGGTCAGTCAATCGTACGGAGCAGGCTTAGCCTGGATCCGCCGGGTCGCGCTCAGTTGGGCAGTACGGTGAGCTTCAATGCCCAGCTGATGCCAAGCACCCCGAGGCCGGCGGCGAGGACACCGTGCTTCAGGCGATCGGGCGCTCGAACAGCCAGGTCGCGGTCGAGCAGCAGCGCGATCAGCAGAACCGGGATCGCAGCCAGCGTGGCGAAGAACAGTAGCGGCCCCAGCGGGTACAGGGCGGCTGCGCGGGCTACGTGGCCCTCCCACATGTACGCGAAGGATCGCGTGCCGCCGCAAAACGGACAGGGATGATGCGTGACGGCCAGGAAGGGGCAGAAGGGCAAGGTCACGTGCGTGGCCTGGGCTGCCCAGAAGATCCGCGTGTACACCAGCCACAGAAGCAAGCCGGCCAGGACGAACAGGTTCCGGAGACGCGCCTCTCCGTCGGCCCGGACGAGGGCGACGTGTAGGGTCACGTCGCCAGTCTAGGATCCGGGCTAAGGGTCAGCGCCTGCCGGGTCTCGAGGAGCGCTGGGGGATCCTGGCCAGGGTTTGTGCGGCCTTCGGCCGGGAGCCGGCGTACAGGAAGGCAGCAAGGGCGCCCAGTATCACGCTCGCGGCCAGCGGGGCGACGATCAAATAGGCGGCGACATCTTCGAGCATCTCTACTCAAGAACGTACTGTCGGCCCGCTTTGTTCGTTGCATGGCCGCTGTCAAGACTTTGTAAGAAGCTCCACGATCTCAGCGGTCGTCTCGGCGACGGCCACCCCGGCCGACCGGAACGCCTCCTCCTTGCTCTTCGCCGTCCCCCTGTTGCCGGAGACTATGGCGCCTGCGTGGCCCATGCGCTTGCCCTCTGGCGCTGTGCGCCCCGAAATGAAGGCGACGGTCTTCAGGCGCGAGCCTCTGCCGAGGAGCTCGGCGGCCCTCTCCTCGTCCGAGCCCCCGATTTCGCCGATCACTGCCAGGTGGGTGGTGGCGGGGTCCTGTTCGAAGAGGCCGATCACGTCGCTGAAGGAAAGGCCCAGCACCGGATCGCCGCCGATGCCCACGATCGTGGATTGGCCCAATCCGGCCGCCGTGAGGGCGGCCATCGTCTCGTAGGTCAGAGTCCCGCTGCGGGAGACGATGCCCACCGGCCCTGGGCTGCTGAAACGCTGTGGGATGATGCCGATCTTGCCGGCGCCCGGGGTAAGCACACCCGGGCAGTTGGGACCGACCAGCTTGGCCTCTGGATAGGCCTTCAGGAAGTCCTTGACCTTGATCATGTCCTGGATGGGGATGCCCTCGGTGATGCACACGATCAGGGTGATGCCGGCCGCCGCCGCCTCCATGATCGCGTCGGCCGCAAATGCAGGCGGGACGAAGATGCCGCTGGCGGTGGCCCCCGTCTGGCAGACAGCCTCTTTCGCGGAGTTGAACACGGGCGCGGCGAGGAATGTGGTGCCGCCTTTGCCGGGACTTACGCCTCCGACCAGCCTGGTGCCCATGAGCTGCATCTGCTCGGCGTGGAAGGAACCCTCGCGGCCGGTGATGCCCTGGACGATCACCGGCGTCTCAGCAGTCAAGAGGGTCGCCATCAGCGCGTCATCTCCACGATCTTCTGAGCTGCTTCCCACCCGCTGGCCCCCGGCTCGATGCCGTTCTCCTTGAGGATGGCTCTCCCCTCCTCCTCGTTGGTTCCCGAGAGGCGGACGACCAGTGGCAGGGTCATCCGCAGGTTGTCGCGAGCCTGCACAAGGCCCCTGGCCACCTCGTCGCCACGCGTGATGCCGCCGAATACGTTGATCAGCACTCCACGAACCTTCGGATTCATCAGGATGACGGTCAGCGCGTTCTCGACCACCTCGGCCCTGGCACCGCCGCCTATGTCGCAGAAGTTGGCCGCCCGCCCGCCGGCCCGCTGGACCATGTCCAGCGTGCCCATGCAGAGCCCGGCGCCGTTGCCGATGATCCCGACCTCGCCGTCCAGCGACACGTACGTGAGGTTCCGCTTTTTGGCCTCGACCTCATAGGGATCGCCTTCCACGACGCCCCCGTACCGTTCCTCGAGCGCACGCTGCCGCGGGCTGGCGTTCTCGTCCGTCTCCAGCTTCGCGTCCCCCGCAACCAGCCGGCCCTCGCCGGTGACCACCAGGGGGTTGATCTCGGCCGTGACGGCGTCGTGCTCCGGGATCGCCCGATAGAGCTTCTTGATCAGCGGAACCAGTGCTCGGACATGCTCGCCCAGGCCGGCCTCGTAGACGAGCTGGTTCAGCTCAAAGTCGAGTGGGCCGCGCCATGGATTCGGATAGAGCCGTGCGATCGAGTCCGGTGACTCGTCGGCAACCTGCTCGATGTCCATGCCACCCATGGCCGACAGCATCAGGATGTTGGCTCGCGCGTCGCGATCGACCGTGAAGCCGAGGTAGAGCTCTCGGGCGATGTCCAGCGCAGCTTCGCAGTAGACCAGCGGCACCCTGTGGCCCCTGATGTCCATCCCGATGATCTGCCGCGCGGCAGCGGCCGCATCCGACGGCGATTGAGCAAGTTTTATGCCGCCGGCCTTGCCCCGACCGCCCACCGGGACCTGGGCCTTGACGGCCACCGGGCCGAGCTCCGCGCAGGCCTGCGCGGCCTCCTCGGGCGTGCGAGCGACCCTGCCCGGCGGGATGGGGATGGCCAGCGAGGCCAGAACTTCCTTCGCCTGGTATTCCAGCAGCTTCATAGCCGGTTGAGAAGAGTACTCCGCACCAGCTTTCTGGACGTCGGAGACGTTATTCATCGCCGATAAGGTATCCAGCGTCCAGAAAGGTGGGCTTAACAGCCACAGCTGACATACCGCCGCGAGTTCGGCCATCTTGCTGTCCTGTGGCCCGACCTGCGAAGGTTCCGAACAGCCTGCAGAAGGGACCCTTTCGCGGCTCGGAGGCAGTGCGGCGCGGCATCGTTACGAAGCGGCAGCTGAGGAGCAGCGCCTGGTGCCGGCTGTTCCACGACGTCTACGTGCATGCGGCTGTGCCCATGACGCACGCGCTACTTTGCCGAGCGGCTCAGCTGTTCCTCCCGAGTGGCGCCGCGATCAGTGGAAGGAGCGCGGCATTTCTCTATGGAGCAGACGTCCTCCAGCGTGATGCTCCAGTTGAGGTCACCCTCCCACCGCGGGTGTGGATGAGGACGCAGCCGGGTATCGCTGTGCGGCACTCAGAGCTTCCCCCGACCGACATCGTGCCGAGAATGGGAATCCGGGCAACGAATCCGGTGCGAACCGGCTTCGACCTGGCACGTCGCGGCAAGCTGGAGGACGCCGTAGTTGCGGTGGACGCGCTCTTGACGACGTGCGGCCTCACGCTCGATGAGATCTCAGCCTACGCCCACGACGGAAGATCATCCTGGCATGGCGTCGGTCACTTGGCCACAGTGCTGAGCCTGGCGGCGGTTGGAGCGGAGTCCCCTATGGTAAGTCGGCTTCGGCTGGTGCTGGTTCGAGGTGGCCTGCCGCCACCCGTACTCCAGTATCAGGTGTGGAGCGAGATCGAGACCTGCGTAGCTCGTATGGACCTTGCGTACGTGGATGCTCGTCTGGGCGTCGGGTATGACGGCGAGTGCCATTGCGAACCTAGAGCAGTGCACAAGGATCTGCTGAGACAGAACGCACTTCGAGCCCTGAGCTGGAGCCTGCTCCGCTTCACGGCCGAAGACGTGTTGCGACACCCGCAACGCGTAGTGGCTCAGGTGCGCTCAGCCCTTCAAACCGGCATCTTGCGGGCTCCGTTAGCCCCGTCACAGCGGGATGTTCCCGTGCCACCGCGGCGCCCGCCTCCGCTCCTTACGCAGCGCCAGGCGCAGGGCCCTGATCAGCGCAGGCCGCGTGCTGGCCGGCTCAATCACCTCGTCCAGGTAGCCCCGCTCAGCCGCCACATATGGATTGGCGAAACGCTCGACGTAGTCCGCAACCAGCTCGGCGCGACGGACGGCCGGCTCGGGGGCCGTGTCGATCTGCCGTCGGAAGATGACGTTGACCGCGGCCTCTGGCCCCATCACCGCAACTTCCGCAGTCGGCCAGGCCGCGTTGTAGTCCGCGCGTATGTGCTTGGAGCACATCACGCAGTAGGCCCCTCCGTACGCCTTGCGCGTGATGACGGTCAGCTTCGGCACCGTCGCCTCGCAGAACGCGTAGAGGAGCTTCGCGCCGTGCCGAATGATGCCCCCGTACTCCTGCTGGGTGCCGGGTAGGAATCCAGGCACGTCCTCGAACACCACGAGCGGGATATTGAAGGCATCACAGAAGCGGACGAAGCGGGCGCCCTTCACAGAAGCGTCGATGTCCAGCGAGCCGGCCATCACCTTGGGCTGGTTGGCCACCACCCCGACCGGGTGGCCGTCGAGACGCGCGAACCCGATCACGATGTTCATCCCGTGGAATGGCTGCACCTCGAAAAAGTCGCCCTCGTCGACCACGCGGCGGATCACGTCCTTCATGTCGTAAGGCTCTTTGGGCCTGTCAGGGATCAGACGCGAAAGCTCTGGATCGATCCGGTCGGCGGGGTCGGTACCAGGTGCAGTCGGCGGTTGCTCGCCCGAATGCTGTGGGATGAAAGACAGCAGACGCCGGACCTGTTCAAAGGACTCGTCCTCGGTCTGAGCCAGGAAGTGCGCGACCCCGGACTTCACGTTGTGCACCTCGGCTCCGCCGAGGCTGTCGAACGTCACCTGCTCTCCCGTGGTCACCCGGATCACCTCGGGACCCGTGATGAACATGTAGCCGAGTCCGTGGACCATGAATGTGAAGTCGGTCATGGCCGGTGAGTACACCGCGCCCCCGGTGCAGGGGCCCAGGATGAGGCTGAGCTGCGGGATCACACCGCTGGACTCGACGTTGCGCCAGAAGATCTCCGCGTAGCCTGCCAGAGAGACGACCCCCTCCTGGATCCGGGCTCCACCCGAGTCGTTGATTCCAACGATCGGGACCCGGTTCTGGTAGGCGAGGTCCATCACCTTGCAGACCTTTTCGGCGAAGACCTCCCCCAAGGAGCCGCCGAAGGCCGCAGCGTCGTGGCTGAACACCATGAGGTCCCGGCCGCCGACCTTGGCCATCCCGGTCACCACACCATCGCCATATGGCCGGCGCTCTTCGAGACCGAACTCCCGGGAGCGGTGGCGCGCGAACAGGTCCAGCTCCTCGAACGAGTTGCGGTCCACCAGACGCTGGACCCGCTCACGCGCGGTGAGCTTGCCCTTCTCGTGCTGGCGGCGGAAGCCGTCGGCGTCGCCATGGGCAGCCTCGTAGCGGCGCTGCCGCAACGCATTGATGGGGTCGACTCGGCGATTGGTCACTGGTCACATAAGGTATGCGACCGCGTTCGCCGTGTTACGTTTTGGTGCCCAGTGGGGAGAGACTCACTCGGGGGTGTGGTCCTTGTCGGGCTCCTGGTCCTGGCGATCGCCTTGGGCTCGCGCGCCTTGCACGCCACGCCAACCAGCGGCTTGCTCGCCGACGCCCCGAGCAAGCTGGTCTCAGTGGCGAAGCAGGCGGGCGGCCTCACTGGCATCGACGCCAACGTGCTGCTGGCAGTGAGCAAGGTCGAGTGCAACTTCGGGCGCTGCCGCAGCGGGCAGCTCGACAGCATGGTGCCTCCCGACGTCCGCAGCCACGTCGACCCGCTGGCGCTCAAGCCTGGTGGCAGCACTGCCACTATGCTCGGACTGAGCGATGGGCGGCGCATCGGCGACTGGGTGAACCCACAGCCAGTCGCCGGCGGGCAGCACGCGATGGGCTTCATGCAGTTCCTGCCCACGACCTGGCGCCAGGAGGCGGCGGCAGCGCCCGGCCGGCCCTCGGATCCATACAAGCCGTACGACAGCATGGTCGTGGCCGGCTCGTATCTGACTCGTCTCCAGAGCGGGGCTGAAGATGACCGGCACCGAAACTTGAGCGCGGCGCTCTCCGTCTACGGTGGCAACGCGGCGTACGCGGACCACGTGCTGGACCTCGCCGGCCGTTCGGCCTAAGGCTAAGCTCCACGACCCTAGAGCTAGTTGAGGTCCGAGACCTGCTTCAGGTGATGTCCGTCGGCCGGTACTCTCCGAACACTCGCCGCAAACGATCGCAGCACTCCCCGATGGTGCCGTAAGCGGCCAGGGCCTCCTTAAGCGGATACATCAGGTTGTCGGTGCCTCGAGCCGCCTGCTCCAGCCGGTCCAGGCATCGCTCGACGGCGCTGTTGTCACGCTCAGCGCGGAGCTTCCGCAGCGCGGCGATCTGCGCCTCCTGGTGTTTCGGTCCGATCTTCACGATCTCGACCGAGTCACCTCCCTCGGCCTGAAAGCGGTTCACGCCGACCACTACCCGTTCGCCGCTCTCGACTCGCTGCTGCAGCCGGTACGCCGACTCCGCGATCCTCCGCTGCATCCAGCCGGACTCGATCACGGCCACTGCTCCCCCACGCTCGTCCACCTCGGCCATGACCCTGAGGGCCTCCTCCTCGACCTGGTCGGTCAGCGCCTCGACGTAGTACGAGCCGCCGAGTGGATCGGCCACCGCCGCCACACCGCTCTCGTGAGCGATGACCTGCTGCGTGCGCAGAGCCAGCTCTGCCGCCTGCTGCGAAGGCAGTCCCAACGCTTCGTCGTAACCATTCGTGTGCAGCGACTGCGTTCCACCCAGGACCGCGCTCATCGCCTCGAGCGCCGTCCGGACGACATTGTTCAGTGGCTGCTGGGCGGCGAGGGTCACCCCACCCGTCTGGATGTGAAAGCGGAGCCTCCACGAGCGCGGATCCGCGGCGCCGAAGCGATCACGCATGATGCGCGCCCACATCCGGCGAGCGGCCCGAAACTTCGCCACCTCTTCGAAGAAGTCCATGTGGCAAGCAAAGAAGAACGACAACCTGGGAGCAAATTCGTCGACCTCCAGCCCGGCCACGACCGCCGCTTCGGCATAGGCGATCGCGTCCGCGAGCGTGAAGGCCACCTCCTCCGCCGCCGTCGCCCCCGCCTCGCGGATGTGATAGCCGCTGATCGAGATCGTGTTCCAGTTGGGCAACTGCTCGCGGCAGTAGGCGAAGAGGTCGGTCGTCAACCGCATCGATGGCTGCGGCGGGTAGATGTACGTACCGCGTGCGGCGTACTCCTTGAGGATGTCGTTCTGCACTGTGCCCGTGATGCGTGCCGGCGGGCAGCCGTGCTTCTCCGCCACCAGCTGATAGAGCAGCAGCAGCAGTGCGGCGGTGGCGTTGATCGTCATCGACGTCGAGATGCGGTCGATGGGCAGGCTGTCCAGGAGGATCTCCATGTCCCGTAGAGAGTCGATCGCCACTCCGACCTTCCCCACCTCCCCGTGCGCCATCGGGTGGTCGGAGTCGTAGCCGATCTGGGTCGGCAGGTCAAACGCCACCGAAAGGCCGGTCTGCCCCTGCTTCAGCAAGAACCGATAGCGCTGGTTCGACTCTCCCGCGGTGCCGAACCCGGCGTACTGGCGCATCGTCCAGTGCCGGCCGCGGTACATGTCTGAGCGGATGCCGCGGGTAAACGGGAACTCGCCGGGCGGTGGCTGCTCTTTGCCGGCGTCTGCGGCCCTGTAGAAAGGCTTGAGCACCAGCCCGCTGTCGTTCAGGACCGGCTGCTCACCGTTCGCGTCCGACATCCTCTTCCAACTCGGTCAGCGCGCCGAACGTGCTGTTCGGATGCAGGAAGCCGATCAGGGTGCGGCCGTCGCCGCCCGAACGAGGCTCCTTGTCGATGATCTCGAGCCCATTCGCGTCAGCGCGCCGCAGGGCCTCGGCTATGTCGTCGACCTTGTACGCGATGTGATGGATACCTTCGCCGCGCTTGGCGATGAACCGGCCCACGGGCGAGTCGTCGCCCAGCGGCTGCATCAGCTCGACTTCCAGGTCACCGATCCGAAAAGCGGCCGCTTCCATACGGTCCGCCTGAGCCACCCAGCGGTGTGTGATCTCCAGGCCGAAGACGTCCCGATAGAGCGTGATCGCCGCGTCGAGATCCTTGACCGCCAGACCCAGGTGCGAAATACGCTTCAACATCCTGCTATGAGTAGTCGTACCAGCCCCTGCCCGTCTTCCGCCCGAGATTGCCCGCCTTGACCTTTGCCTCGAGCTGGGGTGAAGGGCGGTAACGCTCGTCACCGGTTGTCTGATACATGTGCAGCCGGGCGTTGTAGGTGACGTCGAGGCCGCTGAAGTCGCCCAGCCGGAACGGACCCATGGGCCAGTTGAGGCCCTTCTCAACCGCTGTGTCGATGTCCTCGAAAGAGGCCACGCCGGAGTCCAGCAGACGGTATGCCTCCTGGCTGGCCATGTGAAGGATGCGGTTCACGATGAACCCGTCGATCTCCCTGTGCAAGAGCACCGGTGTGCGGCCCATTGAGCGGGCGAAGGCCACGGCGCGTTCCACGGTCGCGTCGGAGGTCTCCGGTCCACGCACGACCTCGACCAGGTCCATCACCAGGGGCGGATAGAAGAAGTGCATGTTGCAGCAGCGGTCAGGCCGACCACTGGCTGGGGCCAGCTTCGAGATGCCCATGGTCGAAGAGTTGCTGGCGAGGATCGCGTGAGCGGGGCCAGCCGGCCGAGCTCCGCGAACACCAGTAGTTTGGCCTCCAGCCGCTCGACAACCGCCTCGATGACGATGTCGGCGTCGGCCACCGCCTCGGTCAGCTCGGTGGTCTTATGGACTCGAGCCAGCGCCGCCTCCATCTCGTCGGCGGTCATTCGGTCTTTCTCGACACGGCGCTGGAGCAGCGTGCGGTTGGACTCCGCTCCCCTGGTCAGCTGCTCCCCGTTCACGTCCTGCAGCCGCACCTCCACACCGTGCAGAGCCGCCTGCTGAGCGATCTGGGCTCCCATCGAGCCGGCGCCAACGACCGCGAGACGGCTCACTCGGCCACCGAGAACAGGCGCGTCACACGGTTCAGCGTGGTCAAGTTGCCGACCAGGCCCTCGATCTTGAGCCTCCCGCGCAGCATCTTTCCTGCAACCTCGCGGCCGGTCGAGTCGAGGTAGTTGGGCACCCCGCCGAAACCGATCCTCACGTTGCTGAGCTGCATCACCGTATCGGCGTCCGCGCGGATCGTCACGTCGCGGCCGTCCGCGAGGCCATTCCGAACCAGGAGGTGCCCACCCTCGAAGTCCAGCGTGACCGCCTCGTCGATGTCGGTGACGAAGATTCCCACGCGTGCCTTGAGGTTGTGGAAGTCCTTGAGCTTCTCGGGCCGTGAGACCACGTTGGCCTCGATCAGCCCGCCCAGCATCTGTGCAAAGGGGGACGCGGCGTTCCCATCGGCGTAGTCGACCGGCTTTGTCACGCCTCGTCCGGCCACGTGACCGGCACACGGGTCGTGCACTCTGTCAGTTCTTGCGACGCCTTGGTGTACCGCACGACGGTAGGCAGGTCGCCCTTCAGCTTGAGCTTGCCCTGTAGCATGCCCCTGGTCGCGTCCAGCTCCTTCAACGCGACCTGCTTCCAGCGTGAGTAGGACCCGCTGATCACGAAGTCGCACGCCTGGGCGTCGGCCGCGCTCCCGACGCGGACGTCGCGCGCCTCGCCTTCGAATAGGTCCATGACGACGCCCTTCGCCTCTGGGAATTTCTTGTCAGGCTCGGCCTCCACGACCAGGCCGACGGTCCACTTCCAGCCCTTGCCGGCCTGTTGATAGACGGGGCTCTTGTTGATCTCTGCTTTGAACGCCTGAGCCCACTCGGGTGAGAACGCGGCTACGGTCATGTCGGCGTCACCTCCGATTGAAACGCTAATACAGCGCAGGCACACGTCGGCGCCCGGCGCTCGCGGATGCAATCATCGTTCGAAAACGCACCTGGCGCGCGGTTGACGTGCGTACCCGGCCGGCGCAGACTGATCGTGGCGCCGGGTCCGCGCCCAACCTCGACGGCTCCGCCCCAGCCCGAGCCCGAGCCGAGGCAAAGGGAAGAACACTCTCGGAACCTGAGCAGTCGTCTCTTCGGCCGTGCGGCCGCAGCTGGGGGGCGGACGCCGGTCAGCCGAGGAGGTGACGCCGTGACCCGGGAGCGGGACTTCAAAAGGCTGGTTCGCGCGCGGATGCGCCGCACCGGCGAGTCCTACGCAACGGCTCGCGCTCAGCTGCGGCGCCGCGGTCTGCCACCGTCTCCGGCGGTCGAAGGAGATCCCCGCATGTATCCATTCGAGCGATTCACAGAGCACGCTAAGAAAGTGCTTACCCTGGCACAGGAGGAGGCAGAGCAGTACGGACACGGCCACATCGGCACCGAGCACTTGCTGATTGGAGTGCTGCGGGACGAAGAAGGCATGGGCTACCGGGAGCTGACGGCTCTGGGCGTTACGCTGGCACAGGTACGGCCGCTCGTGGAACAGGCCGTGCCACCGGCACCCGACGAGGAGCGGCCTCCTCGGCAGATCATCCCCACTAGCCGGACGAAGAAAGTCATCGAGCTCGCATTCCAGGCCGCAGAGCAGCAGGGCCAGCAGTCCGTCAATACCGAGCATCTGTTGGTGGCGCTCGTCACCGAGGGTGAAGGGGTCGCCGCGCTGGTGCTCCGCAACCTGGATGCCGACGTGGCCATTCGGGATCTGCTGCACCGGCGTCAGGAAGGGGGCGACGAAGAGTCATCCACAGAAAGCGCCGCGCGGCCCGGCTACGGTCAGAAGCTGACCGAGCTGCTCGAGCGCGCCCAAGACCTCGCATCGCTGGAGGGGTCCGCCACCACCGGACCGTCACACCTTCTGCTGGCTCTGGCTTCGCCAGAAAGCTCGGTGGCCAAGTTCATCAAAGAGCCGGAGGCCAGACTGGCGGAGATCCCGCGCCTCGTCCGCGATCTGAGGAAGCGCAAGGAGGAAGCCATCGAGCGCGCTGACTACGAGGACGCCGCTCGGCATCGTGCCGAAGAGAAGCGCCTCAGGGGGGAGTTTCAACAGGCGATGAACGCCTGGCGTGACAGCCTCCCATAGCGGGTTACAGTACGGCTCATGAGTCTGAACCTCGCCACGATGCTGCGGGAGTCGGCGCGCGCCAAGCCCGACAAGACGGCGGTCATCCTGGACGCCCTCAAACTGACCTGGGCCCAGGTCGACGCCCTCTCCAACCAGCTCGCGGGCGGCCTGCGCGCAGCCGGCGTTCGGCCCGGCGATCGCGTGGGCCTGATGCTGCCAAACGTCCCTCAGTTCGTGGTCGCCTACTACGGCATCCTCAAGGCGGGTGCCATCGTGGTGCCCATGAACGTGCTCCTGAAGGCACCCGAGGTCGCGTACTACCTCGGCGACTCAGGGGCCACGGCGCTGATCGTCTGGGACGACTTCGCCCCCGAAGCTCTGAAGGGCAGCGGCGCCGACGTCACCACCTACGTCGTCCAGAAGCCCGGGAACGAGGAACTGCCTGAGGGCGCTCGTTCCTTCGGTGCGCTGCTGCAGGGCTCGCCTCGTTTCGAGATCGCGGCGACCGGGCCCGACGACTCAGCGGTCATCCTCTACACGTCGGGCACCACCGGGCGACCAAAGGGCGCCGAACTCACGCATTTCAACCTCTACATGTGCTGCGACGTGGCTGCCAACCGGTTGATAGAGGTTCGCGAGGACGACGTGTCCATGGCCGTGCTGCCCCTGTTCCACTCGTTCGGGCAGAGCAACGTGATGAACACCGCGGTTTACGCGGGCGGTACGATCACGCTGGTCCCCCGCTTCGATCCGACAAAAGCGCTGGAGGTGATCCAGCGCGACCGGGTCAGCATCTTCTGCGGGGTCCCAACGATGTACTTCGGGCTCCTCCACCATCCTGACGCCGACCGCTATGACACTTCCTCTCTGCGGCTCTGCGTCTCCGGTGGGGCCTCCATGCCAGGCGAGGTGATGAAGACGTTCGAGGCCAAATTCGGCGTGACCGTGCTGGAGGGCTACGGCCTCTCCGAGACTTCGCCGAGCGCCAGCTTCAACGTCAGCCAGGAGGAGCGGAAGTTCCTCAGCATCGGCAGGCCAATCTGGGGCGTGGAGATGAAGATCGTCGACGAAAAAGACAACGAGCTCGCACCCGGGACCGACCACGTCGGGGAGATCGTGATCCGCGGCCACAACGTGATGAAGGGCTACTTCAACAAGCCCGACGCCACCGCCGAAGTCATGCGCGGCGGCTGGTTCCACAGCGGCGACATGGGCTATGTAGATGAGGACGGCTACTTTTTCATCGTGGACCGCAAGAAGGAACTGATCATCCGGGGAGGCTTCAACGTCTACCCGCGCGAGATCGAGGAGGTCCTGTTCGCTCACCCGGCTGTGGCAGCAGCTGCGGTGATCGGGGTCCCAGACGAGCGGCTGGGCGAAGAGATCAAGGCAGTCGTCCAGCTGAAGACGGGCCAATCGGTCACAGCCGAGGAGCTGATCGCCTTCTGCAAGGAGCGTGTAGCGGCCTACAAGTATCCGCGCTCCGTGCAGTTCGTGGAACAGCTGCCGATCGGCCCGACGGGCAAGATCTTGAAGCGTGAGCTGAAGGCGCAGCTGGCGGCGGCCGGGGCGGCCTGAGCAGCCGGACCGCCTCCACTACGCCACCGCGGTAGCCTCCTGTTTTGCCTTGCCTGGCTCTTCCCTGAGTAGGTGCTTGGCGAACCAGCCAGCAATCCGGCGGAGCCGTTCGACGCGCCGGTCCGGCCGCCCGTTCCGCGAGAGTTCGTGCGACTCGCCAGGAAACCTGACCATCTCCACCTCACGGCCCAGGAGTCGGAGGGCGCCGAATAGCTCCTCTGCCTGAGACACCGCGCATCGCAAGTCCGCCTCCCCGTGGAGCAGCAGCAGCGGTGTGTGGATGTCGCGAACGTATCGGATCGGTGATCGTTGCCACAGCTCGTCCGGGTCGGGCCACGGCTGCGGGCCCATCTCCAGTTCGCCCCAGAGCACGATGTCGGTCTGCGCGAACTCGCTCACCAGATTGGAGATCGAGCGCATCGATACCGCGGCCGCGAAGCGATCGGTATGACCCACCGCCCAGTTGGTCATGAACCCTCCGTAGGAGCCGCCCGCCACGCCCAGGCGCGACGTGTCGACCCAACCCGTCCGCTCGATGAACTGATCGAGGGCGGTCATCAGGTCCTCGTAGTCACGACCGGCCCAGTCGCGGACACAGGCTTGCTTGAACGCCTCGCCGTAGCCATCGGACCCGCGCGGGTTGACGTAGAGGACCACGAAGCCCATCCCTGCCAGCACCTGGAACTCATGAAAGAACGCCCAGCCGTACTGGCCGTGCGGGCCCCCGTGAATCTGCATGACCAGCGGGTACTGCCGGCTGGGGTCAAAGCCCGGTGGCTTGAGCGCCCACCCCTCGATCTCGAGCCCGTCCGCGGCCACGAAGAGTTGGCGATCGGGCTCGGCGACGAAGCGCTCTCGTAGCCAGGCGTTGGCGTCGCTCAGGCGCAGCTCCTGCCTGCCATCACTCACGATGACGTCACCGGGAGACATCGCATCCGTGACGCAGGCGGCGATCCTATTACCGCGAACGTCGAAGTCGTAGACGCTTCGCCGCTCGCAAACGAGCTCAACGGCGACCTGGCCGTCCAGGTCGACCGAACACAGCTCGGCCACGCCCGGACCGCTGGCCTGGAAATGGAGTCGGTCGCTTTCGTCAGACCACTCGAGCCGTGCACCCTGGCCGCCCCGCATGTCTGTGATCACTGCGCCGCCGGCCGACCGATCGAATGCCTCCGTCAGGCACCTCGGCTGGCCGCCGGCGGCGGATACCACCCAGACGCGCTCGTGGGCGCCGGTCCCCTCCCCGATCGGAGCCATGAAGGCGATCAGGTCGCCTCGCGGAGACCAGGTCGGGTTCGTCATCTTCAGACCCTCCGCCACCAGCCGCCTGGAAGCCGTCGCGACGTCGACGGCGTATAGACGCGTTGACCGCCGAAGGTCTGCGTCGGGTTCTGGATCACCCACGACGGCGATCGAACGCCCGTCTGGAGACCAGCTGAAGCCGTCGATCGACCACGGCCCGTCAGTGATCTGGCGTGGCTCGCCTCCCCGCGCGCCGACAACGAACAAGTGGGTGTGTCTGCCGTCGAAATAGCCGACGCCATCGTGCTTGTAGCTCAGTGATCTCACCACCCGGGCGATCGGTGGCCGGCGGCTCTGCTCGTCGCTGTCGGGAGGGCGCGGGTCGTCGACCACCGCTTCCGGATCACCAACGACGCGCGCGGCGAAAGCAAGGGTGCTGCCATCTGGCGACCAGAGCGCCGCCAGCACGCCATCCGGGATGTCCGTCAGCTGGATGACGTCGTCACCATCCGCTCCTACCGCAACAAGCTGATCGCGGGCACCCAGACGGCTGAGGACCGCAAGCCGGGTCCCATCCGGTGACCACTCCGGTGAGTGATCACGGCGGACGTCAGATCGGAGCTCGCGAGCAGGCGACCCAGGTTCGGCTGCAGCGATCACCACTCCGCCACGGTTCTGCGGTGCGACTTCGTCGCCCCAGGTGACCTGATAGGCGACCCGATCTCCGGTCGGGCTCAGACGTACGTGGTCGACCCAGCGAAAGAGGTAGAGGTCTTCGGAAGTCATTGAAGGCAGCGGCACGAGACGCCATTTAAGCAAAGGACCGCGCTTACACGAAGGACATGGCCGCAGTCACCGACCCGTCGCAGCGCGGGAGTACGCTTCGTCCATGGACGCTGACGCGGCACGTCGCGGGGCATGGGCGGGCCTTGTGGCGGGCCTGGCTGTGGTGGCGGCGATGTACGTAGCGGCGCTGCTCACAGGGATGCGGGGCCTGCCCGACCTCCTGCAGCAACAAATCCTCTCGGTGATGCCCGGGCCGGTCTTCGGCTTCCTGATCGACAACCTGCAGCACGCGGGCAAGGTCATCGAGGAGGCGGGGCTGATCGCAGCCATGGTCGCGATTCTGGCCGGCCTGGGCGCAGCGGCCGGGTTTGTCACCATGCGCTACCGGGCGCCCCGAGCCGGCCTACTCGCCGCCGCGGTGGCGTGGCTCCTGGTTGCGCTGGCCGCACTCCCGCTGGCCGGCCAGGGGCTCCTCGGCCTGAACGGAGGCCTGACGACGCCGCTGGTCTGGGCGCTGGTGTTCGTCGTCTACTGGCTAGTCTGGGAATACACCTGGAGCGGCCAGACATCTGCGGCCCCGGCAGCTCCGGTCGACGTGGACCGCCGACGCATCGTCACGACGGCGCCCGTCCTGATCGGCGTTGGAAGCCTGGCCCTGATCGGCGCGCTGAAGGTGCCTGACTGGGTCCGCTCGGTTGTTGCGCCGCCGGAGTCTGGCCTGACGGGTCCGGTCCCTGAGATCACGCCGGTTGACCACTTCTACCGGGTGTCCAAGAACTTCACCGATCCCGTAGTCACGTCCCGAGGCTGGTCGCTGTCGGTCTCAGGCGCGGTGGGGAGATCCCTTCGGATGAGCTATCAGGATCTCCAGGGCGTACCGGCGGTGTCCCAATACGTCACGTTGTCGTGCATCAGCAATGACGTTGGCGGAAACCTGATGAGCACGGGCAAGTTCACGGGCGTGCCGCTGCGCGACCTGCTGACCATGGCGGAGCCGCGTCCTGGCGCTGGCGCAGTCAACTTCCGTGCCCGTGACGGCTACACGGAGAGCCTGCCGCTCTCGACCGTGATGGGCTCGCCGGAGATCATGGTCGTCCACCGCCTCGACGACGCGCCGCTACCCGACGCCCACGGCTTTCCTGTCCGGATGCTGATCCCCGGCCGGTACGGTATGAAGGGGCCGAAGTGGCTGGAAGAGATCGAGGTTGCGGGCTCGGAGGGCGGCGGTTTCTGGGAGCTGCAGGGGTGGGACTCACAGGCGGTCGTAAAGACGACAGCTCGATTCGACTCACCCTCGGACGGCGGGGTCGTGCGGATGGGCGCCACCGACCTGGCCGGCGTCGCTTTCGCAGGGCGGCGGGGCGTGCAGGTGGTTGAGTGGAGCGAGGATGGCGGGCGGACGTGGCGCCCAGCCGACTTTAAGGCGCCCCTGTCCCCCCTCACGTGGGTGCTCTGGCGCGCAACGTGGACGCCTACTGCCGAAGGCGTCCACTCGTTGATGGTGCGCGCGCGTGACGGCAGTGGGGATCTTCAGAGCGCGCAGCAGGCACCGAGCTTTCCAAGCGGGGCGTCCGGCTACCACACAATGCGGGTCACGGTCGGACGTTAGAGGGCGTCGACGCCGCGTGTAGGACAGCGTCTGGGGGGACGTCGGATACCTGATCCCCCACCCAGGGGGTGTTGCGGCTCAGAGTACGGTTTGCCCGTGGCGGGGTCAAGACTGGTCGTTAAGACCGCTAGACGACCAAACGCCTCTCGTAAAGCGTGGGATTTGTGCAACCCGGCTATCCGCAAGACCCGCACAAACCGGCAGTCTGGTGAAGGAGCTGACCGCCGTCTCCGCGTCGTAGCTCAGCGGTGGATGGGCCGAAGCATGATCCAGGCGGCCTTCATCGTGTCCCAGCCCATCCTGAACAAGCCCGCCTTCCGGAACATGCGCAGGACCTTCGACTGCTTGTCCCACTTGGAGACCCCGTCCACCCGGAAGAACTCGTCCATCGCCCGGTCGAGCACCTGCGGGTACTTGCCCATCATCTGCGGGTTGTGCTCCAGCAGTGGGACGGCGCCGCGGTACTTCCGCATGTCGGCCATGATCCAGCTGTGGTCCAGCCGCAGCTTGTACTCGCGGAGCGTCGTCTCGCTGAAGTCGCCTCGCTCGTGCGCGCGGATCACCGTCTCGCCGGCCACGCGGCCGCTCTCCATCGCCAGGTTCGACCCCTCGCGGTGCGGCGGATTGGACAGCATCGCAGCGTCACCGCACACCAGGTAGCCGTTGCCGTACAGCTTCGGCATGTCCTTGTAGCCGGCCTCCGGGATCATCTTGGCCAGGTACTCGACCGTCTCGCCTCCCTGCAGCAGCGGCTTGATGGCTTGGTGACCCTTGAAGTGGTTCAGGAGCGCGTTCGGAGTCCGCCTGGCCAGCTCCTCACGCGTGAGCCGGGTATCGGACATCTCGCTCAGCAGCGCGCCGCCTCCCACGCTGAGGGTGTCACGGTTCGTGTAGATGAACATGAAGCCGGTCAGCCCCAGCGTCGCCGCGCCATAGCACTCAACGGACGCGCCCTCTCCCGGCTCGCAGTTGAAGCGCGACTCGATGACGGCGGGGTCGAGTGCGATGATCTCCTTCACGGCCATCGCAGCCTGATTGGGCTTGAGCGGCTTCTTGAGACCTGCCTTTACCAGAAGCTGGCTGCCCAGTCCGATCCCCTCACAGACCACCACCACGTTTGCGTAGAGATTCCCCTCCCGGCCGGTGCGCACCCCCACCACCCTGCCGTTCTTGAGGATCAACTCCTCGACAACCGTCTCCGGGATCAGGAAGGCCCCCGCCTCCTCGGCCTTGCCCGCGAACCATGGGTCGAACTTCGCGCGCAGGACGGAGAACGAATGTGGGTGCTCCCGGTTGCGGAGGTTCTTGTAGCCGAGTCCGATGGCCGCCTCCTCGGTCATCATCCAGCGCTGTTCGTCGATGATGGGCCGCTCGAGGGGGGCCTCCTTCCAGTCCTCCCCAACCAGCTGCTCGAGGTAGTAGTTGTAGAAGATGCCGCCCATGACGTTCTTGGAGCCAGGCTTGACACCCTTCTCGACCAGCGCGACCTGGAGGCCGGCCCTGGCCATGGTGTACGCTGCCGCCGCCCCGGATGGGCCGGCGCCAACCACGATCGCGTCCAGCTTCTCCTCTTCCGCCACTGGCGCAACATCGTAAGCGGTATGAACGTCGTGGGCCTGACCGGGGGTATCGCCACCGGCAAGAGCACGGTCGCCTCCATGCTGCGCAGCCTGGGGGCCACCGTAATCGACGCGGATGAGGCGACCAGGGCGGTGCAGGCGCGTGGGACGGAGGGCTTGCAACGCCTGGCCGAGGAGTTCGGCCCCGGCATCATCACGCCTGACGGCACGCTCGATCGTGCCCGGCTTGCGGAGATTGCGTTCAACGACGCCGACGCCCGGGAACGGCTCAACGGGATCGTTCACCCGCTGGTTCGGCGGTGGATGGCCGAGCGCCAGCGGGAGGCCACCGAGCGGGGCGATCCGGTGGTGGTGCTGGACATCCCGCTGCTCTTCGAGAGCCGCGGCGCAGACGCCTTCGACACCGTTGTCATGGTCTACGCCCCCGAGGCCCTGCAAATCCGGCGGCTCTTGGAACTGCGTGGAATGTCGGAGGCCCAGGCCCGTGCCAGGATCAAGGCTCAGATGCCGGTCGAAGACAAGCGGCGAATGGCGACGCACGTGATCGACAACACTGGGAGCATGGACGATCTGAGGGCTCAGGTCGAACGGGTCTGGGCAGACATCACCGCTCGCGGTCGATCAGACGACGCTCGCCGCTCGTAACTCCTCCAGCCGAGGCTCATCGACTCCGACCTCGGCAAGGAGGTCGGCAGTGTCCTCGCCAAGGCCCGGTGGGTCCTTGCGGCGCCAGTCCACGCCGAGCCGAATGGCCGGGGCGATCTCCAGCCCGGTCGGCTGCTCGAGCACCAGACCTCGCGCCCGTATCTGCGGGTGATCGGCCACCTCCTCCAGCTCCAACACCGGCTCGCAGCAGACGTCGAGGCCGGCGAGGGCAGCTGCCCATTCATCTCGGCTGCGCGTAACGAACACGGAGGCGATCTCAGATCGCAGGCGCTCCTGCGCCTCGCCCTCGGCGTACTGGTTGTCAACCAGATCGAGCCGGCCGAGAGCGTCACAGAGCGTCCGCCAGAACTTCGGCTCCAGAGCGCCCACCGAGATGAAGCGACCGTCTGCGCACTCGTAGACCCCGTAGCAGGCGTACCTACCGGTCAAGCGATGCATGCCACGCTCGATGGGTCCCTGGGCCCGCACCTGGGCAAGTGGCACGGCGAGCCAGCTCAGCGCACCATCCGTCATGGAGACGTCCAGGTAGCGTCCCTCACCGCCGCGGGCAACTGACAACAGCGCGCCGAGGATCGCGGTGGCCGCGGCCTGGCCACCACCGCCGATGTCCGCCACCTGGACGGCCAGGGGATGCGGCCCTTCTCGTCGCCGGCCGTTGAGCGACAGCGCCCCGGCGATCGCCATGTAGTTCAGGTCGTGGCCCGCTCGCTGTGAGAAGGGCCCGTCCTGGCCGTAGCCAGTGATAGCGCACATCACCAACCTCGGATTGCGCTCTCGGAGCACCGGCCACCCCAGCCCCAGACGGTCCATCACACGGGGCCGGTTGCCCTCGACCACCACGTCGGCCCGTTGGGCCAGATCGAGAAACAGATCCCGGCCGATCTCCGACTTCAGGTTGAGGGTCAAGCTGCGCTTGTTGCGACTGAGGGCGTTGAAGAGCACGCTCTGGCCGTCGATCAGGGGCGGATACCAGCGCATGTAGTCCCCGGACCCAGGTTCCTCGACCTTGACCACGTCCGCCCCCATGTCGGCGAGCAGGAGCGTGCAGAAGGCACCGGGCAGCAGTCGCGTGAGGTCGAGGACGCGGATTCCCTGCAATGAGCCTGCGCCGATGCTCCCGGTCACGCGTGCGACACGGCGGGGCGGTGCCGCTGTCTCTGGTACTCCCGGAAGGTGAGCCAGACGACGAACACGTCGAACACCGTCAGGGCGGTCAACCCGAACGAAGGCACCAGGACGATGCGGTAGACCTGGTACACGATGAAGACGAGGAGGAACGCGATCATCCAGGGGTAGGCCCACAGCCTGTTCCTCAGCAGCGCGACCACCAGAACGATCTTGACGAGGCCGTGTGACAGGAGGTAAAGCGAGCCGAAGAGCACCGACGACTTGCTGAGCCCGTGCGCGCTGTTCAGGAGGTGGTTCGCGATGAAATCGTGGCGATCTTGGGACAGCTCGTGCGCGGTGAGAGCGGTCACGACACGGTTGATCGTGGCCGGCGTCACCAGCAGGAGGAGCAGCCCGCCGATGACCTCCAGGACGCCATCGAGACCCTTCAGGGTGATGGCCACCTCGAAGGTCCGGTCAAGCAGGTCGGGACGTCGGGACGATTTCATGGCGTCGCTGGTCTTCGCCTTGCGCGGACGCGGATGGGCCGCGGCGATCCGGGCAGTCTAGCGGTCCGTGGGAGGAACGAGGGGCGCCGTAGACAGGCCGAGTGCGCCACTGCCGTGATCCTGTGCGGCGCTCCAGCTGGTCCACGGCAACGAATATGGCCCAGGCGGCTGGAGTGAAATGAGAGGACGACGCCTGGCCGGCAGCAGCGGCGCGAATGGAGACGGAGCGCCACGGGGCAGCACACGCTGCGCTGGCCGGCGTCTCTACCGCCGACCTGGCCGCCTTCGTCGTGGTCGTCGACCGCCTCCTGGGCCTGATCGGCGCCGCAACGTCGGGGCCTTCCGGCCGATCGAGGGCTCGGACTGGAGACGTTCAGGTCTGACCAGCTAGCCAGGCTTCGGTCGCGCCTGCCCGCAGTCCTAAGCAGCAGGCTTGGCAGAATCCGCCATCCGTGCGTTAATGGGTCGGTAGAGGTTAGTGCCACAGGTGCGGCGCCAGAGCTACATGGACGAGATCACGATCAAAGTTCCCGGACCATTTGCGGGGGTTGCGGACCTTGGCCTGAGCGCCCGTTATCCGGAGCAGGATCCGTTCCGCCCTCTGCGCGACGTTCCCCTCTGGATCGAGGGCCCTGCCGAACCCATGCGTCGTCTCGAGGCGCGCCTTCGCCTTCTGGCCACGCTCGTGCAGGCGGCTCACGGCTGGACACACCCCGTCGTCCTCAGTGATGAGGTGGTCGTAATGGCGTTCCAGGATCGCTCTCGTGCCGGGCCCCGGATGGACGACGCCCTCAAAGCCATCGACTACGTGAGCAACCTGATTCGGCCCGTCATCTTCCCCTTCCTCCAGGATTGCGCCCAGGTGGCTCGGCTCCGGCTGACCGACAGGATCGAGATGAGCGTCAGCACCCCAGATCGCCTGGTGGCCGGGCTCAACCTGCGCTGGGATCAGATCGTCCCGGCCAACGGCGAAGACCTCCTCAGCGCTTGAGCGCGTCAGCTCCCCGGCTCGTAAGCGAGGTTCGGTCCTAGCCAGCGCTCCGCCTCGGCCACCGTCATGCCCTTGCGAGCGGCGTAGTCCTCGACCTGGTCGCGGCCGATCTTCCCCACGGTAAAATAGCGCGCTTCCGGGTGGCCGAAGTAGAGGCCGGCCACCGAAGCGGCCGGCGTCATCGCGCACGTCTCCGTCAGCTCGAGGCCCACGTCCCGTGCCCCCAGCAGGTCGAACAGCGTCCGCTTGTCCGTGTGGTCGGGGCAGGCGGGGTAGCCGAAGGCTGGTCGGATGCCACGGTACTTCTCGCCAATCAGCTCCTCGCTCGAGAGTCGCGGGCCCCGCTCGTACCACTCGCGCCTGGCCACTTCGTGAAGGTGCTCTGCGAATGCCTCAGCCAGCCGGTCGGCGAGAGCCTTGACCATGATCGCTCGGTAGTCGTCGTGCTCAGCCTCGAAGCGGGCGGCCAGCTGCTGAGCGCCCAGGCCGGCCGTGACCGCAAAGGCGCCGATGTGATCCTCCGCCGGACTCACGAAGTCGGCCAGTGAGAGGTTGGCCCGGTCGTCGCCGTGATCCACCTGTTGCCGCAGCATTGGGAACCGGACCCCGTTCTCCAGCACAACATCGTCTCCGCATGCGCGTGCCGGCCAGAAGCCGAAAACACCCTGCGCCTTGAGCCAATCTTTGGCGATGATTTCGTCGAGCAGCAGCTGCGCGTGCTCGTAGAGCTCCCGCGCGGCGGCACCGAGCACGGGGTGGGAGAGAATCGCCGGGAACCGCCCCCGCAGCTCCCAGGCGTGGAAGAAGAATGTCCAGTCGATGTACTCGCGCAGCTTGGTCAGGGAAGGCTGGACGACGCGCCGGCCGGTGAAGGAGGGCTCCCCCAGATCATCGAACACCGGCCTGGCGCGGTTCTCGCGCGCTGCATCGAGCGAGAGCAGCACCCTCTGAGCCTTGCCTGTGTGCTGAGCACGGAGCCTTTCCTGGAGCTCGCGGTTCTCACGGTCGAGGTCCGCACCGCGCTGAGGGTCGAGCAGGCTGGAGACCACACCGACGACCCGCGAGGCATCCACTACGTGCACGGTCGGTGCCGAGTACTCGGGCGCGATTCGCACAGCCGTGTGCTGCTTGGACGTGGTGGCGCCGCCGATCAGCAGCGGAAGCTGGAGGCCGCGCCGTTCCATCTCGCGGGCCACGCCCACCATCTCGTCCAGGGACGGCGTTATCAGTCCCGAGAGACCGACCACCTCGGCGCCCTCGGCTGCCGCCGCGTCGAGTATGCGGTCGGCCGGCACCATCACACCCAGGTCGATGACTTCGTACGAGTTGCATCCAAGCACGACGCCCACGATGTTCTTGCCGATGTCATGGACGTCGCCTTTCACGGTGGCCAGCACCACCTTGGCCCGGGCCCGGCCATTGCCGGCATCTTTCTCAGCCGCCATGAACGGCTCCAGGTAGGCGACCGCCCGCTTCATGGCTCGGGCGCTCTTCACGACCTGGGGCAGGAACATCTTGCCGGCCCCGAACAGATCCCCCACCACCTGCATGCCGGCCATCAGCGGCCCTTCGATCACGGCGAGCGGACGGCCCAACTTCTTGCGAGCCTCCTCGGTGTCTTCCTCGATGAAGTCGACGACCCCATGGACGAGCGCATGCGCGAGCCGCTCCTCGACCCCGCCTTCACGCCAGGTCAGGTCCCGCTCCCGCCGAGTCCCTTCCCCGCTGACCGTGCGGGCGAACTCCACCAGCCGCTCGGTCGCATCGGGCCGGCGGTCGAAGATCACGTCCTCCACCAGCTCGAGCAGGTCGGGCGGAATGTCCTCGTAGACGGCGAGCTGGCCGGCATTGACTATTCCCATGTCCAGCCCTGCCCTGATCGCGTGGAAGAGGAAGGCCGAGTGCATCGCCTCGCGAACCCGCTCATTGCCCCTGAATGAGAAGGAGAGGTTCGAGATGCCGCCCGACACCTTGACGCCGGGGCACCGTCGTTTGATCTCGCTCATCGCCTCGATGAACGCCTTGGCGTACGGGGCGTGCTCTTCCATGCCGGTGGCAATGGCCAGCACGTTGGGGTCGAAGACGATGTCCTCAGGCGCGAATCCGACGTCTTCGGTCAGCAGCCTGTACGCACGCTCGCAGATCTCGACCTTGCGGACAGCTGTGTCGGCCTGGCCTCGCTCGTCGAACGCCATGACCACGACGCCCGCCCCCAACTGCCGGAGACGGCGCGCCTGCTCCAGGAAGACCGCCTCACCCTCCTTCAGGCTGATCGAGTTTGCAAGTCCCTTGCCTTGGAGGCACTTCAGCCCGGCCTCCAGCACCGAGAAGCGCGAACTGTCCACAACGATCGGCAGCCTGGCCACTTCCGGCTCGGTGGCAAGCAGGTTCAGGAACCGGACCATCGCCTGCTCCGAGTCGAGCAGATCGGCATCCATGTTCACGTCCAGGAGGTTGGCGCCCCCGCGCACCTGCTCCAGCGCGATCTCCAGGGCCCCCGCATAGTCGCCGGCCTCGATCCGGCGGCGGAAGCGGGTCGACCCGGTCACGTTCGTTCGCTCTCCGATCATCACGAAGTTGGTCTCGGGGGCGATCTCGAAGGGCTCCAGGCCGCTGAGGCGGGTCCGGCGGGAGCCCGCGGGAACCGCCCGCGGCCGCAAGGCCTCCACAGCGGCGCGGATCAGGGTCGTGTGCTCTGGCCCGCTGCCGCAGCAGCTCCCGACAGCGTTGACCAGGCCGCTGCTCGCGAACTCGCGGAGCAGGCTGGTCATCGTCTCGGGCAGCTCGTCGTAGCCGCCGAAGGCGTTGGGGAGCCCGGCGTTCGGATAGCAGAAGACGGGAACTGTGGCAATGCGGGCGAGGTCCACCAGGTAGGGGCGCATTTCTGACGCGCCAAGCGAGCAGTTGATGCTGACGGCAAACGGCTCTGCGTGCTCGACAGAAGTCCAGAACGCCTCCACCGTCTGTCCCGAGAGGTTGCGCCCGCTCCGGTCGACGATGGTGATCGAAACGACGAGGGGCAGCTGGGGCGCAACTTCACGGGCGGCAGCGATTGCGGCCTTCGCGTTGAGCGTATCGAAGACCGTCTCGATCACCAGGAGGTCGGCGCCCCCGTCGCGAAGTCCCCGCGCCGCCTCGGCGTAGCCGGCCTTCAGGGTGTCGAACGTCACCTCGCGGTAGGCTGGGTCGTCGACCTTGGGCGAGAGCGAGAGAGTGACGTTCGTGGGCCCGAGAGACCCGGCCACGAACCGATCACCGAAGGCCGCTGCTGCCGCCCTGGCGATCTCCGCCCCGGCGCGGTTCATCTCATAGGCAAGGCCCTCGAGACCGTAGTCGGCCTGTGAGACGGGCGTGGCCGTGAACGTATTGGTCGTGATGATGTCGGCCCCCGCCTCGAGATAGGCGCGATGCACCTCCTCGACGACGTCCGGCCGCGCCAGGCAGAGGACGTCGTTGTTGCCCTGCAGCGGCCGCACGTGGTCACGGAAGCGCTCACCCCGGAAGTCCGCCTCTTGCAGGCGCCGGCGCTGCATCATCGTCCCGATCGCACCGTCGAGGACGACGATGCGTCGGGCGAGCAGGTCGCGCAGGCGCGCCTCCACGTTCACATCAGTCACGGTAGCCAACCCGGCCCCGCCGCCGCTGCTTGCTATGAGTCCCGGCCTGAACTTGGATCAGACTCGCGGCCCCAGAGCAGGTCACCCTCGAGGCGCGCGAGCTCGGCAGCCGCTTCCGCGTCCGCGGCCGGGATGTCGAGCTCAGAGGGGGGTGCCTCCAAGGTCGGGGCGCCGCTCCCCAGGGCTTCCCTGGTCAGGAGACCATCCACCGCGGCGGTCCGGGCCCGGATCGTCGCGATCCGATGTTCGGCCCGCTCGACCGCCAGACGCAGCTCCGCATCGTCCTGGCTGAGCCCCGCGAGGACCTGGTTCACCTCCGCACGGGCCCTGGCCGCCACGTATGCCGCCTTGACCGCCTCCCTACGAATGCGGAACTGCTGGACCTGCAGCTCGAGACGCTTGGACGCGGCGACCAGCCTTCCCTCCTCAGCCGCCAGGATGCTCGATTGCCGCTGCAGCTCCCCCAGCTCCCCGCGGATGACAGCGCGCCGCAACAATGCCTCGCGAGCCAGATCTTGCCTTCCCTGTTTGAGCTCGGTTCGCGCATGCTCCTCGAGCCGGTCTGGCGATCCCTCGAGCTGCCTGCCTTGCAGCTCGACGCGCTTGCGGGCGGTCACCACGTCGGCGACCGCCCGCCGCATCTTCGCCTGAAGCTCGAGCTGTCGCGAATACGCGAGGTCGAGGGCCTCTCGGGGGTCCTCGACCCCGTCCAGCTCGTCGCGGGCCCGCATCCGGAGCAGCAGCAGGAGGCGGCTCCAGAAACTCACACCCGCTCGGCCCCCTTCGGCGCCAGATCCCTGGACGTCCGGGCCCTGGGCGTGTCGGGAGCTGCAGCGACCGGGGCGGCGCCGTTGGGGTCGACCAGGAGACGGCGCGCGAGCTGCAGCCCGACGACGCCCTGGCTGAGCGCCTGGGCGAGGGCCTCCGAGATCCCCTGAGCGCCGTTGAGCACGATCATCTGATCGATGTCCCCGAACGGCTTCGCAGCCGCCTCGACGATCTCTGGCCACTTCTCGGCCAGCTGCTGCCCGATGATCGCGTCCTGGTGGCCGGCGAGTGCCTCGGCGCGGGCCTTGATCGCTTCCGCCTCTGCCATACCACGAGCCTTGATCGCATCGCCTTCGGCACGGCCCCTGGCCTGGGTTGCGGACGCGTCGGCCTGCCCCATCATCCGCGTCTGCGTCGACGTGGCCTCCGCTTCGACCTTGACCCGTTCCGCCTGGGCTCCGGCGGCCAGCTTGACGCGTGCGGCGTCGGCGCCGGCCTGGAGCTCGATCTCTTTGGCCCGTGCCTCCGCCTCCTGGATGTGCGCGTCTCGCTGGGCCCGGGAGAGCGTGACCTGCTCGTACGCCCTGGCGTCGGCCGGCTTGCGTACCTCGACCAGAAGCTCCTTCTCCTTGCGCTCGGCTTCCAACTCTGCGACGCGAGTCTCCTCGACCACGACCTGCTGACGTGCCGTCGCATCGGACAGCGGGCCGGCCTGCTTGGCAAGCGCTGCTGCGCGGTCCACCTCGGCCTGGTAGCCCGCCTGCCTGATCTGCGTGTCACGGCGCGCCTGAGCTTTCTGCGCCTCAGCCTCCTGCTCCTTCTCAGTCGCTTCGCGATCGGCCTGGGCTCGGGCGATGCGCGCTTCGCGCTCGACGGCGGCAGCATGGGGCTGGGCCAGGTTCTGTATGTAGCCGGTCGGGTCGAGGATCTCCTGGATCTGGAGGGAGTCCACTATCAGGCCGAGCTTCTCCATTTCGGTACCGGCGTGTTCACGGGTGAGCTCAGTGAGCCGCTCGCGGTCGCGGATCATCTCCTCGACTGTCATGTTGCCGATGATGGCTCTCAGGTGCCCCGCGAACAGGTTGTGAACGCGCTGGTCCATCTGGCTCTGCTGGTCAAGAAAGCGCCGCGCCGCGTTGGCGACCGAGACCAGATCGTCACCAACCTTGTATATGACGACGCCCCGCACGTGCAGTGGGATGCCCTGGTGCGTGACACAGTCGATCTGGAGGTCGGTCTCGCGGAGATCGAGTGAGAGACGTCGCACCGCCTGGACGCCCGGCATTACCAACGTGCCGCGCCCGGTGATGATCTTGAAGCCGAGGCTTTCCTCCAGCCCCTTGTGTCGATGTGGGCGCCCGGATATGATCAGCGCCTCGTTCGGCTCTGCGATGCGCCAGGTGCTCTTGAACAGCAGCACCAGCAGGACGATGACGATGAGTGCGCCCCCGATCCCGGCCGCCGCTGCCGTCGCGATGAACGAACCGATGTTCATGGTTCCCTCCTTGCCCGTCAGGCCGGGCTGACTACGACGGTGCGCGGCGGGAAGTACTCGATCACGACGACTCGGATCCCTTTTCCGATGGTCTCCGCAGGATCGGACGAATACGCGTTGAAGGCCTCACTGCCGCCCCTAACAGCAATCATCACTTCCCCGAGGCGGCCTGGGCCGATGACCCCTGTGACCCGGCCTACCCGGCCGATCATCTGCTGGTCGAGCACGGTGCGCACCATTCTTCCACCAACAGAACGCAGCGCGGTAACTGCATGGTCGTGCGCCGCGCGGCCGCTCCGGGCAAGCGGGGACGGCGCCTCTCCTCAGGCGCCGCGGGGGGCGTGTCGTGGTTACACCACGACACCCGGCTCAGGTCAAGCCCGAAGAGCGACGCCGGCAGGCGACGCGTGGCTTGACCTGAGCCGTTCCGGGGGGCGTGCCCCCCAGATAAGCGTGTGTGGCTTGAGGTAAGCCGTTCCGGGGGGGCGTGCCCCCCAGATAAGCGCGTGCGGCTTGAGGTAAGCCGTTCGGGGGGGTGTGCCCCCAAATAAGTGCGTGTGGCTTGACCTGAGCCGTTCCGGGGCGGCGTGCCCCTCAGATAAGCGCGTGTGGCTTGACCTCAGCCGTTCCGAGAGGGCATGCCCCCCAGACAAGCGCCTAGTGTCTGCCCAGTATCAGCGCCAGGGGCACGACGATGATGCCCAGGAAGACCGTAAGCACAAATGTGACGGCGCCCCATTCGCGCCTGATGAAAGACCTGTTCACTCGGGCGCGATTCTACCCCTAGCGGTCAGTCCTCGTGATCTCCGCCCTCGCCCTCACGCTTCCGCTGGTTGAGTAGGCGGACGAAGTCCTGCGCGCGAGCCAAAGCCTTCCACCGCTCGGGGAAAAAGTCCTGGGCGACGATCGACCTGTCAGAAACCTGATAGACAGTGACACACCACTTGTTGAGGGTCCGCGCGACCTCCACCTCGAAGTTTTTCTCGGCGGTCTCATAGTGCACGACCCGGTCGTCGTCGAAGCGTCGCTTTCCAGACACTGCCATAGCTGCAAGTCCTGCGGGCGGAGGAAGCACGGGCGAGCCCTCATTAGAGCGATCACCCGATTATAACGACCGACCTGTAGATTCCCGAGGTTAATGACCGATGAAGAAGCTCTTCTACTTTACGGCCATTTCGGCGCAATCGATCAGCTCTCGCACCGCTTCGAGCATCGCATCGCGTAGATCATGCCGCTTGAGAGCCAGGGCCAGGTTGGCACGCAGGTAGCCGGGCACTGTGCCCGTGTCGTAGTAGTCACCTTCGAACTCGTAGGCCACCACGCGGCCGTGTTCAAGTGTCTTCCTGAGCGCGTCCGTAAGCTGGATCTCCTTCCCTTTGCCCGGGGCAGTCTGACGTAGGGCGTCGAACACGTCCGGTGTGAGCACGTAGCGGCCGAAGATTGCAAGATCGCTCGGCGCCTCGGAAAGCTCCGGCTTCTCGACCATGTCGACCACTTCGTGCAGACGGCCTTGCGAGGCGCCGGTGGCGATGATCCCATAGCGGCTGATCTGATCACGGCTCACCCGGCGGACGGCCAACACCGTCGCCCCCGTCTCGCCATGCGCTCGGATCAGCTGTCGCAGGCACGGCTCGCCGCCCAGAATCACGTCGTCCGGCAGCAGGACGGCGCACGCTCCCTCGCCCACCCACCTGCGCGCCGTCCACACCGCATGGCCCAGTCCCAGCGGCTCCTTCTGGGGCACGTAACTCAGGTCGATCTGATCGCTCAGCCGGTCCACGTCGGCAAGCACCCTCAGCAGGTCGTTCTTGCCACGGTCGGCGAGGTAGAACTCCAGCGCACGTGAGCGCTCGAAGTGCTCGGCGATGGTGGAGTGGCCCGCGCCAGTGACGATCACAACCTGCTCCAGCCCAGACGCGATCGCCTCCTCGACCGCGTACTGGATCGTCGGCTTGTCGATGAGAGGCAGCATGTACTTGGACTGGGCCTTGGTGGCCGGCAGGAAGCGGGTGGCCAGTCCAGCGGCCGGGAAGATCGCACGTCGCACGGTCGGTCTGGTCATCCGGGACAATGTACGGCGATGGGAAGCGAATTCAGCGAGGTGGAACCAGGCCTCGAGTATCGCATCGAACGGGTGATCGACTCTTCCATGCTGACGGCGCACGTGGGCGGCGCGGGCCTTTTCGCCACGCCGTCGATGATCCTCCTCATGGAGCAGGCGGCACATGGCGCGGTCGAGCCTCAGCTTGGCATCGGCTACACCACCGTGGGCTACGAAGTCTGTGTGCGTCACGTCGCGCCCGCGAAGGAGGGCGAGACGGTCTTCGTGACCGCGCGCCTCAAAGAGATGAACGGGCACCGCCTTCTTTTCGACGTGGAGTGCGCGAAAGACGACGTGCTCGTGGGCTCGGGCACACACAAGCGCGCCATCATCCCGGCGCTCGGCTGACGGCGGCAGCGCGCCGCGCGCGGCCTTTCAGGCCGCCGACTTGCGCTTGGTCGCCCGCCGCTTGCCGGCTATGTGGAGGGCGAGCTTCTTCAATCCGGGGTTGTCCACAATGACCTTCGGGCCCCGTACCTTGCGGTCCCGGCTCTTCACGCGTGCCCGTTCGCGATCGGGTAGCAGGTCCTCGTCCTCGCTCACAACTCGCATCGTACCCGCACGCCTGCATCCGGAACCGCCGATCTGCCGCGGTTCCGGGCTTAACATAGGTGGGCCTTGCGGGAGACCACGACGCACAGCGCCGCCGAGCAAGTCCCCGTCACGGCCGAGGCCATCGAGCAGGCTGCGGCCGACCTTCGGACACATCTCCAGCCCACGCCTCTGCAGTACTCGCGCGCTTTCACCGCCAAGGCCGGCTGTCACGTCTACCTGAAGATCGAAGGCATTCAACCCACCCGGGCGTTCAAAGTCCGGGGCGCTCTCAACAAGGTCATGCGTCTCCGGCCCGAAGAGCGGGCCGCCGGTGTGATCACGGCATCTGCCGGCAACCACGGTCTGGGGGTCGCCTACGCCGCGCAGGCGTTTCGAATCCCCGCCACGGTGTACGTGCCCGAGGGCGCCAACTTGCTCAAGGTCCAGGCGATCAAGCGCATGGGCAGTCGGGTTGTCCACTTCGGGCGGGCTTACGACGACGCCTACGACGAGGCACTGCGCACGCAGGAGAGCAGTGGAGCCATCTTCGTGCATGCGTTCGACGATCCCGCCGTCGTTGCGGGCCAGGGCACCGTCGGGGTGGAGCTGCTCGAGCAGCTGCCGTCGGTGGACACGGTGCTGGTGCCGGTGGGCGGCGGCGGCCTGATCGCGGGCATCGCCAGGTACCTCAAGGCACGACGTCCCGCGATCCGGGTCGTCGGGGTCGAGCCCGCCGGGGCGAACGCGCTGACTCGTTCGCTGGCTCAGGGAGAGCTGGTGACGCTGGATCACGTTGACACGATGGCTGACGGCCTTGCGGCCAGGACACCTGGGCGGATCGCGCTGAGCATCGCGCAGGCATGCGTCGATCGGATGATCACCGTCGAAGAGACCGAGATGCTCCGGGCCATCCGGCTCTACTTCGAGTGGGAACACCTGCTGGCCGAGCCCGCCGGCGCGGCTGCGCTCGCGGCCCTCCTGTACCACTACGCGCCCGAGGCCAACGAACGGGTGGTCGTTCTGCTCTCCGGCGCGAACATCGCTGACGAGGTGATACTGAGCGCGTTAACGACGCGCTAACCTGCGCTAACCTGTTCTTAGTGTCTAGTTGTTCGACACACCCAGGGGTGCGCAAATGAAGGCGTACGTCCTCATCAATGCTTCGCCGGGCAGGGCTCTGGAAGTCGCGAGAAAGATGCAAGGGCAAAGCGGAATCACGGCCGCGGATGCCATCACCGGCGAATACGACGTGATCGCAGTCTGTGAAGCGGCAGACGTCAACGCCATCGGCCAGCTCATTGTGGAAAAGATCCAGAAGATCGAGGGCGTCTTCAAGACCATCACCTGCCTGGTAGTGACCTAACCGAAGGAACCGCCGTGCTGGAGGATCCGGAGCTGGAGCTGCGGGAGCGGCTGGTCCAGTACGCCCGGCGGATGCTCGCGGTCGGCCTGGTCGCCGGCACCTCCGGCAACCTCAGCGCCAGACCGCCGGGTTCCAGCTGGTTTGTGGTCACACCGTCGGGTCTCGACTACCACTTGATGCGGCCCGAGGATGCTGTCATCGTCGACCTGGAGGGCAAGCCGCTGAGGCGAAGCATGAAGCCATCGGTCGATACGCCGATCCACGCGGCGATCTATCGCGTGCGTTCTGACGTGGGCGCCGTCATCCACACCCACTCGCCCTACGCCGCGGCCTTTTCCACCCTTCACCGAGAGGTCCCACCGGTGATCACCGAGTCCGCGGGCTTCCTGGGCGGTGGCGTCCGCGTGCTCGAGTACGTTCCTCCCGCTCGTCCTGACACCGGGGAGCGGGTCGCCGCGGGGTTGGGGGCCGAGCGAGCAGTGCTGCTTCCCAACCACGGCGTGGTTGCGGTCGGCGAGGACCTGGACAAGTGCTACATCGCAGCGTCGCAAGTCGAGGAGATGGCCCACATTGCATTCCTGGCCCTGCAGCTAGGGCAGCCCCACCTGGTTCCGTCAGCGGAGATTGCGAGGATGCAGGGGTTCATCCACCGCCATTACGGCCAGCGAACTGCGCCGGCGTAGCGCGTGGCGAAGGCGCGCCAGCAGGCGCCCGGGAACCCTGCCCATCCGGGAACGCGATGTACGTCGCTCCTCCGAACCTCTACCGAACGCCCGCTGAATGGCGCGCCGGACGCGATCGACCATCCGCTGGACTCGACGCGCCGCACTCCACCAGGCCGGCGGATCGGGCCAGATCGGTGGGCCGATGGAGACTTCCACCCTGGCGAACGGTCGGAGCCGGTCCAGGCCGGAAAGCGCCACCGGGCAGATCGGTACCCCGGCCTGCAGCGCGAAGTGGGCCACGCCTGTTTTGAGCGGCCGTAGGCGACGGCCTCGCGAGTACCGGCCCTCCGGGAAGATCAGCACCACGCCGCGCCGGGCAAGCACTTGATATACGGTCGCGACCCCACGCTGATCCAGCTCGCCCAGATTCGGCATTATCGGGAAGACGCCGAACTTCGGAATCAGCCGGCGCTTCCACGACCGGTTGAACACAGTGTCCCGGCGAGCCATCGTGTAGATCATCGGGATCCGCGCGAAGGCGGCCACGATGAAGAGGGTGTCGTACCAGGTCTGGTGGTTGCTGGCGATGATGAAGGGCGGCCTCGGCACGTTCTCGAGGCCGATCACCCGGAACCGAAAGAGCCTTGGCAGCAGCAGCCGCATCAGGCCGAATGCGAAGCGGTAGAGTCGCGTCGGCCGGTAGGGGTCGCCGTGCACCAGCGGGTCATGGGCGCCGTCGGCGACCGCGGCAAGGTACTCGGGCCCTTGGTAGGCGGGATGAAGCTTCGTGTCAGGGACTGCGCGGGACAAGGCGAACGGTGAGAACGCTACTCATTCGGTCCGATTGCCCGGCCATGCGACCTTGGTTCGACCTCGGAAAGGCCCGTTGCAGGGAATCGGCCGGATCCCGCCCTAGTGGACCACTACTGGAGGAAGGTCTCCAGTGCCCGGTTGAACTCGTCGGGCCGCTCGACCTGCGGCGAGTGTCCAGCCTCGTCGATCACCGCCAGCTGCGCGCCCGGCAAGGCCTCGTGGGCCGCTCGCGCCCGCGCCAGCGGGAGCAGCTTGTCGTGCGCCCCCCAGATCAGCAGCACCGGAAGGCCGCTCGCAGCCAGACGGGCCATCAAGGACATCGCCTGGTACGACTCTGGGCGGGCCAGGGACCGGACGGTCGAGACATACGCCTGCGGGAAGCCGTCCGCGGCGTGCATCTCGCGCAGACCGGAGAGATAGGCATCGTCGAGCACCCGGTCGACGTCGCCGCTCATCCCCATGAAGCGCCGCGCGTAGCGCCTCACCTCGTCTGGCGGCAGCCGATGGAGAGCCTCCCGGATCAAGCCGAGCAGCCCTTCCCCCACCCTCGGCAGCAGCAGGAGCGGATAGAAGGGCTGAACGGTCGGCCTGACGACGCCCAGGGAATTCACCAGGACAAGCTTGCGCACCGACTCGGGACTCCGCAGCGCAACCTCCAGCGCCACCCGTCCGCCCATCGAGGTGCCCACCAGGATCGGGTTCAAGCGGCGTACTCGTATGTACTCCTCAATCACCCGGGCGAAGAGGGGAATGCCGTAGCCGCCGGCTGGCTTATCGCTGCGCCCAAACCCGGGCAGGTCCGGCGCGAATACACGGTGTGAGCGGGCGAGCGCCGGCAGCGTATAGCGCCACTCCAGGTAGCCGGCCGATCCCAGGCCGTGAATGAAGACGACCGACTCTGGTCCCTCGCCCCCGTAGACGTTGTGGACGTCCAGGCCGTCCAGCCTGACGAAGCCGCCGCGCACCTCAGGCGAGCTCCCTTTCCGGCACGACAGGCTCAGGGATGCCCTGGCATGCATCGCCGGACTCGAATCGAGCAGGCTCGCCGTCGCTGATCACCGTCACTGCACCCGCACCTGCCGCATGCCAGCCCTTTGCATTCCAAACCGCTGCTGTCCGCTCGTCAAGCCCAAGCAGGGTCAAGGCGGCTGGCCCGCCCTCTACGGTCCAGCGGCTCCCCATCCGCTCGTAGTGCGGCAGCACCGCCGTCCGCGGCACCAATCCCAGCGCTGGTATTGGCCGCCGTTGCTCGTGTCGCGGCCACCGAGCCATGACCAGGGTCCGCTCGCACAACGCCATGGCTCCCGCGGACGAGCCGCCGAGCGCCGCTCCGCTCAGCCACGCTCGCGTCATTGCGTCCCAGACCGCTGAGGCCCGCAGGGTGTGTGCCAGCAGGCCAGGGTCGCCGCCTGTCAGATAGATAAAGCGCGCTTGCTCCGCGCGTGCGGCCAGTTCCGACGAGTTCGCGTCCGAACGCGTATATACCGGCAGCTCCTCGACCGCAAGGCCAAGGGCGCCAAACCACTTACGCGCGTTGGCCACGGCGAGGTCGGGGCCCTGCCGCCGGGCTGCCGTAGCGACCACGTACGCCGGGCCGGAGCCGGCAGGCGAGACCAGCTCCCTGTCCTGAGGCTCGTTGCCGGGCCGGAATTCGTCTCCGCCGTTCAGCACGAGGAGTCCGGGCATCGAACCGTAGTATGTGCACGTGCCAGAGCGTCCCGCCGGGGTGGTGCCCACCCCACGAGGCCCACGGGTTTCGGAGGGACCCCGGGAGACTCACCCCATGCCACCCCACGAAGCGGGCTTCGCGGGGGCCCCGGTGAAGCAGGCTTCGCGGGGACCCCGAGTCAGGATGGCGCCGAGCCCCACGGGCTACGTCCACCTGGGGAGCGCCCGGACCGCCCTCTTCAACCTGCTCTTCGCCCGTGCGACCAGCGGTAGCTTCGTCCTGCGCGTCGACGACACTGACCTGGAGCGCAATCGGCCGGACTACGAGCAGGCGATCTACGAAGGCTTCCACTGGCTTGGCCTCGAGTGGGACGAGGGGCCTGACGTCGGCGGCCCGGTTGGACCGTACCGGCAGAGCGAGCGGCTCGACGCCTACCGCGAGCACGCCGCGCGAATGCTTCAAACCGGCGCCGCGTATCGCTGCTACTGCACGCCCGAGGAGCTGGCAGCGGAGAGAGCTGCCGCTGAGCGTGAGCGCCGCCCCTATAAGTACTCCCGGCGCTGTCTCACCGACCCGCCAAAGGGCAGGACCGCGTTCACAGTGCGCCTGCTCGTGCCGGCGGGGGAGACCACCTTCACGGACCTGATCCGTGGAGAGCTTCGGTTCGACCATGCCAACCTGGGCGATCCAGTCCTGGTCAAGTCGAACGGCTGGCCTGTGTACAACTTCGCGAGCCCGGTTGACGACGCGCTCATGCAGATCACCCACGTCTTCCGGGGCGAGGAGCATCTGTCCAATACGCCGTATCAGCTGATCATCCTGGACGCCCTGGGCTATGACCGGCCCGCGGCATATGCACACCTACCGGTGATCGTCGGTAGGGACGGCAAGAAGCTGAGCAAGCGCCTGCACCCGGAAACCAGGCTGGGTCTGTATCAGGAACGAGGCTACCTGCCGGAGGCTCTGCTCAACTACCTGGCGCTGCTGGGATGGAACCCCGGGACCGAGCGAGAGATCTTCAGCTTCGAGGAACTGACGCAGGTCTTCGACATCTCTCGTGTGCAGCGAGCCAACGCGATGTTCGATTGGGACAAGCTGGACTGGCTCAACGGCCATTACATTCGCGGCCTGACCGACGCCGAGCTGGCAGAGCGCCTGCGGCCATTCCTGGCCCATCTCCCGTTCGAAACGGTGCGCGCGGCGGCCCCCGCACTCAAAGAGCGCCTGCCGAGACTGGACAAGGCTTCCGAGCTGCTCGCCTACCTGCAGGAGCCGCCGCCTACGCCGGAGCTGAAGGACGGACAGCGGGAGATGCTGCAGGCGGCGCTGGACAGCTTGCGGCCGGTGGACTGGACGCCGACAGCCATCCACGCTGCTCTCGAGCAGGTCGGCGGGGCACACGGCTGGAGCCGAGGCAAGTTCTACACCCCGATCCGGGAATCGGTCGCGGGGAGGATCTCGCCTCCTCTCGAGCACACTCTTGCGCTGCTGCCAAAGCCCGAGGCCCTGGCCAGGATCAGTAGAGTGCTCGCGTGATGTTCGCGACTATCGTCATCGACCTCGATCCGAACCTGGGCCGAATCGGGCCCTTCCTGATCACCTGGCACGGCCTCTTCAGCGTGTTGGGGATCCTGGCAGCGGCACGGGTGGCTCAGATCCTGCTGAAACCCGAGGGCATCTCCGCCGACCGGGTATACGACCTGGCCGTATGGATGGTGATCGCCGGATTGATCGGGGCGCGTCTGCTCTACGTGTGGGAGAACTACCAGCAGTTCGCCGGTGCCTGGCAGAGGATCGTCTACATCAACGAGGGCGGCATCAGCCAGTGGGGCGGCATCTTCGGGGGCCTGGTCGGCGGCTATCTGTGGTGCTGGCGCAGCAAGATCGACTACCGGCTGGTGCTCGACGTTGCCGGGCCGGCCAATGCGCTCGGCTTTGCGATCGGGCGCATCGGCGACATCATCAATGGGGAGCACCACGCGATCGACTCGAACCTGCCCTGGGCCGTTCAGTATGTCAACGAAAAGACGCTGGGTGAACCGGGCCGCACCGTCCATCCCGAGGTGGCCTACGAGCTCGTCTTCAACGCCATCGTGTTCGGAATCGCCATCCTGACCTACCCGGTGTTCAAGCGCCGGCTGCCGGTGGGTGTGACCGGCCTGATCTGGCTGTCGGTGTATGCCATCGGCCGCTTCATGCTGAGCTTCCTGCGGAAGGACTCACTCGTCTTCGGCCTGCGGCAGGCGCAGTGGGCCTCGCTGGCCATGGTGGCTGTTTCACTCGTCGCGATCGCCATATGGATGCTCCGCACGGGTCGGACGGCGCCGCCCGAGGATGAGCCCGCACCGGGGCCCGAGCAGAGGACCCCTACGACTGTGTGACCCCCTGCTCGGTCATGCGCCGCTGCGCTTGCACGATCACGGGCGGCGGCCGCAGATGCCGGCGGCCGAAAGCTGCGCCCCTCCGGACCAGCGGCCTCACCGCAGCCTCGGCGATCGGGTTGCGCGTGATGCCGAGCAGCTTTAGTGCAAAGTCCGGCATCACCGAGATCGCAGACTGCCCGGCCACCCACCAGAAGGGGCGCCGCCATGGTGCCAGCGGCGGATGCAGCACAGTGTCCACGGCTTCGAGGGCGGGCCTGGTCGCCATGAGCTGCGGCCGGCAGCCGTCGATGAACCGCTGGTTGGCCTCCTCGCTGGTCGGGACCTGCTCCGGCCGAAGGCCGACGAGCTCAGCCTGTCGCACCATCTCCGCTACGTAGCGGTCGGCGTCCGCCGCGCTCAGCGGCTCGACGAAACGGCGGTAGGAAGCGAGGAACGACTCGACCAGCGTGGTGTGGATCCACAGCAGCAGCTCAGGGTCATCGGCAGCGTAGGGCCTTCCAGTCACGCGGTCGATACCTCGGATCGGGCGATGCACCTCGCGCACCCGCACTCCCAGCGCCTTGGCCTGGCGCGTGGTTCCGAAGATCGTGGTCACCACGTAGTTGCTTGTGCGGGCGTACCGGCCCCAGACGTCCTCTTTGTAGTTGCTGTGATCGGCGACCGCGGCGATTGCCAGTGGGTGCAGCGCCTGGACCATGAGTGCGCGCAGGCCCCCGACCAGCAGCGCCGGCTCGAGATGGAGCTTCCAGGCCATCGAGCCAGGCCCGAACAACCCGAAATCGTCGCTCAGACCGCTCATGCCTCCAGTATGTACGCGGCTCGGGCGGGCGCCTCGACCTCGTGCCGAAAGTACACGTGGACCTCCTCCCTGGCGGCCGCCTCGGCCCGCAGCTCGCACCGCCATCGCTCCAGGCCTGCGCCGTCGTAGTCACGCCGTAGCCGGTAGTAGGCCAGGCCCGAAACCTCGACCTGAGGCGCCCGGGGCCACTTGTCCTGGTCGGTCACGACCAGCGCGGCACCGTGTGCCCTGAGAACGCCGTACACATCTTCTGCGAACCACGCCTCATGCCTGAACTCGACTGCCGCCCTCAGGCCGAGGCCGGACAGCAGACGGTCGAGGAGTCCCGGATCCTTCGGCGTGGCCGGCGGGAACTGGAGCAGGACCGGGCCCAGCCGCGGTCCCAGCTCGGCCAGCCGGAGCCCAACCTGGCGCGCCAGGCCCTCCTTGTCGAAGGCGGATGCGGAATATGTCAGTCCGCGTTGTGCCTTCATGCAAAAGCGGAAGCCGGCCGGCACCTGAGAAGCCCAACCGGCAAGCGTGGCCGGAGGCGGCGTGCGGTAGAAGCTGCCGTTCAGCTCGACGCCGTTCAGCCGTCCCGCGTAGTAAGCCAGCATCTGCGACGTGGGCAGTCCAGTGGGGTAGAACGTGCCCCTCCAGGCGGGATACGAGAAGCCGGAGGTGCCGGAGTAGAGAGTCACCAGTGGACTGTAACGGTCGAAGCTGGGGCAGATCGCGGCAGGCGGCCGGGCCCCCTGGCACACGCATCGGTGTCCTGAGCCGATGAGATGCTCCAGATTTGGCCGGTACGGTCCACTAAGCCTCGGCCAGCACCCGGGCTCGAAGCTGACCGCAGGCGGCGTCCTCGTCCCGCCCGCGGGTGTCGCGCAGGGTGACGTTCAGACCCTGAGCGCGGACCTGCGCCACGAACCGGCGAATGGCCCTGGCGTCGGGCTCCCGGTACGGTGCCCCGTTCACTGGATTGAAGGGGATCAGGTTGACGTGCGCCAGCCGCCCCCGCAGCAGCGCGCCCAACTCGCCTGCATCGCGCTCTGTGTCGTTGACCCCTGCCAGCAGCACCCATTCGTAGCTCACCCGGCGACCCGTCAGGCGCGCAAACCGGTCGGCTGCAGGCATCAGTTCGGCGATGGGATACCGCCTGTTGATGGGCACCAGCACGTCGCGCAGCTCGTCGCGCGCCGCATGCAGCGATATGGCGAGGGTGAACGGCAGACGCTCTGCCGCCAGCTGGTCGATCCGTGGCACGAGGCCAGACGTCGAGATCGTGATCCGCCGAGGGCTGAGGCCGAGTCCCGCCGGGTCTCCGATCCCACGCACCGAATCCATGACGGCGGCGTAGTTGGCCAGCGGTTCGCCCATGCCCATGAACACGACGTGCGAGAGGCGGCGGCCCTCGGCCAGAAGCTCACGACCGGCGTCGATCGCCTGGTCCACGATCTCGTGCGCCCGCAGGTTGCGCCCGAAAGGGCCCTGGCCGGTGGCGCAGAAGGGGCAGCCGATCGGACAGCCGACCTGCGAGGAGATGCAGAGCGTCGAGCGTCGAACGTACCGCATGATCACCGACTCGACCGTGTAGCCGCCATCCAGCTGGTAGAGCTTCTTGGTCGTAAGGCCCGAGTCGGCCTCCAGCCGCCTGACCTCGGTCAGCGAGCTGACTCTGAAGGTGGCAGCGAGCTCGCTGCGGAGCGCTGCCGGAAGGTCGAGCATCTCTTCGAATGTCGCTCCCAGAGCTCGCCGCCGCCAGAGCTGGCGCGCGCGGTATGCGGGCTGGCCGCGCGCCGCCATCCAGGCAGTCGTGTCCACAAGGGACTGTTCAGAGATGGCAGGCAGCGGCGGGGGCGCCGTGATCACATGGCTACGATACGAATGCCGATGATCCCTCGCTGGTCCCTTCGACTGGTAGTCCTGATCACCACCGTCGGCCTCGCCGTTGGGGCGCCCAGCCAGTCGAGGGCCGCCGGCCCCAGCTCGTCGGTGACGGCCCCTCCGACCGCGGCCCTGACCACAGCCTCCACCGAGCCAAACGTGATGCCGGTCGACGCGTGGATCAAGGCATTGCCGGCGCCCCGCACGCCGGACGGTAATCCTGCTTCGCCGGGGGCCCGCGTCGCCTGGCCACTGCGCGGGACGATCACCCAGCCGTTCGGCTGCACCGGGTTCTCACTCGAGCGCCCGGCCACCGACTGTCCCAACGGTTTCCACACGGGGCTCGACATTGCGCAGCCGCAGGGCACTCCCATCCGTGCCGCAGCATCGGGGCTGGCCTACCCACTGGCAGACCCCGCCCGCTACGGCAACCTGGTGATCGTTCAGCACTACGGCGGCTATGCGACCGTCTATGGGCACATGACCCGGCAGGCGGTGAGTTGGGGCCAGCCGGTGCAGGCAGGCGACGTGATCGGTTTCGTAGGTTCGACCGGCAACTCGACCGGGCCCCACCTCCACTTCGAGGTGCGATACGCCGCCACCGCGTATGACCCCACGCAGTACCTGAGCGGCACGCCCCCGGATCCGACCCCACTGCCCGTGGGCTGGCCGGGCGCACCTCCAGACGACTGGCTCGGACTCCGGTAGGTCAACCGGGCGGCGAAAGGCCTGTACGCCGCGCCTGTCTGGGGGGCTTTGCCCCCCCGGAACAACGGCGCCTGAGGAAAGGCGCCGTCCCCACTTCGTGGGGCCCTTTAGCTCGCTACCAGCTCGAAGTGGTCGTCTTGCTCGTGGGCGCGGCCCTCGTCCACTAGCTTGCGGAGGTGCGCCCGGAGGGTCATCTCGGCCGCGCGCAGAAGCTGTTCGCGGCTGTCTGGCGCCGCTGACAGCTCCGCCGCGTAAACGCGCTCGGTCAGCTCGCGTCCACTGCCGGGGCCGCCGCTCGACAGCTCGTCAACGATCTGCCGCTCGCGGGCCAGCCGGTGCTCCCGGTACTCGGCGATCTTGCTCCCCGCCTCCATCACCGGCTCCCAGTGGCCGGGAAACAGGATCCGCGGCTCGAGACCGGCGACCCGTTCCAGCGAGCGCAGATACGCCGCCACGTCGCCCTCCGGGTACGTGACCATGGAGCTGCCACGACCCAGGATCAGGTCCCCCGTGAACAGCACTCGATCGTCCGGAAGCCAGTAGACCAGGTGGTCTGGCGCATGGCCGGGCGTGTGCAGCGCCACGAGGCTCATGGCGCCGATCCGAACCACGTCACCATCGCCGAGCTCCGGATAGCGCGAGACCCGAGCGTGATGAAGGCCTGCGAATCGCTCGGCAAGCTCCAGGTGGTCGGCGTGGGAGTGCGTCACCAACACGACGCCCACCGGCGTTCCGCCAATGGTCTCCTGCAATGCGGCAAGGTGGCGCTCGTCGTCGGGGCCCGGATCGATGACGGCGACCACCTTGTCATCACCGAGCAGCCATGTGTTGGTGCCAGGCCCGGTGAAGGCGCCTGGATTGGGTGCGATCACTCGCCTCACGGTGGCCACGGTTCGCCTCAGACGGCTGGCAGATAGATGACGGCCCGATCGGGACTGCTCCCGTCGAGCCAACCATCGAGGAGTGCGTCGACCATGTAGCGGACCAGCGGCTCGCCCAGCTCCGGCACGACCAGCGGCTGGCGGCCGGGCGCGGCGATCAGCTCCAGTCGCCACCAGTTGCCAATCAGCTCGCCGTTGATCTTTGACCCGGGCCCACCGAGCCACTCGTACGCCCGTGTCAGAGCGTCGCGGAGCACCGGTTCGACTGCCTGCACCACCGCCTGGCCGGGCAGCTGACGGTCGGCGCCAGGCGCTGCCACTCCGAGCACTGCCCCGATCACAACTCCGCGGGGTGGGTCCTTCGGCTCAAGCGCCACGCTCTCCAGCGCCAACGCCCGACGCCCGACCTCCTGCGCCTGCTCGTGGATCTGCTCCAGCAGCTCTCGCCGGCCGAACGCCGCCTGTCGAGCGGACTCCTGCAGGGCGAGCACAGACGAGCGGACCCTGTGGCTCAAGCGGCCCAACAGGTAGGCGTGGCGTTCGTGCTTTATCCGGTCGCCCTGCTCCAGTACGCGGCGGACTGAGTTGCGGCCGCAGCCAGGCGACGACCAGCCCACCAGGCGGTCCTCGTGCCAGACCCCCTCCCACGGCCCATCCGGGGGTGGGAAGTCAGGATCGGCCGGTCCGTGGCGGCGACCGCTGCAGACCTCCTCGAGGCCGCCGCCGACCCGCACCCACAGCGGTTCGAGCGGGTTCGCCGGGTCGTGCATCAGCGGGCCGTCCGCGCCGCAGCGACCGACCGTGACCGTCGTCGGCCTTCCGGCAGCACCGCGGGCACCGTGAACTTGAACGTCGTGCCCTCCGGTCCAGTCCGCTCCAGCCAGATGCGGCCCCCAAACGAACGCTCGACGACCAGCTTGCACAGGTACAGACCCAGGCCCAGGCCGCCCCTGGCGCGGCTGCGGCCTGGATGCGCGGTCTTCTGGAAGGGCGACTGCAGGCGCTCGTAAGGAAGGCCGGCGCCGTCATCCGCGACACTGACCTCCAGCCAACCCCCCGTCTCACGGGCAGCCACGCGAACGAACCGTGCCGGGGTGTACTCCAGAGCGTTGCCGATCAGGTTCGTAAGCACCTCGTCCAGGTGGGTCGGCTCGCAGCGGGCGTCCGGCAGGTCCGGACCGATGCGCGAATCCACGGCCTGGACACGGCGCCCATACCGGCTTCGCAGCACCGTGATCACCTGTTCGACGGAGCGCGCGAGGGAGGTCCGCACTCCATTAGGCTCGAACCGCCGAGCCTCCAGCTTGGAGATCAAGAGCTGGTTCTCGACCAGGCTGAGCAACCGGTCAGACTGCTCGTAGGCTTCGACGATCAGGGCATCCCGCTGGCCGGCGTCGAGGACCGTGCCCCACTGCAACAGCCCAGCGATCGTCGAGCGCATGGCAGCAGCCGGGCTGCGCACCTCGTGGCCGATCGCCCGCAGCATCAGGTCTCTGGCCTCGAGCACCGCGCGCTCACTGGTCACGTCCTCGTGAAGGGTCAGGACCCTGTGGCCGCGGCCGGCCGCCCCAGCGATGGGCACGCTGCGCACCTGGACCACGGTGCCGTTGCCCTGGAGCCGGAACTCCAGCGGGGCGTCGGACTCGGCCTCCGGATTGAACAGCAAGGTCGCGTCAGGACGCTCGAGCAAGCTTCGGGCGGGCGCACCGATCAGCGCCGCCGCAGAAACCCCGTAGATCCGCTCCACCTCCGAGTTGGCGAATGCGACGTTGCCTTCGTCGTCCTCCAGAACCACCCCAAGGGGCGAATGCCTCAGCACTGTCGTGAGCATCTCGGTCTGGCGCCCCAGCTCCGCCACGAGATTCAGCCGGCTCAGCGCGAGCCCCGTCTGGCCGGCCAGCACGGCTATTCGCCGCCGGGTCTCGTCGGGTAAGGCACGGGCTGCGTCGGCGGTGACCATCCCTACCACGTCACCATCGACCACGACGGCGTTGGCCAAGACCGCACGACCCGCTGAGGCGGCGGCCTGTGCTCTTTCCTCGACCGTGGCAGGTGCCATCGCTGCGTGGGCTCGAATCAAGTTCAGCAGCCGCCTTGCCGGGCCACGCGACCGTCCAACCCCGAGTGCCTGTCCCCACCACTCGGGTGAGCTCGCGTTGATACGGATTCCGTCGCCCTCGCCGGTCCGCCGGACCATCGCCGACCCCTCGAGCATCCACATCGCGCCGTGGGATTCGGCCAGCGCTTCCTCGATCAGCCGGCAGATCGCAGCCTGGGCTTTAGCCGGTCGGGTGATGTCCAGGTTGGCGAACGCCGCCACTGCTTCCATCGTGCGGATGCGGCCCCGGGTCTCCTCTGCCAGTCGTGCGTTCTCGATCGCGATCGCGGCGTGCTGGGCGAAGTCGCTGATCACGGGCAGCGGCTCCTCGGGCAGGGCCCCCGGCCGAACCGCGCCGAGCGCCCCTACCAGCCGCTCTCCGTGCCAGAGCGGGACCAGCGTCCAGCCGCCCTTGCCGCGCTGTCCGGTCAGAGGCTCGCGCGGTTGCTCAGACCAGGCCCGGGCCAACGTCCGACCTGACCAACGCAGTACTCGCCCCGGCGCCGCGCTTCCGCTGACCGCCTGGATGGCTACGCGCCCGTCGTCGTCGAAGGCCCAGCAAGCGGCGCCGGCCGCGGCGAGTAGAGAACGGGCGAGCTCGGCCACGCTCTCGACGACCCCTGTCAGGTCATTCCCGGCCAGGCCGGCGACCATCTGCAGCCGGACCGAATTGGCCATTGCCAGCTCGTTCGCCTGGTGGAGCCGGACCGTCCGCAGCCCGATGGCGACCACGGGCGCGGCGCTCTCGAACAGCTGGATCTCGTCGGCCGTAAAGGGCTGGTCGGCTGTCCTCTGCGCCGAGAGGCCGCCAACCACGCGGTTCTCGTTGAACAGCGGGACGCTGAGGAAGTGCTGCGGGATCAGTGGTCCCCAGGTGGGCCATTCCTGACCTGGTCGCGCAACACGCAGCGGCGGCGGCAGCGGCTCTGCGATGGTCTTGCCCTCGACCATCTGCCGCTTGAAGAAGACCGTCGACTCGACGCTCACCGGCGGCAGATGCCGCAGGGGCTTGCCAGGCTCGAGGCAGTAGCCCGTGAGCCGGCCCGCTTCGAGGTAGCCCAGGAGCAGGATTGGGGCGTCCATGTAGGAGCGCAGGGCCTGCAGGACAGCGTCCGCGATCTGCTCTTCATCGGAGGCGGCCTGCACTCCCATCTCCAGGAGGTGCAGCACCTCCAACCGCTGCCTGTCGGCCTGGGCGGCGTGAAAGTTGTCCGCATTGGCGAGGGCAAGGGCGGCGTGCGCCGCCACGTCCTCGAGGACGCTCACGTACCACTGGTCGAACGCGTCGGCACGATGAGATTGGATCGAGAGCAGGGCAACCACCTCCTGGCCGCGCCGAACCGGTACCCAGAGGATCGAGCGTGAGGCTACGCGGCGGCGGCGCCCCGGCTGAGTGACGTCGATCTCCGGGCCGTGGCCGGCCACGAGGTCACCGCGTGATCGCACAGCCGCCTCCGCCGACGGTGCCCCGGGCGTGCGTCTGATCAGGACCGGCTCCCCGGTTTCGTAGGCTTCACGCGCCGGACCTCCAGACTCCAGCGGCACGGACCGTGGCTGCTCTGCGCCTGAGTCCCACACATACCCTTCGGCCACCAGACCCCTGGACGTCTCGGTAACTGTCGCAAGGGTGAAGGAATCGAACTTCAGGTGCCGCGACAGGGCCTCTCGCAGACTCCGCATGATCGACCAGCGGTCGAGGCTCGAGGTCAAGCTGCTCCCGACGGCGTTCACGATCTCCTGGCGCCGGCGCTGTGCGTCGAGCTCGGCGTACGACCAAGCGTTCCGCAGCGCGAGCGTAAGCTGGTCTGCCACCTGCTGGAGAAACGCCAGGGTCGATTGCTCGTACGCGTCGGCCTGCCGGCAGCGAGTCGTGAGCACCCCCTTGATCAGGCCTTCCTCGACGACTGCAACTGAGGCCGTCGACTGGTAGTACCCGCTCGAATCTGCGGACACCTCGAGCCTGGCTTCACCGACCGCCAGCACTGACCGAATCGGATCGAGCCTGCGGGAGCCTACCGGAACATTGGTCCGCGTGACGCGCTGGTCAGCGCCCATCGCCAGCAGTCTCAGGTGCCGGGAGTCGGAATCGTCGCGCAGGGCGAGCTCGACTCTGTCGACCGTGATCACGGTGCTCAACGTCCCCAGTAGACCGGCGACGATCCCGGCCTCGTCGCGGGTCGCCGACAATGCGCGAGCAATGAGGTTGAGAGCGCCCAGACCCACTGCCTGGTTCCGAGTCAGCTCGTTTCGGTAGACCTTGGCGACCTGATTCCCGAGGTGCGAGTGGACACGCCGCAGGAACGCCAGCTCCGTCGGCGGAACCTCACGCTTCGAGAAGATCTGGTAGCTGATGGAGCCAACCGGCTCCTGGCCGCTCAGCAGCGGCATCCAGATCAGGGTTCGCGGTCGCCGGGACAGCCCGGGGCCTCGCCCGCTCACGAAGGCTGTCGCGTTCGACGGGTGGACGACCAGCGGCCGGGGATCCCGGTAGTACTCGGCGAAGTTGGACTCCGCCAGCGGCCGGCGACTGACATCCTGGACAACGCCCCGATCGATGGGAAGGCTGTGGTACCAGCCGTGCCGTTCGAGGACCTGCAGGTTGATGCTGTCGTACCCAAAGACGGGTTGCAGCTCGGCGTAGAGGACCTGCACCAGGTCAGCCTCGGTGCTGCAGCTCGCCAGCGCCCGGGCAAGCCGGGCGTGGAGGCCCGAACGACCCCCGGGGGCGGGAGTGTGGCCTCGTCCTGCGGCGTCGGTCCGGTGTGTACGTGACCTCAACATGACCCTGGCTCGCATGCCAGCAGCGATCCCGCCTCGAGGGAGAGACCTCCCGCGCTTGTTCTAGAGGAGACACGGTGGCAGAACAATGCCTGTACGGACCTTGGATGCACTTCTGCCTCCGTATACTGCCGAAAAGTCTTGCCCTTCACGCCACCCAAGCCCCTCGATCCCGCCCCAAGGGAGGTCGCCGGCTCCACGGTACTGGTTGTGGACGATGAGCGGGCATGGCGGCTCATCCTGGAGACCGACCTGCGAATGCTGGGGTACCGAGTCTCGCTCGCCCAAGATGGGGTCGAGGCCCTGGACAAAGCTCGCCGCGATCGCCCGCACGTGGCGATCGTCGACCTGATGCTGCCGGAGCCCATGGACGGCTCGCTGTTGCCGTCTGAGCTGCGCGCCCAGGGTACGCCCCTGCCGGTCATCTTCTTCACCGCCTACCCGGTGTTCTCTCCCACATCAGACGATCCTGACGTGATCGGGTACCTGAGCAAGGCCGAGGATCGAGCTGACCTGTACGCCATGCTGCCAGGTGCCATCAAGATGAAGACGAGTCGCCCGTGACCACACCGGCGACTCGTCGAGCGTTCCCTCCCTTGCTTTAGTCGATCCAGCCTTGGGATGAGGGCGTCTGCCAAGTCATCGTGCTTCTCCTTTCTCTTTGGCAGCAGGACTCCAGTGACAAAACCAAGCGTAATCGATCCCGGGTCCCCTTGTTAAGCGCTTCTGCTTGGTTTCTCTACATCACTTGCCAGTCCTGCACGAGTCTGCTTGACGGGGGGCCGACAATCTTGCGTGCCTCCCTTGCAATGCCGCCGACATCCACTGCATGCTGCATGACGTCCCGTTGATCGCTTGTCACCCGTTGACGCCATGGCACTGAGAGTCCGGAGCCGGTCGGCACCCCCACCCCTGCCGCCGGGGTTGGAGGTCTACCGGCCGGCCGAGCTCGTGGGCTCCTCCGTCCTGGTGGTCGAAGACGAGGCACCGATGCAGGCACAGATCCGGTTGGACCTGACAGACCTCCACTATCAGGTCCGGGTTGCGGGCACGGCGGAGGAGGCGAAGCGGGTGCTGAACCACGAGCGGGTGGCAGGCGTCCTGCTCGACCTCGTGCTGGATCAGGGCGAGCAGGCGGGCTTGGAGCTGTTGCGCTGGATCCGCCAGAACCACCCGGGACTGCCGGTCGTAGTGCTCTCAGCTGTACAGGGCACAGCCGCGGCCATCAGCCGCGCATACGAACTGGGCGCGAGCAGCTACTTCGTCAAAGGCAGTGCCTTGATGTCGCACATCTACTCTGACCTCGCGGCCCGACTGATCGAGCGTGGCACGGGTCGGGCTGGCAACTACCGTTTTGGAAGGCTGGACTTCGATCCCACCCACCGGACCATGACACTCGGCCAGAGGGAGACGCGGCTGACGTCACAGCAGACGCGCCTGATCGTCCACCTGGCTCAAGGCTCCAAACCGGTCACAGCTGGCGAGCTCATCGACGCGGGGCTGTTCAGGCCCAAGGCCGCGCGCTCGACGGTTCATTCCGCGCTGCTGACACTGCGGCGGAAGCTGGACGGGCTGGAGCCCGAGCTGGGCTCCAAGCTGCTCGAGTCAACGCCCCGCGGCTACAGCGTCCGCCCACTGGTCTGATAAGCGAGACCCTCCTCCGCGCCAGTCGGGGGAGTACTCGGCAAAGCCGGGGGAGGGGGTGCGCCGCTCCCAAGCCGGCGTTGCACCTCTAGCATGTGGACATGCCCGTCCTTCTCGAACCATCCGCTGATGCTCTGGACGAGGTCGTCGACAACCGGCGATACCTGCACCGCCATCCCGAGGTGTCCTTCGCTGAGCACGAAACGTCGCGCTTCATCGAAGACCGTCTTCGCGGCCTGGGCCTGACTGTCGAGCCGTGTCCTACACCGACCGGTGCGCTGGCCGTCCTGGACACCGGACGAGCGGGCCGCACCGTGATGCTCAGGGCAGACATCGACGCTCTGCCCATCCTCGAAGACTCAGGCGTCGACTTCGCCTCAGCCGTGGACGGTCGTATGCACGGATGCGGCCACGACGCCCACACCGCCATCCTGCTGGGCGCGGCACGTACCCTGATGGAGCAGGTCGACGAGCTCCACGGCCGCTACCTGTTCTGCTTCCAACCCGCTGAGGAGATCGTGGGCGGTGCTCGCGAGATGATTGCTCGAGGCCTGCTCGAGCGATATCGTCCCGAGGTGACGGTCGGCCTACACATGGCGTCGTGGCTGCCCAGCGGTCACGTCATGACCAGGCCCGGGCTGCTCTGGGCGGGGTCGGACGCGTTCGACATCTCGATGCGTGGGCCCGGCGGGCATGGCGGGATGATGAAGCGGGTGGGCAACGTGATCTCAGCTCAGGCCTTCCTGCTGGAGCGACTGCACACGGTCGTCGATGGCCTCGGCCACGACGGCACCGGCTGCCACTGCACGGTGGGAGACGTGCGCACGGATGGTGCATGGAACGTGGTGCCGCGCACGGTGACGGTCAAGGGTAGTGTGCGCACGTTCACGCCCGAGCTGCGCCAGGAGGCACTGCAGCGGCTCCAGGATCTGCTGCTGGAGGCGGATACCGAGTTCCAGATCAGCTCCTCACTGCAGCTGGTACACGGAACGGTGCCTCTGATGAACGATCCGAACGTGACCAGGACCGTGCTGGAGGTGGGGACGGAGCTGATCGGCGAACGTGCGCGGGAGATCGGCAATCCGCTGACGGTGAGCGACGACATGGCCGAGTTCCTCACGCGCATCCCGGGCTGCTACTTCATGGTCGGCGCCAGGCCACCGGACGCGGAGCCGGCCCCGGCTCACCACTCGCCGTCGTTTCGCATCGACGAGGGCTCGTTCGCGACGGGTGTGCGCATGATGGTGGCCAGCGCCGCGACGCTGGCCGCGGAAGCCCCGGCGGAGGCGGTTTGACAGCGAATCCCGTGGGCCACAGCGGACATATGCGCGGGCGTCCGCGATCGCACTGCCTTCAAGGAGGACTTCGGCAAAAATGTGCGCCTCCGGGGCGGCTCCCGGTGGCCCGGCGCCGATGCTCCTAGCCCTTGGCGGTCTGGTCGGTCTCATCGCCGGGCTGCTGACCGGAGGCAGCGTTCACAACCTGCTCGCGATGCGCCTCCGCTGGCCGGTAGTGGTGGTGGCTGCACTCGTCATCAGAGAGCTCGAGATCCGAACACCGCTCGGCGGCGCCGCGCTGGGGCCGGCCATCTTCGCCCTTTCGCTGGCGGTGCTGCTGGCGTGGGCAGCCTGGCACCACGATCGCCTGCCAGGGATCTGGCTCGTAGTGGTGGGCATCGGCATGAATCTCGCCGTTGTGCTCGCGAACGGCGCCCACATGCCGGTTGCGGCCGATGCAATACACAGCGGCCCGGCTCAGCTCCGCCAACAGGGAACGTTCGCCCAATACGTTCTCGCGGGGCCGGACACGCGCCTCGGCTGGCTGGGTGACTGGATCGTCTTGCCCGGTCCCCTGGGCCGGCTCTTTCCACAGGCGTACAGCCCCGGCGACCTGGTCTCCACGGTGGGCCTCGCCGTGGTGCTGTTCCTCACTACGCGGCCCACAGCAAAAAAGAAGACGAGGATGGGGGCCATTACAACTCGCTGACGGCATAGCGGGCAGGCAACGGTATAGTGGGCCTGCGGCCATGATTATCTTTTGGATCTTCGCCATGATGGTGGCCATCTCGGGATTCGGGTATGGCTACTTTCTGATGCAGTGGGGCCTCATAGGCTCCTTTCTTTTTGCCCTTGCGTCGGTGCTCATCCTTCGAGGATTTCTGAGCTGGATCCGCCGGTCGCTCGTACTGCGCGAGAAGATGGCGGACCACGAGAACCAGGACACGCGGACGCTCGAGACCAACCGGTTCATCTTCTGGCGACGCTTCACCTTCCTCGCAGTCCTGCTTGTCGTCTACTTCGGTGGCGCGTCCATGCTCTTCGGTGTGGGCTTCGTCGAAGCCCTGGCCATCCTGCCCGGGCTTCTCATGCAGGCCCTCCTCCTAATCGGGCAGTTCGGCCTGCTCTTCCTGGCGCAGTTCGCCATCTTCTTTGGACCGTTCCTGCTCTTCGGTAAGCTGGGCCGTCAAACGCTCACCCCGGGCGACGCCAACTACGAGGTTCAGATTGAGGACGTCCGGGGTCAGAAGTCGGCCGTCCAGGAGATGCAGCGGATCCTCCGCCTGATCGAGTCGGGCCGCAACTACGTCAAGGCGGGCGGGAAGCGTGAGCGCGGCGTCCTGATGGTGGGCCCCCCCGGCACTGGCAAGACGATGATGGCCAAAGGCATCGCCTCCACGCTGCACACGCCGATCATCGTCACTTCCGGCTCCTCCTTTAGCGGCATGTTCATGGGCATGGACATGGTGTCCGTCTTCATGATGGTCCGCGCGGCCAAGAAGAAGGCCAAGCGCTGGGCCGGCTGCATCATCTTCATCGACGAGTTCGACGCCCTGGGCCAGAGACGCGGCGGCATGGGTGGCGGCGGCGGCGGCATGGGAATGATGGGCATGTTCGGCGGCGGGCAGATGGGCCTGAACATGCTGCTGGTCCTGATGGACGGCCTGGACAATGCCCCCTTCATGAAGAAGACGCTCCGGCGCTTCGTCAACCTCACCCTCGACGGCCTGTTCGTGCCGCGCGAGATCCGGTTCAACGGCACACGAATCAACCTGCGCGTCCCGCAGCTCCGTCCGGCTCGGTACAACCTGTTCTTCGTCGGCGCCACCAACAGGCCGCAGGTGCTCGACGAAGCGGTGACGCGGCCCGGGCGGTTCGGTCGCACGATCACATTCCGGATGCCACAGCGCGAAGACCGCAAGGACATCGCGGCCCTCTACTTCGACAAGAAGGCGCACGATCCCGAACTGGACATCCCCTCGAAGCGCGAGGAGTTCGCGCGCATCACTGAGGGCTACTCGCCGGCCATGATCGAGCAGGCCCTGTCGATGGCCCTGATGTATTCCTTCGAGGACGGCCGCTCGCACTTCAACTGGCGTGACCTGCGCGACGCGATGGGCAACATCGAGGCCGGGCTCGTCCAGCCGGTCGAGTACACCGAGCGCGACAAGGTCGCGGTCGCACGGCACGAGCTCGGCCACGCTGTGGCCGCGCACTTCTTCCTGCCGGAGTCGGCCCACGTCCGGCTCTCCATCCGGATGCGGGGCGACTCGCTGGGCCACCACCGGGCAGTCGAGGAGCAGGAGCAGTTCATCCGGTTTCGCTCGCAGTGGGCTGCGGAGGTGCGCCACGGGCTGGGAGCAATCGCCTCGGAGCGGGTCTTCTACGGCGAGAACAGCAGCGGCGTCTCAGGGGACCTGGCCTCCGCGACCAGGGCCGCGTGCATCATGGCCGGCCTGGTGGGGATGGGCCCCGAGCACCTGCCACCCGAGCGGGCAAAGCAGGCGGTGGGCTTCGGCCAGACATTGATCTCCGCGGCCGAGGCCGGCAGTGCGTTCGGCGTCGACACGCCAATCTCAACGGTCCTGCGCAATCCCCTCTCCCGACGAACCGTGGCGCAGATCCTGGGTGCCGCGTACATCGACTGCTGGCGGGTCATGCACGTCAACCAGGAGGCGATCGACCAGGCCTCCGAAGCGCTGATCGCCCAGGGCGAGCTGGTCGGCGACGAGATCAAGGGCCTGCTGGACTCCGTCGGCCTCCGCTTTCCGACCGAAGCTGATCCTTACCCGGAGGACATGCCGGCCGTGCCGCCATCCGTAACGGACGAGATGGACCGCGAATGGCTGCCGGCGCCCGAGCGCGAGCGGGTTCGCACTGCCTGATCACCGTCCGCGTTCTCGCTGCACTCCTGGCGCTCGGCAGCCTCGTGCCGGGCGCCAGTGTGTACTCCGCCGACCCAGCTAGCACCAGCGTCCAGCGGCAAGCGGAGCGTCAGGCCAGGCAGCTCAGTGCGGCCGCCGGCGCAGTCGAAGCAGCATCGGCGAGCGTCGACCGGCTGAAGGCCCGCGGGTCGGCGTCCACGGCAATCGACCAACTGCGTCAGGACCTGCAGGTGGACCAGGCTGGATTTGCATTCCGTGAAGCCGTCCGCACCGAGCAGGCCATGGTCTACGCCCTGGCTGCACACCCCGACATGGCTGCCGCAGAGGTTCCGCTGCTGAGCGTGCAGCGGGCGACGGCGCTGTCGAATGTCGCCGATGCGCTGCGCGCGGTCTGGCGCCTGAGCGAGATCGACGACTTCACCCTCGTGCACCCTCGGAACAACCGCCGGTTCCTCGCCGCTGAGCCGGTCGAGGTGCTGCTCGGGTACTACCGCGCGGCCGCCGCGCAGAGCGGCGTCGACTGGAGCTACCTGGCGGCGATCAACTTCATCGAGTCTGATTTCGGGCGGACGAATGGGCCGTCCAGCGCCGGCGCGTTGGGGCCGATGCAGTTCTTGCCCTCGACGTGGAGTCAATACGGCAGGAATGGCGACATCATGAGTTCGCGGGACGCGATCCCAGCCGCGGCGCGACTCCTGGTCGCCAACGGAGCACCTTCGAACTACGACCGCGCGATCCTGCACTACAACCGGGACCTCGACTACGTGCAGGCTGTGAAGTCGTACGCCGCGGCGCTCCGCAGCGACCCCACCTGGCTGAGCCGCCTCCACAGCTGGAGTACGTTCGGCTGAGCATCGATCCGCCCAGGCGGTAAAGGGACCGGCGTGGCCGCGGACCAGGTCCGTTTCCTCGCAGTTCTGACCTCAGCATTACACTCGGCGCCGCGATTCACTGGTATTGGATGAGCACACATCATTTGATCCGGAGCGTGAGCATGCCTGACCTATCCCCTCGCCACCTCATGGTCGGTCCCCTTGCAGCTGCCCTGGTTCTTGGGCTGGCTGCGTGCTCGACCGCCAGTCAGGGCGGCACGTCTCGAAGCTCAGGGGCCACCTCAGCGCCCAGCGGCACCCCCGCAACCCAGCCCCAGACGAGCAACCCGCCTCCGGCAACGACCAGCGGCGGTGGCTTCGACGCGTCACACGCGGCCCAGGTTCTGGGCCCATCGGTCGGCCTGATCATCGCCACAGGCGGCGGGTCGCGCGGGGGTACTGCCGAGGGCAGCGGCTTCGCCTTCAGCGCCCAGAGCGGCACGAGCTACATGCTGACCAACAACCACGTCATCTCGGGCGCCAACCGCGTACAGGTCGTGATGCCCGACGGCCGGCACTTCGTGGGCAGTGTGCAGGGTGCCGACCAGCTCAATGACGTGGCCGTCCTCAAGGTCAACGACAACCTGCCGGTGGCGCAGTTTGCGGACTCGACCAGGCTACAGGTCGGGCAGCCCGTGGTCGCCATCGGCAGCCCCCTGGGCAGTCAGGGCTTCGGTTCGGTCACCAGTGGTGTGATCTCCGCGTTGCATCGCACGCTGACCGGGGTCGGCGGGGGCCCGTCCACGTCCTCCGAGAACCTGGCCGACGTGCTTCAGACCGACGCCCCCATCAACCAGGGCAACTCGGGCGGACCGCTGGGTGACAGCAACGGCCGGGTCGTGGGCATGAACACCGCGAGCAGCGCCAACGCCACCGGCATCGGGTTCGCGATCCCGAGCGCCATCCTCCAGCGGGTAGCCCAGAGCCTGGTCCAGGGCAAGACGCCTGGCCACGCGTACGTCGGCATCTGTACCCAGTCGGTCGAGGACGCGCTTGCCTCCGGCCAGGACGTCAACGGCTACGGCGTCGTCGTCCAGAAGACCCTGTCGGGTACGCCCGCCGAGAAGGCCGGCATTCAGGGCGGTGACGTGATCGAGAAGGTCGACGCCACCGACCTGAACAACGGTCAGACGCTGGGCGGAGTGCTGCAGCTTCACAACCCGGGAGACACGATCAAGATGAACGCGCTCCGCGGCGGCAACTCGGTCAGCTTCTCGGTGACGCTCGGCGACAAGCCCGCCAGCGGCGCCTCGGGCTGCTAGGGGCGAGCGGGCAGGCCCCTCTCAGACAGTTGCGCATTTGCACAAACGCGGAGCTCCGGGCGCCTTAACAGGCAAGGTTGTGATCCGCCTTCGATCAAGCCAGGCTGAACGCATGCCGCGTCTGCAGGCGATCGATCGCGGACGCAGAGCGCCTTGGGGTTCAGCCGACAGCATTCCGCGGGCCCAACTGGAGACGGGTTGGCTGTGGGACCTACCCCTGGACGGGGCTCGAGCTGGAACCAAAGAGCAGCTCGTGGCGGTGCACAGCCTACTGCCGCCGGGGTGTGTCTTCTCACGTCTGAGCGCTGCCCGACTGCACGGCTTCGACACCGACCGCAGCACCACGGTGGAGGTCATTGCGCCGCCTGGGGTGTCGGTCCGCGCCTCGCCCGACCGGACCTGCTCTATGCGACGGCCCGGCTTGCGATCGAGTACGACGGGGCCACGCACCGAGACAGCATCGTGGCGGACAATCGCCGCCAGAACCGTCTGCACAGAGCAGGCTTTCAGCTCCTCCGCTATACGGGCCCTGACGTTTACAACCGGCCCCAGGAGATCCTGGAAGAGGTGTGCGCACGGCGGAACGCTCGAACGCGCCCATGGCGCGAGTGAGCACGCGGAGCATTAAAGTGTTTACTCATGGAGTATCGGATCGAACAGTTGGCCCAGGCAGTGGGCGTGGCGGTGGACACCATCCGCTTCTACCAGGGCAAAGGTCTGCTCGATCCGCCGCGCCGGGATGGCCGTGTCACCTGGTACGGCGACAGCCACCTGGAGCGCCTCCGGCGCATCCGGGAGCTGCAGCAGCGCGGTTTCACTCTGGCCGTCATCCGCCGCTTCCTGGAGGGCGAGCTCGAGCCGTCCGACGAGGCGCTGGTGGAGGCGGTCACCGCACCGCCGGTGCCCGAGACCGTGGCTCTCGACGAGCTGGCCGCTCGGAGCGGGCTGGCGATCCCGCTGCTGCGGCAGCTCGAGCAGGCCGGCCTGCTCCTGGCAGTCAGCGACGGTGAGGAGCCCCGCTATCCCGCGGAGGACGTTGAGGTCCTCGCGGCCGGCCTGAAGCTGGTCGAGGCTGGGGTACCGCTCGGCGCCCTGATGGACGTGGGAGCACAGCATGCGGCTGCAGTGGAAGTGACCGCCAGACGCGCGGTCGACCTGTTCGACCGCCATGTCAGGGAGCGCATCCAGGCTGAAGGTTTCCCGGCGGGTGAAGCAGAGCGCCGCCTGCTGCAGACCTTCCAGGAGTTGATGGCTGCGAGCGGCACGCTTGTCAGCCATCACTTTCAGCGTGCCCTTCTTCGCGCCGCACGCGACCGGATCGAGCAAGCGGACCACCGCTGATGGGCGCTGCCGCCACTACACCGGCTCTCCAGGTGGTCGAACTCGACCGCACCCCCGACCTGGTGGACCTGGTCAGCGCTGCCCGCGACGCCGGCGACGAGGTGATGCTGTTCGAGCGGGCGGTGCCCGACGCCGTCTCCATCGCAAGCATCGGCCGCCGCTTCGACATCGTCTCTACTCCAGCGGGCGCTGCCCTGCAAGACGGCCAGGGCCAGATCGTGGCGTCTGAGGAGAACGCGAACCGACTGGCCGCGGCTGCCTCCCTCTGGGCTCGGTTTTCGGCAGAGACCAACGTAGGCCGGGGACCGGTTGGAACCGGACTGGTCGCGCTCGGTGGCTTCGCGTTCGACCCCGGCCAAGAGCCGACCGGGCCATGGGCAGGCTTTCCGGCGGTGCTCTTTCGAGTACCAGCACTGGCCGTGACCCGTGTCCGCGGGCGAACGTTCGCTACGGGCGACCTGGACCTGCTCGAGCGGCCGCCGTCCTGGCGCGGGCCCGGGGCGCGCCGGTTCGACGTCGAGTCGGTAAGGGCTGAGGCCGAATGGATGCAGTCGGTAGCGGAGGCGATTCGGCGCCTGCGCACCGGCGAAGCCGACAAGGTGGTGCTGGCCAGGGAGGTCATGGCTCACGCCGATGGGGTCGTGGCCGCCGGGGCGGTCGCTCGAGCGCTGCGCAACGCGTATCCCGCCTGTTTCACCTACCTGGTCGCAGGCGCCGACGGCACCGCCTTCGCGGGGGCGTCACCCGAGCTGCTGCTCCGCCGCTCGGGCCGCGCGGTGGCAAGCCAGCCCATGGCGGGAAGTACTGCTCGGGGAGACGACGAGGACGAGGACGATGCGCTGGCGTCGCAATTGGTGGCCAGCCTCAAGGACAGAGCGGAGCACCAGCTGACGGCGGGCCACGTCGCGGCCGTGCTCGGGGCTGCTTGCGTCAACCTCGAAGTCGGCAAGCCGGAGATCGCCCGCTTCACCAACATCCAGCACCTGGCGACGACCGTGAGCGGCGAGCTTCGCCAGCCGCCACCGGGTGTGCTCGAGCTGGCAGCTCTCCTCCACCCCACGCCTGCGATCAACGGCTCCCCCTCTGAAGCGGCCCGACGCCTGATCTCCGAGCTGGAAGGTTTGGAGCGCGGCTGGTACGCAGGTGCCATCGGCTGGCTGGACGGGCGCGGGGACGGCGAGCTGGCAGTCGCCATCCGCTGCGGCCTTCTGTACGAGGATGGCGCGCGGCTCTATGCCGGAAACGGCATGATGCCGGGTTCGGAGCCAGAAGCGGAGCTGGAGGAGACGCGCCTCAAGCTGCGCGTGCTGCTGGGCGCGCTGTCTGCGTGAGCCGACAGCGCGCCAGAGCTTAGCCCGAATCCACCGATCCCCGCCGGCGCCTTGGCGCCCAGGCACACCACCCCACCCCATGAAACCTATGGGTTTCATGGGGACCCCGGATCTCGCGGCCCGACATCTCCCACCCCACGAAATCTCCGATTTCGCAGGGACCCCGGGACTGCGGTCCTCAGTTACGCACTCTACGAGTGCGCGCCTTCCGGTCCTCGGCGCCGGACCACG